>Ga0181561_10005349_pt1 | contig 10966 bp, 8 predicted proteins | sample 011ome_19_FD_133760 | JGI IMG/M metagenome (GOLD analysis project Ga0181561, IMG submission 133760) | Coastal salt marsh microbial communities from the Groves Creek Marsh, Skidaway Island, Georgia - 011510BT metaG (megahit assembly) | ecosystem: Environmental > Aquatic > Marine > Intertidal zone...
ACCATTGTTCTCACTTTTGAAAAACTTCCTTTTTTTCACTTTTTTTTTACCGCCTCCTCTCTCGCGCGCGTATGGAGACACACTCGTATATCGCTATCGCGAAAAAAAACGAAAAATTTTACTTTTAAACGTGCAAGGAGAGGGGTCTCTGCGTATGCAATACCCTTCGAGCGAGGCCCGTTGACGATCTTCGCGTTTGAATAATTTTCAAACGATACACTTCTTCACTTCTTTCCACGCGCGCGCGCGGTTACACAACTTAAACACAAACGAGTACATCGGGGAGGTGGAAGTATACGAACATCCGCATCGAATCGTTTCATTCGTCGAGGAGTTGATACAGAAGAAGAGAAACGCGACAGAAGAAGAAGAACAGAAGGAACGTTTAGGTTAAACGATTCAAAACGCACACGCACACGCAAATCGCAAAGAGGCAACTACTACGACGAGACCAGAGCGGGGAGAGGAAAAAAAAAATCCAAAGCAAAAGCAAGGAGAGACGGAGACAAAAGATAAAGAGACAGAGTGACAGAGAGAGTCTTTACCCAGATAGAAAACACGCATAGAAGAGAAACAAAAACAGAGATATATCGATGAGCGCGATTAACATCACGCAAGTCCAAGTGTTGGTGCGTCTGTTTCAGATTTTGAGTCTTCTCTTTTTTATCTCTCGCTCTCTCCACATTTTCTTGTTTTTTGAAAATCGAGTGTCGTCGTCAGGGAGGGGTGGGTGCTCGAAGAGAGAGTTGTTTTAAAGCGCGCGCGCGAAGACGACAACAACAACAACAACAACAACAACAACAACAACAACAACAACAAATACGACGAGGAGACGAAAATAAACGCGGCTTTTTTCAGCTCTCCTTATCCGCATCACGCGCGGCGCTGACAACTTCATCCTTCTTTTTTTAATACCTTTAATACTAAAATCAACAACAACAGGACAATCCGCAATATTTTCAAAACCCGTTACAGTTTGAAATCCAATACGAGTGCCTGACGAACCTTCAGCACGACTTGGAGTGGAAACTCACGTACGTTGGTTCTGCGGAGAGCGACCAACACGACCAAATCTTAGACACAGTTTTAGTCGGGCCAGTTTCGAGAGGCGCGTATAAGTTTGTTTTCCAAGCGAATCCACCGGATGCTTCGAAGATTCCAAGCGGAGACATCATAGGTGTGACGGCTTTGTTGTTGACGTGCTCGTATCAGCAAAACGAATTCGTGAGAGTCGGATATTACGTGAACAACGAATATAACGACGAAGAGTTGCGGGAGAACCCACCTTCGGTGCCGCAGTTGGATAAGATTGTGAGAAATATTTTAGCGGAGAAGCCGAGAGTGACGAGATTTCCGTGCGAGTTTGACGCCGTGTCGATTCCAACCGAAGACGGAGGCAACATGCAGATGATGCAAGAAGAGATCACGACGGAAGGTTTTGGTAACGAGAATGTTGGGTTTGAAAACGGAAACGCGGGTATGGCGGCGTTTGCAGGGGGGTACGCTGACGAGCAGCAAGCTACTGGTTCGTACGAGCCATCGCAGACGCAGTTTCAACAAGGCGAGTGCGGCACCGACATGCAACAACAGCAGCAACAATCGCAACCGCTTTGGTGATATAATCGCACGTGCTACCATTATATACTACTACTAAATACAATTTGAAAGTTGCAGCGCTCTGATTATTAATAAAACATTTCAACTACTAATACATTCTTTGAGTTCTCTCTCCTCTTCTCGTTATCTTAAATCTCACTCTCGTGTGCGCGATTCTAAGCGTATAAATGATTATGGTTATATAAAGTGGCGCTCATTCAAATGACTCTCACGAACGCCGGAATGTCGTAAATTCCAGCCTCGTAACCGCCTTCGATCCATTGTTCGCCCGAGAAAACTTTCTCGCCGTCAAACTCTTTCCACTCGCCTTTCGGCAAGTATACTTCTCTTCGTCTCTGTTTATCGTACACGACGGGTGCAACGACGATATCGTCGCCAAGACAAAACTGGTCGTTTATATCGAACGTGTTTGAATCTTCAGGAGCGAGCCACCACATCGGTTTGCAAATTGGCTGCAAAGTTTTTGAACTTTTGATGGATAATTCCTCGATCAAGTCAATTAGTTTCGATCGAGTCTTCAAAACTATATTCGTTGCTTCCGAGACGTCTTTGCCAAACTCCCACGGAGATATTGAGAATTGCATGGCGGGCATGAAACAATTAGCTTGAGCCCATCGCACGAATAATTCTTTCGAAGGACCTCCAGCGTACGCGTTTCCACCAATCATGTCCGGTAAACACAAAGGATACCCGACGATGGAGGACGTCAACAAGTGCGGGATTAAACTTCGCAAGCCGTTTGAGGTGGTCCACGAACTAAACGTATCTCCAATTCGCGTCCACACTCCAGAATCCGTGGAATGATGTCCGCTTCGCACTTCGCACAGCTTGAACGTTTTTGCGATTTCAGTCGACCACAACTTTGTGTATTCGGACGGATGTTTCATTGGAACTTTCGTTTCAAACTCTTTCGGTAAGAAACACGGCTCCCCGGCGTCGAATTTAAAACCGTCGATGCCGTATCGCGTTTGTAAACTCTTCAAACCGTTTAAGAACCATTCCCGAGCGTCTGTATTAGTTAAATCGATTGCAACTACTGGTGTCGGTTGCCACCATGAAAAGAATCCAGGTTTTGAATGCCCGGGAGTCAAAACTTTTGACCTTACGAAATAGTCGTTCTTTACGCCTTCTTTATACGCCCGCGTGCCTTCGGTGACAAACGGTGTCACCCAAAGCGTTACTTTAAAACCTTTCAAATGCAAATCATCCACCATAGCCTTCGCGTCTGGAAACTTCTCCGAGTCAAACTCTAACTCGCCGTACGCAGACGACCATCTGTCGTCGATTTCCATGATTGATCGTTCGTAGTTCAACTCTAAAATTTCGCTCGCGAATTTTAAAACTTTCTCTTGGTCCACGGCGGTTTTGTACCTCGACCAGGTTGACCACTTTGGTCCTCGAACGAGCGTAGTATCGACCGGCTGCGTGGGTTTCGGCATGGATTCTAGCACGTTTTCGGTAGCTTCGCGAACGTTACGCTTTGCCAGCATGGCGACGCGCATAGAACAAGTTTGCGTTTTCATGTTTTTTCTGGTGGTGTTGTTCTTCGTTTTCGTGGTGGTTGTTTCCTTCTCTGCAGTCGGTAAGGACAAGTTGCCCATCGGGTCGATATTTTCCGGAAGCTGCACATGCGTCTTCTCGCTTTTCCAACCAACGAGAGGATGCTCTTGCGAAAACGCTCCATATTTAGAGTCGCAATACCCGGATCGAGATTGTAACCGTAACTTTCCATCACCTTGTCTGCTTTGCGAAGTCAACGGCAACGCAGTCGGTCGCAGAATATTCGCCACGCCGGTGTGAAATTTTCGTCTCGATCCGTTTGGCGTCAACGCTTCAAAGAACGTATTTTCTTTCGGTGCGTTTAATCCGACGTGAAAAAACGACGTTTCTGGGTCAGCAACGATAGCAAAACCAGTGGATGTGACCCAATGATTGGAAACTAAAGTGTTGATTCCGTGCGGTCCGAAATCAAACGGATAGTGCGGGCCTACTTCTTGACAGGCGCCGTTGAGAGGCCACTCTTGACGAACGAAATGCCCACCTCCGAACCATTTCCCGCTCGATTCTACATCAGTGACGATCTCTGCCATTTCCACGGAGTACTCGTTCTCCTCGCTCGTTTGTACGACGTAATCGAGAATGAATCCAGAGGTTAAATTTTCCGTCCACTGTCTCTCGTCTGCGCTCAAACGCTCTTTCGCCGATAACGGTTTTATGGTCAACGCAGACAACACTTTCTTCGCACTACTCCTAACGCCATCAGATTTTTCGGTCTTAGCTTTTTCCAGAAACTCGATTGTTACCACGCCATTCGTCTGTGCAATCTTTCCAACGCTCTCCGCACCGGGAGGGATCGTCACCGAACTCCTACTCGTCAACTCCCATTTGGTTTCTTCCTCGTCCTCGAAGTGCGCGTAGAACAAGGAGACGCGCCCGTCTGAACATACTCTCAAGCGCGCGTTGCCATCAAACAAAGTCACGATTCGGGACGGATTCTCCCCCGCGTCGTTCAAAGCTCCCATTCTGTTTACATTTGAATATCGCCGCAATAGTTTTTGCTTCCGTCGTCGCTCGAGTTCGTCGTTTGTTTTCTTCGCCGCCGCGGTGGCGGTGGTAGTTGTACCAATTGTTTCTTCTCGTTGTCCCTCTTCTGCCAGCTCAGCATTTGCATTTACCGGCGCGTCGTTCGCCAGCGCGTTCAACGACGACGTCGACGAAGACGCGCCGTTGTTCTTTCTTCTGTTGCTGATTTCAGAGGATGAAGAGGAAGAAGAAGACGAAGAAGACGACGAAGAAGCTTTCGTGTTTTCGTTCGATTGATTTGAAATACCGCCGCGCTCCTTTCTCGCGCTTCTTCTTCTTCTTCCCCGAGAAGGCGGCGTGAAGAGGCGCTTTTGAGGTTGACCTCGCGGTAACGAAGACGCGCGCATTTTTTTCTAAAAAGCCACCGAACTGTTGTGGTGGTTTTCTCTGTCTCTGCTCTCACCTCTTTTTTGCGCCCGAAACTCTGCACACAAAATCTCTCTTTCTTTTTTCTCTCGTGTCTGCGTGTGTTTCCTCGGTGTAATCGTGCGCGTGTGTGCGCGCGCAGTAGGGAAACGGAATATAAATTGAAGAGTCGTCTATTTTTTTTTCTTTTTTTTTTCGTGGTGCAAAGACGCTTTTTTCGTTGTCGTTATCCAACATCTCGCGGAAGGAAAGGGCAGATGGCAGAGAGAGAGAGAGATCTCGTTACAGAGAATGAAGCACAAACATTTGTACATTTTCACATCACAACAAACAACGAGAAGAAAAAATATACCAAGCAAGCAAACGAACTACTTTTTTTTACTCGACGCTCTTTTTTTTCAACGTCTCGAAAACGTTCTTTTTCACCTCGTCGTATCTCTTTAAGAAGACTTTGTACTCGTCGAGATCCCACGTCGCGTCGACGCGTCCTCCCATGTCAGAATCGATCGTGTTTGGATGAAACATTTCGTTCATTTTTTTCGCCGCTTTTTGTTTGTCGCCTCGAGGTTGAACGAACCGGATTTTCGATTTGGTTTTCACGTCGATGAATGGAGAGATGAGCTTCCAAAAGACGGAGAAGACGGAGGGTGGGTCGTAACACACGGCTAAACCTAATCGTTCCGGGTAGTGCTCTTGCATGATGTGTAACGTTTCCATGCTCGTTCGCCACGGCGGAGAGAGTTTCAACGACCACTTCGTAAAGTTTATCAATACGCAAATCTGCTCTTGCGCCAACGCAGGTATGTTTGAAGAACCGCGAACGATGCGTTCACCATTCGTTCGCCACAGCGCATTCTCGAACGTGTACACGAGTAAACGAATGTTGCCGTCGTGTTCTCTAGTGTTTTCTCGCGACGGTCGCATGACGATGATGCGTCTGCCGAATCGATCTCTCCCGGAACGATACTGTTTCCCAGTCCTTAACTCCTCTTCGATATCTTCAAAAGTAATCGATTCTGGTTTGTATTCTTTCCTCCATAACAACGTCTTCTTTAACATTTCAAACGCCTTCAGAACGTCCCATTTCCTCGCGCGCAAGTTTCGCGCCAACTGTGCGTCCGAACAGTACATTTTCAAAGCGTCCGTGCATAATAACTCGTCCTTCTCTTTGTTGACCAACTGACGCAATTCGGCAATTTTCGCTCTTTCTTCGGTCGTGATGAGCGATTCGAAAGCCATGGGTTGTTCTTTCGCCACAGTTGTCGTCTTCGTCGTCGTCGTCGTAGTAGTATTGGTAGTAGTAGTCGATTTTTTCTTCGTCTTCTCCTCTTCGGCGGCACTCGCGACCGTCTCGTCGATGCTCACGCGCTTCACTAGAGGAGATTTCTCTCCTTCACTCGTCGAAGTATTAGCAGCGCCGCTCTTTTGTTTCTTCTTTTTCTTTTCGGGCGTGAAATCATCCACCGTAAAGCTATCCTCGTGCATCGTCACCGAGCGCGAATAATCTCTCTTTATGGTTTCTTGTTTTTCTTCTTCTTCTTCTTCACCGTTGCCGACGTTTCGATTTTGTCCCAAAATCATCCGAAACACCCACCGCACGAAAAGAACGAGCGCAATCGCGGCCACCAAAAAGCCGAACATCAAAAGCGTCAACACCTCGTCCTCGGTCAAGTATTTCCTCTTCAATTTCGTGCCGAGTAAAAAATTCTCGATCCATTTCCGTCGCTTGATCTCTCTCCCGATAATCTCTCGCGAGAAGCGTTTGAGATTCTTTTTACCGCCGACCACGCGAAGAAGAAACTGCTGCTTTACGCGCACCGAGAGTGCTTTCGCGCTCGATTCGATCCGCTCGAAACGCATAACACTCGAAAAGATGTTTGCGACGTTTGCGAGGGTTGAGGAAGAGGAGGAGGAGGAGGCTCTTCCTCGTCGTTGTCGCGACATCGAATATCTTGTTGTGAAGAACACAAAAAACTCTCCAGTTTCTTCACGCGCAAAGAGTACACACACATAAAAATAATAATAAATAATAACAACAACAACACAAAGCACGTATGACTTCGGAAACGAGGAAGGAGAGCCATGAAGTACCGCAAACAAGCCGCAAAATAGTCTCCGCCTGTCGCTACGACCGATGGCACGAGCACTTTAAAAACTGGACGTTTGAGAGTAAAACCATCTCTCCGCTTTCGGAATCGGACGTGAAATTCTTGTTGAAAGACGAAGTGCGAGTGAACGAGAAGAACAAAGAGGCGATGCCGACGAGGACGAAATTAGACGCGTACGATCGATTAGCGGCGGACAGCGCGTTCGACGAAGACGACGAGTTGATGATGGATGATGCGGAGGAGGAGGAGGAGGAAGAGAGAAGTGAGACTGGCCTCGCGCCGAGTGAGAGTTTGTTGACAGCCGTCAAGGAAGCCATAAAACAGTTGGGAGGAAGCGCACATCCGAAACTCACGTGGTCGGCACCAACCGACGCGATTTGGTTGACACAGTTCAGCACGAAGTGTTTGAACGCGGACGAGGTGATGTTATTATTGCAATCAAGCGACCGGGTGGCGCACGATTTAGACGGAAGCGCGTACGCGTGCTGTCGCGAAGACGAGGAGGAGGAAGACGAAGAACAAAAGAAACACTTTCATAGCCTAACTTTACGGAAGCACTCCTTGACGTTGGAGCCATCGCGAGAGTTTCGAGTGTTCGTGGTGAATGGGACCATCACGGGCATTTCGCAGAGAGACGTGACGTCGTTTTATCCGTTTTTAGTGAGCGAGAAGAGTAAAATCGGAATTACTATTGAACGTTTTTGGAAGGAAGAGATACGGCCCTCCGCGTGGCACAGGAATATTTGCGGTGATGGAAGCTTATTGTCGATGGAAAAAAGGAAACCATATTCGAATAAAGACGGGTATTGCATGGATGTGGTTCTTTCCAACGATAACGAGAAGGTTCGCTATATAGTTGATTTCAATCCGTTTGGCGGGGCGACGTTGCCTTTGTTGTTTTCCTACGAAGAACTTTCAAACGACGATGGTAACGAAATCGCCTTTGAAGTGAGAGTTGTGGAGACGCAAGGAAAAGTATTACCGTCGAAAGGATTCGGCGTACCGTTTGATTTAGTCGATACGAGCGAACACTCAGCCATCGCTGAGTTTATCAAAAAACAACAAGAGAAGCAACATCAGTGAAGACAAAGTGTAGCAGTAGAAGTAGGTTTAGGAATAGAAAATGTCATGCACATCGCGCGCATAGCAACAACGTATAATAGATAGAGCAACTCTTATAGTCATTACTTCTGCACTTCTAACGCTTCTAGTAATCCTCCAGCCTCTTCGAATGGTCCCCACGTGACTTTTGTAAATCCAGCCTCTCTGATCAACCTTTCCACGTCTTGCGACCAATCGCAACCTTTTGCCATTTTTTTCACCATTCCACTCGTCGCAGATTGATACGCCGATAGTAACGCGTTCTCTTTTGCTCTCGAGTGTTCAAATAAGAGCAGTTTACCGCCTTTCTTCAAAACTCTTTTGGCTTCTCGCAAAGCTACGTCTGGCTTTTCAAACACGCACATGGAAAACGTGTCCACGACGTAATCAAATGTCTCGTCTTCGTAAGGCAAAGACTCCACGTTTGCGACTTCAAACTTCACGTTTGTATTGGCACTATCACTACTATCTATTATATTTCTATCTAAACCTCTAAACTTTTCCTCGGCTTTCTCCAACATTCCCGAAGATAAATCGATGGCGGTTAAACTCTTCACTCGTTTATAATACGGCAAGTTCAATCCAGTACCAACGGCTAACTCTAAAACGTCTCCTTCCACCCGCTCGAACATTTTCGTCCGCAATTGATCGATTCCCAACGTTTCGACGACTATTTTGTTCCCGTCGAGATCGTCGTACGTTTGCGAATACGCGTCGTAGTTTTCTTTCATTTTTTTTTCTTCGTCGTCGTTTTCCTTCGCGAACGCGCTTTCGCTGTTGTTCTTAGTTTCCAAGAGCACAAACGCCGCCGCCGCCGCCGCCGTCGACGCCACGAGTGCGCCCGTTTTCACCACGCCTTCTCGTCTCGTAATCATCGTTTGGTTTCTCCCCTTCGCGGTGCTTTTATGCGCATCGATGACGACGTCGACGTCGTCGTCGTCGTCGTCGTCCACCTGGTGGTCGTAACGACTTTCATCGCGCCTCCAAAAAAAGCTCTGCCTGCGCGCGGTGCTCCCGCCGACGGTGGATCCCCGCCGCCGAAAATAAATCCCCCGCGCGGAGGAGAAGACGAGGTTTCTTTTCGTCGTCGTCGAGAGTCGCTTTTTCGACCAGGACGACGACGACCAGGACGACGACCAGGACGACGACGACCGCAACATCATCCCTGTGGGTCAAAATACTCCCACAGACAGGACAAACCCAAACACACGAAAACGAAAAAAAGGGAGTTTTGCGCTTTTTCAAAATAAAAAAGTGAAAAAAAAAGTGCGCGATGATCAGATGACTTTGCTCTTCCCCAAAAAGCGGAAGAATATTCTTCTCCCTTCTCGCTTTTTTTTATCTTCTTTTCCCCTTTTTACGTACGCACTTGAAAAACTCTAATCACACGCGTTCATCGCGCGCGTTATAAAAGCGACGCGAACAAACAAACGCGCGAACGCGCGCAAAGAGAAGAGCGCGGACCATCAGATCTCGTGCGCATCTCTCGTCTTTGGATTTGTGTATTCATTGTTAAAATCGTTCATTTCAACAGAGACAAAAATGGAACTCTTCTTCTCCCGAGGACGACGACGAGGACGACGACGTCGCTTTTTGGATGCGCTCACCAGTCGTCCTCCTTTTTTTCTTCTTCTTCTTCTTCTTGTTCTGAAGACGACGACGAGGACGACGACGATGTTCGAACGCGGCGCAATAGTAATGGTTCAAGCGCACCCGTATTTGATATCATCGTCGAACTGTGACGCGCCACATCCGACGACGCGACGACACTTGCACGGCGCGCCAAGCGAGGATGCGTCGATAACGTTCCTGGTCCAGTGGACGAACCCGGAAGGGTCGAACGCGGAAGCGATTGGGGAAAACAACCCGGAAAGAGTGATACCGGAGAGTTGGTCGGTTGGAGGGAACAAGTATTGTAAATCGTGCAGAATGACGCTGACTGTGCGAAATACGGATCAGAAAACGTACAAACAGTTGGTCACGGTATCGCACGGAAGCTTTTTGGAGCAAGGCACAAATATGGACGGAAATACAAACTACGGAAAGGGCACGAAGTGTGACGGAAAACGGTACGACGCCGGTTTTGAGTCGAACGTGCACCATTACATATGGACTGCACCCAATTCGGACGTTGGGCCGATTACTTTGAAAGTGACCGGTGCTCACGGGTCTGCGGGTGCATTTAAATATAATTCGGTGACGTTGACGTACGACGAGTCGATCAAAGAGGCGGTAGAAAATGACCAACCGCCAGCTGGGCCATCGGGTACGCCAACCCCACCGCCAATGAATTATTTCGACGGTTTGAGTGACGATCAGGCCGTCCACGGATCGGAAGGAAAAAGTGACGCGTTGAAAGTTATCGTTGCACACGGTGGGATCATGTTGTTTTCCTGGATCGTGTTTCCGCCACTTTTATTATACGCTGGTCGATTCAAGGAGAGCATATTTGGAAAACACTGGTTTCGTGTGCATAAATACACGGTGACGATAATGGGTGTATTTGTGCTCATCGCATTAATATTAGCAAATCGTTATCGAGTAGAAACCCGAGGAAGACTAGCAAAACCGATGCAAACCAGACACGGAATTGCCGGGTCCATCACCGTGTTTTGTTGGTTCGTTCAACCCATCATCGGGTACTTTAGACCGCCAAAATTTTTAGAGCTAGGAGAAGGGGTGACGACGAAAGCGAATCCGAAGAGAACTGCTTGGATGTGGATGCACCGATCCGTCGCAATGGCGTCGGTATTGTTCTCCATATTCGCCGTGCGAACCGGGTTGAACGAACACGACCCGGAAATGACCTTTGGCGAAGAAGCTATTGAAGAGATTTGGAACTTGAATTTTCTCATCGTGTACGTAATATTTGCATATATTTTGATACCGATTTTGTTAGAAGTTTTGAGCCGTAAAAGAGGGAAACATACGACGAGACAATACTCACACATGGAGTTGGAAATGGGCGACGTGGAGGACGACGATCACGTGGGGCTTACGTACTAGAAGAGGGGCCGCGATTGTAAATAATTATCTAGTGTAAAATACATAAAAGCATGACAAAAAGTACTGAATACATGATAACGCTTCTACTACGTATACAAATGTCTATACAGCTCTACATGACCGCGATGGCAAAAAGCCACGCAAGAGAAAACAAAAACAGTAATTGATCATAGTAGCATCTTTAC
>Ga0181561_10005350_pt1 | contig 10966 bp, 7 predicted proteins | sample 011ome_19_FD_133760 | JGI IMG/M metagenome (GOLD analysis project Ga0181561, IMG submission 133760) | Coastal salt marsh microbial communities from the Groves Creek Marsh, Skidaway Island, Georgia - 011510BT metaG (megahit assembly) | ecosystem: Environmental > Aquatic > Marine > Intertidal zone...
AGAAGTTAATTCATTAGTTACATAAGCATTGAACGAGTCGACCGTGACAGCGTTTAAAGCCTGCTTGAGCGCTTCTTCGGAGTAGTTTCCGCTCATCGTCAAGCGATTGAGAGCAGGACGCAATTGGCGAACGGGAAACGAACGCTTACTGTTTTCAAGGCCTCGCTCAAATCGATCGACCGCTTGACTCAATTCATCTGCGGTCGGTGTAAAACGTAAAGCCGATAACGCTTTGGCAATCAAATCACCCTGTTTGTCGGTGAATCCAGAAAAATTGAGTTTAAGGCCATGACTGCCTGAAACACTTGCGTTCATGCCAGCAATCGAGGCCTCAGTGAACAATGTTGCCTGACGTAAGTTGTAGAGGTCTGTCCAAAGTGCCTGCAACACTACATTTTCAGGCCCCGCTTCGCGACTGCCAGTATTCAAGTAGATCTGTGTAAAACCTTTTGGTTGCTCTCGGTATACGCCACTGCCTTGCAGCCAAATTTCTAAGCCTGGTTGTTGAACCACGCGTGTAGGCGTGGCGTTTGCGTGCGCTACAGCAAATGACTCTGGTAACAACGTATTGAGTGCGGGCATAGCAAGGCCATAATCCTCCACTAGCGCAAGGCGCCGCTCTGGCGAAAGGACTGACAGCGGCTTAATGCTGTACTTGCCCGAGTAGAAATGCATTTCCTGGTCGCCCGGCTCGTCTTTTGAGACGTACCAAACCTGCGCGCGCTCAGGTGTTAACTGATTAAGCACTCGATCTACAGCAGCCTTATCAAAACCTTCAAATCGGAAAGGCGCGTCGATAGCGTGCTTGCTGGGATAATCTTGCATGGCCCCCGCAAGCTGCGACACATAGGCAAAATCGTTCACCTTTTCGAGAAATTTGAATTGGTTATCAAGCGAGGTTTTGAATTCAGCCGCATAACGATCATCAACACCGGCTACCTTGAGTTGGTCCAAGTACCCAAAGAGCAAATTAACAATCGTGTCACGGTGAGCCATGCCCGCTTCGGTCAAGTCCACTGAAATGCTAAATACACCGTAGTTACCAAACTGGTCGGGCGCAGATGATGCCATTAAAGAACTCGCCCACCCCAAGTCCTTCAATGTAGCAGCCGGTGTGTGGGGCATTTCTGACCCAATAATATAGGAGAGGTATTCGTTGGGCTTTACCCTAAATTCATCGACGTTACCATCGATGATGAAATCGATCTGTACCATGCGTTGATCTTCTTGCGGTACATAGTGGATTAGCTTGCCTGCCGCCTGATCAAAATCGATGGCAGTGGTCACCTTAGGGAGTGGAATATTTTTATTACTGATGTCGCCGAAGTTATCGCGAGCCAGTTTCGCCATATCAGATAGTGAGCGATCACTCACCATGGCAACCTTCATTAAGTTGGCCGAATAATACTGCGCGTAAAAGTCCTTTGTGGCTTCGTGTAAAGTGCTATCAGCTTCGTCTGCCAAGGTCTCGAGGTTGCCAATCAAAAATCTGTTTGCAGGATGATTCCCCATTAAACTGCGACTAAGCTTGTACATACTGAAATAGTCCATCTCACGCCGCATTGACCACTCGGCATTCACGGCGCTCTTTTCCTTCTCGATGTACTCGGGGTCTAACAAAGGGCTTTTAAAGAAATGTGCAAACCGGTCAAGGGCGCTATCGTAGGCTGAGTTCTTCACCTCAAACATATAATTGGTAATATCCAGCCATGTGTAAGCGTTGTTAGCGCCGCCATTTTCTTGGATGAATGCCATATAGCCATCTGATTCGGGGTACTTTTCCGTTCCCAAAAACAACATGTGCTCAAGGTAGTGGGCCATTCCCTGATAGGCCATGGGGTCAAACAGTAGTCCCACGCCCACACTCAAGGCTGCCGCCGATTTCTCGACAGCGGGGTCGGAAACTAAAAGCACTTCAATACCATTGTCCAACGTTAGCGTTTGATATTGCCGCGAATCATTGGGGCTCACGACCACGCCAGAATCGGAGACGCCGTTTTTGTCGGTAGGCTTACTGTCTGAGGTTGAATCACCACAGCCGATAATAAGCACCCCTAGCATTAGTGCGCCCAGTATCGTGCGTGCCTGCGTAAAATAGGAACAATCCATTGTCTTGGGCATCTGAGCCTCCTTGGTCGTCATGGCAAAGCTTGTTAAACAGTGAGCTAGCGAAAAGCGTCAGTTGACACCGTGCTGATCTGCGATGGTGGTGGGCCACGCCGTAATAATGGCACTGACCAACGTGGCGAGTGGTATAGCAAAAAACACCCCCCAAACGCCCCAAATGCCGCCGAAAAATATAACAGCTACAATAATGGCCAACGGGTGAAGGTTAACGGCTTCAGAGAACAGCAGTGGCACCAAAACATTGCCATCCAAAATTTGGATAACCACATAAGCAGCTACTACCCAGTAAAAATCCGGCGTTAGCCCCCACTGAAAATAAGCCACAACAGTCACAGGTACAGTGACCAACGTGGCACCAATGTACGGAATGATCACCGACAATCCCACCAACAACCCCAGCAGCGCTGCGTAATTAAGACCCAAAATGACAAAGGTCACATAACTTGCGCCACCGACGATAATAATTTCTATAACCTTGCCCCGAGCATAGTTGGCAATCTGTTGGTTCATCTCAAGCCAAATGGCATTTAATAATGGACGTTCGTTGGGCAAGAATGACAGACCCCAGTGAACAATTTTGTTGCGGTCTTTGAGAAAGAAAAACACCATGAGCGGGATAAGCACCATATACACCAGCAATGCCAGTAAGCCAGGAATAGAGCTCAGCCCCTTGGTCACCACGAGTTGGCCCAACTCGGCCATTTCTTGTTGCACCATACTGGTCATTTGATTGAGTTGCTCTTGGCTGATCAGCGCTGGATAACGCTGGGGTAACACCGACAGTGCGTTGAGACCCTCCTCAACCATAGCAGGCGCTTCGCGCGCCAGGCTGATAAGCTGCCGCCACACCAAGGGAACTAGACCCAACATAAATGCAAAAAAGGCACCCGTGAACAGCAAGGTGGAAATCCAGACTCCCGCCCAAGAGGACAGACCCCAGGTGACCGACTGATTCGCCACCCCTTGCATGAGGTAGGCCAAAATAAGGGCCACAAATACCGGAGCGAGCACGTCGCCAAGTAATGCTAAAACCACTAGGAATCCCGCTAGCAATAGCAATAGCAAAACCGATTCTTCCTCGCTTAAATACCGTCGGTACCACTTTTTTAGCGCGTCAATCATCAACCGGCCTTAGTAATTAAATGGCGAAAAACACCGTGTTCATCGCAAGTCGTTACAACCTTATGGCCACCTAGTCGCTCGAACGACTGGAAGTCTCGCTCAGATCCGGGGTCGGTGGCCAGCACTTCCAGCACTTCGCCCACAGCCACATCACGCAACCCACGTTTGGCAAGCAATAGTGGCATAGGACACTTTTGACCACGGGCATCAATTTGAGTGTGAGAGGACAATGAATCGATTGACATCATTTTTCCACCAAAACTATTGTGGACTATTTTCCACTATCTCTGGCCGATTAGGGAACTCTTTGGGAAAAACATCATCAATCGATCACGACATACGTTAAAGTGCCGCCATGACCTCTCGATTACTTGCATCCATACGCTGCAGAGCTATAGGGCTATGGCGAGCCCGCGTTATCGCTGCGTTTACTCTGTGCTTTGCATTTTGCACGCAAACCAGTAGCGGCGCCACGGAGGGGCTCAAAATACCGAACTTAGGTGCTGCGAGCTCGAGTTTATTTTCAGCTGACTACGAGTACCAACTGGGTCGTACCTGGCTCAAAGTCTTTCGAGGTCAAGCGCCACTCATCAATGACCCCCTGTTATACAGCTACTTAGAGTCCGTTGTATTTGAACTAGTGACGCACAGCGAACTGCAAGATCGACGTATTGAGCTGGTCATCGTCAACAATCCAACGATTAACGCCTTCGCTGTTCCTGGGGGGGTTATTGGCGTGCACAATGGCCTGTTCAAGTACGCGCAAACCGAGGATGAATTTGCCACAGTCATAGCACATGAGATCGCTCATTTGAGCCAGCGGCACTTCTCTCGGCGCATTGAAATGGCGAAATCGCAATCGCCTCTTAATATTGCAGGCTTGCTAGCCGGCATCTTGCTCGCGGCAACGGCAGGTACCGATGCGGGTATGGCAGCCATGACCGCAACCCAAGCAGCATTACAAGATCAACAGCTGCGCTACAGTCGAGCGAATGAAGCCGAGGCCGATCGCATTGGCATGCGAACGCTGTATAACGCAGGCATGGACCCCTACGCGGCACCCGCTATGTTCGAGCGTATGTTGGCAGCGACTCGCTATACCAGTAGCTCACGCATCCCAGAATTTTTGCGTACGCACCCGTTATCGGAGCGGCGTATTGCCGACACGCGCAACAGAGCACTGCAATACCCCAAGCAAATTCGGCCTGTAAGCTTGCAGTACCAATTAATGCGCGCGCGGGTTGCTAATCAGCTTGCCAAAACACCCGAAGAAGCGGTAGCCATGTTCAAAGGGCAACTTGAAGGTACACCACGTTCGAGGGAAGCCGCTATCTACGGATTGGTGATTGCACTCACGGCTGCTGGGCGGCCCGATGAGGCGGCATTGGCATTGGACGAAATTTGGGCCAGTGCCAGCGATCGCATCGAATACGTCATTGCAGATGCCGACATAGCGCTTGCTCGAGGTAACGCCAAACTCGCAGCGCAAAAACTTGGCGCTAGGCTCAGACTTTCTCCGGGCAATCATCCACTCACCATGCGTTATGCCTACGCCTTGCAACAGGCGGGAGAGGCCTATCGAGCGGAGGAGGTGCTGCTAGCGCAAAGTCAACGTCAGCCACATGACCCGAACCTGTGGTACCTACTTGCCGAGGTACAAGGCCTAAGCGGTAACATTATTGGCCTGCATCGCTCTCGCGCTGAGTACTTCATCCGCGTAGGTAATCTTGATGCCGCCAAACGGCAGCTTGAGTACGCATTACAGCTAGTAGGCAACGACTTCACCACATCGTCGCTTATCAATGAACGCTTGAATCAAGTGCTGAAAATGCGCGCCGCTCTAGAGCAAAGCTGAGTGTTAAGCTCGTCCTACAACACCGGTATTCAATGACTGAGCAAAACTCAGCATACGATCAAGGGGGCGCATTGCAGCCTCGGCCAGCTCGGCATTGACATGAATTTCATTGTCGGGGCGGTTGAAAACCCCCGCGAGTCGTTCGAGATCGTTCATAGCCATCCATGGGCAGTTGGCGCAGCTTCTGCAAGTTGCTCCCTGCCCTGCCGTTGGCGCTATGATGAACTGCTTATCCGGAGCCGCTTGTTGTAGCTTAAAGAAAATGCCTTGATCGGTAGCAACAATAAACGTCTTGTGTGGCAGTGTTTGCGCCGCCTTAATGATTTGCGTGGTAGACCCAACATGATCTGCTAACTCTACAACCGATGCCGGCGATTCCGGGTGAACGAGCACAGCCGCTTGGGGATGGACAGCCTTAAGCTGAGCAATGCCCCGCGCCTTGAACTCCTCGTGCACAATACAGGCGCCGTCCCACATGAGGATGTCCGCACCTGTGGTGCGCTGAACATAGTCGCCTAAGTGGCGGTCTGGCGCCCAAATGATCTTTTTGCCCTGATGATGCAAGTGCTCAGCAACATCCAATGCAATTGACGACGTAACCACCCAGTCGGCACGCGCTTTCACCGCCGCAGATGTGTTGGCGTAGACGACTACCTCACGCTCTGGATGTTGGTCACAAAAGGCGGCGAACTCATCGGCCGGACACCCCAAATCCAACGAGCATGTGGCCTCCAAGTCTGGCATTAGAACACGCTTGCTAGGCGTTAGAATTTTAGCGGTCTCGCCCATAAAGCGTACGCCAGCAACAACTAAGGTTTGCGCCTTGTGATCTCGTCCAAATCGAGCCATTTCGAGCGAATCTGATACGCAACCACCCGTGGCTTCTGCGAGGGCTTGAATTTCTGGCGCCGTGTAATAATGGGCAACAATCACCGCGTCTTCTCGCACGAGACTCTGGCGAATAGATGCCTCTAGCTCCGCCTTCCGCTCGGGCGCAAGACCTCTCTGCTCGACTCGGTCAAGGTGTTGCTGTACCTTCTCGCGAATGAGAATAAGTTTATCTTCGGCGATAGACATAACAGTTGGGAGAACGTGACCTGTGAAGGGAGCGGAATATAGCACAATGTGGCCAAACAAAAGTGCACTATTGCATAATAGTTTTGCGCGTAGCATAGCCTCGATTGCCTGAGTGTTGAGTAACCAGTGAAGAGCGCCACCAAAGACAACGAAACTCCCAAGATCCTCGTATGCGATGACGACGCCATGGTACGCATACTGGCTCGCGAGTGCCTTGAAGAGGCCGGCATGCAGGTGATCGAAGCTGAGGATGGCATTGCTGCCATAGATCTCTTCTTTCGAGAAAAGCCCGATTTGGTATTTCTGGATGTCGAAATGCCTGGAAAAAACGGCTTTGAGGTTTGCGAGGCTATTCGGGCTAGCGATCTAGGAGCTAGCGTACCCGTGCTCATTGCTACCGGATCAGATGACAAGGAATCGATTGACCACGGCTTTAATGCTGGCGCAACTCAATACAAAACTAAACCCGTTAACTGGTCATTACTCTCACGCGACATTCGTTACATGTTGCGTGCAGCCAAGGCTTTCACTGACTTAAAGTTACAAGAAGGTAGACTTCGTTACCTCGCCTATTTTGACCACCTTACCGATCTACCTAACCGTCGTAGCTTCAACGAGCAACTAAGACGTAACATGATTAATGCGGCCAACCAAGGGCAAAGAAACGGATTAATATTTATTGATATTGACCACTTCAAACGCATTAATGACTCATTTGGGCATGAGCGCGGTGATCAACTACTCCGCAACATAGCCGTTCGACTGCATGATAGCATGGCTAAAATCGCCTATATCGCCTCGGACTATACCGGCAACGCCACAGAGGCCCAACTTAGTCAGTTGAGACTTGAGCTAGCCCGACCGGGAGGCGATGAGTTCAGTATACTCGTTACCAACGTGAGCAATATTGATGAGCTCACTGCCATAGGCAGAGCAGTGCTAGAAGCGCTAATCGAACCTATTGCGTTAGGCACTCAAAACTTGGTTGTGACGCCGAGTATCGGCATTGCTATCAGCCCAGACCACGGCGAAGATCCGGAGGTGCTGTTGCGTAATGCCGACGCTGCTATGCATGCCGCTAAAACCGATGGACGGGCACGCATTCGCGTATATGACGAGTCACTTAATCGCGATGCCGCCGAGCGCATTCTGCTAGAAGCAGAATTACGAGAGGCTCTGCTTGCAAGCGATCAACTCTTTATGGCTTATCAGCCCCAGATTGATACCACAACGAGGCGAATAACCGGCGTTGAAGCGCTTGTTAGATGGAAACACCCCTCTTTGGGCATGATTTCTCCGGCTAAATTCATTCCCATTGCCGAGAGCTCCGGCCTTATTATTGCGTTGGGTGACGCCATTTTACAGCGTGTCAATGATGATGCCCTGTCGGCGGGTGAACACTTGCCCAATAATATTGTCATCAGCATTAATCTATCACCGCTGCAATTTAGCCAATCTGACTTCGTTGAGCATTTGGACAGAACACTTGATACGCTGGATGCCAAATTCAAAGTGGAACTTGAGCTCACCGAGGGCGTCATCATGTCTGATGCCATGAGTAACAAAACCAAACTTGAGCAGCTCAAAGCGCTAGGTTTTGATCTGGCCATCGATGACTTTGGGACCGGCTACTCATCACTGAGTTACTTGCGAAACTTCCCAATTGATACGCTAAAAATCGATCGAAGTTTCATAGCCGACTTGGGCAGCGCAGACGGAGACGGCATTGTCAAAGCTATCTTGGGTCTATGTCAGGCCCTTGAATTACGCATAGTGGCCGAGGGTGTAGAAACAGCTGAACAAGCCCAATTTTTAGTCGACAATGGCTGTACTGCGATCCAGGGTTTTTATCTTGAAAAGCCGCTGACACTGGACGACCTTTTAGCCGTTGTTAACCGTGATTACAGCGACATGTTATCGGGCCTAGCTAAATCGAGTGACTGCTCCTGAACTGCCGTGTATGTGTATAAGCGGCAGTAAATAAGTACCAATGAAACCATTTTTTTCAACTACTCTACTCAGCGTGCTTATAACAGGAATGGCGGCACAAGCCACAAATGCCGCGGCCAGTGAAGTGCAAGTGCTGTTGCAGGGTAAAAATCTTGAAGCACTACAAACACTCATTGAGTCTTCAGGCGGCTATGTCACCCACCGTTTGCCCATTATTTCCGGAGTGGGTGGCGTGGTTGATTTGGCGGTTGTAGACCGGCTAGCGAGTGAACCCGGCGTTGATAAGCTAACCGACGACCACAATCCCCTTGAAAGGAAACCTGAGCGTGATTGCCCCTTTGCGGGAGCAATGGATATTGAAAAGCACGATTGGGGTTTTGTATGGCAACTGTATAATTTTAGTGCTGACACACAAACGCTCACGTCAATAGAGATTGAAAGCGTCCACCCATTGGCCAGCCTCCACATTGAGCTCGTTAACAACGACAACTCACCGGCGTTTGAGCCTACCAAGGTGCCGAAAAATGGCGTTGTAGATATCGCGACCGGCCTTAATCCGGGAGTTTCTTTTCTTAATGTACGATTTGACGCATTGACCAATCAATGGCAACAAAGCGATTTCAAACTTGTCGCAAAGGGCGTCAACTGCGAGTCCACTTTAGCTCCCGCCTATGCGGATAACAGTAGCGATGTGTATTTTCCTACCGCCGTAGGTGCTGATTTGTTACATGAGGCGGGGATTACGGGTAAGGGCGTAACCGTTGCCATTATTGATTCGGGGCTATGGGATATCCCCCCCCTCATAAAGGATCCACAGGGCCGCTACCGGATAGCTGCGCACTTCAATGCTCGCACTAACAGCACCGACCAATCACTCGTCGATGACGGAGGTCATGGCTCTCACATGGCAAGTATTATCGCTAACAGCACACCTGTTACCGGTGGTGGGGGACGCGGGTTTAAGGGGATCGCTCCGGGTGCAACACTAATACCCATAACGACTTTTTCTCCCATGGGCGATGCTGACTTTATGGATATTATTCGCGGCATTCAGTGGACAGTAGACAACAAAGAGCGCTTCAATATTGGTGTGCTCAACATGTCTTTGTCTGCCACGCCACGTTTTGTGTACTGGGATGAGCCGCTCAACCAGGCTGTATTAAAAGCCTGGCAGGCGGGCATAACCGTTGTCGCAGCGATGGGCAATGATGGCCCGGATTGGGGATCGGTAGGCTCACCGGCCAATAACCCCTACGTTATTTCAGTGGGTGCTATTACAGATTCTTGGACTCCTGACACCCGCGAAGACGACTATATACCGGATTTTTCGGCGCGCGGGCCAACGTTGGCTGGTCACATCAAACCCGATATCGTCGCACCGGGTGGGCACATTACAGGCCTGGTGCCCCCCAACTCGGCGCTTGCTATCGAAAACCCAAATTATATTCTGAGATCTGGCGAGTTTGTATCGACCGGTAGCTCACAAGCTGCAGCGGTAGTCACCGGCATGGTTGCACTACTTCTTGAGGCAAGGCCGGAGCTCTCCAATAACGATATTAAATGCCTACTGAAAACGAGTGCTGAGCCAGCAATCAACAAAAACGGTAAGTGGGCCTATAGCCCTTTTGCTCAAGGAGCAGGTTACGCTAACGTGTCACGTGCTTTAACGCTTGGAAGTACTAACTGCGATCAAAAACAACTCAATATTGATGCTGCTGTTAGTGGCGATGAGATGCTAACAGGACCTGCGGAGAGGCTATTATCGGGAGAGCCCACCCTGCCCGGACTGAGAGCCATGCTGGACGACACGGCAACTGAAAAGGGCCACAGCCCTAACAGACGCTGGGGTGTGACAGAACATCTTAAACGGCTAGATCCTGACACCGAATTGCCCCAAGAAACCGGTGTACCCTTTGATTGGGCAAAGGTCTACGCGGCAGAACAAGCCCAAATTCGCGCACTTTCCAAGCCAAATCCTCCTCCTACCCACCCTTAGCGAAGTATTTTAAAGCCATTTCCAACTAACCCATTTGGGTAGTGTCTATCATTTCATAGTTTCACTCGTCTCTCTATGGTGGGTTTCAAAGGTGCTCTAAGGCACACATTCATCAAATACGCACGCTTAAGTGCCGATGGAAAGCGAGAGAATGACCATGAAACTGACAACAATCAAAGTAGCAACGGCGGTACTCACACTGGCAATGGCTGCGACTGGCGCTCAAGCAGACGAACAGCTTCGTGGCGGTATGACCGCTGTGAGCAACGTAGCATCGGCAATGAACCAACAATCTGGCAAAGCCAGCTTCAAGTGGCTGGAAAAGGCCAACAAGGGTGGCAGCATCGTAAACGACACTCAGCGGGTCAGTGGTAATACATTCAAGTGGGCTGAGCGAGCGAAGCAGCAAGGTGAGCTGACAGCATCTGTGGATGGCAAACAAGCTGGAACGCGATGGATTATGCGTAATGATGCCAATCAATCGGGCACGCGTTGGGTCATGCGTAATGATGCCGATCAATCAGGTACACGGTGGATTATGCGTAACGATGCTGACCAATCTGGCACACGCTGGATAATGCGATAATCAGCGGTCTAAGATCTACCAGATTTTGAAGAGCCCGCAATAGCGGGCTTTTTTGTTATTTAGCCCGCCTGGATCTGTGTCACTTCCGTCATAGCGTCGCAACCGGCATAATCAGAAAATGCCAACCACACGTGCTCTTATGCGGAAACCAATAATAACTGCACTGATCTGCACGCTACTGCTTTACATTCGAGCTGTAGCTGCCCAGACACCACCTGACCTAACTTTTTGGGAGTCCCCGGCAGCTACCCAA
>Ga0181561_10005353_pt1 | contig 10964 bp, 6 predicted proteins | sample 011ome_19_FD_133760 | JGI IMG/M metagenome (GOLD analysis project Ga0181561, IMG submission 133760) | Coastal salt marsh microbial communities from the Groves Creek Marsh, Skidaway Island, Georgia - 011510BT metaG (megahit assembly) | ecosystem: Environmental > Aquatic > Marine > Intertidal zone...
CGTTTCGTGAAGACGAGAACGCTTTGACGATGTCGCATTCGTCGTTCTCGTCGTCGTCCTCGTCGTCGTCTGAAAGGGAAGAAGAGAGCGACGAGAGGGAGGAAGACGCTCGCGATTATTTCCCGTCCGTGCAGTTAGGAGTACGAGAACAGCTATTGGAAGTTTCGAACGATATCTCGAAGCTCTTTCGCGATAATCGAGAAAAGTATAGAAGCGATGATGGTACCTTCGCTGTCGTCGCATCGACGAGAGAACGCTACGATGAATTCAAAAAGTGGCACTACGTGGAATCTCTCCCTACTCTTTACGGCGTGTATTTAGAAGTCACTAGTCACAAACACGCCGACGGTGAAGATGACGATGACGATAAAAATCTGATTGGATACGCGAGCTTTCACACGGAGCAAGCGCCACCTCAGTTTGAAAACGTCGTCGAAAATCTGAACGCCTCAAAAGTGCAACGATTTTGCGTTGTGAATCGGTTAGTCGTGAACCCCAAATATCGCGGGAAGGGCGTGAAAGAGCTCTTGTTGAGAGCCGGGTGCGATTCATATCACATGAAAGGTATCGCGTGTCGAATAACTACGTCCGCGTTTACCGCGAAAGTAAGTTTAGATGCCTGTAAACTGCTCGTTTTCGAAAGATTTAAATCGAGAAAAGATACTGGTAAGGAGCGCTCCAGCGGCAAGCGCAAAATTGTCGTAAACGTTCCGTCGACTCAAAAAAGTAACGTGAACGATGACGATAACGACGAGAAGAAGGAGAGAGAAGTGAAGAAGGACGTTCTGAGAATGTTAAACGCGCTCACGCCGGATTCGTCCGCGAAACTCACGCCAAAGCTTCGAGAAACGTTCGATGCGCTTTCTGAGGACGACAAGGCGTACGTTTCGGGGTACATCATATCCTTAGCGAGAGTCGCGCCTCAGTTTCGGAGGCTGTTAGCGGATGTCGTGTTATGCACTCGCCTTGAACCTATCGTTCGGAAAGATGCAAAAATAGAAATCGAAAAGCTCTCGACGTCTTCTTCTTCTCATCTCAGCGGAGAAGAGGTCTCGGCGAGATTGCGATTTTTGAACGCTTTCGTGAGCGAGATGAATTCCGAGCAGAGCGCTTCTCGCTATTTGGGAACCAAAGATTCTGCTTTAGCCATGTCCAGGCAAGACGTGTTCACCGCGGCGAAACGAGACATGAAGGCTTTGCGCATTATCGAGGAAGATTCGAATACAGTCGCGGAGGTGAAAAGAGGTCAACGCTCGGGATGGAGTTACATATATATCGGTACTCCCGTCGTGCGAAGATTCGACGGACAAAAGTATATATTTGACGGCGAAACGAATAGATTTCAGAAAGTAGTAACATAGAATGCAACGATATCTAGATCATGTACGCTATCTCATCGCGCTAAACCTGCTTCTAAATCGAACAGCATAATCGTTCCGCTTTCCACGTTTGCGATCTTTATTTTCACATTCTTCGAGCGTTTCCATAAGAGTTCCGCTTCTTCACCGTGCGGCGGTCTCTCGGAACATACCGCGACTCGAAAATCTGGTTCCCCGGGGCCCGATTTTTTAAAATTCCCGTTCGGTCGCCATACGTCGAATGTTGGCCACTTACCTCCAGCGTCGCGCATTTTCATCAATTCTAGCTTTTCTTTCTCTCGTCGAAGCAATTCTTTCTCTTTTTCTCGCTTTTTTCGTTCCTCTAGTTTAACTTTTTGCGTCCGAGCATACGACGCGTGGATTTCCGGACCAATCCACGGGTGGTGTTTCGAACCAGACCAATAAAACCACCGGCGAGTTCCCGAGCAATGAACGATTTCTGCTTCTTCGTCATCATTTACTTCTACTTTTTCTTCTATCGCTACGTCTGCGTTTTTTTGCTTCTTTACGGTTACGTCATTAAGATCACCGTCTTCTTTTTTGCCTTCCTTGACCTTGCCCTCGTCATCGACATCGACATCGACATCCCCTATTCTGCTTTTGTTGTTGTCGACGCCTCTGAATACCCAGTCACCTTCCCCAGCCATCTTTCGATGGAGGTACATCTCGTCCTTTCCTCTGTTCTTTTTTGCGTTTGTCTTGACTTGCTCTGGGACGACCCACGGCGCCCCAAATCTTCTCGCTACGTACCCAATCCTACACAACTGCGCGTACGTCACGTACGTCTCCATCGACACCCCGCACTCCTCCAACATCCCGTGTATGCTCTTCACCGAAGCCGGTTCTAAACCCTTACCTCGCGCTTGCCAAAACAAACACACCCGCTCTGTTTCTACTAAGAACGCGACTTCCTCCGGGAACAAATACACCGCTCCTCCGCCGTTCTCTGTCTCTGCATCGATCGAAGTCATCACCGTCCCGTCTCCGCCGCTCGCCGCCGACGAAGACGCCGAATACCCAAACTTGGACAACGACTTCCCTTTCTGTTTCACCACTTTCGCTAGTTTCAGCTTCTTATCCCATATCGCCACCGCAATGTTACTCGTCGACACTTTCCGTTGTCTCGACCAAGCGGAGACTAACAAATCAAACTGCTCCTTCGCCCGTTCGGTCGTTTTCACTCTCAACTCCTCTCTCGTGGGTAATTTCGCGTCTGGTTTTTCCTGTTCGAGAAGTTCGGAATATTTCGTCGCTTTGGCGCCGCCTCTCTTGAACAAGTGCGACTGACCGTTGCCGTTTCGTTTAATCGTCGTCGTCGTCGTCGTCGTCATCGTTCCGTTCGAAATCGCGGCGGTGGTGCAATCGATGGTCTCATCAAACCTTCTCTTTTTGCCGACCGCCGCCTCGTCCTTCTCCATCTCTTCTTTTAGCATTAGCATTACTCTCCCCAAAGTCTGGTGGTTTTTTCTTCGCACTCACCGAATAGCGATACTACCGAGCATTCTTTGCCTCCTTTTTCTTCGTTCTCTTTTTGTTATTACGGTCGTTGATGATGCGCGTTTGTATTCACACACACACACACGTGCGTGTATATTATTATTACGTTTCGGGTGCAAAAGGAGAAAAATTTCTTTCGAGAGACGCCACAACGCAGCAGGGAAAAGATAAAAAAAAAATGTCTTCGGAGCTACTACACGCGCGAACGCGCTCCTCCGAGCGACTGGAATACAATAGCAACAACGGGATGTCTTCTTCTTCACCGCCGACGACGACGTTGAGCGCACCGCGAGCGAACACGCCCTCGACGACGAGCAACAACACCACCACGAGCAACAACGCGAATAATAGCACCACCACGAATAAAACGAACAACGGCACCACGGTGAACAAGATGCGCAAGTCGGCGTCCATGTTACAATTCAGCGAACACGCGATAAATCAAGTGCAAGGGTTAAAAAACAGAGGACTGGATTTACCGGTCACGCCGAGGTTGCAGAGGAGGCGATACAGGTGCGCCCTCGAGATCGTTTTTTTATGTTTATATCTGGGAAATTGGAAGAGCGAAAGATATCCGTTTGAAGCTCTTTTTGCGCGCATTCCGCGTTTGGATAATAGAAATACTAACGACACGTTACTACTACTACTCTTCACACGCGACAAAACAGGGGAATATTCTGCATGAGCTTTATTCTGAGCGTGCTCTTCTACCTCTACATATCCGCGATCGTCGCCGCGCACAACCGGCACAGGAGAGTTTTACCGTACATTGGGAGCGAGACGAAGCACATCGTGAAAGAAGGCGAGGGGTTCTTTTCGCGGTTGGTGTTTCGGCGGTCGTCGTCGAAACATCATCACGGTTTGGATGAGGTTGTTCACGTTCCGTCGTCGTCGTCGTCATCTTCTCATCGTAGTCATCACGAGGATATGGAATTGGAGCTAGAGGACGAGGATTCAAACGTAGCGAGGATGTTTTATCATCATTAGACGCATAAATATTTATTAGTTAGAGAGAGAGAGAGAGAGACCGGCGAGACGAGAAGAGCGCAAACGTGTATACTATAATAATAATAATGATAATCAAGTACTCCTAATATTGAGTGAATAGTGGCGTGAATGTTTGCTATGTACGTTCTTATTATTGTGTATCTGTGTGTTTTTCATTACATGTGTGTTTTTCTTCTTTTTCTTTCTCGCTTGATGTGTGTGTTTACATGTACGTGTTCAACTTGCGCATCGCTCTCTCTCACGCGGCGAACTCGGAGTCGGTGCTGTACGCGTCGGACTCGTCGTCTTCGCAAAAATAGTCGTCTCCGTCGACGTTTACGATTATCGAAGATGGTGGTATCGGTGCAGAAACAGCGGGAGGTGGTACGATAGCTAATAACTCGTTCGTTATCGGATCAAATTTCAGCGAAGGAGGGTAGTAGTCGTAATAAGAGGAGGCGGGATCGCAGTGTTGTTGGTGGTGGTGCTGGTGGTGAAAGGAACGACGTTCCGCGGAAGATGAAGTGGACGTGCGTCTCGATTGCGAAGCAGTCGCAGGAGTGCGCTGTTGACGTTGTTTTTGCTGTTGTTGCTGCTGCTGCTGCTGCGCAGATGAAGAAGGAAACGTAAAAGTTCTCTTCGCTTCGTCCTTTGCTTTGACGCGAAACGTTTTTTTCGTCGATAAGCTCGCATATTGGCGAACGGAGACGTGAATTTCCTTCATGTTTGGCATAGCGTCGTCGTCGGTGGACGAAAAACCAACTCCTCCGGGTTTCTTTGATTGCAAGTACAATGTACCTTCGACGACATCAGCTACAAGTGCGACGCACCTTGCGACATCCGTTAACGAAGTGCTTTCGATTAGTAATACGCGTTCGGCCATATTCGTTGCCGCCTTGAAAACGCTCTCGTCCTTTCCCAGGAAGACTTCTCTGACATCCACGACCTCGCTGGCCATATTTAGCGAACAGTTGGTCATGTGTCGTAAAAACTCGATGTGTGCGCCGTGTTTCCCTATAATTAAAGCCACTTTGGAGTCTGGGATTCGTACAGTCGCCGTCGCGAGCGCTCCGAAGAACCTCGACGCGTCTCTTTTGTACAGCGGGAGTGTTTTACGTTGCTTCGTCGTCGTCGTAGTCGTCGTCGTCGCGTGATGGTGGTTATTACGAAAGACATCCGCCCGCTCGTCGTCGTTTTCTTCTTCTGTGGATAATACGTCTTCTTCATTCTCGCTCGAATGCGTTGAGTCCTCGTCTTCGTCGTCGTCGTAGTCTTCCTCCTCTTCTGAACTCTTCCTCGTCCACCCTAAAAATGCCTTGTCCAGCGGGCGCAGTTTCGCGCCGCCACCATTTTTCCTTCTCGATACCGATACCGCTCGTCGCCCGTAGCGCGTCTCTTTCTTTTCACCGCTGACCACCGCGTTGTCTTCTCTTTCTCCATCAACATCGACGAAGCTCGCGTCCGCGATGCTCGCGATAATCCTCGCCGCTTCTTTACACATTTTTGCCGTACCCGTCAAGACCACTTTCACCTCTTCTTCCTCTTCCTCTTCTTCCTCTCTCACGATAGAGACGCTCGCTCCGGTTCTCCGCTCGATGTTGAATACCGTCCTCCCGCGAAGTCCAACGACGACGCCAATCTTCGACCGGTGGACGACCGTTTGCACGCACACGATCGCCTCTTGCTGTTGTTGTTGTTGTTGCTTCGGAGGCGTCGAAACGTCTTCCTCTTCTTTTTCTTCTTTTTCTTCGTCCTCGTTGTTTTTGCGCGAAGCGGCGACGAAAATTTTTTTTCCTTCCTCTTCTTCTTCTTCTTCTTCTTCTTCTCGCGGAGAAAGGAGAGAAGGAGACATGACGCTATCGATGAAAATGACGATAAAAAGCGAACGGTTGTTCGAGAGAAATATTGTTGTTGTTGTTGTTGTTGTTGTTGTTGTTGTTGTTGTCTTTCTCTCTCTCTATCTTTGCGCGCGCGTTCGTTTATTGTGAAGAAAAAAAAACGAGGAGGCGTGGATTTTTTAAATTTTTATTAGGTGATTTTAATTTAGGGGTAGGGGTGTGTTCTCTCTCATCTGTCTCTTGAAAAGAGATGTGAGAAGGTAAACATGATATATAAACTAACGGTACAGACACGCGCGCGCGCGTAATACATACATAACACGTGCATAACAACAAGAAGAACAAGAACAAGAGGGTGAAAATATGTGCCATACTCGCAACCTTTTTTTAAAAGTACCGCCGAGTACTCTCGGCGTCGCCGAAAGCGTACACGCTCGCAATCATTTCATCCGCCAACTCTTGGAAATCAAACGCCGGGAAGGCGCGAGCATTCTCTCGGTCGCCGCCCCATTTAATGGCGTAACCGATGCCGACGTTTTGAGCGCCGAGGATGTCGTTGACGTCTGAATCGCCGACGTGCACGACAGTTTTGAAGTCGCTTTCGTCAGTGATATCGATGGCTGCTAAAGAGTGTTTGAAGGCGTTCGGGTGAGGTTTCTCGAAACCGCCGATGGCTGAACAGTAGACGGCGTCGACTTCGTCGGTAATGCTCAGTTTTTCTAAGATGTTCGGTAAGCGGTCGTCCCAATTGCTGGTGACGACAACCTTGATGCCTCGCGAGCGCAAGCGGCGGAAGGCTTCGATGGCACCGGGGGCGACGGCCCAGTTTTCGGATTGTTCGTAAAATTTCATGAGCGCGTCGAGACATTCGTTGCCTCGCTTTAAAGAGTCTTCGTTGGACTCGTCGACGTTTAATGCGGCAAAAACGCACTTTTTCCAAAACGATTCGCGTCCATCGCCGACGTATCGCAATTCGTTTTCGCTCAGAGGCGTGGAAAAGACTGTTTTAAACGCTTTTTTGGCAGATTCAGGCGTGACGTCGGTAAAGCCGTACGCTTTGGCGTGCTCGGCGTAGACATCGTGAACCGCTCTCGCAGGCGTGACGAGAACACCGCCGGCATCCACCGATAAAGCTTTGAAGGTGACGTTCTTTCTGTACGCTTCTTTCAAAATCGGTTGCTTAATCGACGAACACACCACGTCGTACGGATACAAACTTCCCAACTTTTCGATTTCTTTTTGGATGATTGAGTGCGTGAGCTCCAAGTGTAAATCAATATCGATCGAAGCCGCCATGCCGCAAACGTTAGGGACGCCCGGCATGTCGCAATCGTAATTATATCGTCGACCAACTGTATCAGTGACTGCGCCACCGACGGACCTCAACAGCGCCTCCCCAGCGCACGTGTCCCATTTCTTACTCGCTTTGCGTAAGAGCATCGCCGAGTGCGCTCTGCCTTCCAACAAACACAAATAATGGTACCCAGTCGCAGAAACTAACACGGCAACTTCAGATTTCGTTTGTTCCATCACCGGCGCTTGGCGTTCGTCGCGAATGTTTCTGTTCAAGCAAACGACGTGCGGCCCTGTCGGAGGCATCGCAAGTTTCTTTTGCGTCTCATCCACGCGGAGACCTTTACACCCCGCGCCGGCGCCGCCCCAGACAACTCTACCCAAATTTTCTAAATGTTTCGAATCGTTTACGTTGGCGTCCCAACCAAAAAACGGCTGACCTATAATCCCAGCCACTGGGACACCATCTACGGCGACACCAAGTAAAACAGTTACCGCTGGTCTTTCCCCGTTCGCGTACTCGTTCGTCCCATCCAAAGGATCGACGTATACGTTCACTCTGGAAATGTCAATCTCCCCGGACGCTATCGCGGGCGGCCATTTCGCCTCCAACACTTCTTTAAGAATATCTTTATCCACGTAATGCTTCCCTTCTTCTTTCCTCGACATCTCCTCTTCCTCGTCGAACGAGGCATAACACGTCTCGTCGTCGCACTCCGCTTCGCCTTCTAACGCGTTTTCGTACGATTCCTCGCCGACGACGCGCAACTTCCCACCCGCGAACGTCGTAATCCGTCTCAACGCCATAATCTCCACCTGCCTGTCCGCTTCCGTTTGGGCGTCCATGATGTACTTCTTATCCAAAGTTTCGCTCCCACCTTTGTCTTTAACCGCCAAATCGCCTTTGGATGTCACCTCGCGAATGATATCGCACCCGTCCTCGGCGACATCCACCAACAAGGCGATAAACGTCGGCAGGTGGATTTTCGTTGCATCCGGCGATGGTTGAATCGCCACTTTGTTGTTGTTGTCAGTATTCTTCTTCGCGCTCGTCTCTCCTTCGCTCGCTGAAATCGCGGCGCATCGAACGACGGTGGTGGCGGTGGTGGTGGTTGTCGCCTTCGACGAACGAGATCGAAGGAACACAGCGCGAGCGCTCGCGCAAGCCGCTGCCGCGCGCGTCATCGTTGCCATTTTTTATCCGGTTGGATGAAAAAAGGAAAAATCGAGAAAAAGGAGAGAACAAAAAGTTGAAACAGATCACCAGGATTTTATCCAGATTTATACCGCGAACATAAATATATAAATTCTATTACAAACTCTCGTACAACTCCGCGTAGACGTTACCGCTGGCTTCCCAACCGTAATCGACTCTAGCGACGCGTTCTTGCAACTCGTGAAACTTCTTTCGGTCTTTAAACGTTTTGTTGGCTCTTTGAATGCACTCGTCTAAGGATTGGTCGTCGGCGCCGTAAAAGACGAAACCGTTGCCGTTTTCGCTGTCGGAGTCGCAGTCGATGACGGTGTCGGCGAGTCCGCCGGTAGAGCGGACGATGGGTAAGGCACCGTAGCGCATGGCAATCATTTGCGTCAAACCACACGGTTCGAACATTGATGGGACCAAGACAAAGTCCGCGGCGGCATACATTAATCGCGAGAGAGCGTCGGAGTAGGTGATCATCAATCGGACGTTAGTCGAGTTCGCTTGGGAGAACTCTTCGTTTGCCATTCGTTTGAAACCGCCGTCGCTGTGGCCGCTGCCGAGTAATACGAACTGGTTCCCATTTTTTTCGGATTGCGTAACCGCGCGTTCGATTAAGTGAATGCCCTTTTGCGGCACTAATCTCGAGATGCACACGATCAACGGTTTCGTTTCGTCCACGTCTAATCCCAAGCCGATTTGCAAGTATTTTTTACACAGCTTTTTGTTTTCAGTCATCTTGTTCCCTGGGGCGAAGTTCGCCGGCAAAGTCGCGTCTAACGCCGGGTTCCAGAGCTGGTAATCGATACCATTCAAAATACCGGAGAATTTATCTTGGTTTGCTTTCAGAATTTGGGACATGAAGCCACCGTTTCCGTCCAAAGTTTCTTTCGCGTACGTCGGCGAAACGGTGGTAACTTTGTTGGAGTACACGACGCCACCCTTCATCAAACACATTCTTTCCGGGTTGTGCCCGATAGTTCGTTCATCCAACGCTTTCTCGATGACGTTGAATTTTGCTCCGTCCACGCCAGTCGCGAAAAACTCCTCCTCTCGGCACTCTCCCGTGTTGTCCAAGTTGTGAATTGTCATGACAATCTTCGCTTTGTTCAAACTCGTCTTCCCGTGGTACTCTTCCCAGTACAACATCGGAACCGCGCACGTTTGCCACTCGTGGACGTGAATCACGTCCGGGTCTCTCCCTGATTTATCCAAAAACTCTAAACTCGCTCGGGAGAAATATAAATACGCTTCAAGCTCGTTGTAACTGCCGCCGTAAATCGCGCCACCTTTGAAAATGTTCGAATTCATATCGTCGTGCGGTTTCAACAAAATCACGTCGCACCCTCCAATGTTCCCAGAATACGCGGACGTTTTCATCATCGAAACCACGTTTTCTCCGTCCCACTTCATGCCTTTTGGGACGTCAAAGTCCATCACGTGTTTTAAATCGAAAATCTCGTTCGCGTCGAGCGATTGATAAAACGGCAAAATAACCTGCACGTCGTGGCCTTGCATTTTCATCGCGCGACCCAACCCTTGCGTCACGTCGCCCAAGCCACCAACCTTTGCCAACGGCGCTAACTCCGCGGTGACGTGCGAAATCTTCTTTGGCCTGCTTGTTTTCTTCGTCGTTTTTCCTTCCTCGTCGTCTGGAAGTGAAAACAGTTCGTCCGGATCGTTCTTCGGTCTCGTTTCCCAAAACGGTTTCTTGTCTTCCTCGCCAACCGGGCACCCTTCCGTGGTAATCGGCAACGGCCATTCGATTTCAGATTCACTTTTAGGATCGGTTCGAAGCGCTCCTCCCGATACCGTTCTTTTCTTGGTGGTGTTTTTTTTCGATTTCGTCTTGGCGGCGGTAGTGGTCGGTTCATCCTCTTCCTCCTCCTCCTCCTCCTCCTTGTCGTCCGTTCCGACGTCCTCCAACTGCGCTCGCAACATCTTCAACTCTGCATTTTCAGCTTTCAACCTTTCAATTTCTTCTAATAACTCTTCCCTACTCGCCCACTCTTCCCTACTCGCTCTGACTACAACTCCATCGCCGGCGCGATGCGATGATGATCGCTGCTGTCGCTGTATTTTCGTCGTCATTCTCGTTCGGTAAAAGATCTTCTCGTTCCCGAATTCTTCCTCCCATCTCGTCGCGCTCGACGACGTCGGCAACGACGAAGCTCTCGTGACAATAATCTTTTTCTTCTTCGATGATGTGTTATTAGTATTATTTCTCCTCCGCATCGCCATCGACGCTCCTCCTCCTCCTCCTCCTCCTCCCGTTCTTCTTCTTCCGATAAAGTTCTCGCAGCTCGCTTTTGACGCCGTCGTTGCCATTGTCGTCGTCATATTATTATTGTTGTTGTTGTTGTTGCTGCACGCGCGCGCGCAGGCAGAGAGACACAGAATGCAATAACAATGCCGTTAAAACGAGAGTTGTTCGTGCGCGTACGAACACGAACACTCGTCTCGTTGGTTTGGACGAAAAACACACCTCACAAAAATGCAAAAAAGATCTCCTTCGTGTGCAATCGGAGCCACAAAAGTAAGTTTTCTTATTCTTGGTTATTAAAATAATGTGTTTAGGGTTTTTGTATTGCCTTCGCAAAAAAAACAAAACGACGACACGAACGACAAAAAAGAAGAAAAAAAAACATCCAAAAGAATGAGAGAAGGAAGGGCACTAGCTCGTCGTGTCTTCGCTCTTCTTCAGAGGAAGGGGAGGGACGCTCCTCGCGTTCCTTCTTCTCCCTCTTCTTTTTCTTCTTTTCCTTTTAG
>Ga0181561_10005354_pt1 | contig 10963 bp, 7 predicted proteins | sample 011ome_19_FD_133760 | JGI IMG/M metagenome (GOLD analysis project Ga0181561, IMG submission 133760) | Coastal salt marsh microbial communities from the Groves Creek Marsh, Skidaway Island, Georgia - 011510BT metaG (megahit assembly) | ecosystem: Environmental > Aquatic > Marine > Intertidal zone...
GCGCCCGACGTCGGCTTGAACCCGACGTCGGGGTCCTCTGCGGTGACCCTTCCCGCGATGCAGTGACCCATCGGCGGGTTCTGCCGCGCGGTGTCGAAGTCGATCGCGGAGACGCCCATGACGTCTTTCTCGCCGTAGAACCGTCGCACGTGCGGCATCTTGTTCAGAGGGATGCCCATCGCGATTTGGAGCTGCGTCGCCGGAAGGTTGACGCCCGTGATGGTCTCCGTCACCGGGTGCTCCACCTGGAGGCGCGGGTTCACCTCCAAGAACGAATACACGCCCGTGGTGATGTTGTACAGGTACTCCACGGTCCCGACGCCGCTGTACTTGACCTTCTTCGCGAGCCTCACGGCGCCGCGTTCGAGCTCTTCGCACGTCTCGCGCGGCGCGACGGTGACGGGGCCTTCCTCGATGATCTTCTGGTGCCGTCGCTGCACGCTGCAGTCGCGGCCGTACAGCGAGATCGCGTTCCCGTGCTTATCCGCGACGACCTGGACCTCGAGATGACGCGAGTTCGTGGAGAGCTGCTGGATGAAGATCGGCGACCCCGGGACCTCGGCCTGGACTTGCACGAACCCGGTCCTGAGCTCGTCCATGTTGGACACCATGCGGATGCCCTTCCCGCCGCCGCCCTCCGACGCCTTCACCATGAGCGGGAAACCGATCTTCATCGCGCTCGCCTCCGCTTCCTCCACCGTCGCGAGCGTCGCCTCGAGCAAAATATCCTCCGGGATCGTGGTGTCCGGCACCGTCAGCCCGGACCCGCTCCAAGGGATCACGTTGACGTCGCACGACTGCGCGAGAAGGTTGGCGCAAATCTTATCGCCCACCGCGTCCATGCTCTCCGCGCTGGGCCCCAAAAACGCGATGTCGTGGTACGCCAGCGCCGCGGGCAGCTTCGGGTTCTCGCTCGCGTGGCCCCACCCGGGCCACACCGCGTCCGCTTCGCATCGCCGCGCGACCTTCACGATCAGATCCACGTTCGCGTAGTTGTTGCGGTTGGATCCGCTCTCGACGGTGACGAACTCGTCCGCGAGACGGATGTACTCCGCGTTGGCTTTCAGGTCGTCCTCCGTGGCCATGCACACGATGTGCAAGATGTCGTGCGTTCGGAACGTCTCGTACTCCCACAGCCGCAGGGAGCGGATCGCTTTCACCGCGCCGAGGCCGTTGTTCGCGATTAGGATCTTACGAATCAGCCGCGTGCCGCCGCGGCTGAGGACGTAGTTCTCGAACTGTATCGACGAAGCGTCCGACACTGCGGCGGGGGAGGGAGAGGGAGCGCGAGGAGGGGGGGCGTCAGGGTCTTAATCGCGGGGTCGCGGCCGGGGACGGGGCCGGGACGGGCGGGGATCGACGGCGACGAGGGAAGACGGCGCGGGGAGCGCGATCGTCGCGCGCGCGACGCGTTTCGTTCGCCGCCGCGAGGACGACCGGACGCCGCGCGCGCGACGACGGACGCGGTCGCCGCGCGCGGCGACGGCGACGCCGCCGACGACGCGTCCGCGGGCGTCGATCGCGGCGCGAGGCCCTTCCGCGAGGACGCGGACGCGTCGACGAGCGAGCGAGCGTCGAACGACGGTTGACGCCCGCGCGCGCGCGATCCCTCGTTCGCGCGACGAGCGCGCGAGACGCGCGGCGCGAGGACGAGAGGGCGGCTGGTGCTCACTCACTCTTCGCGATGCCCGCGCGCGTTCCCTTCGATGCGTCTGTCGCCGCGCGCTTGAGCGTCGCGTGTGGACGGCGCGCGTGCTATGCAAAACCCGCGCGCGCCCTTCGGCGCCGTAACGCGCCGAGGTTCGTTATGACGAGGAGGCGGGCGGGCGACGGCGATGCGACCGTTCCTCTCCCTTTCGTCGCCGCAGCGAGAGGTGCCGTGTCGCTGATTATCGGACGGATGAGGCCGAGCCGAGGCGGGCTGGCGAAGTCCAACTCGACACCGGGTGAATTTTATTTTTGAAAGAAAAAGCCCGAAAGCAATACGCGATCAACCGTCGGGGTGAACGCGCCGACGTCGCCGATCAAAAACCAAACGCCCGCGCGCGTCGGTGACACATCGGTGACACTGCCGCGCAAACAACGAGAAAAAGCGACTCTCTGCAACCTTCGATCACACTCTTCACCGCCCCGCCATCTGACGTCGTACGCGCGATGCCTGGGAAATACGCCATCGGCGCGCTCCTCGGAGCGGGCGCCGCCGTCGTCGTGAACGACATGATGCCCGGTGCGTCGCGTCGATCCGATTCCGATCGCGTCCGCGCGGCGCGTTCTTCTTTCCGTCTCTTCCTTCATTCATCGCGTCTTCCCGTGATCACGACGCATTTCAGCGATCCACGAAGCGTCGCTCAACTCCCCCGTCCCTCCCCCGTCCCCAACACGACAGACGCGCTCCCGCGCCTCGGGCTCAGCACGCCGAAGAACATCAACCTCCAGTACTTCGACATCATGGGCCCCACGGAGCGCATCCGCTACGCGCTCCTTCTCGGCAAAGTTCCGTTCAACGACGAGCGCGTCAAGTTTTCCGATTGGCCCAGCGTGAAGCCCACGACGCCGTACGGTCAGATGCCCGTGCTCACCGTGGACGGGCAACGGTTCACGCAGAGCGGCGCGATCTTGAACTGGGCGGGGACGATCACGGGGTTGACCCCGCGCGACCCGATCAAGGCGATGCGCGTGAACGAGGCGTGCGAGCTCGACAACGACTTGCGAGGGAAGATCCGGCCGAGCATCTACGTCGGCATGGACAAGTCGCTGGGCGACCGGGAGAAGAAGCGGAAGGTGAAGGAGATGCGCGAGGAGATCGCGAAGACGCACATCCCGTTCTACCTCGGGCACTTCGAGAAGATGCTCGAAGACAGCGAGTACCTGTGCGGCGACAAGGTCACCGTCGCGGACTGCCAAGTCTTGAGCACGCTGCGTTGGCTCGGCGGCGGCGGGCTCGATCACATTCCGCCCACGTGCGTCGAAGCGTTCCCGAAGCTGTGCGCGCTGAAGAAGAAGATGGAGGCGATGCCGGAGATCGCGGAATACCTCGAGAAGACGAAGAAGTGAGTATCGAGGATCTCGACGCGATAGAGCCAGCGAACGAGCGAGCGAGCGAGCGAGGAGGAGGAGGAGGATCGCTACGCGACGCGGCGACTCGCGATGTGCACACCGTACCAAATCGAAGGACACGCGTCTTCCTTTTTCGCTACTGTACGCTACTAGTCTAGCTTAGCTATCTCCTCCTCGTCGTCAGTCCAGCAGCGGGACGACGCGTTCTCTCTCCTCCTTCCGCTCGCCTGGACGCCATCGGTACGCGTACGTCTTCCCGCCGCCCGCGCCCGTCTCCCGCGTCGCCTTGTCCGCCGCCGCCGCCGCCTCCCCCGCCGGTCGAACGCGCACCTTCACCGTGACGCACTTAGACAACGCCCACGCGACGAGAAGCGCGATCGCCGCGGACGTCCACGTCCACGACCGGAATATCCACGCGAACGCCGCGCGATACCAACGCAGCGGCGCGGCGATCGCGTCCGTCCACGACCCTCTCGCGAACCGCCGCCGCCACTTCCCAGGCCCGGCGCGCCAAAACGCGGCGACGACGCGCGACTCCTCAGGGAACAGGTCGCGCGCGAGCTTCCCCCACCGACGCTTCCGCCACGCGTCGCGCGCGCCCGACTCCTCGAGCGCGGCCGCGACGCGATTCGTCCACGTCGACCACGCCATCTTCGCGTCGCGAATCGTCGCGTCGCTCGCGGCGGCGATCGCTCGGCGGATTCGCGCGATCCGCGACCGGAGCCCGACGCGCGGGCGCGCGTCGCCGTCGTCTCGCCGCGCGAGCGCGGGGGCGTCGGCGTCGACGATCAGCGGGGGGAGGTCCGCGCGGGGGGACGCGTCGTCGTCGTTGGCTTCGGCTTCGGCTTCGGCGGCGTCGCGGACGTCGTCGTGGACGTCGTCCCGGAGGAGGTCGTCGTCGCTCTCCGTCTCGCGCGGGAGACGACGACGCGCCCCTCCTCCCGCGCCTCGAACCGTCGTCGTCGAATCGCGCGCGTCGTCCTCGCCTCCTCCGCGCGCCGCGGTCTCCGTCGCTTCGACGGCGCGGAAGGAGGACGCGATCGCGAGGACGGCGACGAGAACGCACGCCGCGCGGAGGCGGCGGCGGCGTGCCATCGCGCGCGTCTCCCGCTGTGACGAACCTTCTGTCCGAACAGCTCGGGTTGGTGTCACCGATGAAAGCGTTGCGCGAACCGGTCCTTTCACAAATCGGGCGATGAAAATATAATTTCCCGATGAACCTGACCGACCAGCTGGCACTTCAGGTTCAGATTCGCCGCGGCATCGCATCGTCATCATGCGTCAGACAAATCTTGGGATCGACGCGTCCCGCTCCCAGTCGTGCGCCGCGCCGCGCTAGGCTCGCGACAGGATGACGTCCGCGGAGGAGACGGAACCGTGGGAGACCGCGAAGGAGATCGAGGCGCGGCTCTCCCCTCCCGAGTCCGACCCCGAGGGCGTCTTCGGCGGCGGCGCGGTCGTCGAGTGCGTCGCGCGCTGCGGGGTCTTAGTGATGCCAGAAGAGATCGTCGTGGGACTGAATCTGACGCGCGACGTCGCTCGAAGGAGCGAGAGCGACGACGTGAGAAGACGCGAGGGGTCCGAGAGCTTGGAGTTCTCCCCCGTCGCCGCGAAGCTTCTGCGCGAGTACCTCACCGAGTGCGCGGAGATCGTCAGCGCGGTCGTCGCGTGCGCGTACCGAGGGCAGGACGGAAAGATGCGGACGGGTAAGTTTCTGCGCGGATTCCCGCCCGAGGCTGCCGCGAAGGCGAGCGCGTGGAGGAAGGAGAACCTCCCCGCGTCGTACCTCGCGGTGGACGCGGAGGAGCTCGAGGCAAAGCGCGAGGCGATCGCGCGGAAGAAGCGCGAGCACGCCGAGAAGAAGAAGCGCGCGGAGCGCGACGCGGGGGCGAATCTCGATCGCGCGGGGGGAGCGAAAGCGAACGCGCGCGGCGCCGACGCGCGCCATCGCGACGGCGGAAAACGCGGCGGCGGCGACGCGCCCGCGCCCGCGCCCGCGAGCGAGGAGGCCAATCGCGCGATGCGTCCTCCGCCCGACGTCGCGCCGCCCGCGCCCGCGCCCGCGCCGGTCGTGCTCGTCCCCGCGGGTCCGCCGTCGACGCCGGCGTGGGGCGCGGCGGCGGCGGCGGCGGCGACGACGGGCGCGGCCGCGACCGCCGCCTCGGGAGACGGAGACGGAGGAGGAGGAGGAGGAGGCGAAGGGGGCGCGAAACCCGCGGCGCCGAGCCTGGCGGACATCCTGAGAGAAGAAGAAGAGGCGTCGCGCGCGCAGCGCGACCGCGGCGGCGGCGGCGGCGCGGCGTCGGCGTCGGCGTCGAAGCGTCCGACGCCGGGCGTCATCCGGCTTCCGAAGGCGACGGGCGGATGGGCGGACCTCGTCCGCGGCGGGACGGAGTCCGGGTCCGGCGGCGGCGATCGCGGACGCGACGAGAAGACGTGGGAGGTGGTCGAGGGCGCCGGGAGACCGCCGCCGCCGAAGATTCCAAAGATTTCCCCCGCGCAGCTCGCCGCCAACGCGCGCCTGTCGAAGATCGATCAGTTCGGGAAGATCCGATGCTTGGTGTGCACGAAGACGTTCAAGGCGTACGGTCCGCTGGAGCAGCACCTCGCGGCGAATCATTTCGGGTTAAACTCGAACGAGGCGAAGGCGATCGAAGCGGGGTTACTCGCCGCCGGCGTGCGCGTCCCGGGCGACGGGAGCGAGAAGACGAAGACGGAGCGGCACATCACGCCGGTAAACCTCGGGGAGATTCTGCGAGCGCCGAAAGAGAACGAGACCGCGACGTCGATCGCGAACTCGCTGTCGGCGTACATCCGGCAGGCGGCGCCGTCGAAAAAGGAGCGACGCGAGAAGCAAGCCGCGGAGGCGGAGCGAGGCGGCAGAATCAAGACAGGCGCGTTCTATTTCACACTGGTTCCCATACGACCGCGTCGGCGTGGTGAACGTCGATCCTTAAGGACTTTTGCTATCGTCTCTCTCCGCCCACACCTCGCTTTCAATCCCCGCCCTCGACGCCTTTCAACTCCAACTGACGCCTTTCAACTCCACCCCAGGCGGCGTGATGATGAGGAACCCGAACCAGGCCATGAGCAGCGGGATGGTGTTACGGCGCGGTAAGGAGCGCGAGGACGGGAAGAAGAGGAGACGGCTGACGAAGCTGAAGAAGATCGTGTTGGAGGCGCGCAAGGCGAGGGCGGCGACGAGCTCGAGGGCGTCCGACGGGGAGAAGATCGAGGTCACCGTGGAGATGGGCCGCGTGTACGTGAACATCATCGTCGTGCCGCCGCATGCGGCTTCTTCTACCGACGGCGGCGACGGCGAGGAAGACCAGCGGCGCGACGACGGCGACGACGACGCCGGCGGCGGCGTTCGTGTGGACTTGATTTACATCGAGGACGGCGACGAGGAAGAGGAGGACGAAGACGCTGACGCCGCGCGCGAGGACGACGAGGCCGTCGTCGACGCCGACGCCGACGCCGACGGCGGGGAGCAGCGCGCGAAGAAGGACGAGGAGGCTTCATCGGTGGTCGTCGAGACGGAGGAGCCGGTCGACGAGAAGGACAAGGACGTCGTCGACACGGGAACGCAGACGGATGCCGCGAGTAGGGGAGGACTCGCGGCGTCGAGCGGCGACGACGGCGGCGGCGACGGCGGCGAATCTGGAGTCGAGGTAGAGGGTCCGCACGAATCTGGAGTCGAGGTCGAGGGTCCGCACGACTCCGTGAACTCCGCGGCGTCGTCGGAGACGTCGATGGAGACGGAGGAGTCGTCGTCGTCGAAGACGGAGACGGAGACGGAGGAGACGGACGACGCGACGAAGAAGCCGGCTGGCCTCGCCGCGTCGGCGCCCGCGTGGGGCGGCCGCGCGTTCAAAGACGTCCTCCAAGGGTGCGAGGAGGAGGAAAAGGCGACCGCCGCGGAGGCGAAGAAGAAAAAACGCGCGAAACGACCAGAAGGCTCCGCGCCCGGGATGCAGCGTCACTGCGAGCTGTGCGACGTCAAGTGCAGCGGGGACGACGCGTGGGAGAATCACATCGTGAGCAAAGGCCACGCGAAGTGTCAGAAGCGACGCGACGACGAGGCGAAGAACCCGGGGGGGGGCAAGGCGGGAAACGGCGGTCTCAACAAAAACGGCCTCCCGCGCGAACCGAAGGAGCGCAAGAACGAGTCGAACGCGTACATCTCCGGCGCGGTGTCCGTGCGGTACGCGAACCAGGTCATCACCGCGGAGCTGAACGACGCGACGCAGACGTGCGTCGCGGAGCTGAAGCGATTCCAGGACCGTCTGTACTTTAAGGATCCGATCAAAGCCAAGATGCGACGACGGCTCGTGTTCGGCTTGCGCGAGGTCACGAAGGGCGTCCAGCTCGAGAAGGCGAAGTGCGTCATCGTCGCGCCGAACATCGAAGAAACGGACCAAGCTGGGGGGTTAGACGACGTCATCGGCACCATCTTAGAGGAAGCGACGAACAACGGCACGCCCGTGGTGTTCGCGTTGACGAGGAACCGATTGGGTAAAATCGTCGGCGGCGCGCGCGTCCGCGTCTCCGCGCTCGCTGTGTTGGACTACTCCGGCGCGGAGGACATGTTCCACGGCATGATCAAGACCGCGGCGGCGTGCAGAGCGGAGTATAAGAGACGGGAGGAAGCGATAGCGCGAGGCGAGGATCCGGACGCGGGGAGAGCGGAGGCTTTGGCGGCGGAGGCGGCGGCGGCGGCGGCGGCGGCGGCTGCGGCGGCGGAACCGCCTCCGCCGCCGGCGGCGCCGCGTCTGAGCGCGAACGCGGCGCTGTTCGTCCCGCGGTTCCTGGCGACGACGAAGAACGCGGAAGCATGATGGACGCTGTAACAGCGTCGACGAGTAGCATCGCATAGAAGACAACATGTCTATACGAAATGTTGTCTGGTTACTCGCGTTTTGTTTCTGTTGACGTTCGGAAACCCACCCGACAGCGACAGAGCCATTCCCGCATGCACGCCGCGACCGGGGTCTCATCATGCGCGCGATGGCGCGCCGTCCTCCCCCCCCCGCGCCACCGCCGCGATCGCGCGCGTCGCGTCGTCTCCGCCGCCGCCGACGATAGCGACGCGCCGTCGCCGTCGCGCGACGCCGCCGTCGCGACCACGAGCGCGACGACCGCGACCCGCGCGCGATCGCGATCCGCGCGCGAGATCTCCTCCTCCATCGCGTCGTACCTCGCCGCGCTCCGCGTCGTGAACCCGACGCGGTACGCCGCGATCGCGACGAGCATGGCGCGCTACGGCGGCGGCGCGCTGAGAAAGTCGCGAACGAAGGGCGCGTTCCCGGACTCGTGGTCGCTGCCGTTCGCGGTGGGGGTGGAGCTCCTCGCGGGGTTTCTCGAGGCGGTGACCATCACCGAGGATGAGATGATCGGCGTCCGCGCGGGAGACGAGCGCGCGCTGCGCGCGATAGGGGCGTACGTGAAAGTGCTCAGGGGGGCGATGGCCGTGGGCGTCCCGCCGTTACCGTGAGGCTTTTCCTCCTTCTCCTTCTCCTTCTCCTTTCTCTCCTCGCGGCGTTCGTTCATCTATCATCGAGCTGAGGGTGCCTATCTTTTGTAAGCTTCTGAGAGTTGTTTTTCCCTTTCCGTCGTCGACCCTTCCCGCGGCGGCACGCGCGCGGAACGCGTGCGCGCCAACGGCGTCCCCGCGGTGTGGCTCACCCCCCCCCAGTACGCCTCCACGAAGACGATCATGTGGATGCACGGCGGCGCGTTCATATTCTGTCACACCGGCACGCACGCGCGGTTGTTATCGAGCCTCGGCGCGGCGGCGGATGCCAAAGTGTTGAGCGTGGAGTATTCGCTGTGCCCGGACGAGGGGCGGTACGCGGACATGTTACGAGAGGTCACGCGCGCGTACGAGTGGCTCGTGGACGCGGACGGCGGCGGCGCGGACCCGAAGGACGTCGTCGTCGGCGGCGACAGCGCGGGTGGGCACCTCGCCCTGGGGTTGATCGCCGAACTCGCGAAGAAGAAGAGGGAGGAGGACGGCGGCGGCGGCGCGCGGGAAAATCAGGTGCGTTCTATACACTGGTCCCCATACGACCGCGTTCGCGTGGTGAACGCCGATCCTTAAGGACTTTTGCCGGCGTCTCTCTTCGCCCACCCCCCGCTTTCAATCCCCGTCCTCGACGCCTTTCAACGCCAACTGACGCCTTTCAACTTCACCCCGACATTCGCTCGTATAGAACGACCCTCAAAACCGAAACCGAAACCGAAACGAAATGCCGTCGGGCGTGCTTCTCATGTCCCCGTGGCTCGACCCGGAGCGCGAGCACCCGGACACCGCCAAGGCGTGGTCGGACGCGGACTCGGGCGACTCGTTCGATTACCTCCGCGGCGTCGAGGGCTCGCTGAAGACGGTCGCGGACTTGGTCTTCGGGTGCGACGTCGACGGCGTCTGCGACGAGTCGATTGCGCGGTGTCTCGTTCGCGGCGACGTCTGGGACGACGCCGACGTCGCGTACCCGCCCGTGTTCGTGCAGTACGGCGGCGCGGAGGTGCTCGCCGCGGAGAGCAGAACGTTCGCGCGCGTCGTGAACGCGTCGAGGAGCTCGATGGTCGTGGAGCTCGAGGAGTGGGCGGACATGCCGCACGTGTTCCAGGTGTTCGACGCCGTCGCGGCGGCGGGCGGCGACGCCATCGCGAGCGCCGCCGCGTTCGTGAAGCGATGTTGATGATTGACGGATGAATGGTACGACAGTGCGAACGCGCGTTCGTTCGTCGTCTAGTAGCTAGCACGAGTAGGAAGCAGTATGCGATGATGATACAACACGACGACGACGTCGTCGTCGTCGTCGTCGTCACAGCGGCACGAACATCGACGCGACGCCGCACGCGACGCGCGCGGACGTGTACACCGCCCCGAGCACGAGCTGCGCGACGAGCGGATTCGTCGCCGTCGCCGCCGCGGAATACGTCCAGTGGCAGCCGCGGTAGACGCCCACGCCGCAGTCCCACAGTCGTCTCGCGTTCGTCTTGTTCCCGCGCGTTTGCAGATCCCTGAGCGCGGACGCGAGCGCGCGCTGCATCTTTTCCGGGGGGTAGTCCGCCGCCGCCGGGTGCGACGAGACGAACGCGGCGACGAAGTCGGCGACGGCGTCGACGGCGTCGTCTCTGCTCACGACGACCCATCCGGGCTCATCGCTGTCGCGCGCCGTCGCGTTCGCGTTCAGGTTCAGGTTCGTCGTCGTCGGGACCGCGTCTTGGATCTCCACCAAGGCGTCGGTCGTCGTCGTCGTCGTCGTCGTCGTCGTCGCGTTCTCCCACCAGTTCGGGTCCATCACGTCGAAGATCGGGGCGTCGTCGTCGTCTTCGTCCACCGCGTCTTCGTCGTCGTCTTCGTCGTCGTCTCGTCGTCGTCGTCGGTTCTCGAGATTCTTCAGGAAGACCGGCGTCTCTATCCTCGCCAAGAGGCGCGCGTAGACCTCCCGCGTGCCCTCCGGGGTGGACAGCAGGCCGCGCAAGTACGACGACGCGCTGTCGACGGCGTTGAACCGGAGCAGGCGCGCCTTGAATCGGTTCACCGTGCGCTGCAAGTGCCCGAGCGCGAGCTCGCGGTGTTGCTGTTTCTGCTGCTGGAGTCGCGACGACGATGCCGTCGCGTCGTCGTCGTCGTCGACTCCCGCTCGGCGCGCGGTGGCTTCGTCGTACCCCAGCGGGGATGGCGACCGCGGCGCGCGCGCGCCCGACTCGTCGTCCATCTCCGCGGCGGCGGCGTCGACCTCGCGACGCGTCCCCGCGCGCCCTGGATCTGACGAGGAGTGATGTCGTTGTCGTTTCCGACAAACAGAACTTTTGAACGGCGCAGATCTGAACGTCAGCGCACTCGTCCGTCGCGCGACGTCCAACGCCGCGAGGGTTCGACGTCCTCGACCGCCGC
>Ga0181561_10005362_pt1 | contig 10954 bp, 7 predicted proteins | sample 011ome_19_FD_133760 | JGI IMG/M metagenome (GOLD analysis project Ga0181561, IMG submission 133760) | Coastal salt marsh microbial communities from the Groves Creek Marsh, Skidaway Island, Georgia - 011510BT metaG (megahit assembly) | ecosystem: Environmental > Aquatic > Marine > Intertidal zone...
TAGTAGGTAGGTAAGTGTAGTTAGCGGGTGGTATCGATAGTGGGTAGCGTGTAGTGGATCGTGGGTAGTGGGGAGTGGGGAGTGGGGAGTGGGGAGGGGGGGAAGGGGGGCGGGGAGGGGGGGGGGGGGGGTGGGGGGGGGGGGGGGGGGAGTGGGGAGAAGGGAGGGGGGAGGGGGGAGGGGGGAGGGGGGGGGGGGGGGGGGGGGGGGAGTTAGATAATACGACCAGAAAAGTTGGAAAGCAAGCGAGAAACCAAAACCACGCGGGTCAAAACTTCCGGATGGTTTAGTCCGAGGCCTAAAATCTCCCGGACGGTTTAGTCCGAGGGTCGATCGGGGGTGCTTGAAACCGGCAGATTTCCGCAAACTTCCGGATGGTTTAGTCCGAGGCCTCACCGTGAAACCGAGCGACCGATCGACCCGGTGAAGCTTCGGCGACGGCACGCCGATCGCTGATGTGATTCGCTCGCAGATATTCCAGCCACGAGCGCGCGTGTGAGGCCGCGCGCGCGTCATCGATCGTACGCGCGAGCACACGACCCTCACCGCAATCATGTCCGTCATGGCCACCGCGAGCTTCGCGGGGACCGCGATGCCCCTCGGGCGCCGCAACGCGCGCGCGACGCGCCGCGCGAACGCGTTCCGCGTCCGCGCCGCGCACGACGAGGAAGAGCCCGAGGAGAAGGCCGACGCTGGCTTCAAATTCGACCCGAGCTCGTACGGCGACAAGTTCGACCCGCGGACGTTCCGCCGCGACCTGAGCAAGTCGGATCAGTACAACCGCCGCTTCGCGAAGGACAAGGAGTCCGCGGAGAGGATGGCGAGGGAGGGGATCGGCTACTCCGTCGGTGCGTCCCGCCTGGATCGCGCGACGATCTCGCGATCGCTCTTATCTCTTCTTTCCCTCCGTCCCGTCCCGTCGCGATATCGCTCGCTCGCTCGCGCGATCGCGCCTCCTCGCCTCACGACCGCACCACACCGAACCGAACCCAACCCTAACTCGACAGACGGCCTCGTCGCGAAGATGCGCGAGAGCGGCAACTCCTACGTCGACGCGGAGACGGGCGTCACGCTCAAGCTCGCGGACGCCTACGGCTTCTGCTGGGGCGTCGAGCGCGCCGTCCAGATGGCGTACGAAGCGCGGAAGCAGTACCCGGACGCGAAGCTGTGGATCACGAACGAGATCATCCACAACCCGACGGTGAACAAGCGCCTCGGCGACATGGGCGTGAACTTCATCGAGGAGACGAAGGACGGGAAGGACTTCAGCGGCGTGGGGAACGGCGAGGTGGTCATCCTCCCCGCGTTCGGCGCCTCCGTGCACGAGATGAAGGTGCGTTCTATACACCGGTCCCCATACGACCGCGTTCGCGTGGTGAACGCCGATCCTTAAGGACTTTTCCCGGCGCATCTCTCCGCTCATCCCTCGCTTTCAATCCCGACACACCTCGGCGCCTTTCAACTCCACCTGACGCCTTTGAACTTCACCCCGACGTTTGCTCGTGTGGAACGACCCGAAGCTCCTCGCGGAGAAGGGCGCGTCCATCGTGGACACGACGTGCCCGTGGGTGTCCAAGGTGTGGAACGCCGTGGACGCGCACACGAGGAAGGAGTTCACGTCGATCATTCACGGGAAGTGGGCGCACGAGGAGACGGTGGCGACGGCGTCGTTCGCGGGGACGTACCTCGTGATCAAGGACATGAAGGAGGCGACGTACCTGTGCGATTACATCCTCAACGGCGGCGACAAGGAGGAGTTCATGGCGAAGTTCGTCAACGCGCACAGCGAAGGGTTCGACCCGGACGTCGACCTGGACGGCCTCGGGATCGCGAACCAGACGACGATGCTCAAGGGCGAGACGCAGGCGATCGGGAAGCTCCTGGAGCGGACGATGATGGAGAAACACGGCGTCGCGAACCTCGCCGATCACTACATGGTCATGGACACGATCTGCGACGCGACGCAGGAGCGACAGGACGCCATGTACCAGCTCGTGGAGGATAAGCCGGACATGATGCTCGTCGTCGGCGGGTACAACTCGTCGAACACGCAGCACTTGCAGGAGATCAGCGAGGACGCGAGCGTGCCGAGCTTCTGGGTCGACACCCCCGAGCGGCTCGACGAAGACAACGTCATCGCGCACAGGCTCGCGCACGGGGAGCTCGTGGAGACGAAAGACTGGCTCCCGGAAGGGGACGTGGTGATCGGCGTGACGTCCGGCGCGAGCACGCCGGACAAGGTTGTCGAGGACGTCGTGGACATGATCTTCAAGACGAAGCGAAATATGAAAACCGCGACGCCCGCGCGCTGAGCAGAGCGCTCGCGGGGACGACGACGCCGGTAACCGGCGCTAGTTCCGTTCTTGTCTATATCTGAATCGATCTGTAAGACTCGCTCGCGCGTCTCTCTCTCTCTCTCTCTCCGTGGACGACGTCGGCTAACACGCGCGATCGCCGTCGCCGTCGCTACCTAGTAGACTAGTAGCTAGTGATTCTCTTCCGCGTCGACGCCGTCCTCCGCCGGCGTCGGCGTCGGCGGCGGCGGTCGCGCGGGTATCACCCTGACCGCCGGCGCGCACCCCGTCTTCTCCGGCATCGTCCACGTCGTCTCCCCGCTCGAGGCGTCCCAGTAATACGTCCGCCCGCTCTTCGCGTCGACGATCGCCTTCCACGGCGGCGGCGGCGACGGCTTCGTCGTGCGCTCGCCCATCACGACTCGCGCGCGCGCGCCCTTCAGCGCCCCCGGCGTCCGCCACTGCGTCGACTGCGTCGCCTTCTCGAAGTAGTACGCGCGCCCGTCCGCGGCGACGCCGACGCCCCACCGCTCGTCCGCGGCGAGGAGCTTCGCGCGCGAAGCCTCGCGATCCACCTTGGGCGTCGCCTTCTTCGCCGCCTCCGCGATCGCGCGCGCGCGCTCCGCGAGCGCGGCGAAGTCGGGCAGCGCGTCCTCCGTCGCGCTCGTCGTCGCCGTCTCCGCGGCTCGCGGCGGCGGCGGCGGCTTGTCCGCGTCGTTCCACTCCGGGTTGTGGTGGTACTTCGCGCTCTCGGGCAGGTTCGCGCCGAGCATCCCCATGGCGACGGCGAGGGGACCGCGCGACGCGGAGTGTGCGAGAGCGTGCGAATTCATTCGTCAACGGACGACGCGCCTCAACGTCTTCTCGCCACGCACATTTCTAGGGTTCCTTCCTCGCGTGGACGCGCGCGTCACACGTCGTCGCGCGCCTTCAGTCGACTCGGCGCCGACGCGCACGACGCGCACCGTCCGCGCGCGAGGCGAACGTCGATCGCCGCGATGCTTCGCCTCGTCACCGCGATGGCGGGGCGGATGCGCGCAGCGTCTCGAGTCGCCGCCCCCGTCGCGCGGGCCGCGATCGCGAGAGGAGGAGCGCATCCAGCGCGCGGAGAGCATCCGGCGCGGTGGACGTGGCCGCGGTTCGCGTCCTCGGACGAGACGGACAAGGGCGTGACCGCGCACCCGATGGCGGCGCGACCGACGGCGGACATCGATCCCCCGGCGGCGGAGGCGGCGGCGGGCCCGACGTTCCGCGATCCCGACGCGGCGCCCGCGAGCGGCGACGGCGGAGGCGAAGACGCCCAGCGCGGAGGATCCTCGCGCGCGGTCGCCGGCGCGAAGCGGGAGAAGGGCGACGACGACGGCGACGACGACGGCGAGGAGGGCGAGTTCGACGTCCAGGGCCCGGAGGGCAAGGACTACCGCCTGCTGCACATGGCGACGACGACGCCGGACGGCGAGACGGTCGCGATGACCGCGGTGGAGCCGTGGGAGGTGCTCTGCGCGAACACGGAGTACGTCCCGCCGGAGGGATGGCGCCTCGAGGACTTCTCCGAGAACGGGTTCACGATCGACGACCACCCGTTCGACGCGGATACGAAGCTGTCGGACTACTCCAAGACGGAGATGTACCTGCGGCACAAGAGCGACCCGGAGACGTGGACCGCGAAGCGGCTGGCGGCGCACTACAACGTGAGGCAGCAACGCGTGCTCGCGATCATCGCGCTGAAGGACATTCAGGCGCGTTCTATACACTGGTCCCCATACGACCGCGTTGGCGTGGTGAAGGCCGTTTCTTAAGGACTTTTCCCGGCGCATCTCTGCGCCCACCCCTCGCTCACAATCCCGACACACCTCGACGCCTTTCAACTCCGACTGACGCCCCTGAACTCCACCCCGACGTTCGCTCGTACGGAACGACCCTCAGCGGAAGTGGGAGCTCGAGGGCCGCGAGACGTGCGCGCAGATTGACGTCAACTACGCGTGGCACGACGGGATCGCGCACCACGGGAACGGCGAGAGGCACCAGTGGTGTCACTACCACAAGGCCAACTACCAGGTGGTGCCGACGCACTTCACGCCGGAGCGGGTGGTGGAGGCGCTGCCGCCGTACGTGAGCAAACAGGAGAAGGCGGATATCGAGGACCGGCACATGCTGCGGCGGTTTAAACGGGATCTGGACTACAACCTGATGAAGACCGGGCCTGGGTTGTTGAGAAGCGGGCGGTTCAAGCAGCGGCGGAAGAGACCCGAGGGCGGGTGGCCGCTGATGGTGATCCCGATGAACAAAGACAACTCGACGAAGCGGCGGAAGCAGGCGAAGAGGAGAGGCGACGTCGCGGGGTCGAAGATCGAGATGCGAGGGACGCCGTGGGTCGCGTACCCGGACGGCACGAAGCGCGAGATCAACGAGGACGAGAAGGTGATGTTCGAGCGGAGGAAGATATCGCCGTTTAGGAGGATCGGCGTGACGTGACATGGCGCGTCCTTCGCGTGCTATGAGACTCTAGTTTGTTCGCAACGTTTCTAAAATCATCGTCGTCGTCGTCGTCGTCGCGTCATCACTTCCTCCCCGCCGCCGTCACCGCGGACGGGAACTCCGTGTGAAGGAACTCGTGCAGCGTCCTCGCCTGGCGATTATTCCCCAACATCTTCGCCATGTCCGCCTGGGACATCTCCGCGAGGTCCGCGACGCACTCGATCGTGTCCAACACCCTCCGCAAGTTTTTGTCGGTGATTCCAGGCAGCTTCCTCAGAAAGTCGATCCCGGCTTGGTTATACGGCTCGTCCACGCCGGCGCCGTCCGCGGACAAATCCGGCGGGAGCCCAACCTTAGCGGCCACCTCCACCGTCGGCTCCGGCTCCGCGAGCTTGTAGTCCGCGAACATCTTCGCGGTCATGTGCATCGACCGCGACCACATGAGCCGCAGCTTCGGAAACGCGTAGATGAGCAACACGAGCTTGCTCTGCACGCTTCGAGGGTCGATCTCTCTCCCCAGATCTTGCACGCTGGATATCCCGAACGCTTTGTCGCCCTCGAACTCGATGAGTAGAATCGGGTACCTGTAGTGCTTGCACATCGCCTCCGCCTGATGGTACAGCCGGCCGTTGTTCAGCGAGCCGATGAGATCGGGAAGCGACTTTCGCTCCACGCACATGTTCGGCGATAAGACGTAATCGCCAACCTCCAACGTCGCGGGCATGACCTTGAACCCGGACTGATGCAGCACCGACGGCAGCGACGACATGAACTCGCGCATGTCCACGACGACGTGCAGACGCGTCGGGACCGTGAGCTGACCCCCGGCGCGGCGCGTGCTCTTCTCCGCCGCGTCCTTCGTCGGATCGAGCAGCGGCTGGAGTTGCGGCAACGGCAACACCGGCTCCGCGGCGGTCGCGTCTCCGGTGCCGCCGCCGATTCGGCCCTCTTGCTCCGCGGGCATCGACATGTGCTGCTTCGCGCGCACGAGCGAGTCAAAAGCGTTGGTCTCGTACCTGAGTTGGGACACGTATCGCTGCTCCTCGAGGCTGCCTTCGTGGACGAGAAAGTAAATTCGCAGCGGCGCGCCGGGGCGACGCGCCGTGAACGTCTCGATCTCGCGTACGAACGCCGCGTCCGGGTCGTAGAGGATCACGAACGACGGCTTCACGCGCGCGATGATGCCGCCGCGGTCAGTCAGCGCGTGGACGTAGATCCCTCGTTTCGCGAGTTTCGCCGCGCCGACTTTCGGGTCCGCGTACGGATCGTCGCCGTCGCCGTCGCCGTCGCCGTCGCCGCCGCCGCCGGCCGCGACCCGAGCCTCGTCCCTCCTCGGTTCCAAGTCCCCCGTCGCCTTCTTGTTCCCCGCCTTCGCGGCCGCTCTCGACGACGCCGCGCTGGACTTCGACTCGCGCGCGCGGATCGCCTTCGCCGCGGCGGCGAACGCGTTGCGCTCCGCGGCGGTGCCGCCGCCGGCGAGCCCCTCCGCGGTGAGGTCGTTGAACGCACGTCCTCCTCCTCCTCCTCCTCCTCCTCCTCCTCCTCCTCTGCCCTCGCCCCCGCCGCGCCCGCCGCCGCCGGGCGCGGGAAGCGGCGGTGGTTCCTCGCCCATCATCGCCGCGCGCATGCGGTCCATGCGACTCGGGCCTCGCCCCGCGGCGCTCGCGCCGCCTCGCCCGCCGCCGCCGCCGCCGCCGCCGCCGCGCGCGCGTCCCCGCCCTCTCCCGCCCCTCGCCCCGCGCGCGCGCCACCCGCCGCCGCCGCCGCCGCTCCCCACGCGCCCGTCTCTCGAGACGAGGTAGTCGTTCCATAAGCGCTCCATCAGCGCGTCCGCGCCGAGCAACAGCAGCGACGTGATCTGCGCCGTCGTCTGTTCGTCCTTCGCGACGATTAGCAGCGGGCCCTGCGCGTATTTTTCTCGCGCCGCCGCCGCGCGTTCCTTCTCGCGCTCGTCGTCGTCCTCGTCCTCGTCGTCGTCGTCGTCCTCGCCGGTGAGGTTCACGAGCGCGCCGTCGCTCGCGACCGCGCTGAGCTCGCGCTCCATCGCTACCTTGAACTTCGCCCTGTCCTCGTCGACTTCCACGACGATCTCCTCGATCAAACACCACTTCGGCATCGGCTCTAAGATCGGCCGGAGCTCCGTCGCGGTCGTCCCCGCCGCCGCCGCCGCGGTCGTCGTCCCGCCGGTCACGCCGGTGATGACGATTTCATCATCATCATCGTCGTCGTCGTCGTCGTCGTCGTCGTCGCCCGGCGCGGGGCGTTTCGCGCCGACGCCCGAGCCGGGTCCGAGCCCCGCGGGCGTCGCGTTCGCGTTCCTCCCTCCTCCTCCTCCGCCTCCGCCGCCGGGTTTTTGCAGCACGTACACGCGCCGCTTCGCTTGCTCGAACACGACGTGCGCGCCGTCGGTGAACAGCCACATGCTCTGGCTCCCCTCCGCGAGTCGCAGCGTCTCCAAGTACCGCAAGAACGTCACCGCGTCGTACCGTAAAAGGTACATCGCGAGGTTCCGAAGCGTCCGAAGGTCGTACACGATTTGCTTCAACTTTCTCGGGACGACGTGCCAGACCGGGTCCAACTGCCGGCTCAGCGTCCGGTCGAAGGACTTGAACATCCCCGCCTCGACGCTGAGCTCGCTGACGTCCACGTGCTTGCTCTTCTTGAGCTCGCACATGCACTGTTCCATGATCTCCACGATGGCGTCTTGTATCGCGTGAATCGGTTTCGTGAGCGGCTGATGCAGCTCCACGACCTCCGGCGCGTGGTCGTCCAGGTCGTGCTTCACGGCGAGGTGAAACCGCGGGTACAGGTTCAACGCGCGCACCATGAGCGCTTTCATCGCGCGCTCGAGCGCGTTGAACCCGCGCATTAGCTCCCCCGGGCGGTCGCTCAGCGCGCGCACGAACCCGACGCGGTTGCCGCCGCGGAAGAGGCGAATCACGAACGCCTCGCCGGAGAGATCCGTCACGCGATGCGCGTTCACCACGACGACGCCCGCGACGGCGCGCGGCGGGAGACGGTCCTCCGTCAGCAAGTCCACGGCCGCGATCCGCGTGGTGATGAACACCGTGGGCCCGCTCGCGTACATCTTCTTTCGGTTCGCGCCGGTGAAGTCCGCGTTGACGTCCGCGGGGAACGGCGTCTCGGGCGCGATGGCCGCGAGGTGGAGCCTCGTCGCGCGCTTCTGCGCGTCCGTCGCGCCGACGATGAGGACCGGGCCGGAGGCGCAGTTCGTCACCGACCGCGTCGCCGCGTCGTCGACGTCGTCGCGTTCGCCGTCGCCGAGGAGGCTCTGGAACGCCTCTCGCCCGTCCGCGAACGACCGCGCGAAGACGCGCGAGGCGTGACGCGCGCGAATCAGGCCCGCGAGCACCTCGGGCAGCCCGAGCCCCTCCGCGAGGACGGTCAGGCCGTCGCGCGCGACGAGCTCGTCCACGATGGCGCGCTGGAACTCGAGGAGGTCGCCCCATGGGGCCGGGGCGGCCGTTTCGGCGTCGGCGTCCTCCTCCGCCGACGACATCGCTCGCGCCGGGCGGCCCTCGCCTCGGCGCGAGCGAACAATGCCCGAGATCGCGCGCTCTGCTCGTCTCGCCAGCAGTCTCGTCGGAGCGAGCAGATAAAGCGTCTCGCCGCGGCCGTCGCCGTCCGCACTCGCGATGGCGACGACCGCTCGCGTTCGCGTTTCCACGGCCGCGCGCGCATCGCCCGCGAGCGCGGGCGCGCGCGCGTCGCGCCGCCGCGCGGTCGCGGCCGCGCGAGGGCGCGGCGGCCGAAGACTCGCGCGCGCGTCCACCGCGTCGTCATCCTCCGAGACGACGACGGACGCGACGTACGTCGAGTCGGAAGAGGAGGAGGCGGAGCGCGTCGCCGTCGGCGCGCTCGTCGGGTGGTGCGTCGAGCGCGGCGCGACCGGAAGCGGTCTCTCCGTGCTCCTGCCCGACGGCAGCGGTCGCGGGAGAGGCTTAGAAGCGAGCCGCGACATCGAGGTGCGCGTCCCGACGTCCATCCGTCCGTCCGTCCGTCGTCGATCTCGCTCTCGTCGCGCGAGAGGGTTTAGGGTTGTGGCGCGCGTCGCGACGCGGACGCGACGCGACGCGACCGCTCTCGCCGTCTCCTCCGCGTCGATTCGATCGCTCGTCGACGTCGGTCCCCGTCCGACCGTCCTCCCGCCGCGCCCGCGACGCCTCGCTCACCCGTCGTCCGTCGTTCGTCCGTCGCGTCGCGTCGCGTCGCAGGCGAGCGAGCCGGTGCTGTGCCTCCCGCTCGAGATGGGCATCTGCGACTATCAGGCGCGTTCTATATCACACTGGTCCCCATACGACCGCGTTCGCGTGGTGAACGCCGTTCCTTAAGGACTTTTCCCGTCGTCTCTCTACGCCCACCCCTCGCTTTCAATCCCCGCCCTCGGCGCCTTTCAACTCCGCTTCTGAAGCCTTTCAACTCCACCCCGACGTTCTACCAGGACGGGCACCCGCCGTCGGCGTGGGAGACGATGTCCAACGCGCCGTGGGGCGTGCGGCTCGCGTGCCGGCTCCTTCAAGAGCGCGCGAAGGGTGCCGACTCGGAGTGGGCACCCTACCTCGCGCTCGTCCCGGAGTCCGTCCCCGGGTCGCCGCTGCTGTACGCGGAGGAGGACGTGAAAGCGCTGCAGTACCCGCCCGCGGTGACGGAGGCGACGGAGATGCGCGACGCGGTGTCGTCGTGGCACGCGAGACTGTCGAACGAGTGCGCGGACGCGCTCGCGGGCGCGGACCTCGACGCGTTCAAGGCGGCGGTGAGCGTCGTGCACTCGCGGACGTACGGAATCGCGTCCGGCGATGGTAGCGGCGAGGGGTACTTCCGCGCGTTGCTTCCTCTCGCGGACCTTCTGAACCACGGCGGCGACGAGTACGACGACTCGTCGGTCGCCGCCGTCGACTCGACGATCGACGGAACGCCGACCGTCGCCGCCGCCGTCCCTTCGAAGTGGCCGCCGTCGCGATGCGTGGACAACATCGCGTGGAGCGAGCTCGGGGACGACGGGTTCGTGTCGTTCAGCGCCACGCGGGACGTCGTCGCGGGAGAGGAGGCGCTCATGAGCTACGGCGAGCGCAGCAACGACCACTTCCTCATGTACTACGGCTTCGTCCCGCCGCGGAATCCGCACGACGACGTAATCGTCTTCGCGGACGTCGACCACGCGCTGTCGTGGCACATGGTCTACCACCCGGAACTGTGGGAGGGCGGCGGCGACGACGAGGCCGCGGTCCGCGAGCGGGCCGCGAGAGCCGCGGTGGCGTCCGTGGAGAAGTCGCTCGGCGACGGCGGCGACGGCGCGTTGGCGCGGTCCGAGCCGCGACTGAAGGTGTTGCCCGGCGGACGATGCGACGCGCGCTTAATATCTCTGTTCGCCGCCGCGTACGCGGGCACGGAGGGCGCGCAGGACGCGGGGTCCGGCGGGCAGCTCGCGCGGGTGGACGTCGACAGCGCGCACGCGGACGTCGCGCGGCGGTGCGAGGAGCTTCTGCGCGCGATGCCGACGATGATCGCGGAGGACGACGATTTGCTATCGGCGGCGGCGGAATCGGCGCCGGGGGGCGGGGACGGGGGCGGCGTCGCGGACGCGACGCGGTCCGCGATCGCGTACCGGCGGCACAAGAAGGTCGTGTTGGAGGACGCGATCGAGTGCCTCGGGGGGGGAGGGGGGGAGGCGTGAGCGTTCGCGCGAGCGGCCGCCCCGAGCGTTTATTTGATCAAGTCTTCAAAAGTCCATCACGACGAACAGAAGTCGAGATCCAGCAGTCAGGTTCTTCCAGGCTTCTTCGCTTCGAGCCCTAAATCGCGAGATCGAGCCTCGCGCTTCGCCAGTCGTCGGGACGCGTCGGGAGCCGCTCAGGACACCGCGCCCGAGCCCCGCGCCGGTCGCGCGATCGATCCGCTCCGCGCGCGCGTGTCGTCTGATCCTGAACCCCCCCCCTTCCGCCACCCCGCGCGATGCCGAACCGAGGCAAAGACGCGGAGAAGGCGAAGGTCCCGCTCCAGGCGGTCGTCCTCGCGGACTCGTTCGCGCAGCGGTTCCGCCCCATCACGCTCGAGCGCCCGAAGGTCCTCCTGCCGCTCGTGAACGTCCCGATGATCGAGTACACCCTGGAGTTCCTCGCGAGCAACGGCGTGGAGGAGGTGTTCGTCTTCTGCTGCGCGCA
>Ga0181561_10005369_pt1 | contig 10939 bp, 13 predicted proteins | sample 011ome_19_FD_133760 | JGI IMG/M metagenome (GOLD analysis project Ga0181561, IMG submission 133760) | Coastal salt marsh microbial communities from the Groves Creek Marsh, Skidaway Island, Georgia - 011510BT metaG (megahit assembly) | ecosystem: Environmental > Aquatic > Marine > Intertidal...
AAATGTATATTGTTCGTCGTCTCCCTCGCCTTGCTACTGAGGGCTTGTTTTTTTACTTGGTCACCTTGAATGACTTGATTTGCGCGAGCAAAGCCTTGGCTTCGGCATTGTTCTTGAAGTGATCGCGCACTGGTTGAAGAATGACGTTAAGCATGGCGGCCAAGGACGGCTTCAAGTCACCCGGGTGCACGTCGCCGCTCACGTAGTCAGCCTCGAGCTCTTCGTAGTTTTCATACGTCTTGTCACCGCCGTTCTCTTCCTTGCGCTTCAACACAAAGTTTCCGTGCCAAGGCATGATGATGTACTTGATGTACTCCATGCACGGGTTGCCAGCGATCTCCTTCTCCGGGCAGTAGGCCTTTTTAATCTTCGTGTTGACTTCTTGTTCGCTATCCTCCATGAAAATAGCCGAGTCAGGGTCAGACTTGGACATCTTTTCCTGCCCTTGCTTCAAGCCCATGAGCATGTGGTGAGATAGAATAATCGGTTTGTTCTTTCTCTTGATGTCATCGCAGTATTCGCGCGCGAGCATGTTCACTTTGCGTTGGTCCATGCCAAGTTGGCAAATGTCGGCGCCCAAGAAGAAGATATCCGCGCACTGCATGCACGGGTAGAAGATCTGCGACGCCGCTAATTCATCAGATTCGGAGCGTCCCATGATTTGTGAGCAACGCAAAATGCGCGAAAGCTTATTCTTACGCGCGATGTCGAGCACCAAGGGCCAATATTCGTGCGCCTTTTTGTTAATCTCTTCGCTGCTCCACACAAACTCCACGTTTTCCAAATCCATCCCGATCGCCTTCCACACCTCAACCATGTACTGACCAACTTTTTGAATCTTCTTCAAATCCCCACCCATCTTATTATTCATCAACGCGAACCAATCCGCCACCCAAAACTTAAAGTGGCACCCAATTTTCGTCAACTTGTTCACATTCAACGCCTTCATCACCCCTTGCGCGATGTGCATGCGCCCAGACGGCTCGAACCCATCGTAGCACACCGGCATGGGCTTCTTCTCCAGTAATCGTCGCAACTCATCCGCTTGAATGCATTCCTCCGCGATCGACAACGCGAGTTCGTGTCGCACGTTCAGCGTCAACCCGCTAGGTTCGTGCACCGGGTTCGCATCGGCGCCGTCGTCGTTCACCGTCGCCGCCGCCATCGCCGCCGTGACCTCGCTCGCGTCCGTGGACATCGCGTCTATCGTGCGCTCGTCGCCTGCCGTGCGTCCGTGCGTGCGCCCGTGCGTGCGCCCGTGCGTCGCCGTGTGCGGCAACGCGACTTTTTCGGCGCGTAATCCACACACGCCGACGCGCGTCGACGCGCGTGTGCGAGCGATGCGCGCGCGGACGATGCGGCGCACGAATGCGTCGGTGTCCGCGTCGCGCGCGTTGGCGGCGGCGTTCGTGGCGGTGATCGCCGCGACCGGCGCGGGGCGCGGGGCTCGCGCGCGTGAGTTTCCAGACGCTGATTCTACGACGTCTTCGGAGGCGATTGCGTCGGAACCGGTCAAATCGTCGGCGTGCTCGACGACGCACGTCGATGCAACGCGCATCGCGGACGATCGCGGGGCGACGTGTGCGTGGTACGACGCGGATTGGTCCACGGGATGTTGTCCCGAGACGTCTACGCGTTTCGCGTGCGAAGGATGCGACGCCGCGAGCACGCGATGCTGTTCCGCATACGACGCGTGTGTGTCGTGTTGTCAAGGACCATCGCATGATGTGCATAAGGCGATGGGGGCGCACGCCAGGGGAAGGAATCAAGTGGTGACGGGGTATTTTTCTGACGCCTTCGCGTATTGCGCGAATCGTTGCCGCACGCAGCCGAGCGTGACGTTTCATGAGAACACCTACGTGACCGCGGCGAAATATTGTTATGGTGATTATCCCAAGAACGAAGATCCAGTGCCGGCGTTGAAAGGCAAGGCGTTCGCGGGTGATTCACCGGATGAAACAAAAAAATAGGCAGTAGCACGACACTTGTACAATACCACGCGCAGCACAATTAGCCTCTCTTCATGTTCACACGCGCGCGCCGCTTTGCGACGATAGCGGCGTCGACGACGACGAGTTCGTTGAGCGATAGAACGCGCGTCGTGCTCGCGCTTGGATCGAACGAGGGCGACCGCGTGGGGTTGTTTAGAGACGCGCTCGCGCGACTGCGACGCGACCTCGGGTTCGAGCTCCACGCGCATTCGTCCCTGTACGAGACTCCACCGGCGTACGTCACGGACCAAGGGAAGTTTCTAAACGCTGCGTGCGTGGGTTCGTTTCCTACAGAGGTGGCTCGCGATGCGCTCACGCTCTTGGATGGGTTGAAACGTCTCGAAGCGGCGGCGGGGCGCGACTTTACGGGTCGACGGTACGGTCCACGACCAATGGATTTGGATATATTATTCCACGCATCTGGCGCACATTTGTGCGATAGGTTAACCATTCCCCACCCGCGATACGCCGAGCGCGCGTTCGTGCTGGCGCCTTTGGCAGACTTGGAGGGCGCGGCGACGACGGCGGATGCGACGAGCGTCGGGTTGAGGCACGCTAGAGAACATTGGCGACTCATGGGCGAATCGCGAGCGATGGAGGAAGAAGATATAGTGCGCGTAATGCCTTTGAAAAATAAGTTGTGGAGTTGGGGCGCGTCGACGGCGGTAATGGGGATATTAAATATCACGCCCGACTCGTTTAGCGACGGCGGGAAATTTAGCGCGAGTGTGGACGCTGCAGTCAATCATGCGCGAGCGATGGTCGCCGCAGGAGCGACAATCATAGATGTCGGTGGTCAGTCGACCCGCCCTGGGGCAACGCGCGTGAGCCCGGAAGAAGAAACCATGAGGGTGATTCCAGTTGTTCGCGCTTTGGCGAAAGAATTCGCCGAAAGGGACGACGTGTTTATATCCATTGACACCTTTTACGGCGACGTGGCAAGCGCAGCCGCGGAAGCTGGTGCCAATATTATAAATGATGTCAGTGGTGGATCATGGGATCCGAAGATGTTGCCGACGGTTGCGGCTTTGAAGCAGCCGCTGCCGTACGTCGTGATGCACGTTCGAGGCGACCCGAGCAATATGCAGAGCATATCGAATACATCGTACAATGGGCACGTATGCGACGAAGTCGGTGATGGTTTGCTTGCCACTGCACGAAAATGCATTGAGGAAGGTATCGAGCCTTGGCGTTTGTGGATTGATCCTGGTATTGGATTTGCCAAGACGGGGCGGGCGAATGTGGAATTATTGCGCGATTTACCTCGCGTGAGAAGTCGTTTAGCACCCCTTGGAGGAGCCGTGGTGCACGCGCCCATGCTCATAGGAGCATCACGTAAACGTTTTTTAGGTGAGTTGACGGGTCAAGCCGAAGCGTCTGATAGAGATGTAGCATCAGTAGCCGCGCTCGTGGGCGCCGTTAATGGCGGCGCAGACGTCGCGCGCGTGCACAACGTGCCAATGTCTGTGGATGCCGCGCGCATCGCTGACGCCCTGTGGCGCCGCTAACCTGAAGTATAGTGTGTAGTTTTAGTTCATTGTTTGTCATGTTGATGTACCGGTATCGATAGCGCTCAACAATTTGATTTGCAATCTCTCTTTTGATTAATACATTCACGACCGGCTAAAAAACGTCTCTTCTAAAGTGTACCCGGGCAAAGTGCTTACTCTTCGTCCTCAATCTTAGGCGCAAGGAAGTAGGCAACGTAACCAACAGACTCAATGACGTACTGGACGACGATCGGCAACTGCGCGCTCAAGCGGATCATCACTTGGTCGCTCAACGGCGTCGCCTTGGTGAAAGAGTTCAAGTAGCGAAGGGCAAACGTCAGCGTCACTGGTTCGCTGAGTTCAATGGAAATGTTCTTCTCCTTTTCGTCATCAGCATTTTGACGCAAAGTAATGTTAGCGTCACCAATGTCACCAGCCGTCGTGAACTTGACGCCATCCTTGGTCACAGCGATGGTCACGGTGTCGCCGATGGAAGCCAAGTCTCGGCAGATGCGTTGAAATTCCGCGGACGGCATCTTGATAGTCGCCTCGTAATCCGTTTCAGGGATACCCAAGTGCTCGCTGTCGATATCCATGAGCTTCAGCTCAAAGTCAGAAATCTTATCTTGACCTGTTTCGCGCGCGCATCGACGTCGTAGTACATTCACGGTTAGTTGCCTCGGTCGCTCAAGCTCGCGCGCGCGTTTGAAATCGCCGCCTGGCCACGTCGCGAAATCGTATCAATACTCACCCGGAGACTCGAACATGAACGTCACAACATCACCAGCATCATCCGCCTTCATGGTAATCGCATCTTCGTTACCAGCGCACTTCAACATCTTAGCCTACATGCGTTCGAAAGCGTCGACGACGCGACGCGCGTCGTTCAAAAACAGTTTGTTAGTCCCACCTGTCGCTGTAGCACCTCGCGAGACTCTACCGCCCGTCGCGACCGCCACCGCGGCGCTCCGCACGCGCCAAACCGCGCACACATTTCCCGCGCATATATCCCCCGCCCATGCCCCACCCGTGGCGCGCTCGAACGCGCGCACGACGCCCCGAACGCGCGCGATCGCCACCATCGCATCGTCCGCGAACCATCCGCATCATCAATCATCATGCACCCAAACACGCGAAGCGCGACGCACCATATTCGCCAGATTCATCCCCATCGTCAACGGACGATCGCATCGAAAGTGTGCGAACCCATCGGAGTGCAACTTCAACGACACGAGCGAGACGTGGGACGAATCCATGGCTTGGAGTTTAAACCCATCCATCGGGTCCGCCTCAAAGTTCGCATCGGTGACGAGATCTTTGACCGAGTCGAGGACTTTTTTAAGGATGGAGCCTTGGTTTAAGCGAGCTTCGAACATTGCTGTTGTGTTATGTTGTGTGCGTATGTGTGTTCGCGTGCGGCGCGCGGACGTGTGACGGGTGTTCTGCGCGCATCGTCGCGCGCGACAGCTGCGAAAGTTCAAATGCAAATGACATCCGTCATTGTGGTGCATGATGGGCGCCGAACGCGAACGCGAACGCGAACCGACGATGACGACGACGTGGAACGATTGGATGTTGGCTATGTGTTGTGTGACAAAAATGAGCGACTAGGTGATATGTGTGTGGGAACATGCGCGGCCGGTGAGGTGGAGATGAGGCGCGCGCTAGCGACGTCGAGTCGCGCCGCGGATGAAGGCCCACGCGACGGAGAGCGGCGCGTCTAATAATTCGACGCCGTTCATGGCATCAATCGCCGCCTGTGCCTCCTTCTTTTCGGCGTATTCTATGAATGCGTATCCTTTGACGAAACCAGTGCGTCGGTCGAGGTTTAGGTGGAGGTTTTTGATGTCGCCAAAGTCCGCGAAGGCGTCGTGGACGTCGTCCTCTTGCGCCTCTTCGTGCACGCCGCCGACGACGATGATCCATCCCTCGACCGAACGCACGGGATCGTTCGCGCTCCCGCCGGTGTCATCGCCGTCGACTGTTTCGTACTCACCTTTGGCGTAGTCGCGCTCGTGCGTTGAGCGTGAGCGGTCGTATCCGCGTCCCTGCGCGCGCGCCGTCGGACGTCAGACGCCGTCGGACGTACGTCAGTCTCGGTCTCTCTCTCACGCGAACGAGCGAGCGAGCGAACGAACGAACGAACGAACGAACGAACACGATGACCATCACAACGTACCTTTCGCCTACCCTTACCCACGTCCATATCGTCCTCACCGTCGCGCGCATCGTCCGAAATCTGTCCCTCCTCGCGCGGCGCCATGACGATTGATTGAATCGCAATCCAACCCGCCGCGTCGCACTCTCTCGCCACCACCGCACCCCGCGACGCTGTCGTCTCGCGCGCTCGCCCCGCGCGCCGCGCCCCACGCCGTGTACTCGCCGTCGATCGACGCGAACGACGCCACCAAACCGTCGCGTCGCGCGCACGCGTCACTCAATGACGCCCCGCACCGCCCTGGCATTCGCGCTCCTCGCGCTCGCCGCGCTCGCGCGACGCGTCGACGCCGCGGTGACGTACGTCAAACCCAACTGGGCCCCCGTGAGCGAGTGGTCGCCCGCCGCCGATCGATCCGCCGCGGCGGCGCTGCATTCGAGCGCGATGTCGGCGTACGCCACGGCGCTCGACAACGATCCGCGCGTGAAACCGTGCGTGTATTGCTAAACGATCGCGACCGAGGAGGAGGAGGAGGAGGACGACGACGACGGCGATAGCGTTTAGGCGCATTGTATTACCACACCTAGCGACGTATAGCGCGACGCCGCCGACGCCGATGAAGACGACGACGATGAAGACGTTCGAACGGCCACCGCCGCACCGCACACCACCACCGACGCCGACGCCGCGACGACGCGCGCGTCGAGCGCGAACGCGACGCATAGACGCCAGTCGCCATCGTCTCCCGCGACGACGGACGACGACCGACGACGACCGACGACGACGACGACGACGACGACGACGACGACGACGACGACGACGACGACGGCGCGGCCCCGCGGCTCGTGGACGCCATGCCTCGATCGATGGAACAGGTACCGTCGATCGATATCTCCATCGATGGATGGTCTCGCGCCATCGATGCGCGCATCGATCGAGACCATCCATGCGATCGATCGAGGTGCGCGCAGCGTCGACGTCGTCACTCGACGACGGACGACGGACGACGACGACGACGACGATGATGATGATGACCACGCAGACGCACGGGATGACGACGACGACGATGCCGACGCGCCGCGCGACCACGCGCCGCGCACCTGTCGCCGTGACGCGCGCCGCGGCGTCGAACGCCGACGACGACGCGGTGGCGTGGCGCCCTCTCGCGGTCGGGGCGCTGGCGGCGTTCGCGCTCGCCGCGGCGCCGTTCTCGGCGCGCGCGGAGATGCGCTTGCCGCCGATCGATACTGATCCTAACCGTTGTGAGCGCGCGTTCGTTGGGAACACCATCGGGCAGGCGAACGCGGTGAGCGATAAGGCGTTGGATCTCAGAAAGTGCTCGTACGACGGCAAGGATTTGAGCGGGAAGACGTTGAGCGGCGCGTTGATGGTGAATACGTCGGCGAAAGGGACGAATATGACGGAGACGGTGATGAGTAAGGTGTATGCACCGGATGCGAACTTTTCTGGGGCGAATTTCACCAATGCGGTGATTGATCGCGCGACGTTCGATGGGAGCGATATGATTGGGACGAATTTCACGAACGCCGTCATCACCGGGGTGAGCTTTGAGAATACTGATTTAACCGATGCGGATTTCACCGAAGCGCTCGTTGGTAACGAGGATGTGAAGCGATTGTGCGCGAACCCGACGTTGAAGGGGGAGACGCGCCTGCAAGTCGGATGCCGCAACTAGATATTTCCCCGCGCGCTTGTAATTCGACGAGATGAAAAAGACAGAATACGCGCGTATTTGAGATATTTATTAAAGTGTGCGCTCAAATTTATCGGATCGGGACTATCGGTGACATACATGGAAAACAAGCGTAAATGGTGATAAGCCAGCGTGTGCGTTGCTTACCAGCCAGAGCGGCGGCCGGCGGCGCGGTCGCGTTCGCGAGCGGCGCGCGCGATTTCCTTAGCCTCGGCGGTGGACATGCGCTTGCGGGGGGCGCGTTCGGGAAGACGCACGCCGTTGGATTTTTGGAACTCCAAAACCTTGTTCATGAGCACCAAGCGGTCGGCACCAGTGTATCGTTGGACTTCCTTACCGTCAGCGTAGAACACAAACGTGGGGACTTCCGTCACATTGAGGGACTGCATCAACGCCTTGGATTCCGCCGAGGTGTCACCCAAGAGGCGAGCCCAGCGCGTGGCGCCGGCAGTATTCTTCGCCAATGAGATGATCGCCGGGAAGATGTGCAAGCACCCGACCGGGGCGTTCTTCTCGACAGACACGTCCAAGATAGCGAGTTGCTTTTCGCACGGCACGCTCAAGCCGTTTTGTTCCGGCGCGCACAGCGCCAAAAAATCTTCGAGCTCCCCCGCCGAGGCGACTTCGGTGATGTACTCAGACGCCTTCATACCGCCCGCACCGGAATCACCATAGAACAACACGCCCTCGGCAATCTTTTCGTGCGAACCAGCACCCGCACCGACGTGTTCCCACACCAATTCACCGTGCTTGTAGTACTGGTACGTCGGGAACGCGTGCGCGCCCAAATCCTTGGCCAACGTGCGCGCGCTTTCGTTCCCAACCACCTCAAGCTTCAAAAACGTCACGTCGTTCGCCTCGCGAGCGATGCGCGCCAAAGACGCACTCAATTGCTTGCACGAGTACATCTTAGCGTCGTCACCGCTCCACGCGGTCTCACCCGCGAAGCATTCCTCGTCGGATTCGATCGCGAGCATCACGAGATTGTCCCCAGCGAGCGCCAACGCCGCGTCGAGCTCGCTCGCGCTAGAAATCTCCGTCGTGCGCTCGAGAACCTGTTTCGTTTCTTGCGCGCGGCGAATATCCCCTTCGCTCGCGGCGCGGATCGTTCGCGCACCGCGCGTCGTCGTCGATCGCGCCCCGCGAGGGTACTGACGCGTCAGCGCGCGCGCGTTCGCCGCGAACACCGCTCGTGCGGTGCAAGAACTCATCGTCGTGCGCGCGGGATGAATGCAACAAAAATGTCAACGTCTGTTCGCGAGGCGAAACGCGAAGTCGGTGGCGTCGCGTGCGCTGCAGAATGCCGATCGCGATCGACGAGGGATACGATTATTCTCGCGGGGTGCCGAAACGCGGGTGTTTTTCACGCCTCTCTCTCGCGCGCGCTCTGGGCGTGGCGCGACGACCGGCGCGCGGCACACTCGCGCGCGCGAGATGGAACGCGTGCGCGCACATCGCGCGGTGGCGGTGGACGGTCGATCGCTCGCGCGCGCGCGGGTGGAGGCGCGACGATGCGCGCGCGCGCGGGCGGTGACGAGAGGCGATGACGCGGACGTCGTGGTCGTCGGGAGCGGTATCGGTGGACTCACCGCGGCGGCGATGTTGGCGTATTATGGAAAGAAGGTACGATGCGCGCGAGCGCGAGCGATCGGGGTGGGGCGAACGGTGGGGCGCAGCGATGCGTGAGGGGCGGCGCGTGGGGGTGGTGACTCCGATGCGATGGGGACTCGCGCGCGGCGTGGATTAGTGCTCGAGGATTCGTACTGACGACGCGCGCGCGCGCGATTTGTTTCGCAGGTGATTGTTGTTGAATCACACTACGCCGTCGGTGGCGCCGCGCACGGGTTTTCGCGCAAGCACGAGCGTGGGGAGTTTAAGTTTGACACTGGACCGAGCTTTTTCGCCGGGCTCACGAAACCAAACGCGTTGAACCCGCTCGCGGCGGTGCTTCGATTGCTTGGAGAAGAGCTGGAAACGGTGAAATACGATCCACTCGGAACGTTTCATATCGAGCCCAACGTACCGGGGTTGAGACGACATGCGAATTTAGGGACACTGGTGAGCGAAGTGCGTCGCTTTTCGCCGACGGGCGCCGACGAGCTCGAACGCGCCGTACCCAAGATTCGCAGCTTGTACGAATCTCTCAGTGGCTTACCCACCACGGCGTTGCGTGCGGATTGGAAAGTAGCGCTCGTGATCGCGAGCCGGTATATGAAAGCCATGGCTGGGCTCGGGCCGTATTCAGGCGTGCTCCCGCAGCCGACGGTCAAGTTGCTCGATTTTTTAGACATTAACGACCCGTGGATGAGGTACTTAGCTGATTTAGAGTGTTTTTTATTGAGCGGCGTCGATGCGAGCGGCACGGTAAGCGCAGAGTTTGCCGCAGTGTTCGGTGCGAGCGATAGTTTAGGCGTGAGTGAGTTTCCGCGCGGCGGCGCCGAGGAAATCGCCAAGGCGCTCGAACGCGCCTTGGTGAAAAACGGCGGCCAAGTGCGTTTGAAGTCGCACGTCGAGAACATCATTATCGAAGACGATGCCGCCGTTGGTGTCCGTTTAGCGAACGGCAAGGGTGACATTCGCGCCCCGATTGTGCTCTCCAACGCGAGCGTGTGGGATACGTATGGCAAATTACTTCCGCCCGGCGCCGTGCCCGAGGCTCAAAAGCGCGACGCCATGGCGACGCCGTACAGCGAGTCCTTCATGCACTTGCACCTCGGTATCGAAGGCGAAGGGCTCGATTTCTCGCACACCGGCGGTCATCACGTCGTGGTGCTGGATAAATCCCGACCAATCTCTGAACCGGGCAACGTGTGCATGATTTCCATCGCGAGCGTGTGGGAGCCAAACATGGCGCCCGCCGGATGTCACTCGGTGCACGCGTACACGATGGAACCTTTCGAGGGATGGGAAGAACTCAAATCCACGGACAAGGCGGCGTACGAAGCCCGCAAGAAGGAAGCCTCCGACAAGTTGTACGTCGCCCTCGAGCGCGTGGTGCCCGACATCCGCGCCCGCGTGCTCCTCGAACTCATCGCCTCCCCGGCGACGCACAAATCATGGCTCAGGCGACACAAAGGCACATACGGTGCCGCTATTCGCGCCCCAGCCATGTTCCCTGGCCCGCAAATCAACTCTATAAAAGGCTTGTACCGCGTCGGCGATAGCGTCGCCCCGGGCGTCGGCGTCCCCGCCGCCGCCGCCAGCGGCGTCATCGCCGCCAACGCCCTCGTCTCCTTCACCGAGCACATGCGCGCGCAAGACGCCATGGACGCCGCCGCGCTCTAATCTCATCCCCACACACCATCACGCACGCGCACCTTAGATATGTGTATTGTGTATTACACCATCCGCGCGTACCCATACTGCATACACATACCCATACACACGCGGTCCGTCGTGGCGTCGTCGTCACCGCGACCGCGACCGCGACCGCGACCGCGACCGAAAAAAAAAACTATATAAACTACACCCAACCCAACCCACCCTCCCCCCACGTCGTCGTCGAATCGACATCGACATCGACATCGACATCGACATCGATCGCGCGTCCTTTCGCGCCACTTCGCGTCGGCGCATCCATCCATCC
>Ga0181561_10005371_pt1 | contig 10937 bp, 6 predicted proteins | sample 011ome_19_FD_133760 | JGI IMG/M metagenome (GOLD analysis project Ga0181561, IMG submission 133760) | Coastal salt marsh microbial communities from the Groves Creek Marsh, Skidaway Island, Georgia - 011510BT metaG (megahit assembly) | ecosystem: Environmental > Aquatic > Marine > Intertidal zone...
CCGCGCCGCCGCGGGCGCGGATTCCTCCGCCTCCGCGCTCGGCCAGGGGTACGCGCCGCGCGTGCAGCCGCCGCTGGGCAACGGCAACTGCGCCGCCGGGACGGTGCACGCGTGCGTCCAGGCGGGTCCCGGCGCGGCGGGGCTCGGGATGGCGCCGGTGCCGGCGGCGGCGACGGCGGGCGCCGCCGCGGCGGATTCCGTCGTGGCGGTGGCCGCCGCGGATGCCGACGGCGTGGACTCGTTCGTGGAGGCGGGGACGGTCCCCGGGCGCAACGCGCAGACCGCCGCGAGCGGGGGCGCGCGGTACTGCCGCAAGGACACGTGGCTGCTCTCGTGCCTCTTCTACAAGGCGGACATCAACGACGAGCTCACGGACTGGCGGAGCGTCAAGGCGGAGTGCGACCGCGAGCCGCTGTGCGACGGTGTCAACAAGTACTGGACCTCGGACCTGTGGCACATCTCCAGCAGCGGCGAGGCGCCCGGGTGCGACGCGAGCTTGATGGACGGGTACGGCACGGACGCCAGCGCGTTCTACAAGGAGGGAAGCCCGGGGTGGAACGCGTACACCGCGGACAACTCGTGCCACGAGGTGGACGAGTGGGGGAACCCGTTGCCGTGAAATAGCGCGCCGTATGCGTTTTATGCGTATGCGTATGCAGTCTTTAAAAATGTCATACGAAGGCACGTAATTCGTCCTGTTGTGAAATTCCGTTCGTTCGGGGTTCGGCCGAGTTGCGTTTTAGCAGCGCTGATGGTGTGAAGAAAGACGTATTCGTGCCCGCTCGGTACGCGCTCGAACGCGCAGAAAGCCGGTCGCGCGCTCGCGATCGCCGAGAACCCGCGTATCGTTACCGAGACGCACGATGGTACGCACGCGTGATCGTCTCCTGCGACCGCCGCGAGCATCGCGTCGAGGCCCGACCGTCGTTTTCCGAGGCACACGCGCGCGAAATGTGTTCGGTCCCGCTCGCGGGCCGCGGCGCGTGATTTCCCGTGCTGCGTCGCGCACGCTGACAACCCCCTCTCCCCGACCCCTCTCGCGCCCGCAGGTTGTCCTCGCCGCGTCCGTGGTGACCAAGGGCGGTAAAGGTACGTCCGACGCCCGCGTTTCCGCGGTCTCTCGTGTCGCGGGACGCGCGCCGCGGCGTCTCCGGCGACCGTCGCGTCTCATAAATCATCCCTAAATTGCAACCCAACGCGCGTGCTGACGCCTTCGCCCTCCGATCAACCGATCAACGACAGCCCTCGTGTCGCGGCAGTTCGTGCCGATGACGCGCATCCGCATCGAGGGTCTCCTCGCGGCGTTCCCCAAGCTCGTGGGCACGGGCAAGCAGCACACGTACGTGGAGACGGAGAACGTGCGGTACGTGTACCAGCCCCTGGAGCAGGGCACCATGTTCCTGTTGCTGGTGACGAATAAGCAGAGCAACATCCTGGAGGATCTCGACATCCTGCGCTTGCTGAGCAAGGTGCTTCCGGAGTACACGCAGCAGCAGACGGACGAGGAGGGCATCTCGCGGCACGCGTTCGACCTGATCTTCGCGTTCGACGAGGTCATCTCGCTGGGGCACAAGGAGAACGTCACCATGTCGCAGGTGAAGACGTTCACCGAGATGGAGAGCCACGAGGAGAAGCTGCACAAGATGATCATCCAGAGCAAGATCAACGACACCAAGGACGTCATGAAGCGCAAGGCGATGGAGATCGACAAGGTCAAGGTGGACAGGCACGGCGGAGGGCGCGGGGGCGGCGGCATGGGCGGCGGCATGGGCGGCGGGGGGATGGGCGGCGTCGGCGTCTCTGGAGGATTCGAATCCGGCCGAGGCGACGGCTTCGACGACGGCTTCGACGCGCGCGGCGGCGCCGGCGGGTACGGCGGCTCCGCGGGCGACTTCGGGGGCGCGCGCGGCGGGACAGGCTCGTCCGCGCGCGATGCCGTGTCGCGCCCCGCGGGGCCCTCCAAGGGCCTCGTGCTCGGCGGCAAGGGCAAGCAGAACAAGTTCCTGGAGAGCCTGCGCGCGGAGGGTGAGGCGGTTGAGCTGGAGCCGTCCAGCCGCGCGGGCGCGGCGGCGGCGGGCCCGGGCGCGCCGTCGGTGCCGCGGGAGGGCGTGTCGCTTCAGATCGAGGAGAAGATCACGTGCTCGCTGAAGAAGGACGGTGGGCTGGAGAGCATGGAGCTGCAGGGCACGATGATGCTGGAGATCAAAGGGGGCGAGGAGGATGCGTTTATCCGCGTCGCCGTTGCGACGGGGGCGAACGAGGGGTTCCAGTTCAAGACGCACCCGAACATCGACAAGGCGATGCACGCCGCGGAGGGCGTGCTCGGGCTGAAGGACCCCGCGCGGCCGTTCCCCATGGGCTCGCCGCTGGGCATCCTGAAGTGGCGGTACCAGACGCGCGACGAGTCCAAGGTGCCTCTGTCCATCAACTGCTGGCCGAGCGTGAGCGGCGGCGAGAGCTTCGTGTCCATCGAGTACGAGGCGACGGACGCGTTTGACCTGCACAACGTGGTGATCAGCATCCCGCTTCCGCCGCTGCGCGACCCGCCGCGGGTGAACCAGGTGGACGGCGACTTCACCTACGACAGCCGGAGGCACGTGCTGAACTGGGAGGTGCAGATGATAGACAAGAGCAACCGGAACGGGTCCATGGAGTTTGTGGTGCCGGCGACGGATGGGGACAACTTCTTCCCCATCGACGTCGACTTCTCCTCCAACGCCACGCTCTGCGACGTCAAGGTGGATACGGTGACGCGTACCACCGACGGCGGCGCCGTGAAGTTCTTCGGTGAGTCCAAGCTCGTGTGCGACGGGTACAGCGTCGTGTGACGCGACGGAAGGGGAATCGAGAGAGGGCGCGCGACGAGTAGACGCGACTCGCGACGCGCGAAACGAAAAAGCCTTTTTCGCGAAAAGCGCGCTCGGTGTTCTCTCGCGGCGTATCACCCGACGCGTATCACCCGAGACGCACGTATCAAACCTCCAACGACACCACGCGCGCTACCGTTTCCTCCGCTTACCGCCGCCGGTAAGCGTTTCGCCCTCGGCGGCGCGCAAAGCGGCGGCCAACACGGCCATCTCCGCGGCGCGCAGCGTCTCGGCGGCTTCCGCGCCCGTCGCGCCGCCCCCCGCCGGCGCGCGTCCGCCGGCGGCTCTCGTGACTCCACCGTCGGTGTGGTCAGTCGTCCGCTCCGCTTGCGCGCCTCGGTCCAAACGCGCGTCCCCCCCGTACGCCTCAAGCCTCAGCCGCAGCACGTCCGCCAGCGCCGCGCGCACTTCAGGCGACTCCGAGGTGGGGTCGTCCTCCTCGCCCTCGCGCCGGCGCGCGCGCGCCAGCAGCGCCAGGAGTGCGTCCTCGACGCCGCCGTCCGGCGCCACCTCGAAGTACCCCTCCTCGTCGAGGTCCAGCCCGACAGCCTCGGCTGCGGTGCGCGCGGCGTCGGCGCCGATCGCGCGCTCGACCAGCTTCACGTCCAGCCCCACGGTGCAGTGCGCGTTGTCTCGTTCGCAGAAGCCGTACTTGTGCAACAGAGACGCGTCGTTCTGCCTGCCGAAGGTGTTGAAGAGCTCGTCGCCCGCTCGCGTCGCGCCGCGCGCGTGGATCTCGAGCGCGCCCGTTACCGGCGCGTCGTACGGGTCGATCGACGGGAGCGACGCGCTCGACGCGTCGCCGCTCGATCGCGATGATCTGTCACCTGATTCTTCTTCGTCCGAGTCCTCCGCGGATGCCTCGGCGTCCGCCCCGAAGACGCGCACGCTCTCGGCGTCCGTCCGGTGGTTGAACGCGTCCGCGACGGGCACGAGCGCCTCGCCGAAGACGTCGCCGATGAAAAACGCGCGCGAAGCCGCCAGCGACGCGGCTTCGAGGTACAGCTCGAACCCTCGAGCGCTGCGATACCGGCCGGGATCGAACACCTCCGGGAACGACACGCACAGCCCCTCGACGACGTGCTCGTCGTAATCCTCGCGCAGCGACACGGCGTCCGCCGCGACGTGCGCGGCGAGCTCCGTGCCGCGCAGCGCGCGCAGCGCGCGTTCGGGCCAGAACATCGGTAACGTGCGCTCGCCTCGGTCGGGGAGCACGGCGAAGTACCCGTGCCACGCGCTCAGTTCCCCTAACGACCGCTCGTGCATGATGGCGATGTTCAGCGCGAGGCCCCCGCCGAGCCGCTCCGCCCGGAGCTGCGGCGCGCACGACGACGTTCGCGCGCTGAGGCAGGCGCGCTTCGGGATGGACCGAACCACCACGTCGCCGTCCGCGATGTCTCGCCGCGCGAACACGGCGTAGTGGTACCGGTTCTGGTTCGCGGAGGAGCCGTCCACGAACGCGCGAATCTCCAGCGCCTGAGCGCGCGGGGACGATGGGGTGGAGGGAGACGAGGGAGACGAGCGGAGAGGTGAGCGGGGACGACGCCGGGGACCGCCGACGAAAAGCCATCGCGCGAGCGGCGGTGCGTGGCGTCGCGGAACACGCGCGACACGCGACGTACCTCTCTGTCGTACTCGATGCCCTGGGCGTCGCACCACTCGTTGAACGTCTGGAGCGCCTTCTGCCCCTCCGCGAGGGACATGGCGACCGTGGTGGGGCGCGGCGGCGCTGAGAGTGACGGAGACGCGCGCGCTCGCCGAAAACACCAACGACGCGAAAACTCTCGATTCGCTCGCCTTCCGATAGGCGTCGATTCTAGCCGACGGGCTTTTTCCGCCTGACTGTTTGCCACTGTCCCACTTTCGGGAACTCTGGATTGACGTGAGCCATTGATTTCCGCGACGAGCAGCGTCGTCTCACGTCACTCCACTCCACGCTCGACACGCACGATGGGTTTCTGCGCGCTCAACGGACTGTTCTGGGTCTCCGCCGCCGGCTGGGTCGGGGGTATGGCCATGGCGCCCCCCGCGGCGCGCGCGGAGACGGCGCACGCCAGGTTCATGGCGAAGCGTCGCGCGAAGGTGCGATGACTCCCGCGCACCGCGACGCAACAACAGAAGCTTCCAGCCTTCTTTCGCGTTGCGATCGGGCCTCGCCGCGCGCGCCCGGCGCTCGCATCACGAAGACGCGTGTCATCGCGTCCATGCGTTGGCTCGAACACAACGCACGAACCCCCTCGCGGCGCGTGTTTCGGTACCCGTCGCCGGTCACGTGTACTGACCTCCGTCCTCCCCTCTCGTCTCGCCATCCGTGTCATTATCCAAACGTCGCGCAGGACGCCATCGCCGCGGACGAGGCGGCGCGCGCCGCGAAAGCCGCCAAGGGCGGCAAGAAGAAGTAGGCGAGAGGGGACGTGTGGACGAGGGCCTGCCGCCGGATCGCGCACGCGGCGACGGAGTCTTCGCGCCGTGAAAAGCGCGCACGAAGGAGAAGAAAGCGGAAGGGAAGCGCGCGGCGAGAGTCCTTTGCGTAGCTACGTATTTTGTGCTTCGCGGTCGCGTTAATCTGCTCGATGTTGAAAACGAGAAAACGCGCGCGCATCCGCGCCGACGCCGCGACGCGAAACCCGCCCTCCCCCGCTTCGTCCCCTGACTTCGACCACCGACCGCCGGTTACATGGTGAGGTCCATGATGGCGGAGACGATGTCGCCGTCGTTGCCCTTGAGCGCGTTCACGGCTTTGCCGCGGGACACGCCGGCTTGGGTCATGACGAGCTCGATGTCCTTCGGCTCCACGCCCGTCTCGTCAACCTCGCCCTCGTCCTCCTCCTCGATCTTCGCCTTGGGCGCCTCCACGGAGGGCATCTCCGCGGAGCTGAACTGCTGCGCGGCAGCCTGCGCGGCGGCGGAAAGGTCCTCGATCTTCGCCTCGCCGAAAATCACGTGCGTGTCCGAGTTGGGGTGCTTGTACACGTCGGGCTTGGCCACCACGAAGAGGATGTTCTTGCTCTTCTTGATCGTGACGCGCGAGACGTTGGGGACGGGCTTCAGGCCGAGCTTCAGAATCGCCTTGCGGCTCTTCTTCTCGCTGCGGGACTGCTTGGAGCCACCTGCGATGACGAGAACGTGTGGCGACGGGAGACGAAGCATCGTCGAGGGGCGTGTGGTGTCAGTTTGGAGGCGGAGGCGTCGAAACGCGAGACGACGTACGTCGTCTTTGGTCCAAGACGAGCACCACCGCGTGAGAGACGTCCGATCGGCTCGCGCGAGCGCACGAGACGTCTTCGGTTCGCGCGCCTCGCCGGTCGGTCCTCGCGGCATCGCGCGTGCCGGTCGGAAGCAAACGCAAGAACGCGGACTCGAGCGTCGATTGCGCGGGCGCGCGAAACGTGCAGACGTCGGAGGCTCGACCCGCGAGCGTCTCCTTCGCCCGCGCGCGTGGTCGTCATCGACCCTAACCCTCGTTGTTGACAGTTGCAGTGTTGCAGGGACTGGGTGCGGGCGCGCGCGCGTTTCGAGACGCACCCTCTTCCTCATCGCCGTCGGAATCTTCCTCCTCACCCTCGTCGTCGTCGTTGATCTCCTGTTCGTGAAAAGCGGAGGCGTGTCGGTCAGCGTCGCGTTCGGGAGCGATGGATGCCCCTCGCGTGTAAGGCGTGAGTGAAAAACCCTAAACGATTTTCCAGTGCCGCACGCCGGAAAACGCGCGTGGAGAGACGGCCGACGGGACGTTCGGGTGCGCACCTCGACGGTGGGCTCGTGCTCCGTAGTGGCGGCCATCTTGATGGGTTGTCGTGCGTTCCTCCCTGCGGACGTGCGCAAACTTGAAAGGGATACGGGGCCGGGATGCGAGCGGCTTTCGTCGATTTCTTCGCAGCGAGGCGAGAGCTGAATAGCTTCAAAGCGAAGCGTGTACACGACTTCGCCAGTGTTTCAGTCTGGCATATTTGGAAATCCGAAAAAAAAGTATGTGAAGCTCAGTCTCACACAAATGCACACACAGCAAAACAAGAGCTTCGAAACGTGTAACGCGTCGTCCGCTTTGTTTCGTCGCGCAGTGCCCGCGCGCGCGCGGCGGCGGCGATGTCTCGCGCGCCGCGCGAGGTGGTGCGTCCAGAGGAGCGCGCCGGGGGAGACGCGGATAAATACTACGACCGCGGGGTCACCGAGGCGTACACCGAGCTCAACGTCCAGACGCAGAGCGAGCTCACGACGCGATGCCTCGACATGTTGTGCCTCGAGGATGACGCCCGCGAAGAGGTGCTCCTGGACATCGGGTGCGGCTCCGGCTTGAGCGGCGAGACCCTGACGCGCCACGGCTACCGCGCGTGGGTGGGGATCGACGCCAGCGCGGCGATGCTGGAGCGCGCGACGCGTGGCCGAAGCGCTCCGAAGCGCACCGCCGACGAAAAAGAGCGACGCGGAAACATCGAAGATCCACCGGCGCGCGGCGCGGTGCTTCGCGGGGACTTCTCGCAGGGCCTGCCTTTCCGCGCCGGCGCGTTCGACGGGTGCGTCTCCGTCTCCGCCGCGCAGTGGCTCTGCGCTGGGACCGAGTCGACAGACGAGAACGACGAGAACGAGAACGACGAGACCCTGCGTCGGTTCTTCGCGCGTCTTCGTTTCGCGTTGCGGCCGGGCGCGCGCGCCGCGCTGCAGGTGTACCCGAAGACGGTCCGCGAGACCGCGGCGTTCGAGGCGGCGATTCGAGACGTGGAACACCTGACCGGCGTCGCCGTCGTCGCGTTCCCGCACGAAAACAAAAGCAAAAAGCTGTTCGTGTGCGCGCGGCGCGACGACGACGACGAAGAACGCGCGCGCGCGTCGGGAAAGCAAACGGGAACCGTTTGCTCGCCGCCGCGGTGTCTCCTGGCGTGGCCGCACGCGGCGACGTGCGAAGCCGCGTGGCACGACTACGTGACAAACGCGGAAGGGGAAGCAGAACGCTCGACACAAAAAAACGCGATGAAGCGCGCGACGCGCGCTCGGTCCGATCGCGAGCACGTCGCGGCGCAGCGGCGCGCGCTGCGGTCGCTGCGGCGCGCGCGGGTCGCGGCGTACGCGTCGCGCGTGGAAAACGCCGGGACCCGCGGGACCCGCGACGTCTCTAGTAGTATCGGGATGTTGGCGCCGTTCGACGCCGCGGGTCCCGGCGGCACGGTCACCGAGACGTTCGACGCGGAGGAGGACATCGCGCGCGACGGGAGCGTGTGTCCGTGCGCGCGCGTCGGCGTCGTCGCGCGCGCGCGGGTCCGGGTCGTCGCCAGTCGGCGCGGCGCGCCGAAATCGGAACGAACCGACGGCGAACGAATCGACCGCGCGAACGAACCGCGAACGTCCTCGCGTTTGGAGCACCCGCTGCGTTTGACGGAGTTGGGCGCGCCGCGTCGCGTCGAGATGACGTCATCTCACGACGTTCGTCGTCTCGAGTGCGTCTCGCGTTCGGTGGCGTTCCAGGAGTTTGTCCTGGAGACGCCGTTCGGCGACTTCGGCGTCTTCGCGGCGGAGGCGGAGGAGGACTCGCGGGTGGACTCGGACTCGGCGCATCAAGAAAACGCCGGCATCGCGGTTCTGAGCCGCGCGCGCGCCGCGCTCGGCGCGTGCTTGGGAGGCGCGGGCTCGGTGGTGTGCGCCGCGGTCCTGTCGAGGTCGAGCGACGCCGAGGGCGCAGACGGAGGCGCGCCGGAAAAAGAAGCGTCGCAGGCGTGGGTTCTGTGGTGGCCCTCGCGCGACGTCGGGGGTACGTCCGCGGAACCCCGCGCCGGGTTCCGCGAGACGAGCGGGTTAGGCGAGAGCGTTCGCGACGCGTTTTCCGACGCTTCGTTCGGAAAAGGATGACGGGAGTGTTGTTCGTGTGTTCCCGCGGTGGGGCTCGACGACTTCCGCGCCTCCGAAAGGATAGGTATAGTATGTATCACTGAAAAAGTAGTCTAATAAGTCTACTCGTATGTAGAACGTAGAACACCGAGAGCGCCTGATACGTCGCGCGCGCCGCGCTACGCGCCGGCGGCGACGGCGGACTGACTGACTGTCTTCTCGGCGGCCGCGCGCGGTTTTCTCCCCGCGAAGAGCAGACAGAGCGTCATGAGCGAGAAGCACATCATCAGGAACGTCGGTTCGTCCGCGTTCCCCGCGAACGCCAGGCACGCCATGACTAAAACGTTGAGAGGCACGCGGAACACCGAGGTCATCGTCGCGCGCAGGTGGTTGGGCACGAGCTCGGCGCGCGCCACCGCCATCGCCGGCCAGTAGAGCCCGAGCCCAAACTCGAACGCGCAAAACGAACACAGCGCCGCGCCGTACCCGTCCGGCGACGCCAGCAGCGGCACCGCGAACGCCGCCGCCGAGCCGGTGAACACCAGTCGCAGCGTGCGGTCGTAAGGCACGCGGTCGCCGATGAGCGCGAAGAGCTGCGAGCCCGCCATCTTGCACGCCATGAACAGCGAGAACACCAAGCCGTGCGGCACTTCAGGGTCCGGCCCTCCGGCTCCCGCCCCCGACCCCGCGAGCGCGGATCGACCGCACCGCCGCTCAAGCGCGGGCGTCCACACGAACACGAACACGTGAAGCGCGGCTTCGTACAGCGAGTTCATCGATCCCAGCGAGAGCAACGCGGGTTCCGCCAGGACCATCCGCGCCGCGCGAAGCACGCCCTCGCCTTTTCGTTCCGGCGGCGGCGGGTTTTCCGACTTTTCCGCCTCCGCCTCCGCCGGCGCCCGAGCGGGATCCGCCTCCGCCCACCACGTCTTCGCGCCCAGCGCGCACGTGAACAACGAGACCGCGCCGACGTCGAACGCGGGCGCGTACCTGTTCCCCCCCGTCGCGTACGTCGTCCGTCCGTCCGGATTCGCCACGACGGCGTTTCCCGCGATGCCCGCCGCCACCGCGGACGCGGCGTTGAAGAAGGTGGCCGCGGAGAAGAGCTGCACGAGATACCTTCGGTCGATGCGCATGCGGTCCACCTCTGTGATGGCCCAGCTCTCGAACGACGAGAACAACAGCGAGTACGCGACGCCGCTCAGAACGCGGCTGACGAGCAAGACGGCGAGGCTCGACCACCGCATGGCGACGCACGCGATCCCGTAACTCACGCCGTACAGCATCACCAGCTTCCTGTGACCGTGCTGATCGCCGAGCGCGGCGACGTAGGTGCCGAGCGTCGCGCTCGCGAAGTACCCGAGCACGAAGATGTACCCGATGTTCGCCATCTCGAACCCGTGCTCGCGGTACAGCGCGTAGAGGTAGGCGCCCTGGATCCAGTCGCCGAACGTGCCGAGCGCGTACACCGCGTTGTACCGCCGCCGCAGCCGCTGGAACGCGACGTGGTCGCCGGCGCCGTGCTTCACCGCGCCGCGCCGCGCCATGAACGCCTGCAACACCACGCAGACCCCGCACATCACCACCAGCGCCACCAGCTCGAGCCCGGGCGCGTCCGACGCGATGTCGGCGCCCGCGCTCGCCCCGGAAACCTCCTCCAAGAGGTCGCGACGCGACGCCATCGTCACGGCGCGCGGGTCCCGAACCCGAAGAAACGACGAAGGCGTCTCGTCGATGCCGAGGCGCACTCGCCAAGCCTCGCACTCGTCGCGCGGCGCCGCGTCGACCCCACCCGCGCGCACGCCCGCGCGCGCCGAGGAATGAGAACGAGCGACTGTGTACGACGCTGGGGCGCGAAATCTAAAGCGAACTTCCAAGTCCCAGGCTACGAGAGCTCGAAATGGGCCTCGCGCGAACGTTGTAACGGTTTCTGGTTCGTGAACACAGAAAAAAACCAGAACGAAACATCGGAGGGGGCTGGAAAGCGAAGGCACGCGGCGGTTGTGTGGTGTGAAGCGATTGCCTCTTCTCTTATAAATCAGGGCCCGTGGTCATGGAAAAAACCCGCACTATTGAGATACAGGGAAAACTCGCACGTGCCTCATGTTTACCAAACGGTCGTCGTGCTCACGCACACCGCTTAGTAGAAGCCGAAGCCGGAGGCGGCGTTGGTGAGGACGTTGGCGTGGACGGGGTCCGCGACGTGCGCCTGCCAGTTGGCAATGGGGCCCTCCTGGGTGGCGAGACCCTGCA
>Ga0181561_10005372_pt1 | contig 10935 bp, 5 predicted proteins | sample 011ome_19_FD_133760 | JGI IMG/M metagenome (GOLD analysis project Ga0181561, IMG submission 133760) | Coastal salt marsh microbial communities from the Groves Creek Marsh, Skidaway Island, Georgia - 011510BT metaG (megahit assembly) | ecosystem: Environmental > Aquatic > Marine > Intertidal zone...
GGGCGGCCCGTGCTGGTCGCGCTGCGGGTCGCGATGTCCGGCTTCTCCGGTGCGGTGAAGCTGGGCGACCTGGACGACTTCATCAATCCCTCGCAGTCGTGCGTGGTGGCACTCAACGGCGATAAGCTCGACCTCAGCGCCGCGGAGCTCGCCGTCCCCGAGGGCGGAGAGGTGCTCTTGCGCAAGCGCGGCGTCCCGTCGACGGCATCGACGCCGCCGGCGCCCGTCGTGCGCGGCGCGCCGCTCCCCTCGGCGCCCGGCGAGGCGGTCAAGGTGTCGCTTTCGGACTGCCTGGCGTGCAGCGGGTGCGTCACCTCCGCGGAGACGGTCCTCCTGGAGGCGCAGAGCGCCGAGGCGTTCAAGCGGGCGCTGCGGGAGGCTTCCGAGCCGGCGGATGCCTCCGCGTTCGTCGTCGACGGCGAAACCACGCGGCGTAAGATCCGCGCCGTCGTGGTCACCGTCGCGCCGCAGTCCCGCGCGTCCCTCGCCGCGGTCGCGGGCCTGGACGCGCTTGAAGCGGCGCGGAGGCTGACGGGCTTCTTCAAGTCCATCGGCGTCGCGCGCGTCTTCGACGCCGCCGCCGCGCGCGACGTCTCCTTGCTGGAAACCGGCGAGGAGTTTTGCGCGCGCTTCGCCGAGGCGAAACTGAAACGGCGCGAAAAAGAATTAGAAAACGACGGAGCGACGGACGACTCCGACGCCGAGGCGCATCCCCTTCCCGTTTTATCCAGCGCGTGCCCCGGGTTCGTGTGCTACGCGGAGAAGACGCACGGCCCGACCCTTCTGAAGCACATCTCCGCGGTGAAGTCGCCGCAGGCGGTGATGGGCACAATCGTCAAGTCGCGCGTCGCCGAGGCCCTCGGCGTGGCTCCCGACGCGCTCTTCCACGCGTCAGTGATGCCGTGCTTCGACAAGAAGCTCGAGGCGAGCCGCGCGGACTTCTCGCGCGACGTTGAGGTACCAGAGGGGGGGGGCGCGACCGCGACGCAGGAGACGGACTGCGTGCTGACCACCGGTGAGGTGGCGCAGCTCATCGCGGACGCGGCGGAGGCGAGCGGGGAGACGAAGGGCGTTTCGGGTTCGCCCGCCGGCGCCGCCGACGCCGCCGCGCGCGCGCGCGCCGGCGCGGCGGCGCTGGCGCGCGCGCCGCGCGCCGCGCTGGACGGGTGGCTGGCGTGCGCGGGGACGTCCCCGGGGACGTCCCCGGGGACCGCCATGGATACGGACTGTGGCGACGCGCTCACGACCGAAGAGGAGAGGAGCGAATTTCTGTACGCCCCCTCGGTTCCGGGCGGCGGCGGCGGGAGCGGCGGGTACCTGGACTACACGTTCCGGCGCGCGGCGCGGGTGCTGTTTGGGGTTTCGGTGGAGGGCCCTCTTCCGTTCACGACCCCGCGCGCGAAGAACCCGGACCTCCGGGAGGTGACCCTGGAGGTTGGCGGGAAGACCGTGCTGAGATTCGCGGCCGCGTACGGGTTCCGGAACATCCAGAACGTCGTGCGCAAGTGCAAAGCCGGCGCCGCTTTTGGCGGCGACGGCGGCGACGGGTACGATTTCGTGGAGATCATGGCGTGTCCTTCGGGGTGCCTGAACGGGGGCGGGCAACTCCCGCCGCCGCCGGCGTTCGAACCCGGGTTCCGGCTGAGCGAACACGCGCCCTTACCGACGACGCTGGGGGGCACGACCGCGAAGGCGCTCGTGGATGAGCTGGAGGAGCTGTACCACACCGGGGGGCTGATTGCGCGTGGGATCGGCGTCGGCGTCGGCGCGGCGTCGTGCGTCGCGAGGGAACCGAGTGCCAATCGCGACGTGGCGGCGATGTACGAAAAATTCGTGCGCGGCGACGTGGGGTCGGCGCGCGCGAAGGCGCTGTGGCACACGCGGTACCACGACCGGAGCGCGGAGGCGGCCATGTCCGCGGGGGGGACGGCCGCGGCGGCGGCGAACCTCAAGATCACCAGCGACTGGTAGCTCCTATAGCGTGAAAGGTTTCTCTTAGATGTGTGAGCTACTTGTATGATGATGATGTCGGAGTCGAGGCGAGAGCGCGTGGACGAGAACACCGTCCGTCGCGTTTTTTAATTTTTTGGGCGTCCATTCGCAGAAACGCTCTCGCCTCGACGCCGACATCACGGCGACGTGGTTTTTTTCTGCGCGGCGCCCCGCGCGTGGTCAGACTGGAGACGCGCGCGCGTCCGCCGGATGGACCTGCAGGCGTTCATCGTTCGCGGCCAGGTGTTCTCGTTGATGCGCAAGGCGCTCCGCGCGGCGAGCCAAGCCCCCCCCGAGTCCCGCGCCGAAATCCGCGCCGAGATCCGACGCAGCTTCGAGGCGTCGCGCCACCACGACGATTCGAGGACGATCAAGCACCTGCTCAGCGACGGGCGCATCCTCGTCAAGCAGCTCAAGGAGATGGTGGGCTTGACCACGTGAACCCCGTCGTTCGAAAGGGCACACAGCTACGTGAGCACGAGCCACGCCGTACGCGGCACATAGCGGTGCGCGCACGAAAGCGCGACGATGCTCGCCTCGAGGCGCGCCGCGTCACACGGCGCCTCTTTCTTTTTTTCGGGTCGGGCGTCGAGACGCGCGGAACGTTCACTCGCGGCGCGCGTCTCGGCCGAGATCTCAGCCGAGACGCGCGATCGCTCGGGACACGAAACGTTTTCGAAAACGTTTTCGACGAACCCCTCCGCGCAACCCCCGAGCGATCCCAGCGCGTTCCTTCGATCGCTGGACACGCTCGGGGGGAAGCACGCGCTGTTCGGCCGCTGGCTCGCGGATCGCGTCGCCAACGCGCCGCGTCGCGACGACGAAAAAAACGCAGCATTTTACGTCCACCCCGCGCTGGTAGCGCGCCGCGCGCCGGGCGCCGGCGTCGGCGTCTTCGCCGAAAACGCGATCCCCCCAGGTCACGTGCTGTTCCGCGCGCCGAGCTTCCTGTTCGAGTCGCTCTCGGCCGCGCGCGCCGAGGCTGTCGCGCGGCGCCGAGTGCCCGCGTTCGTCGAGCGGTGCGAGCGGGCCTGCGCCGAGTTGGGCGCGCCGGCGTTCGCGACGCACGCGCTCTTCGCGCTTCACGTGCTCTTCGAGCTGGGGGACGAGCGGTCTCCCAACTTCGGGTACCTCGCGTCTCTGCCCGGGCTATTGGAGGTGGAGGAGGAGGGTGACGCGTCCGCGGCCGCGCTCGACTCCGCGTCTCGACGCGAAGACGCGCACCATCTCAGCGTGCCTCTGCTTTGGGACGCGCGCCGCGTCGCGACGCTGCGCGGCACGCCGACGTTCGCCAACGTCGCGGCTCGGCGCGCGTTCGTGGAGGCGCTCCACGCGTCTCTGTTCGGCGCGAACGGAGTTGGTTCCGCGCCTGTGCCCCTTGCGAAGTTCAAGTGGGCGCTGAGCACGATCCTGTCGCGCGCCACTTCGGGCGCGCGCGCGCCGTACGCGCTCGCGCCGGGTGTGGACCTGTTCAACCACGGCGGCACAGACGCCACCTGCGCGCTTCACGCTGAGGCATCATCGACGTTTTCGAGTCATCGAATTGAAAAAGGACCCTCGAGTCCCACGAGTCACGCCGATGATGGCGCGTACGCGTCGTTGTCCGTCGCGTGTTTGGCCGGCGCGCCTCGGGACGCGCAGCTCACGATTTCGTACGGCGACGCCGCGGACAACGACCGACTGTTACGCGTGTACGGGTTCGCGGTTCCGGGCAACCCCAACGACCGAACGGAGTTGCGCATGCGAATCGAGGGCGCGGCGCTCGAGCGTTGGCGCGCGTTCGAGCGGCTCGGGCCGGGTGTGCTCTTCGCGCGGCGCGCCGTCTTGCGGCGACACGGGTTACCGCGCCTGGCGCCGTTCGAGGAGACGGAGAATACAGCCGACGCGCTTTTCGACGACGTCGCGAAGGCGGCGGAGCGAGCCCTGGGCGGCGGCGTCGCGTTCCGCGACCCCGGGGACTTCCAGAGCGCGCTCGGGGAGGCGAAGGAGACGACGACGCTTCGCGGCGACGCGACCGCGGCGACTCGTTCGTCGCCGGCTTCGGCGCCGGACGTCGCGCTCGCGTCGTTCGACGACGGCGGCGACAACGCGTCACAAAAAGACGAGCCCAACGAGCCCGAGCCTGTTCTCTGGAAGTGCTTCGTCGCGCACCCGGCGGCGGCGCCGTTTCCCGCGAGGACGCCCGCGCCGATGGACAGCGCTTCGCCCGAGGCGGCGCGCGCGTGCGACGCCGCCACGGCGGCGGCGCGCGGCGTCGGCGGCGGCGCGGTTTCCGCGGACGCGCTGCTGGCCTCCGTGCGCGCGCACCTGCTGAACGGCACGGAGCCGCCCGGGCCGGACGGGCACGAGCCCGACCCCTGGGCGCCGGTCTCGGAGATGAACGAGGCGGCGACGCGCGCGGTGGTGGGCGAAGCCGCGTACGCGGCGATGCGCGCACACGTCGAGTCGCTCCAGCCGAACGCCAACGAAGCGAAAGGCGCGGAGGAAAACGACGTTTTTGACAAAAAAAGGCGCGAGACGACGCCGGAGTCCCGCGGCCTCGACCCTTTCGCCGCGCCCTCCGCGGACCCCGCGGCGGCGCTGTCGCCGGCGGCGGCGGCGGGCGCGCGGCTGGACCTGGCGGGCGGCGAGGCGTGGGCGCGCTCAGCGCTCGCGCTGCGCCGCGGGCAGGAGGAGATCCTGGAGCACGTCCTGGGGAAAACGAGCATTTGAACACTTTAATACTGTAGTAAACACTTATTTGAACGAAAGTCACCTTCTTCGCCTGGGCACGACGTCGAGCTCGAACGGTTCCGGTCGCAGCGTGATGAGCGCGCGCGGCTTTGGCGGCGCCGCGCCCGGCTTGAGGCGCAGCTCGACGCCTCGCGCCACCGTGGCCAGCAGGAGCGTCGCCTCCATCATGGCGAAGCCCGTGCCGATGCACACGCGCGGACCCGCGCCGAAGGGGACGTACGCGCCGTTCGGGCCCATGCCCTTCAGGGGGTACTCGGAGAGCGCCTCGCTTCGCCACCGGTCGGGGTCGAACTCGAGCGGCCTCGACCACCAGCGCGCGTCGCGGTGCAGCAGGTAAGGCGCCACCAGAACCGTCGTGCCCTTCGGGAGGTCGTACCCGGCCACGTGCACGTCCTCCGCGCAGCACCGGCCCACCATGTACGCGGGCGGCGCCAGCCGCATCGCCTCGTACACCACCGCCTCGCAGTACTTCAGCTGCGCGTAGGACTCGGCGGTGGGCAGGTCGCTCAGGGGGTCGGGCCCGATCACCGCCTCCGCCTCGGCGGCGCACCGCGCCGCCACCTCCGGGTGCTGGGCGAGAAACGCGCACACCCAAGAAAGCAGAATGGCGCTGGTCTCCTGGCCGGCCACCATCAGGGTCATGAGCTCGTCGCGGAGAGACACGTCGTCCATGCCGGCGCCGTCGCCCTCCTCGTCCACGGCGTCCAGAAGTCGGTCGAGCAGATCAGGCGCGCGAACGGACGTCGCGTCAGTCTGATTTTCAGAGTCTGAAAATCGGACGGCGGACGGAGACGCCTCCGTGAGTACCCAGTCCTTGGCGGCGTCGTCCCACCTGACGCGCGGGGTCATTCGGGGATTCGCTTCGCCTTCCTTCGCCGCGCTGACGGAGACGTCTCCGAGAAACGCACCCGTTCGCTTCGCCCTCCTCCGCGCGATGAGCGCGTAGACCGCCTCGTCCAGCTTCGCCACCGCGCCGTTGTACGCGAGGTTGTCCGGCGTGGGCACCCACTCCGGGACGACGAAGCCGACGGAGGAGCGCTTCGCGAAGTACGCGAACGCGTCGCGGATGGCGCCGTTGATGGCCCGCGCGTCTTCGCCCCGCACGTCCGCGCCGAAGAGCGCGTCCGCGACGATGGCGAGCGTCAGGTCGTTGAAGTCGGCGTAGACGTCCCGCAGCGACCTGGACGACCACTGCTTCGCCAGCAACGCGGCGCCCGCGCTCGCCATCGCGTCCGCGTACGCGTTCACGGCGGCGCTCCGGAACGCGGGGTTGGACAAACGGCGCTGTCGCGCCCAGACGTCGCCGTCGCTGACTAACAACCCCTCGCCGGCGAGGGACGACCCGGGGAAGAACGCGGTGCCTTCCTTGACGAACGAAGACGACCTGGTGATCAACACGTCCTTCGCCGCCTCCGCGTCGCTCACCAGAACGCACCGCTCGCCGGCGAGGCGCAGACCGACGACGTCGCCGTGCGACGCCTGCGCCTTGACGATGAACGCGAGGGGATCCGCGCCGAGCTCGACGGCGGCGTCGCCGTCGGGCCCGGGCGGGAAGTTGGGCGGCGGCGGTTCCAGCGACCGGCTGATCAGACGCGCCGCCTGCGCGGGGAGGGACGCGAGGTCCGCGAGCGCATCGTCCACGGTCGTCGCCGCGAGCCGGGGAGGGACCGGGGTCGGACGGGACGAGGCGGGCGGTGACGTCGATTTCGGAGACGGCGCGCGCGACGGAGTGCCGCGTCCGCGACGCCGGTCCACACCGCGCACGGCGCGGACGCGCGTCGACGCGACGTTCGGCGCGAGCGCGCGTCCCTCCATCCGATCGCGAGAGCACGAATCGACCGCGAGAGCGAGGTCGCGGCGCGCTCCAGTTACTACGTCACCACGCCGATGACGACAAGCCACAAGCGCTTTTTCCCGGGACGAACTCCGAGAGATTCGTCGTCGCGCGTCAGTCTCGACGAGATTATCCGTTGCGCGCCGAGGCCATTGCGAAGCGCGGCAGCCACACTACGACGATGTTCGGTAACCTTTTCGGCGGTTCCGGCAGCAAAAGCGGCAGCAAAGCCTCGGTCTCCGCGCCCGGTGCGTGTCCCGAGAGCCCTCGTCGGCGTCCTCGCGGCTCGCGGGACGACGTTCCGAGCCCGTTCCGCCCGATTCGTGCCTCGTCACGGACGATCTCGTGCCTTTTCCCGAGACGCGGCCACCCGACCGAGCTGCCGTCCCGACACGGCACTGACCCCGTCTTCGCCCGTCCCCCCGAACGCCTCAGGCAAGTGCCCCTGGTCTGACTGCAGCTGCGGCGTCGGGTGCAAGTGCGGCGCCGCGTGCAAGTGCGGGAGCAAGCGGCGTTAGGTCTCCCGCGCGCATCTCTCCACGTGGATTAGAAAACGAGTGACGAAAGAACGAGGTCTGTCTCCTCGTACTCCTCGATCTCGCGTCATCCCCGCGACGCGCGATGTCCTTCAGCATCCCCACGACGAACGACCTGCAGGACGAGGCGTTGGCAGTCGCGGAAGGCGCGGCGAAAGCCGCGTTCGGTACGAGGTTCAAGCGCGTCCCGAGAGCTATCTTCGCGAAACTCTCGCTGCCGGTGCTCTCCGTCCTCGCCGTCTTCGCCTTTGTGTTCTGCGTCGCCGCGGGGGCGACGCGCGCGATGGAACGCGCGGATGGCGCGGCGCTTCGTTCGGGCGGAGGACACGGAGGACAAAGCGCCTTTCCTTTGTCGTTCTGGAGCCTCAAGACGCACGAGTACGCGCTGACCGCCACGACGTCCCTCGCGCTGGTCATGTACCTGTGCTGCGTGTACCGCGACCCGGGCCGCGTCCCGGCTGGCTACGCGCCCGACCCCGAGTCGGCGGCGGCGCGCGGCGCGCTGGTGGAGCTCAAGCGCAAGGGCGGCTCGCGCTTCTGCAAGAAGTGCGCGCGCGCGAAGCCCCCGCGCGCGCACCACTGCCGCCAGTGCAACCGCTGCGTTTTACGCATGGACCACCACTGCGTCTGGGTGAACAACTGCGTCGGGCACAGGAACTACAAGTCTTTCTTTCTGTTTCTGTTTTACGCCGTCGTCTCGATTTGGCACGCCGCTTTGTTGCTAGCGTCGCGCGCGTACGCGGCGGCGCGCATCGTCGACGAGCAAGACCCGCGAAGCGGCGTCGCGATTCCGAGACGCGAAGATGTTTCGCTCGGCGTCGCGGAGGTGGCTGCGCTGACGCTCGCCGCGCCGCTCGCGCTGGCGCTCACGATGCTGTTCGCGTGGCACTGCTACCTGGTCAGCCGCAACAAAACCACCATCGAGCACTACGAGGGCGTGCGCGCGGCGGCGGGCGCAGGGGCGGCGTCGGCGCTGCCGCCGCTGCACGCCACGGACGGCGAGCCGAGGCACCCGTACTCGCTGGGGCTTCGCGCCAATTTGAGGGAGATTCTGGGCCCGCGCGTCCTGTGCTGGCTCGCGCCCGGGTGCTCCATCGCGGGAGACGGCCTGGCGTTCGCCAATGTCGCCGAGTACGGCAAGTGGAAGCGCGCGCGCGCGCGCAAGGAGGAGGAGCTCACGCTGAGCTGACGCCGAGCCTACGCCGAGCCGACGACGCGACGCCGATTCGCGAAACGAGCGTAGACGTCGCTCGCGCGATACCGGAAGACGCTGATGATAGAGTTTTTAGTGAAAGCTACGTATCGTCTCACGAATCGAACGGCGCGACCGCGCGCCGACGCCGGTGTCGCCTCGACGTGACGAACGCGAGAGGTGTCGTCGATGCCTCCTCCTCCGAGGAAGCGGCGTCGTCCGAGGAGGGTCCGAGAAGGCGCTCGTCTTCCGCGGCGTCGGCGGCGGCGGCGTTCGCCGCGGAGACTGTTTCCGGAAACGGTTTTTTCTCGAAAACGGGATTCGCCTCCACCGCCACCGACGCCGGCGCGCGCGCCGCGGGGGGAGGCGTGCGCGGCCTGCGCATCTTGGTCTTCAGGCTCGGCTCCGTATACACCACCGCCTTGTGTCTGTACCTGAGCCTCTGCCGGCGCGGCGTCGTCGCGGTGGACGGAGGCGAAGAACGAGGCTCGAGACCGCTGAGACCGCCGTTTGTCACTCTTCGCGTCGCCGGCGACGTCGTCTCTCGCGCGGCGAAGCCGCGGAGGTTCACGCGCGGGCGCCGCGTCGCCGGCGGAGGCATCGTCGGCATCGTCGACGCCTCTGTTTTCTCGTTTTCTCGTGACTGAGAAACGCACGCGTCGATGGGAGGCACGATACCGAGCGTGTTCGAAACGCCGCGGACGGGCGACCACGGCTCTGGCGAAGGCGGTTTCGAAGGACTTTTCTTCGCCGCCTCCTCCGGCTCGCGCCGAGTCGTCGTCGACGCGGCGGGTGAAGCGTCACGGTTCGTCGAGCGGTTCGCGGGCGACGTGTCGAGCGCGCGCTGGAGCCGCAGCAGGCTGGCCTGCGCGTCCACCTGGATCTTGAGCTTGCGGATCTCCTCGCGCGCGTCGCTCAGGCTGGTCTGCGGGCGCGCCCGCAGGAGGAGACGGGCGAGGAGAGGTGACGCGTCGTCAGACAAACGCTTTTTTTTTCTGCGCGCGATGACCGACTTCGAGATTCGCGAAATCATGATCACGACCGAAACCGATAGACCGAGCGCGGGTCTTTCACGCACCAGGAGCTCGCGTCGCAGCCGAGCCGCTTCCGCCTGTCTCTCGCGGTGCATCGCGACTGCGATACCGGCTTGCGCCTCGGCGTTCGCCGCGACCGCCGCGCGCCGGCGAGCGTCCGCCAGGTCTTGCCGCAGCTGCGGGCACGAGAGGGGGGTCGTGGTCAGGGTTGGTCGCGCGCGGGACCTCGGGCCGCGCGCCGCGGGCGGGAACGAAGCGAGACGAACCTTCGTGTTGTGTTGCGCCAGTTCCTGGTTCACGAGCACGAGGCGCCTGAACGTGGTCTGCTTCGGCGCGGGCTGTGTCGCCGGTGAGGGCTCCGGCGCGCGCGGGCGCGCGTGCCATGGCGTGTCGCGCATGGCGCACGCGCTCCAGTCGGGCGAGATACACGCCGCGGGCTCGCGAGGGCGAGGGGAAAACGAAGACCGCTCAACGCAACGAGCTCCGGACTATGTAAAGGAGGAACGCGGCGTACAGACGCGCGGCGTCTTCCGGGGTCCTCACGCGTCGGAGGTTGCTCGCGACGACGGCGAAGGCGTGCGTCAGGCTCATGCGCGCGGACGCGCGTCTCGGTGCGCTCTGTGCGCGGGCGCCCCTCCTTGTGGCGGGAACAGGGAAGCAACGTTTTCAAAACTCTTTCGGTCGCGCACCCCGACGCCCGAATAAAACCACACACCGCGGAGGCTACGAAAAGCGCTCGCACTTTTCGTCGCGATGGCGCCGGATGCGCGCGAGCCGCAGCTCCTGCACGTGCTGACCGATGCGCGCGGCCGTGACTTCGCCGCGCTGGACGACGCGCTGGGTGATGCCGGCGCCGCGCTCGTCCGGCGCGCGTGCGTCGCCGTCCGCGGCCTCAGTCCCGTCGGCGTCGAGACCGCGCGGCTTCTGCTCGCGTCCGACGTGGGCGAGATCGTCGTCTTGGACGAACCCCGAGACGCGACGGTGACGCCGTCGGATATCGGCGCCACGAGCGTGCTCACCGAGGAGCACCTGGGAAAGCCGCGAGCGCGATCCGTCGTCGACGCCCTGAACGCGCCGAGGTTTCGCCCCGCGCATCGCGCGTCGCCCGTGGTGCGCGCGGCGGGACCGAACGACGCGCACTGGACGGGCGACGAAACAGAATGTTCAGACGAAGCGCGAACGTTCAGACGTCGAATGACCGCTCCCGACGCGCTCGTGAGCGCGTGGCACGTCGACACCCCCACACTGGCCGACGCGGACCACACCATCGTGTCCGCCGTCCTCGGAAACGGAGGCACGCACGTGCTCGCCGCCGCGCCCGGGCTCTTCGCGTTCGCGCGCGCCGCCCGGCGTCCGCGCCGCGAAGATGAGAAAAAGGAAGATGAAAAAATAAAAGACGGCGCGGATGACGCGCGCGCGGAGGAGGAGAGCGCCTCTGACTCGGACGAGGACGCTCGCGTTCGGACGAGCGTCTCTGACAGGGATCTGACAGGGATCTGGAACGAACGGAGGTTCCGCGACGCGCGGCTCGCGCGTGCGCCCGTCTCGCTGGTCGAGAGCGTCGTTCCCGCGGACGACGACGACGCGACCCGTCTCGCGACGAAGCCCGAGAGA
>Ga0181561_10005373_pt1 | contig 10935 bp, 18 predicted proteins | sample 011ome_19_FD_133760 | JGI IMG/M metagenome (GOLD analysis project Ga0181561, IMG submission 133760) | Coastal salt marsh microbial communities from the Groves Creek Marsh, Skidaway Island, Georgia - 011510BT metaG (megahit assembly) | ecosystem: Environmental > Aquatic > Marine > Intertidal...
CAGAAGATGAAATTACTCATCTTGACTCGCTGATCAAGCACGATCGCGATAACACATTTACATATGTTGGTATGGAACAGTTCCGTGGCAAGTATCTTGTACAAGAACGTGCAACCGGAAAAATTTATGAGACGCCTCAGATCCTCTATATGATGATCGGCGCAACTCTGTTCTCTGACTATCCTGCGTCTACTCGCATTAAGTGGGTCAAAGAGTTCTATGAGGCTGTATCTGGCTTCTACTTGTCTTTGCCGACTCCTATTATGGCAGGTGTGCGTACGCCTACGCGTCAGTTCTCTTCATGCGTTCTTATCGAGAGTGGTGACTCACTGAACTCTATTAACTCGACTGCTACATCAGTTGTTCGTTATATCTCTAAAAAGGCTGGTATTGGTATTAGTGCTGGTTCTATCCGTGCACTTGGATCACGAATTGGTGATGGATCCATCGTACATACTGGCGTGATTCCGTTCCTTAAGTACTTCCAGTCTGCTGTGAAATCGTGTTCACAGGGTGGTGTTCGTGGTGGTGCAGCAACTGTGTACTTGCCTGTATGGCACCTTGAATTTGAGGATCTTGTTGTTCTGAAAAACAATAAAGGTACAGAAGAAACACGTGTGCGTCACATGGATTATGCTTTCCAGTTTAACAAGTTGATGTATGAACGTCTTCTGTCTGGTGGCAATATCACTCTGTTTTCTCCTGATGAGGTTCCTGGTCTATACGAGGCGTTTTACTCTGATCAGGACAAGTTCAAAGAGCTGTACGAGAAATACGAGCGTAGCACCAAGATCCGCAAGAAGGTTCTTTCGGCGATGGACGTCTTTAGCCAGTTTATTACAGAGCGCAAAGATACAGGTCGCATTTACCTGATGAACGTGGATCATGCAAATGAACATGGAGCGTTTGATCCTGAAGTTGCACCTATTCGTCAGTCCAATCTATGCTGTGAAATCGACCTTCCTACTAAGCCACTTAACTCGGCCGACGATGAAGAAGGTGAGATTTCATTGTGTACTCTTTCGGCAATCAACTGGGGTCTGATCAATGATCCTAAAGAGTTCGAACGTTACTGCACAATCGCAGTTCGTGCACTTGATGCTTTGTTAGACTACCAAGACTATCCTGTTAATGCGGCAAGGGTTTCTACATTCAATCGCCGTCCTCTTGGTGTTGGTATTATTAACTTGGCGTATTTCCTCGCTAAACGTGGTTTGGCTTACAACGACGGTGCATTGGCTACCGTTGATGAATACGCACAAGCATGGTCATACTACTTGATTAAAGCATCCGTTGATCTTGCTGAAGAAAAAGGTTCATGTCTTGCAGTCGAACAGACTAAGTACTCAAAGGGAATTCTTCCAATTGATACATACAAAAAGGATGTTGATCAGCTAGTACCGCATACCGAGAACCTTCCATGGAATGAGCTGCGTGTTCGCCTTAAAGAGGTTGGTATTCGTAACAGCACTTTGATGGCTCTTATGCCAGCTGAAACATCTGCTCAGATCAGTAATAGTACAAACGGGATCGAACCTCCACGGGCTTTGGTTTCATATAAGCAGTCTAAAGATGGTGTAATGGCACAGGTTGTTCCTGGTTACCATCACCTGAAAAACAAGTATGACTTGCTATGGAATCAGAAGTCTCCGGAAGGCTACCTTAAGATTTGTGCTGTTCTGCAGAAGTATATTGACCAAGGTATTTCGGTCAATACCTCTTACAACCCTGAGCACTTCGACGAAGGCAAGGTACCAATGTCCCGTTTGATTACGGACATCGTTACTTTCTACAAATTTGGTGGTAAGCAGCTTTATTACAATAACACCTTTGACGGTGCCGGTGAATGGAATGATTCACCTGAAGTTAAAGACCACGAACAGCTGGACGATTCGTTTGTAGGAGATGAAGAAGCATGTGATTCATGCACAATTTAGTGTGTACATAGCTGCTGATTCTTGATATAATAATACTATAAAGTCCACCGCCTTTTGGCGGTGGAATCATCTTGGGTAAAGGATAGGACAAATATGTCATCAGTATTTCAGCAAAAGAAAAAGTCGCACCTACAGTCGACTATGTTTTATGATGAGGGTGTGGATATCGCACGTTATGATCAGGTAAAGTATCCGGAACTGGATAAGATTACTGACAAACAATTGGGGTTCTTTTGGCGGCCTGAAGAGATCGACGTATCTAAAGACAAAGCAGATTTCCGTGCATTGACTGAGCACGAACAACACATTTTTACATCTAATCTAAAACGCCAAATCCTGCTTGATTCTGTACAGGGGCGTGGTCCAACTGAGACTCTGATGCCAGTTGCCTCTTTGCCCGAACTAGAACCGCTGGTCATGGCTTGGACCTTTATGGAAACAATCCATTCGCGATCTTATACTCATATCATTCGTAACGTATATCCAAACCCGTCAAAAGTATTTGATGAGATGCTTGATATTCAAGAGATTGTAGATTGCGCAGCAGATATTTCACGGTATTACGATGACTGTATCCAAGCGAATTCATGGTATAACCTTTTGGGCGAAGGCACATTCAATCTTACTCAAAAGGGTATGGACGATGGAGGAACCGAAGTTAATATCAATCTGTATGATTTGAAAAAGAAACTGTGGTTGGCACTGAACTCTATTAACATTCTAGAAGGCGTTCGATTCTATGTTTCGTTTTCATGCTCATGGGCATTCGCAGAATTGAAAAAGATGGAAGGCAATGCTAAGATCATTAAGTTCATTGCGCGAGATGAGAACACCCACCTTGCAGCTTCGTCTTATATGATCAAAACACTTCCAAAGGATGATCCTGACTTTATTGCAATCAAGGAAGAGTGTCAAGACGAAGTAATCAAAATGTTTGTTGATGCCGTTAATCAGGAAAAGCTGTGGGCAGACTATTTGTTCAAGGATGGTTCTATGATCGGCCTTAACGCTAGACTGCTATATGATTACATTGAATGGATTGCGAATAAGCGCATGAAGGCCATCGGTGTTCCTTCACCATTTTCGGTGCCACAATCTAACCCACTTCCATGGACTGAAAAATGGATTGGTGGTGGTAATGTTCAGGTTGCACCACAAGAAACAGAAATTTCGTCGTATGTTATCGGCGGAGTTAAACAAGATCTAGACGATAATACATTTAAAGGGTTGTCACTATGAAATACACAATCTATTCAAAAGAGAACTGCATGTACTGCCTAGGTGCAAAAAAGCTGGCGAATGAAGAGCTTCTAAATTATGATGTGATCAATATCGGTACCGATATCACAGTAGACGAATTTAAAGCCAAATTTCCGGAACAAAAAACTGCACCACTTATCATGGCAGAAGACGATGCAGGTAACGTAACAAAAGTTGGCGGATACCATGAGTTTTACAACCGTATCACGACAATGAAAACAACAGTAGAGGTAAAACTATGAGTGAATGTTATTCATGCGGGGTAATATTTGAAGTTGAGTTTGATGAAGATTTTGAGTCAACTGAAGTTCATTTTTGTCCTGCATGCGGAGAGAAGCTGGATATTGAACTAAACCTGTCGGCCGACATGCCCGAGGGTTATCCTGTTTGATGCATAAATAGACCATATATCAATAATATGGTTTGTTTATGGAACACTGGACATATAATGGAAAGCTTTTCGATACCGAAGATATAGGTGATTATGAGGGATTCGTCTACATGGTCACCGATCTTGAAAACGGTATGAAGTATATTGGAAAAAAGAATTTTTATTCCAGAACAAAGCTTAAGCCTCTTAAAGGGCAAAAGAGAAAACGCACGAAGGTAGCAGAGTCTGACTGGAAGACATACCATGGATCTTCTGATGAGGTAAAGAATCTCGTCGAAGAATTTGGACCATCAAGGTTTAAAAGAGAGATTCTGCATCTGTGTAGTACAAAGGGCGAAATGTCCTATATGGAAATGAAAGAGCAGATTGTAAGAGACGTCCTGCTCAAGCCTGATGAGTACTATAATGCGTTTGTTGGTGGAAAAATTCATCGTAATCATCTAAAAAAGATGTTTACAAACGAGGTGTAATAGTATATAATGTCTAAAGATAACGTGGTAGAGTTTCCGTATCATAAAATATCCAACCCTCTTGACGATGGTGGCAATGATCCTACTAGGATGGAAGTGGCGTGTGATATTCTTGAGGCGGCGGTTATGGCAGCAATTGATCATGGGTACTCCCCTAAGACCTATGAGGGTGGAACCGGTGATTATGGCATCATACTAAACTTAGTATATGCCACGTTATGCAGGGCAGAAGGTGAAGACCACTTTATGCATGAAATGATGGACGAGGTTAGCGAGACACTAGCTTCGATAAAGGATGGATTAGATGATCATAGTTGACTTTAACGGAATTGCGGTTGGTAATGTTATCACACAAAAGCTAGATATTCAAGAGGATCTGATTCGTCATATGATCTTGAATACTCTTCGAATGTACAATAAAAAGTTCCGTGATAAGTACGGTCAAATGGTTATTGCGTGTGACTCTTCTTCATGGCGCAAAGAGTACTTTCCTCAGTACAAGTTTAAGCGTAAAGTAGGACGTGAAGAGTCGTCGATGGATTGGAATGAAGTGTTCCGAATCATCAACCTAGTTCGTGAAGAGATTCGTACGAACATGCCTTACAAGGTTATTCATGTGCAGGGTGCGGAAGCTGATGATATCATCGGTGCTCTTGCAATGGAGACACAAGAGTTTGGCAAGCATGAAGACGTAATGATCGTCTCAGCTGACAAGGACTTTATCCAGCTACAAAAACATGAGAACGTCCGGCAATTTTCTCCGATGACTAAGAAGTTCATTGACGATAAGAATCCTCGGATGTATCTGTTTGAGCACATCCTTAAAGGAGACAGCGGTGATGGTATTCCAAACTGTCTTTCTGGTGATGATACCTTCGTTGATGGTGTTCGTCAGTCTCCTATGACTCAAAAGAAGATAGCATCGTATCTTTCCGCCACTGATCTGAAAGAGGCGATGGGTGAAGAAATCTATCGTAACTATTGCCGAAACAAGAAGCTAATTGACCTCGAGGAGATGCCAGATGATCTCAAATCAACTATTATAAATACATATGAGGCAACAAAGCCTCCACACAAAATGAAAGTACTTTCGTATTTTATTGAAAAGCGATGCAAGATGCTTATTGAATCTATTGAGGAGTTCTATTGATGGCAGTTAAACGACTTAAAAACGCCACATTACATGAAATTTTTACGCAGGTCGGTGAGGCAAAAACCCGAGAAGAAAAGGTTGAAGTCCTACGTGCGTATAACGAGCTGTTTGTTCGTGATGTACTAAAAGGTGCATACGACGACACTATTCAATTCATCATTCCAAAAGGTGCTCCTCCTTATACACCTGCGCCTGAGCGAAACCCGCCGACCCACCTAAAGCGTATGACAAAGCAGTTTAAATACTTTGTGGCTGGTGGTCCAGGAGAACGCCTTCCAAATATGAAGGTTGAATCGATGTTCATCAAAGTCATTGAGGCAATTCATCCAGATGACGCTAAGTTGGTCGTCATGATGAAGGACAAGGAATTGGCCGGTGTATATAAGGGCCTAACAAAGAAACTAGCATCGGAGGCTTTCCCTGGTTTAATTGTGAAATAGTATAAATAAATTTATGCAGAGATTCAGAATAAGAAAAATCAGCATTAGTAGTAACTAGTTACGGCTAGGGTGTATTCCCTAGCCGTTTTTTTATGCCAACTTCACATAGGAGGCCTTACAATATCTAGAAAAGCTCGCCCAAAAATCCAGATTAGCAATAGGGAGTTCACCATGGGTTCTAATATTGAAAGACTAAAAAAAGATCACCGGGAACTAAAGCACTACATAAAGAGAGTTGAACGAGAAGGTGATGAACAATTAGTCTTCAAGCTTCAGAAAAAGTATGAGTACTTGAGCAGCAGAATAGTTGATATTGAGGAGGAAATTTTATTAGTTTAATGTTTACATTCTCCCTCTGATGTGGTACAATAGTGCTATTCAGAGGGAGTTTTGTTTTGGTCAAACAGACTGTTAAAGAAAAGATACGACAGCGAAGATCGCAGATGCTGATCCATTCATGTCTGTATTACGAGATGGATCAATCAATAGTAGACGACTATACGTGGCAACGTTGGGCGGATGAACTTGCTGATCTTCAAAAAAATAATCCAAAAGACTGCAATATAGACTTCTTCGACCGAGAGTTCTCTGACTGGGATGGATCCTCGGGGTATCACCTTCCTTTGAGGAATGAGTGGGTACAAGCAAAGGCTCAATATATTTTGCGCATACATGAAAAAAGTAGTGTACAATCAGGGGAACCTGTGGTACAATATACTGGTAATCTAGAGGATTTTATGCAATGAACCTTTTTGTACTTGACAAAAACCCAGTCAAAGCAGCGCAGCTTCAGTGTGATAAGCACGTTGTTAAGATGATTGTTGAATCAGCACAGATGCTTTCAACAGTACATCGTATGCTAGATGGTACCATGGAGCGCCGACGTTCTAAATCAGGCAAGGTCATGGTCAAGTATTGGGTTCATCCAGACCCTATCATGGAAAACAACTTATACAAAGCTTGTCATACTGGTCATCCATGCACCGTATGGACAATGGAGTCATCGTCAAACTATCGTTGGCACCTAGATCACTTCGAGGCTTTACTCGACGAATATGAGTATAGATACAATAAAGTCCATGCCTCAAGCAGACTCATGCAGCATTTACTTAGTGCCCCTTTTAATATCCCTAGCGCCGGAATGACGCCCTTTAAACTTGCAATGAAGTCAAATCCAGAATGTATGTTTGAAGAAGATCCTGTTAGATCTTACCGTGAGTTTTATCAAACAAAGCAGGATCGATTCAAAATGGTTTGGACCGGTCGTGATATTCCGGAATGGTTTGAATTTAATAAGGAGAAGAAAGTTGCCTAATTGGTGTATGAATAGCTTAGAGATCACGTGCGATGATCAGGAACAGCTCAAGGAAATGGTTGAGCGTTTGCTAGCTCTTGAAGAAGATGCATACGGAGAAGTCCATGGGTTGCTTAAAGCATTGGATCCGACCTGGCGTCAGAGAGAAGCTGCAGGTGCTACGTTCAATATTGAAGACGGAGTAATCACTGCAGATTTCGAAACACCATGGTCTCCTCCAACTGATCTTTACGATGATCTGAGCGATGAAGGTTTTGAAGTGTATGCTAGTTACTACGAACCAGGCATGCAGATTGCCGGTATCCATCGGAATGGATTTGATACTCATGTTGAATACAGCGAAGTCGATGAAGATTTTTGGAAAGATGGCCTAGGCAAAGAGCTAGACGAAACTTGGGACATTACTAGCAACTTTTGGGATGAAGACGATGATTAAAACAGTGTTTTGGGTACTGACAATTGTTGGCGCCTACCAGCTTGGGTTGCATATGCATCCATATGAAATGTGCACACGCAAGGGGTTTATTGCTCCGGTTGATATCGGCGAGTGCATTTGGCTTCTAACCGAACAACCAGGACTTCAGTAAATAGATGTGTAGAGAAGACGATACCGTACAAAATAAGCAGTGTACTTGTGGCGACAAATGTGGTAAAATAGTATCACAAGAGAAAAAGCAAGAACGCTATTGGGACTATATGCTTAGACGCATGCGCGAAGAAGACGAGCGTGAAATGTCTTTGGTAACAAATAAGGATTATGAGGTTTAATATGCCAAACTATACCTTCAGAGATGAAGATGGCAACATCCATGAGTTCAGCATGAAGATTTCAGAGCTGGACGCTTTCAAAGAAAGAAATACGCACCTAACTCAGACTATTGTTGGTGCACCTGTCACCATCTCTGGTCGAGGTACCCGTATCAAAACAGATGACGGCTTTAAAGAAGTATTGTCAAAAGTAAAAGAAACCTACAAAATCAACAATATCAAGGACTAGTTATAAATGGCTCCTCGTACTCATTCGCATAAACTTCGTTTAGAAGATCTTGCCCAAATCGAACCTCTTACCGAGAATCAAGTTAAGACATTCAAAGCATATGAAAACGAATACTCGCTCGTCCTCGCCGGATCGGCTGGAACTGGTAAAACTTTTATGGCGCTATCCATGGCTCTTGAAGACGTACTTGACCGAGAAACGCCATACGAAAAGGTAGTGGTCGTACGTTCTATTGTTCCTACTCGTGATATCGGCTTTTTGCCAGGTAACGAAGATGAGAAGAAAGATGCCTATACTGGTCCATACCGTTCCGCTTGCACTGAACTGTTTGGTGCAGCAGATGCATGGGATAAGCTAGTCACCACTGGTCAGATTGAGTTCTTGTCGACATCGTTCATTCGTGGTATGACACTGAGCAATTGTGTTATTATCATTGATGAGATGCAGAACCTCAACTTCCATGAGCTTGACTCTGTCATTACGCGTGTTGGCCAAGATACTCGCTTTATTATGTGTGGTGACTATTACCAATCTGACTTCCAAAAAGAGTCTGATAAAAACGGTATCTTAAAGTTCCTTGAAATTGTTGAACGGCTCAAGCGCTTTAAGATCATTGAATTCGGTTGGGAGGACATCGTTCGCTCCGACTTTGTTAGAGATTACATCATGACAAAAGAGATGCTTGAAAGAAATGATAAAAAGGTACGCAATTAACATTAGTTGGCTGGCATGGTAAAATGGCAAAATTTACTAGATTCGATCCTCGAAATAAAAAAGCAAATCAAAAGAAACGACGCTCTAAAGTCGGCGATAAGCCGAAGAAGATACATAGAGTGTTAAAAGGTGAAAAACGTTATGAACAATACAATGTCGAGAAAGATTTTCGAGCATGAAACAGTTGATTTGGGATATTCAGATCTGGATGCACAATCTACTTCCAGTGGCAGAGTATACAGTACTCCTATTGGTGGTCTTCCTTCTGTCACTACTGTTCTAAGTATTCTGTCAGAAGATCACATCCGTGCGTGGCGTGCACGTGTGGGTGAGGAAGAAGCCAATAAGGTTTCTCATCGTGCGTCTACACGTGGTACTGCAGTCCACTCTATTATCGAAAACTACTTGGATAATAAAGAAGACTTCGCCGAAGGCTTTATGCCGAATATCCTAGATAACTTTAAACCTGTTCAATCGATTCTCGACGAAAAGATCGGCAAGATCTATGCTCAGGAATGTCCTCTATACTCTAACCATTTGGGTCTTGCCGGTCGTGTGGACTGCATTGCCGAATGGGAAGGTAAGTTGAGCATTATCGACTTTAAGACTTCTAAGAAGATTAAGAAGCATGATTGGATTACCAACTACTTTATTCAAGAGTCGGCATATGCAATTATGTGGGAAGAGCGTACTGGTATTCCTATCACGCAATTGGTTACGTTGATCGCAGTAGACAATGAGGAACCACAGGTCTTCATTGAGCATCGTGACAACTGGACTGATAAATTATTGGAGACGATCAATGAGTACAAACGACGCAAGCTCTTCGGCCACTAAAAACCGAAGAGGAGAAAAAAGCCTTTCCGTTAGGGCACACCAACAGATCGATATCTGTTGCGAAACTCTTTGCGATAAAGAGGTTGTACAAGATTACATTAAAGAATTAGAAGCACAGGTAGACAAGCTCGAGCGTGCTAATAAACTATACGAAAAACTACACAATAAATTAATGCATGAAATGCCAGATAAATCTGGACGTTTCTTTATTTGCGGAGCCCTCGGAGATACCGATGACTTTGGAGTACCGGAACGGCTGATGATTTGCCCTTCATATGGATCAGACGGATTTTACGTATTTAAGAAAGAACGCGATTATGACGCACCAGGCTACTAGTAAAAAGGGTAAAGATTTTATGGATCTACTAGAACTATTCCAACCTGCAAAACAAAAAGATTACTTTACAGATCGCTCATTGGCTCGTGTTCATAGCTTCTACTTGAGTGGAACTATTACCTCTGCTGACGATTACATCGAATGGTTTGATGTTATTCGTTCTTGTGGAGAAAACGACGTTGTCAGGGTTCATATCAATTCATACGGCGGTGACTTGTTTACAGCTATTCAAATGATGCGAGTACTGGGCGAATGCTCTGGTACGGTTGTTGTATCAGTTGAAGGCGCTTGTATGAGTGCTGCAACAATGATATTCCTTACTGCTGATGCCTTCGAAGTATCACCTCATTCAATGTTCATGTTCCATAACTATTCAGGCGGGACATTTGGTAAGGGCGGTGAAATGCTTGACCAGTTACAGCACGAACGTGTCTGGTCCGAAAAGCTTTTGCGTGACATCTATTCAGAGTTCTTAACTGAAAAAGAGATTGAATCCATGCTAAATAACAAAGATATCTGGATGGATGGCGATGAAGTGATTAAGCGTCTGGAGAAAAAAGCCAAGAAGCTGAAGCGCGAGGGGAAACAAAAGGACGAGTCTGAATGAAGCTTAGCATAGAACCATACCTAAAATATAAGCTTTTGAATAGTGTATTTCTAGGTATTTCTGTCGGAAGCATTTTTACTGTATACGGAAGTCTGGATCCTGAGATCTTCTCTTACGGCGGCATCGCTTTAGCATTGTTAACAGTGTTGATAGCTAGATACTATTCTGTGATAATGAATGAGAGATGGTTCTATAAGATCATACTTGTCGTTGAAACTGCTCCAGCTTTCATGCTTGTTTACTTCTTGGTCAGCCCATTTAACTACACAACAGCTCTTATCGTTTATACCACATATCAGCTTACTTTTATTTTTGGGACATATCTCGGCAGGGCTGAAACACTGATCTTTAACGATAATCAAATGTTACGAGTGATTGATACATATAAGCAATACGGATATATGTTTGGTATGGGTTTTGCTATTGTCTTCTATTGGGTAGCAGAGTTCTTCTTCGGAATTACCGAAAACAAAGATC
>Ga0181561_10005381_pt1 | contig 10929 bp, 13 predicted proteins | sample 011ome_19_FD_133760 | JGI IMG/M metagenome (GOLD analysis project Ga0181561, IMG submission 133760) | Coastal salt marsh microbial communities from the Groves Creek Marsh, Skidaway Island, Georgia - 011510BT metaG (megahit assembly) | ecosystem: Environmental > Aquatic > Marine > Intertidal...
CCCCCCTCCAGCAGCATGAACCATGTGGTGGCGGATACCAACATCGTTCTCGATGTGGTGGTGTTTGAAGAAGAGCGCTGTCATGCGATGCGCGAAGCATTGCAAGCAGACCGGTTGCGCCTCTGGGCAACCTCACACATGCGAGACGAACTCGAGCGTGTGCTCGACTACCTAGCAATCGCCAAGCGGCGTGTCGCCCGCGGCCTGAATCCGACCCAAGTGCTCGCGATCTACGATGGTTGGGTTGATGTTTGTCCGACTGCACCCAAGGTGCGCTACACGTGCAAGGATCCAGATGACCAGTGTTTTTTGGACCTAGCTGCCCAGCAGCAATGTCCCCTCGTGAGCAAAGACGCCGCCGTGCTCGCCATGGCGCGACGCATGGCAACATTGGGCGTCGAGGTCAGTGCCTGCTGGGACCCGGTTGCGTCGCCTTAGCTCTGCAAGTCCCCCCCCCGGGCTGGCGACCTTAAGGCAGCGAAAAAGGAATGGTGACGGGACCGTCGTTGATGAGGTGGAGTTGCATATTTGCACCAAACACGCCCGCGGCAACGTTAGGATGGCGTGCGCGCGCTTCGTTCAGCAACGCGTCGTACCAGGCCTTGGCTTCGTCAGGTTTGGCTGCACCTGAAAATCCCGGTCGGGTGCCTTTGCGCACATCAGCCGCCAGTGTGAACTGGCTCACCAACAAGCCGCCTTGTACATCAGTCAGGCTCAAATTCATCTTCCCTTGCGCATCACTGAACAGGCGCATGCGCAATAAGCGATCAACCATAGCGCGCGCAACATCAATCGTGTCATTGGGTTGCGCGCACACCAAAACAGCCAAACCATTTTGAATCTCACCTACCACCGCGCCCTGTACCTCAACCCGCGCGGACTGGACGCGTTGTATCACGCTCAGCATGGGTCACTCCATTTTTTCATGGGGCCCTTCAAAGTGCGCCTCGACGGTCAGGGGTAACAACTGAATGGTTGCGCGCAAGCCCGGCACGGCGCTCATCAACGCTTGTTCGACACTCAATCGAAGGGCTGCGGCGCGCTGCAGGCTCCAGGTACCCGGCATGTGCATGTGCACATCGGCGTAGCATCGCCCACCAGCCCGACGGGTGTAGAGGTGGTCGAAGCGCAAAATTTCATGTCCATTGCGCGTCAGAACAAAGCCCTCGAGAACCTCATTGATATCGCGCAACGTCTGCGCATCAACAGCCTCATCCATCAACCCTTGTGAGGACTCCCAAACCAAATTGATGCCTTCTCTGGCGATGTTGAAAGCCACCAACGCCGCGGCCAACAAGTCTAGCCACCACCAGCCTGTCAACTTGACCAATATCAGCCCGGCGACCACGCCGGCCGATGTCCAAACATCGGTGATGAGGTGACGCGCATCGCCCTCAAGCGCTTTGGATCGATAGCGCTTTGCAGCCCGCAACATACCCCACGCCAGCAGACCATTGAGCACCGAGCTGCCCACCGACAAAGCAATACCAATGTCCAATTCAGCCAGCGGCACAGGGGTCAACCAACGGTCAACCGTGGACCACAAAATGCCGATGGCCGCACCCAAAATCAAGATGCCCTCAAAGCCGGACGAAAAGTACTCGGCCTTGTGGTGCCCATACGGGTGGTCTTCGTCTGCAGGCTGCTGTGCCACCACCACCATGCGCAGCGCGAACATCGCGCCCGCCAAATTGACAAAGCTCTCCATCGCGTCAGAGAGCAACGCCACTGAATCAGTGATCCACCATGCGAGTGTCTTGAGCGTGATCGTGATCAGCGCCACCCCGATTGAAAGCCTGAGCCATTGCTCAGGTGTCCAATTCAAACGCACCTGCATCTCTATTGACTCAGATGCACGCGGGCGAATTTGCGCTTACCCACTTGAGCAATGAAGGTCGATGCCTCTAACTTCAAGCCGCGGTCAGAAACAACGGCACCGTCAATGCGCACACCGCCGCCTTCAATCATGCGACCGGCCTCACTGGTTGACGGCACCAAGCCTGCAGCTTTGAGGACTGCGCCAATGCCCATGGGTGCGCCACTCAAAGTCACCTCGGGTATGTCATCTGGTACGCCGCCCTTGCTTCGATTGATGAAGTCTTGTTCGGCCGCGTCGGCAGCGGCAGCGCTGTGAAAGCGGGTGGTGAGCTCTTTGGCCAATGCCACCTTTGCCACTTTGGGGTTCAGGCCATTTTCCACCTCGCGTTTCAACTGGGCGATTTCCTCGAGCGAGCGGAATGACAGCAAGGTGTACCAGCGCCACATCAAGTCGTCACTGATAGAAAGCGTCTTGGCAAACATCGTGTTCGCATCCTCGGTGATGCCGATGTAGTTGTTCTTGCTTTTAGACATTTTGTCCACGCCGTCTAAACCCTCGAGCAAAGGCATAGTCAAAATACACTGAGGCTCCTGACCATACTCTTGCTGCAAGTGGCGCCCCATCAGCAAGTTGAACTTTTGATCAGTCCCGCCCAACTCAAGGTCTGACTTCAAGGCCACGCTGTCGTAGCCCTGCATCAATGGGTATAAGAACTCATGCACGCTGATCGATTGGCCACTGTGAAAGCGCTTGTGAAAGTCATCGCGTTCCATCATGCGAGCCACCGTGTACTTGGCTGACAACTCGATCATGCCGCGAGCGCCGAGTGGGTCGCTCCATTCGCTGTTGTATCTGATTTCTGTTTTCAAGGGATCAAGCACCATGCTGGCTTGTTGAAAATAGGTTTTTGCGTTTTCTTCGATTTGCTCACGTGTCAGCGGTGGCCGGGTCGAATTGCGACCCGAGGGGTCTCCAATCATCGAGGTGAAATCGCCGATCAAGAAAATCACTTGGTGGCCCAAGTCTTGCAGCTGCCGCATTTTGTTCAACACCACCGTGTGCCCAAAGTGCAAATCGGGCGCGGTTGGATCCAGGCCCAACTTGATGCGCAAGGGTTGCCCCGTTTCTTGCGATCTGGCCAACTTTTTCAGCCACTCTGCTTGTGGCAACAGCTCTTCGCAACCGCGCAAACTCACGTCTAGGGCGTGAGACAGTTGGTCATTCATTTCGATTTCATTGGATGGAGCACTCACAACGCGGTCTCTTATCTGAACAATAGAGGGAAGGACTTGTATACTAAGTCCCCGAAAGTAGGTGATTGGTGTGCAAGCAGCCACGCGTTTCACCCGTCAGGTCACTGATTGTAGTGGCGCATCGCCAGCAAGCTTCTCAAAAGACGCACCAGCGAATTGATACCATCACGACCCGTGAATCAAAGGCCTTCTCAGTTTAGACAACACACGATGGATTTGCATCCGCAGGCATCGGCTTCGCCTCGCAGGCCCTGGCGTCGGCGGCTGGCTGCGACGGTGGCTGCCTCATCTGTGTTGGTTTATGCCTTGACTTGGGCTACGCTGCAACCCAACGACCCCAGTGTCACAAGCCGCGCTGAGCCCCCCGATTTCACCGATCGCGTGAAAGACGTCTTCAGCGGCGCACTGCTCACCGAGCTCTCCACAAAAGCCATCCCACTTTACGTCAACGGACGCGTTGAGCGGGGCGATAACTTATCCACGTTGCTCCAACGTCTGGGCATCAGTGATGCCCCGGCGATGCGCGCACTCGAACAATCCGATGGGGTGAGAGAAGCCCTGGCGTTGGGCCCAAAAGTTGGGGTCAAGGCCGTGGTTTCTGAGACATCCACTCTGCAGCGCATCGAATTTATTTGGGGCGATCGAAAGGTGGTGGGCACCGCTCAGCGACTGTCGGTTTCACACAATGACAGTGGCGAGTGGCAGACCACGCGCGATGCGGTCGAGCTCGAGCGTTATGTTCGTCTGGTCACGGGGACGATTGAATCCTCGTTGTTCGCCAGCACGGACGCGTTGGGGCTAGATGATCGAATTGCAATTGAAATTGCTGAAGTTTTTTCTAGTGAAATCGATTTTCGGCGCGATCTGCGAAAAGGGGACCGTTTCACGCTCGCCTTTGAAGAGTGGAGCCACGACGGTGAAGTGGTCCAAGATGGGCAAGTGCTAGCCATCGAGTTTGTCAACAAAGGCAAGGCACTGCAAGCCATTTGGTTTGACGAAAAGAACGAGTACTTCGATGCCCAGGGCAACAGCGCCAAGCGCGAGTTTTTGGCTTCGCCGATGAAGTTCTCACGCATATCAAGCGGCTTCAAGATGCGATTTCACCCCATCAAGAAGGTCTGGAAGCGCCACCTCGGCGTCGACTACGCTGCGCCCACAGGGACTGAGGTGCGCAGCGTCGGTCGCGGTGTCGTGAGTTACGCGGGCTGGAAGAATGGCTACGGCAAGGTGGTCATCATTCGGCACAACGGCGGCAAAGAGACCTTGTATGCGCACCTCAGTCGCATCCAAGTGCGCAAGGGTCAACGCATTGAGCGCGAGCAAAACATTGGGGCTGTGGGCAGCACAGGCTGGGCAACGGGGCCCCATTTGCACTTTGAATTCAGAGTCAACGGGCAACACAAAAACCCCGCGTTATTGGCTAAGCAAAGCAAGACCATTCGACTCAACGCCTCAGAGTTGGCGACCTTTGAGCGCGTGTCCTCAGAGATGCAGGCAGCTTTGGCAGCTGCCGGCGGTTCTTCTCTCGCTAAATCCGAGCCGTGACGTCTCCTACCGGTGATTTCATTGGCCTGATGTCAGGCACCTCGATGGATGGTGCAGATGCGGTTTTGATGCACGTTGATGGCCAAGGTAAGCCACACGTCTTGCACCACGCGCACTTGCCCATGCCATCAGACTTGAGACAGAGTTGCCTCGAGTTGAATGTCCCCGGGAACAACGAGCTGGACCGAGCCCATCGCGCAGCCAACGGTTTGGCGTTGTGGTATGCCGAGTTGGTCGACACCTTGCTCACGCAAAGCAATCGATCTGCCAGCTCCATTTGCGCCATCGGCGTGCACGGGCAAACCGTTCGACACCAGCCCAATGGCGCTGGGGATGACACAAACAGCCGCTACACCGTGCAACTGAATAACTCGGCACTGCTGGCAGAGCGCACAGGTATTGATGTCATCAGCCACTTCCGTGAACGAGACATCGCCGCGGATGGTCAGGGCGCGCCGCTGGTCCCCGCTTTTCATAGGCTCTGCTTTTCGCAAAGTGGGCAAGACACAGCCGTGGTCAACATCGGCGGCATTGCCAATGTCACATGGCTTGGCCGCGATGGCAGTTGTCTGGGCTGGGACAGCGGGCCTGGCAATATGCTGCTCGACGCTTGGTACGCCCGCAGCGTAGGAGGGGCTTGGGACGACGGTGGAGCTTGGTCACTACAGGGTCAATGTGTTTCTGAGTTACTTGAGCGATGGTTAGGCGACCCCTACTTTCAGCAAGCCGGCGCCAAAAGCAGCGGTCGAGAGCATTTCGGGGAGCATTGGTTGCACCAAACGCCGCACCTGAGCGACTATGCGCCTGTCGATGTGCAAGCCACTTTGGTTGAGCTCACCGCTCAAAGCGTTGTGCGCTCATTGCCTGGGTTGCCCCAGCAGATTTTGGTGTGTGGTGGTGGCGCTTTGAACCAGGCGCTGATGGTTCGGCTTCAAGTGTTGCTGCCAGGGACCGAAGTGAAGCCGACCAGCGACGTGGGTATGCCTGTGATGCAAGTCGAGGCATCGGCCTTTGCATGGTTGGCGTGGGCCTGGGTACACCGAACGCCAGGCAATTGGCCCGATGCGACGGGCGCCACGGGGCCCCGTGTATTGGGCGCTTTGTTCCCCAAATAGCAGCCTGATTTGGTCCACAAAAAAGGGCCCCTCGGGGCCCTGATATTGGGGCAGCGACGCTCAGACACCAAAACTCGAGCCACAACCACACGTGGTGGTTGCGTTGGGGTTCTTGATGACGAACTGCGCACCTTGCAGGTCTTCTTTGTAATCAATTTCAGCGCCGACAAGGTACTGATAGCTCATCGCGTCGATCAACAACGAAACGCCATTCTTGCTCATGGTTGTGTCGTCTTCGTTGGTGATTTCGTCAAAGGTGAAGCCATACTGAAACCCTGAGCAGCCACCACCTTGAACAAATACACGCAGCTTGAGGTCAGGATTCCCCTCTTCTGCGATCAGGTCCGCCACTTTGGCGGCTGCAGAATCGGTAAACACCAATGGCGCGGGCATTTCGATAACTTCTTCTGACATTTGGTTTCCTTACTGGCTGAAATAGCTGCTGTTGAATGGTATCGCAAGTCGGCTTGGCCTGCATTGCTGGTCAAACCTTGTCTCTACTGCAGTTGGGGTTTCTCAATCACCATCTGCAATCGGGCACAAGCGCCCGGTCACCATGGCCCCGAGGTGCAACTCGATGTTCTTGTAATTGACGTCACCATGAATCACGGCATTGGGCTGTAGCTCGGCCAGTCGGCGGGCCGTCACTGGCCCTTCAATTTTGCCGTTCACGATGATGTGATCAACCAAAACTTCGCCCACGATCACAGCCCCCGCCCCGACCACCAAGACGCTAGGCTTGTCTGAGTTGGCTTGGACGTTTCCGCGGACAATACCGTCCACACGCAGACCCTCCTCAAACCAGACGTCTCCTTGCACCTGTGTGCCGGGGGCCACCAAGCTCTTGAGAGGTGGCGTCTTGTCGCTCTTAAACATACATTTTCCTGAGGCCTCGCGGCACGGTTTTCATGGGTTGGACTGGAGCTTGATGGTGGTCGAAGAAACCAATCGACCGCTTTGTCTCAATTGTGCTGTCAACGTCTCAACGTTGAGTGCGGCCGGAACCACGATTACCCCATCTAATTGCAAATACTGTACCAAGGTCACGGGCGTAGGAGAAGCCGTGGTTGTCAGTTCCCAAGGTTTTCCAAGCAGTTGGCCTTTGACCTGAAAAATCAATTCGCCTTTGAATTCTTCGGCGTTTTTGCGGGCTTGCACGACCAGCGCACGCCAAGAGAGCTCGGTTGGCGCTGTCCTCACTGCTGTCACAGTCTTCACACGCTGGGTTGAAGAACCTCGGCTCTTCGGAATCATCGTCTCGAAAAAGCCTAAATCTGTCTTCAGTTGCTCATTCTCTGCCTCGAGTTGGCGCAGCTGATCGGTGAGTTCTGCGAGCATGGCACTGTCTGCCAATCTTTGACTTTGCGCCGTGTTGGTGAGCAGCTGGGCTTTTTCAAAAACTTCCTTTTGCGCATCTAGGGTTTCACGCAAAACCTTATTCTCGCCTTGTACGGTCGAGAGCTCATTTTGTACCTGAGCGTACTCACTCTTCATGGCTTCGAAATCGGCCACGATATTTGTCTCTAGGGCATTCAGCTGTCGCTGTTGCAAGTAAATCACCGCTGATAGCACGGCGATCGAAAGTCCAATGACGACCGTTGTGGCCCAACGCCATGCTGTGGGCCAACCGTCACCCGCACTCATGAACCAGAGGCGGCGCCTGCGCAGCCAGCGCTTCACAGGCTCGACCCCATTTGTGATGGACTCATGGAAATGCTCCGCAAAAAACAAAACCGCCCAATGCAGTGCATGGGCGGCTTTTTGATACCAACAGTTGAATCAGCGCTTGCTGAACTGCTTGCGACGGCGTGCGCCGCGCAGGCCAACCTTCTTGCGCTCGACTTCGCGGGCGTCACGGGTCACATAGCCTGCAGCAGACAATGCACCTTTGAGCTCTGCGTCATAGTCAATCAACGCACGGGTGATCCCGTGGCGAACGGCGCCGGCTTGGCCAGACTCTCCACCGCCATGGACATTCACCTGAATGTCGAAAGACTCAGCGTTGTCGGTCAACACCAAGGGTTGCTTGGCAATCATGATCGAGGTAGCACGGCCGAAGAACTCGGCGATGTCTTTGCCATTGATCGTGATTTTGCCGCTGCCTTTTTTCATGAAAACACGCGCCACACTTGATTTGCGGCGGCCCGTGCCATTGTTCCATTCACCAATCATCACGGTGCTCCTTAGATGTCCAAGACTTTGGGTTGCTGAGCGGTATGAGGATGCTCAGCACCACCATAAACCTTGAGCTTCTTGATCATCGCGTAGCCCAAAGGTCCCTTTGGCAACATTCCCTTGACGGCTTTTTCCAAAGCGCGGCCGGGGTGCTTGGCTTGCATGTCACGGAAACTCGTACCGTAGATACCGCCTGGGAAACCCGAGTGACGGTAGTAAATCTTGTCTAGGGCTTTGTTGCCCGTGACTTTGATCTTTGATGCGTTGATGACAACGATGAAGTCACCGGTGTCAACGTGAGGCGTATAAATGGCTTTGTGTTTGCCGCGCAGACGGAGAGCAACTTCGCTGGCTACTCGTCCGAGGACCTTATCGGTCGCGTCAATCACAAACCACTCGTGTTGCACCTCAGCGGGTTTGGCGCTGAATGTTTTCATTGCAATACTTTCTTGAGGGTTTGGCGGACTCTTTTCCACGGTCGGCGCCTCTTATATTTGAGACCTCTTAGGTGGTGTTTGATGTACTTCGCCGCGGAGTCCTGAAAATCGCTGCGAAGCCTGCCATTATACGATTCTTATCGGCCACGCGCAAAACCGCGTACCATCGCCCCATGTTCAGTTACCGACACGCCTTTCACGCTGGCAACCACGCCGACGTCCTTAAACACGCCATCTGGACAGCGATCTTGCGCCGCTTGGTCGAAAAAGATAAGGCTTTGCACGTCGTGGATACCCACGCTGGGACGGCGATGTACCGCTTGTATGGCGATGCGGCCCAAGAGAGCCAAGAGTCAGCCGGGGGCATATTGCAGCTGGCCCAGCATCTGTCAAAAACACCTGATGCTCCTGCGATCATTGAAGACTACATGAAAGTGTTCACTCACTTCAATGGAGGCAAAGTGGGGCAGCACTACCCCGGCTCCGCGGCCATTTCCGCCCATTTGCTGCGCCCCCAAGACCGCCTCGAAGTCTTTGAAGTCCACCCCACAGATCACAAGACGCTCAGAACATGGGCGGCGCAAGTGGATGCCCGAGCCACCATTCAAATGACGCGTCAAAACAGCTTTGAGGCCATCAAGCGCTTGTTGCCGCCGGCTTCACGCCGTGGCGCTTTGCTGTGCGACCCCAGCTACGAATTGAAAACGGATTACGCCGATGTCGTGAAATTGCTACAAGAGGCCATGCTCAAGTTCTCAACCGGTGTCTACATGATTTGGATCCCGCAAGTCGCGCGCCCCGAGGCGCATGAGCTTCCGCGCAAACTGCGCAGCATCGCCAACAAGGCCAAAAAGCCGTGGCTGCACGCCCTGTTGCAGGTGCGAGGCGCTCAACTGGGTACCCCAGGCGGCGGGCTGGCGGGTAGCAGTGTTTTTGTGGTCAACCCGACTTTCGGACTGCGCGAGTCTTTGGCCGAAGCCTTGCCCTACTTGGTCAAGACCTTGGGTCAGGACAAAAAGGCCCGTTTCGATTTGCAATCGCAAGGCACTTGAGGTCAATCTAAATCCGAAATTAATTAACCGACCAATCGGTCGGTTAATTGCGTATACTTTCCACTTTCTGTGCTGAGCGCCGTTGTCTGCGCCAACCGCAAAGGTGAAATCAAGATGTACACGCAATCCATGGACGTGCCCAACTCGCCGCACGAGCCCAAGCCAATCAGCCACCTCGAAGGCGATGGCGAACTCCAAGCTCAGTTTGATGCGGTGATTGATGCAGACGGCAAAATCGAGCCCCGCGATTGGATGCCTGAGGCGTATCGAAAGACGTTGGTGCGACAAATCAGTCAGCACGCGCACAGTGAAATCGTGGGCATGTTGCCAGAGGGCAATTGGATTTCACGCGCACCCAGCCTCAAGCGCAAAGCCATTCTGATCGCCAAGGTCCAAGACGAAGGGGGGCACGGCCTCTACCTCTACAGCGCAGCAGAGACGCTTGGCACATCACGTGAACAAATGCTCGACGGTTTGCACAGTGGCCGCGCTAAGTACAGTTCGATTTTCAATTACCCGACTCTCAACTGGGCAGACGTGGGCGTGATTGGGTGGCTGGTTGATGGTGCGGCGATCATGAATCAGATTCCACTGTGTCGCTGCTCGTATGGCCCATACGCACGCGCCATGATTCGCGTGTGCAAAGAAGAAAGTTTTCACCAACGCCAAGGCTACGAATCTTTGCTCACCATGATGAACGGCACGCCTGAGCAAAAGGCCATGGTGCAAGACGCGGTCAACCGCTGGTGGTGGAAATGTCTGGCCATGTTTGGCCCACCCGACACTGACAGCCCCAACAGTGCGCAAGGCATGCGCTGGGGGATCAAGCGCGTGAGCAACGACGACTTGCGTCAAAAGTTCGTCGACGCCACGGTCCCACAAGCCGAGGTGCTTGGCGTGAGTTTGCCCGACCCTGATCTGCGCTGGAACGAAGCACGCAACCACTACGACTATGGCGCGATTGATTGGGACGAGTTTTGGGCCACGGTGAATGGCCATGGCCCCTGCAACGAAGAGAGACTGGCGACTCGGGTCAAAGCCCACCAAAACGGGCAGTGGGTCAGAGACGCCGCTGCGGCTTATGCGCGCAAGCAACAGGCGCGAGCACAAAAGGAGGCTGCATGAGCGCCAATGAGACTTCAGACTGGCCCCTTTGGGAGGTGTTCATCCGCAGCAAGCAGGGCTTGGAGCACAAGCACTGTGGCAGCCTGCACGCCACTGACGCCAAGCACGCGCTTCATATGGCCAGAGATGTATACACCCGGCGCCAAGAGGGTGTAAGCATTTGGGTCGTACCCTCCACAGCCATCATGGCCAGTGAGCCCGATAGCAAAGACAGCTTTTTTGACCCCGCCGCTGACAAGGCCTACCGGCACCCCACGTTTTACAAAATCCCCGATCAAGTGGGGCACATGTGATGGCGAACCTCACGCCGGTGGATGACCTATTGCATTGGGCAGACAACGCGTTGGTGCTTGGACAACGCAACGCGGAATGGTGCGGGCATGGCCCCATCCTAGAAGAAGACTTGGC
>Ga0181561_10005389_pt1 | contig 10923 bp, 6 predicted proteins | sample 011ome_19_FD_133760 | JGI IMG/M metagenome (GOLD analysis project Ga0181561, IMG submission 133760) | Coastal salt marsh microbial communities from the Groves Creek Marsh, Skidaway Island, Georgia - 011510BT metaG (megahit assembly) | ecosystem: Environmental > Aquatic > Marine > Intertidal zone...
GGCAGCCCGTCGCCGCCGTAGCCGAATTTTCTCTGGTCTTCGTTTTCCATGCGAAGCGGCGCGGCGCCGGGGCCGCGCATCCCGGAGGAGCCGCCGCCGCTGCGAAGCGAGGGAGAAGGGGAACGTCGCGATGGATGGATGTCAGATGTCATGTGGTGTTCACGCCGACGCGGCGAAGAGGGAACGATAGGTGGCGCGCTGTGGACGACGCGCGTCGGTCGACGTCGTCGTCATCGCGGTCGCGTCAGGTCGGATAGAGAAAAGAACCCTAGCCGGTCCGTGTCGGAGCGGCCCGCGAGATGCGCCCGCCGTCGACGACGCGGACGCGCGCGCGAGCGACGCGCGAGCGACGCGGGACGAGGAGGACGCGCGCACCTCGGGAATCCGCGGGGCTTGTCCGCGTCGTCGTCCTTCGGCTTGCGTCCCGCGCCGGCCATGGACACGGGGCGGAGCGCGACGCGCGACGACGACGACGACGACGACGGCGAGGAACGCTGCTTCCTCGCGACGGGGGAGGCGTGGCACGCGCATCCGGGCGCGCACGCCTTCCGCGCCGCGGCGACGCCGCGGCAGAGCGAGAGCGTGGACGCGACCGTGGACATCGTCGGCGCGGTTCGGGCGAGGGCGGGAGCGAGCGAGACCGAGTGCGAGGCGGCGCGACGACGCGAGGCGCGGCGTCGATGCGTCGAATGGAGTGCGCTGACGATGACGCTTTTTTCGGCGATCACTCGACGAGCGAACAACGCAACGCAACGCAACGCCGAGATCCTCAGATCCGCGCTGCTACGCACTGCTCCCCGCGCGCCGACGGCGACCATGGCGCCCACGTAGACCCGCCACCAGCCCCCTCCTCGGGTGACGTCGAGAGCGCGACGCCGGCATGGGCGTCAAAGGCCTGTGGACGCTCCTCGAGCCCGCGGGTCGACGCGTGAACGTCGAGGCGCTGCAGGGGCGAAAGGTGGCGGTCGACGCGTCCATCTGGCTCGTGCAGTTCGTCAAGGCGATGCGCGACGAGCGCGGAGACATGCTCCCGAACGCGCACCTCCTCGGGTTCTTCCGGAGAATTTGCCGGCTGCTCTACCATCGCATTCGCCCGGTGTTCGTGTTCGACGGCGCGACGCCAGTCCTCAAGTACAACACGACGCGCGCGCGGCGACGCGTGCGCGATAACGACCAAGCGCGGATGAAGCGCACCGCGGAGAAGCTTCTGCTGAACACCATGAAAGCGTCCGCGCTGAAGCAAGCGCTGAACGCGCCGTCGCGCGGGGGCGGCGAGGGGAACGCTGAGAAGGTCGCTATGAGCGAGATAGACGACGACGACGACGGCGACGGCGCCGCGCTCGTGGACTTGACGAAGGAGGCGGCGGAGGAGGAGGAGGACGACGGCGAATGGAACGCGGAAAACGAATACGAATACGAAGAAGAAGAAGAAGAAGACTCAGAGGAGGAGGAGGAGGAGGAGATGATGATCCCCGACGACGACGACGTCGACCCCGCGGTCTTGGCGTCGTTGCCGCCCTCCGTGCAGATGGAGGTAATGCTCAAGATGCGCGAGAAGCGCGTCGCGGATAACCGAGAAAAGTTTCAATCCGCGTCGGGAAAGATGGCGGACTTTAGCGCGCTGCAGATGAGCACGTACCTCAAGTCCACGAAGCTCAAGCGCGAGATGGAGTCCGTGATCAAAGGCACCGGCGGCGGCGGCGGCGGCGGCGGCGGCCACGCCGGCGGCGAGCTCGCGCTCGTAGACGGCGGCGCGGACGGCGGCGCGGCCGGGGACGAGCCGGCGTTGAGAGGCGCGCGCGTCGCCGGGGCGCACGACAGGGAATTCATCTTCCGCAAGCCCGCGTTCGGGGACGCCGCGGCCGCCGCGGCGCCGAGTAACATCGACATGTTCTACCCCAAGCGGCCGAGCGAGTGGGGGTGGGGGAGCGGCCCCGGGCGAGGCCGCGGGATCGGCGCGGGGGGGAGAGGACGGGGACGCGCGCGCGGGTACGGCGCGAACGCGCCGCTGCGGGCGCCGCGAGAGCGATTCTTGCTGTCCGGTCTGCACGAGGTGCTTCCGACGCCGACGGTCGCGGGGACGATCGCGGAGACGCCCGTGATGCCGGTGGATCAGCGCGCGGGGAACGACGGGAAGGCGTCGCTCGATCTGCACATCACGTTCGACGCGGACGAGGTTTTGAAGAGCGGCGGGATCGACCCTCTGTTCGCGGAGGACGGCGACGACGACGGCGGCGCCGCCGCGGCGACGCGATCCGAACCCGCGCCCGAGGCTGCCACCGCGCCGGCGGCCGCGTGCGCGGACGACGACGACGACGACGAGTGGGAGGACGTCGTCGACGAGGTCGAGGTCGAGGACGCCGTGGAGGAGGAGGTTCAGGAGGTTGAGGAGGACTGGGAAGAGGAGGAGGACGAGGAGGTGGTGGAGGTGGAGGAACTCCCTCCGCCGCGCGAGCCGCCGGGGGTCGGCGGGGGCGCGCAGGCGCTGTCGCGCAAGGACGTCTACTCCATCGGACACGGGTTCCTGAAAGGACGCAGCCTGGGTCAGTGGGACGCGGACGACGCCGCGCCCCCCCCCGCCCCCGGCGGCGGCGGCGGCGGCGACGACGACGGCGGCGTCGACGACGGCGAACTCCCGGCGTCGCTCCGCGCGGCGCTGAAAGCGGTCGACGCGCTGCCGTCCGCGCTGAACCCGGTCCGAAAGGTAAAGATCGACCCTAAGTCGGAAGCGCGCGAGCCGGAGATCGCGCCCGCGGCGCCCGCGCCCGAGACGACGCGAATTAAGACGGTCGCGGAGAAGGACGAAGAGGAGGACGTTCGAGCGGCGATAGCGGCGTCGTTGAAGACGGAACCGTCCGTCGCGGCGGCGCGCGCGGACGACGTCGTCGTCCTCGACTTCGACGACGGCGAGAAAGCAGCAGCAGAAGAAGACAAAGAAGAATACAAAGAAGAAGAAGCTGAAGTCGCCGCGGCCGAGGTCGTCGAGGTCGACGTCGACGCGAAGGACGAGAAGACGGACGGCGCGCTGAACGCGTCGTTTTTAGAAGAGACGTCGCCGCCGCCGTCGTCGCCGTCGCCGTCACCGCCGCCGCGCGAGACGCCGACGGAGGAGGAGGAAGTAGAACTAGCAGAAGAAGTAGAAGAGGAAGTCGTCGAGGAAGAGGAGGAAGAGGAGGAGGGCGGGGAGGAAGACGAAGCGCTCGACGAGCCTCCGAGCCCCGGGGCTGCGCGCGCGGCGGCTCGACGCGAAGAAGCCGCGGCTGCGGCGGCGCGCGAAGAAGCCGCGCGCGCGGCTTCCGACGCGATCGGCCCGGTGTCGCTTCTTCCCCCACTCGGCGCGGACCCGATCGTGTTCAAGACGCTGCGCGACTTCGAGCGCGCGGCGGCGCGCACGCGCGAAGAGTACCCGCCGTACCTGCCCCCCGAGCACGTCCTCGAGACGACGCCCGCGTTCGTGGAGTGCGACGGGCGGAGGTTCGACGCGTGCGCGCCCGTCGCGGAGTCTCTCGCCGGCATCGCCGCGGCGATCAGAAACGCTCCGCGTCCGCGCGTTACCTCCGGCGTCGCGACGACGCGCGGCGACGACGACGAGGGCGACGTCGATGACGCCGCGCTGCTCGCCGCGGCGGAGCGCGCCGAGGCCGAGGCTGCGAACCGTCTGAGGCTCGAGCGGCTCCTGAGCCAGACCGAGGTCGAGCGCGAGGTTTTGACCGGCGAACACGCGAAGGCTCGACGGGGCGCGGACCCCGGGAACCTCCACGAGATGCACGCGGAGGTTCAGCAGCTTCTCACGCTCTTTGGCATTCCGTACATCATCGCGCCGCAGGAGGCGGAGGCGCAGTGCGCGTGGCTTGACCGAGAGGGTTTCGTGGACGCGGTGATAACGGACGACAGCGACGCGTTTCTTTTCGGCGCGAAGACGATTTACCGCAACGTCTTCGAGAGCAAAAAGTACGTCGAGTTTTACGACGCGAACAGGGTCGACGCGGACCTCGGTTTAGACCGCGCGAAGATGGCGCAGCTCGCGTTGCTGTTGGGGTCGGACTACACCGAAGGCGTCACCGGCGTCGGGATCGTGAACGCGCTCGAGGTTGTGTTGAACTTCCCGGGCGTGGAAGGGCTGACGAAATTCGCCGAGTGGGTGGGCGAGTCCGAGTTCACGGGGAAAGTACCGAAGACGCTCGCGCTGCCCGCGTCGAAGGGCAAAGGCGACGGAAAGAAGACGAGCGCGGGCGACGGGCCCGACGACGACGACGACGACGACGACGACGACGAGCCGGCGGCGATCAGAGAGTTCAAGCTGAAGCATCGCACGCTGAAAAAAGCATGGGAGCTCCCGCGCGACTTCCCGTCCGAGAGAGTCCTCGACGCGTACGCGAACCCGAGCGTGGACGCGTCGCGCGAGAAGTTCGAGTGGGGCGAACCCGACCTCGACGCCCTGCGGCTCTTCTGCGGCGAACACTTCGCGTGGCGGCCGACGCAGACGGACGATCTCTTACTTCCCGTGGTGAAGATGTGGGAGACGAGCGATAAGCAGAGCCGGATCGACTCGTTCTTCGCCGCCGCCGCGAGCGCGAACGTCCCGGGGTTTAACCAGCGGTTCTCGAAGGTGCGGAGCGCGCGCGTGCAGAGGGCTATCGCGGGGCTCACGGGGAAGCCGCTGGACGAGGAGATCGCGCTCGCGGAGGAGGACGACGCGAGCGAGAAGAAGAAGAAGAAGAAGAAGCCGAGGCGGGGGAAGAAAACGGCCGAGGATCTGGCGTTGACGTCGAATGAAGTAGGGAACGTCGGCGGCGATCGCGGCGAAGAGGTCGTCGAGGTGGGCGACGATGGCGGCGTCGGCGTCGGCGGCGGCGACGAGGTCTTGTTGATCGAGGCGCCGCCGGCGAAAGGGAGGAAGGCGAAGGCGAAACCGAAGGCGAAACCGGCGGCGAAGCCGAGAGCGAAGCCGAAAGCGAAGCCGGCGACGGAGGACGCCGCGCCGCCGTCGCGGCGGTCCAAACGCGCGCGGCGGACCGAATAGAACGAATAGCGCGCGATGTAACGACGCGAACGAGTGAACGCGTCGTCCCTCGAGTACGAGGCTGCAGCTTTTCGAAAAAAATCAGAAAAAAATTCCAGATCCGCGTCAGCCTGCGTGAATCAGAAGATCCTGCTCCCGCGCGCGCGCGCTTTCGTTCGAGAACTGAATTGATTCGCGGCCGCCTCGCGGCCGCCTTTAGTTCGACGGTACGCGCGGCCACCGGCTCGCCACAAAGTCAGGCAAAATGAGCGTCAAGGTCGCTCTTCCGTCCGGGAAGAGATCGGACGGAGGAGCGCAGAGGAACGAGACGTACTGGGCGCTGAAACGGGAGCTCGACGAGTTCATCTCTCGCGGGCCGACGGTGAGTGCGCGGATCTTTCATCAGAGATTCCCCCTCGCGCGGCTCGGGCGAACCCGCGCGCGTCGCGCGAGCTCGCGCGATTCGTCCCTCGCCATCGCGCGTCGATATCATATTTTTTCTCGGTCGTCCCGCGACCATCTCGCGACGCTCGGGTCTCGCGCGACGCCGCGCCGCGCCGCGTCGCGCGGCCGCCGCCTTATCGAAATCTTGTTATCTTGGCAAAGAAACGCGGTTGCTTGGAGAAGCGAAAGACACGCGCGCTGACCTCGCGCCCGCTGACCTCCCCTCCCCCTCCGCCATCCCTCCTCCCCGCAGCACGACGGCGCGACGCCGCTGCACCACGCCGCGGAAGAAGGCGACGACGTCGTCATCGAAGCCCTCCTCGCGATCGGCGCGGACGTCGACGAGGTCGACTCCGAGGGCCAGACCGCGCTGATGCTCGCCGCGTCGTGGGGCCACCCCTCGAGCGTAAACGCGCTGATTCGCGTCGGAAACGCGTCGATAAATCTCAAAGACGAGGGCGGCGACACCGCGCTGCACGAGGCGGCGCGCGCGAACGAGCTCGAGACGCTCTCGGAGCTCATCTCCCTGGGCGCGGACAAGGACGCGAGGAACAAGCTCGGCGCGACGCCGCTGCTCCTCGCGTCGCACGCGGGACACAAGCGCATCGTCGTGGCGCTGCTCGACGCGGGCGCGGCGGCGACGGGGAAGAAGTCGCTCATGCGCGGCGGGTACTCGCCGCTGCACGCCGCCGCCGCGAACGGAAGCACGGAGTGTCTCCAGGATCTCATCGACGCCGGCGCGTCGCTGCGGCACAGCGCGTCCGACAGCGCGTTGGGCCGCGGTACAGCTGGCGGCGGCAATAATGGGTCGAGGGGGTCGGCGACGGCGTTGGAGCTGGCGGAGGATTTGGGTCAGTCGGGGAGCGCGTCGCTGCTGAAGCGCGCGAGCGTGAGCGAGTTCGAGAGGTACGGGATGTGGGGGAACCCGGCGGACGCGGCCGCGGCCGGCGCGGGGGAGGACGACGGCGGGGAGTACGACGGGGGCGTGGACTGACGACGACGGTGCGCGTCGATGATAGCTCACGATAGCTTAAGGTACCTTCAACGTAATACGAATTGCCGTTTTGTACGCGACGACGACGACGACGACGACGACGACGACGACGCGCTTCTTTTACTCTACTGCGCCTCCATCTCCATCTCGCGGAGGCGCTTGGGTCTCTTCATCCGCGGCGGCGAAGGCTTCCAGTCCTCCATCGCGTCCGGCGACCCGAGCTGCCCGCACGCGGCGGCTTCCTCGTCGCCGCGGCTCTGCCGAATCGTGCACGTGACGCCCGCGGCGACGACGCGATCCCGAAACGCCAAGATGGTCTCCCGGTCGCTGCACCTGAACTCGCTGCCGTCGTGCGTGTTGAAGTAAATCAGGTTAAACTTACACGGCAGCGTGCGCGCGATCGCGACGAGACGGTCCGCGTCCTCCGCGCTGTCGTTCACGCCCTCGAGCATGATGTACTCGAAGAAGACCTCCCGCTGATGCCGGCCGCCGTCGCGCCTCGGAAAGTTGGCCCGCAACGCGCCGAGGAGCCGCTCCAGGTTATACTTCCTGTTGATCGGCATGATCCAGCTTCGAATCTCGTCCGTCGTCGCGTTCAGCGACACCGCGAGGCTCCCTTGCGACTCCGCGAGGTACCGCTCGATCTCCGGGACTAAGCCGGACGTGGACACGGTGACCTTGTTCTTCGAAAAGCCGAGCCCGCGATCGTCGAGCAACACGTCAACCGCGGCGAGCACCGCGTCGATGTTATGCAGCGGCTCGCCCATGCCCATGAAGACGACGTTGCTGACGACCTCGCCGCCGGTCCGGGTTCTTCTTCTCGTGGCGGTTGACGTTCCATCTTCCTCTTCTTCCTCCCCCCCCCCCGACGACGACGACGCTTCGTCATCCGCCTCCGCGAGCCGCCGCGCGTGGACGACTTGCTCCACGATCTGCGCCGCCGTCAGGTTCCTCCTTAACCCCATCTTCGCGGTGAAACAAAACTGGCAATTCATCGCGCACCCGAGCTGCGAGGACACGCACACGGTCGTCCGCCCGCCCGGGACGTTGCTCGGGATGATCACGCTCTCGACGACGCCGCCGCCGTTCGCCAGCGCGTACGTCACCTTTTTCGTGCCGTCCGCGCTCGTCCGCACGTCGCGCATCTCCAAGTCCCCGTCCACGGTCGCGAGCGACGCGAGCTTCTCTCGGAACGCCGCGCTCACGTCCGCCATGTCGCGCACGTCCGCGACGAGCTTGCCCGGGCGGTACATCCAGTTGAACACCTGCGTCGCGCGCGACGGCTTCTCCCCGATCTCCGCGAGCCATCGCTCGAGGTCGGCGTATCGCATCCCCTTGAGCGACACCTTCGCGAGGGCGCGGTCGCCGCCGCCGCCCGTCTCGCCGCCCGCCTCCGTCGCGACGCTTCTGGGGACCTCGCCGACCGGCGAATGCGCGCGCGCGGACGGGCGCAGGTCCGCGTCCGCGACGGCGGCGCCGCGACGCGACGCCTCCTCGCGGTCCATCTCCGCGGAGAGCGCCGCGGCGGTCGAAATCGACGCTCGGCGACGACCGACGGGACGTCGCTCTCGAAGCGCGCCGCGCGAGGTCAGCATCGCGTGGCGGCGGCGCACCGCGCTCGCGACGACGCCGTTCGCGCGAACGAGCGCGGCGGCGGTCGCGTTCATGACGACCCGCGCGCGCGCGTCCCGTGGAGTGCGACGCGGAGGAAACGCGGACGCATCGGAAGACGCTTCTCGAGGTTTTAGGGTAAGGTTATCAAACTTTTACAGGTGAGTAATATGTGTGTTCCAGTCGTGTCATCAGGGTCCTAGGCTATCACCCTCCCTCTCTCCGCCGCCGCTCCCTTCTCTTCTCTCATCGCTCGATCAATCGTCCCCAAAGTCCGGGTCGCCCGCGACGTACCCAAAGTACTGCACCATGGGCACGACGAACGAGATTACGAGCAGACCGATGACGACGTTGCTGAAGATCTCCCGCTTCTCGTTGGTCTTCAAACGGGGTGGAGTTTAAAGGCGTCAGAAGCGGAGTTGAAAGGCATCGAGGGCGGGGATTGAAAGCGAGGGATGGGCGGAGAGAGACGACAGCAAAAGTCCTTAAGGAACGGCGTTCACCACGCGAACGGGGTCGTATGGGAACCAGAGTGAGATAGAACGCACCTCCGCCTTCGTCTTGTACGTCTTCTCCTTGCTCTTCTCGAACCGCGTCGGCGGGCCGGGGTCGCCCTTGCCTTCGAGAATCGCCGCGATCCTGTCCACGGACGACGTCAGCGCCTCGCCGTACTTTTCGTCCGCGAGGTTGTACGGGATGTTCTTCGACAGGATGGAGTCGAGGACGTCGTTCCCGACGGCTTTCAAAAACGCGGGGCCGCCGACGACTGAGCCCTCCTTCGTGTTCTTCACGAGCAGAATCTGCCCCTTGTTGTTCCCTTCCTCCAGCGTCGGGTACCAGGTCTCGAGAACCTTATCCCCGAACGCGAACGGGTCTTGCTCGAACACGAGCTTGCGCACGGTGACGACGTTCACGTGGTATCCCGTCTGCGCCTCGAGATCCTTCAGCGTCTTCCCGATGGACCCAGACGCCGCGCGCGAGAGGAGGCCCGCGTCGTCGACGATGTACCCAGAGTTGGCCGCCGGCGGAGGCGTCTGGAGGATCTCCAGCTCCGCGGCGGTCGCGGGCGGGAGCGCCGGCGCGCCGAGCGTGAGCGCGGCCGCCGCGCCGAGGGCGAGGCCCGCGTTCGCGAGGCGCTCGAGCGGCGAGCGGCGCGAGGCGATCCGATCGTCGTCCGCGTCGGCCGCCGCGCGGACGACGGTCGCGGCCGCGCGCGGCTTCGCGGGCGCGGCGGCCGCGCGGCGGAGCGCGTTCGCGTTCGCGCGCTTAGATTTGACTGCGGCAAAAGAAGCGCGGCGGGGACGGGAGGGGGGATGATCGGCGTCAGCGGGGGGACGGACGCCGAGACGCGAACGAAACACGTGCGAACCGCGCGACGTCGAGAGAGATCGATCCGACGTCTCGCGCGAAGAAGGAAGCGCGCGGCGTCCTCAAAGGGACGATCGCGGAGATGGACGCGGACGGGCGCGTCGTCCGGGAAGGGACGCACCGGCCACGGGGGCGCGCGCGGAGGCGGCGAGGTTCATGACAGCGCTCATCGTGAGGTCGCGCTCGTCGCAGTGTCGACGCGCGGACGCCAGGGATGATGACGGGGTTCGCGTGCTGCGTGGATAGACGATTTCTGTTCGAGCGTTTTGATTGGCTGAGACCGGGCAGTGAGCAAACAGTCACTGAGGAGTACGATCGCCGCGTAGTACGGTCATCACAGCCGTGCCTTTTCCACGGTCCCGCAGCACGAATCCCCTGCATAACACTCATCGTCCACGCCCAGCGCGACCGACATGGCGTCCACGGCGACGGTCGCGGGCATCACGCCGCCCGCGATCGCGTCGCGCGTCGCGGGCAGAGCGACGACGAGCCGCCGAGCGACGATCGCGGTTCGAGCGACGACGCGAGGCGACGCGAGGCGCGGCGTCGTCGTCGCGGCGCCGGGGGCGATCATCACCGCGAGGATGATGCGCGGGGAGAACGACGACGACCGAGCGCGTTCGGCGGGAGGGTCGGGGAGAGGCGGCGGCGCGCGTCCGACGACGTCTCGCGCGACCTCTCGTCATCGCGCCGCCGCGGCCGCGGGCGACGCGCTCGCGCCGGCGTCGAGCGGCGACGACGCCGACGCGCCGAAAGGGGAGACGAGGCGCGTGCCGTGGGACAAGGAGCCGTCGAAACCGCTCGCGGAGACGCTCGAAGCCGCGGGCGATAAGCTCGCGATCGCGCTGAACGAGCGCCTGAACGAGTGGGAGCCCCCGAAGTTCGTGTGGCGAACGCTGTACACGCTCCTGCTGCTCGGGCTCGTGATCAAGCGCGTCGTGTGGCAGCGGAAGCTGAACATGGCGCAGACGATTCAACAGATCGCTCGCGTTGGCCCGGGCACCCTCGGCGTCGCGATGCTGACGTCCTCGTTCGTCGGCATGGTGTTCACGATCCAGTTCTGCAAGGAGTTCAGCAAGGTGGGGCTGACGCGCGTCATCGGCGGTCTGCTGGGTTTAGCGTTCACGCGAGAGCTCACGCCGGTGATCTGCGCCATCGTCCTCGCCGGGCGCGTCGGCTCCGCCATCGCCGCGGAGCTCGGCACGATGCAGGTCTCCGAGCAAGTCGACCAGCTCCGAACGCTCGGGAGCGACCCGGTGGATTACCTCGTCGCGCCCAGGGTCGTCGCGTGCGCGTTATCGCTGCCGATCCTGTCGGTGGTGAGCTTCACGATCGGCATGGCGGCGAGCATACTTCTCGCGGATCTGCGGTACGGGATCTCGCCCAACGCCATCGTCGACTCGGCGGCGAAATATTTGGAGACGTCGGACATCGGCGTGATGTGCGTGAAAGGTTTAGCGTTCGGGGGCGTGATCGCGACGATATCGTGCGGGTGGGGGCAGAC
>Ga0181561_10005392_pt1 | contig 10917 bp, 8 predicted proteins | sample 011ome_19_FD_133760 | JGI IMG/M metagenome (GOLD analysis project Ga0181561, IMG submission 133760) | Coastal salt marsh microbial communities from the Groves Creek Marsh, Skidaway Island, Georgia - 011510BT metaG (megahit assembly) | ecosystem: Environmental > Aquatic > Marine > Intertidal zone...
GCTGCATCTTCCAAGCCTTGGCGACCCAAGAAGGTCCGATCGCCAACTGGACTGCGCACACCGCCGACCCGGTTCACGCCAACGTCTTGACCAACGCGGCCAAGGGCTTCGGCTTCTACTAAATTGCACGTCTTTTTTTGTGTGCAATTAGAACGCAAATATATTGAAATAACGAAGAAAGAACGGCTTTCAACTTAAAAGAGTGTGTTTTATGCATTTGAAACGCCTCTTGTCGATTGCACGTTACTATGATGAAAAAACGATTTAAAAAAGACACCATTGCGCCGTACCCATCTCTTCAACACACGCTTTTTCCTATTTCTACCTATTATTTTCGTGAGCTCATCTGATTTCCTCCCTCATCCACTTCTCACCAGTCTGCGTATGTAGCAGTGGCTCACGCTTGCTAGTTAGGGAAGAGAAACTTCGTTCAAATAAAATGTGATAATTGTGTGATTTTTTCTTCGATGAACTGAATATTATTGAATAAATATTAAAACCTTGTTGATCTCGGCATGCTTGGTAACTCACGCTCTACGTGATATTCATGTACAATCGAGTTACCATCGGTTTCTTATTAAGTTGATACCGTATCCTTATTTGTATCGTGCCCATATTAAATAAATTATTACTGTCGTATTAAACTTGTACCTGTACATTTTAGATACTGCAAGTGCATGAATGACAGGATCCTTTTATCATTATATTATTATTATAATGAGGAATTACACTGCTGCGGTTTTCTTACTTCCATCGTTAGAGCCGTCAAAATATGCCTCGTGGCCGTGGATGGAAACATCCAAGCCTTTCGCATACGTGTCCGCGTCGACGGCAACTTTCGAAAACTTGTCGATGACTTTAATCAAGACAAATCCGATAATGAAAGAGTACACGGCAATGCCACTCGCCGCCAAAAGTTGGATACCAAATTGCTTGCCACTCGCGTCGACGCCACCGGAAACTTTGTCCGTGGCAAAGATACCAACGCAGACGGTGCCCAAGAAACCGCCCATACCGTGCACGGCCCAGACGTCCAAAGCGTCATCGAGTTTGTACCTCTTCGTAATCTCGATGCAACCATAGCAAAACGGCACGCACAAGAAACCAATCAACAACGCAGACCACGGGTCGACGAAGCCAGCCGCTGGGGTAATCGTAGCCAAACCGGCGATGGCTCCGACGCACGCGCCGATCAAAGTCGGTTTACCTTCCAAAAGCCATTCAATCATCATCCACCCAAAGAGCGCCGCGGATGCGGAGATTTCAGAGTTGATCGAGGCATAAGCTGCTTGATTGTTCGCGGCGAGCGCGGATCCACCATTGAAACCAAACCAACCGAACCAGAGCAAGCCAGTACCGAGTGCGACGAACGGAATGTTGTGTGGCTTATTCTCCACGCTAGCGTCCAAGTGGTGTCTCGACGGCAAGGCAACGACCGTCGCCAACGCGGAAAACCCAGCGGTCACGTGAATCACGATTCCACCGGCAAAATCCCAGACGCCCTGTTTGGCCATCCAGCCACCGCCCCAAATCCAGTGACAGACCGGGAAATACACCAAGTGCGCCCAGAGCGCGATGAAGACCATGTACGGTCCAAAGTTCACGCGATCGGCAAAGGCTCCAGTCATCAACGCCGGAGCGATCACCGCGAACATCCCTTGAAACCCACAAAACACGAGTCCGGGAATAGTCCCTTGCGGAGAGTTGTTGTTCGTATTCTCCAAGAAATAATGCGACTTCGGGTTCCCGATGAAATCGCCTTGGCTTTCTCCAAAGCACAAGGAGTAACCCCAAGCTACCCAAATTATGGTGAGCAAACCCATACTGGCATAATTTTGCGCCATGATGGATAAAACGTTCGAGGATCTGACCAGACCCCCGTAAAAAAACGCCAACCCCGGGGTCATGAGGTTAACGAGCGCCATGCAGACGAGCATGTACGCGGTATCGCCGCCAAGCATTTCACTCATTTTATATATATAATATTTTTTGCTGCTGCGTCAGATTATATCAATTCAAATAAAAAAAAATCGCGTCGAGCGGGGGTTCGAGTTGTTCACCACGTCGTCGCGAGTTTTTTAATGTGCGCGTGTTCGTCTCTCTGTCTCTCTTCGGGAGGACAAAATCTAATAATAAATAAGGTTTCGTCGTCGTCCGCGGAAAGAAAGAAAAGAAAAAAAGTGCGGGGAAAGAATTTTGGAGTCGGGTTGGAAGCCGCCAAAATTTGGAAGATCACAACAACTTTAACACAACTCGGACGAAAAAGAGTCCGAGTTCGGAATTACTTTTTATTTTTTAGTCAGTGGGGAACTCCACCCACAACGACAACATTTTAAACACGCGGGCAAGAAAGAAGGAGAGAGGTTTAGGAAGGCGACGAAATGCCGACGGTGCCGCATCGGTAGAGAGAGAGAGAGAGAGGGAGGGAGAGGGAGAGAGAGAGAGAAGCGTTTCGGTGGAGGAGGCGCGTGCGTGTGTTCGCGTTTTCAAAGCAGAATAAGCGCGTTGAAAAATATAAAATCTCGTAAAAAAATGTCAACGCGTTATTATTACAGAGCGGGAGGAGGAAACGGCGCGTACGATGATAACAACACCGACGCGATACACATCAAGGAAACGTCGATGTTTGAGTTGCTCGCGCGAGATTTCCCGGAGCACTGCCTTTTAGTCGTCGCCGGCGGGTCGTGCTTGTTGGTGCACGTGTTTTCGAGAGTGTTGCTGAGGCAAACGACGACGACGACGACGAGTGGGAGGAGGAAAAGAGAGGAACAGCAATCGTCCGGGAAAGAGTTTTTATCTCCAGTTCGAGGAGGTATGAACGACCTCGCATGGATTGAAGAAAAGCGGTTCTCGCGTTTGCGAACGAGATACAACATCGTGTACGTTTTCGCGACGTTTGGAGATTGGATTCAAGGCGCGTATTTATACGCGTTGTATCGCGAACACGGGTTTACGATGCAGTCGATTGGTTTCATTTTTGTGCTCGGGTACGCGTCTTCGGCATTTTTGGGAACGATTGTAGCTTCGTTAGGAGATAGATACGGGCATAAAGTAAATTGCGTATTGTATGGTTTCGCGTACGCGTTCGTGTGCGTGGTGAGCAGTCGAAGGTCGGATGCGTTTTCGTTGTATTTCGCGAGAGTTTTAGGCGGGATTTGTTATTCTTTGTTGTTTAGTTCGTTTGAGGCGTGGGCAATCGCGGAATGCGATCGAAAAAAGATTCACAGGAGGAATTTAGCGAGATTGTTTGCGTCGGCAACGTTTTTTAACGCGTTATCGGCGGTTGTGGCCGGGATTATCGGGAACGCCGTCGTGGATACGTTTTCCCGGAAGAACGGATATTACACCGGGAGTCAATCGAGGACGTTGCCAAGGTTACAGACCGCCGATGAAGCGCGAGTGGAAAGACCCTTACCGGAGTTGAGGATTAAAACGTCGCTGTTTGTAACCGAGAAGGAACCTAACGAGTTCGCGCCGGCGTTCGATGTCGCCGCCGGAGCTCTCCTTTTGTGCGGCTGTTTATGCGCCTCGCTTTGGGTGAACAACAAATCGAAAGTGAACAGAGAAGACGAGGAGAACGATGAAGACGAGGAGAACAGGTCTTTCGATGAAGACGGGGATGAAAAGGATGAAAACGGAGAAGACGAGGATGACGTGACAACGACGCCTTCGAGACGAACTTTACGAAAACCGAGAAGGAAAAGGAGAGGCGGTATACTTGAGTCGTTCAAAATCGTCGCAACACGTCCTGAATTGCTATCGCTCGGTACCACCAATTCGCTCTACGAGGCTGCGTTGCACGTGTTTGTTTTCATTTGGACACCGGCGTTGGAGAAAAGAAAGGACGCCGACCAAACTGTCTTCGGGTTTGTTCCCCATGGCGTCGTTTTTTCGCTCTTCATGACGTGCAAAATGCTCGGATCGATGACGTATTCAATTCTATCTTCTGTGCAAAGGAAACGCCATCAAATGAACATTAGCGGTGGTGGTGATAGTGATAATGCGACCATCGCGCAAACTAGGAAAAGTTTGCGATACGTTTTTCTTGCGGCAGCGATATCTTTCTTCTGGACGGTCATATTCAAAGAGAGTTATTTCGTCGCGTTGTTTGCGTTTTGCGCGTTTGAATTTGGTCTAGGAGTGTATTGGCCCGCCATGGCGGTTTTACGCGGTGAATTAGTTCCAAACAATTTGAGAGCATCAGTAACGAGCGTGTTTAGAGTTCCTTTGAACGTATTAGTCGTCATGTTATTGACTGCGGCGGGCAGAGCGAGCGAACGTGCGCTCTTGATGTGTTGTGCGGCGATGATGTCCTTTTGTTTCATTCTCAACGTCAACGAAGCCGGTTAGAAGAGAGTAGAGTTTTAAGGGAAGAGAAAAAGTGAGAGATGTAGATGATTAGATGTAATAGTTTGTAGAAATGCTTTAAGAACTAAGCGCGCGTGTTGTTATAAAAACGAGTTATGTGTTGACACATGAAGTATTTAAATATTATATGTTCTTGCGATACGGTCGCAGTAGTACAGTCTTCTTTTTAAAAAATGTTGTGCGCTTTCGCGCATTCTTCGTTTTTTTATTAATGTTCGCAGTCGCTGTCCGTCATGTGTTCTTTCGAGAAACTTCTCTTCATCGTGCTATCCTTCCCTCTTGGAATCGGCACTTTCGCGCCCATCTCTACCATATTAATGTATTGCTTGTTCGTCACCGCAAATGCCGACCCGCGAATCTTCCCTTGTTTATGCAACTCCAGCTCGTCGTCCACGAACCGAATATCCAAAGTTCTTTGATGGGTGTACAATCCGGCATCTTGCATGGGCAAAACCCACGCGACTTCGTCGCTTTCGTTGTGATGCGAATGCCACCACCCCGGCGGCGTGATAAATACTCCACCTGGAATCCAATCGCATCGAATTGGATCGATTATATCTCCTTTATCGTCTATTTCTTTCCCCATCAACGTGTACACGCCCGGTTTCGCCGCGACGGCTAAATCTAACGCCACCGAGTTATGTCTGTGCGGTCTTTGTACGTTCCTCGCTGGAATCGAGTTCAACAGCGACCACAAAACGTGCGTCAACGTCTTCGTTTGCTCGCACTTCGCGTTCCCCAACAAAACCCCGAGTCTGTTGTTCGATTTTGTCGTCGAGTGTGAAATCTCCTCCACTTGCGCCAACATGTCGTCCCTCTTATACAACGTCGGCTCAAACTTATTCGCGCGCTTGTTCGGCGTGACCCCCAAATAATCCATCAACGGCTCGTCGTGCACCCAATACAACGCTGCGCCGCCTTTATCCGCCTTCACGCACTCGTGCAACATCTCGTACTCACACACCGGCACGACGAACAAGTCTCCGGTGTCCCAGTTAATCGTGCCGTGTTCGCTCGTCGTGCTCCCGCTTCCGCGAATGACGTAAAAAGCTTGACTCGTCGCGTTCGCCGTCGTTTCCAATTTCTCCCCTTCGCAAATGCGAATAAACGACGCCATCAAGTTTGGCGACGTGCACTGTTTATCAATTTCCAAAAAGTCGTCGATATCGAACGGAATAACTCTCGTTTCGCCTCGTTCGTGCCAATCCGGCGGGTGCACCAACACTGGAATCGGTTTCATATCTGGATTCGCGGCAGAGCCGTACTCGTAAATTCTCGCGTCTTTCCTCCACTGCTTCTCGAAAAAGTCGCGCTTGAACTGCATCTCCGGGTTTTCACCGCCACCATCGTTCTTCTTCTTCGCGTCCTTCCCGCTCTTCTTCGCGGCCGCACCGTCACCGTCGACAATCGAGGCACCCCCGTTCGAAAAATCATCCTCCCCAACTTTTTGCTTCTTCTTATTCGGAGGAGGCGTCTTCTCGAGAGACTTCTCCAACGTCTGGATGGCTTCGTTCGTCGTCATTTCTCTCTCCTTTCGTCGATGATTACGATTATTATTTCTTTTATGCGCGACGCTGAACCCCCGCGCGCTCGCGTGTTGTTCGTTTTGGATTTTTGTGGCTTGCGAGACCTTTTTTTCTGAAGCGACACGTCAATCTCAACTCTTCGCGTCCACACAACGATGCAAAACTCATGTCACACTTCTCTCAAAAAACGAAAAAGGAGGCATCGTGGGCAAAAACTTCTAGTATATATTAATATATACGCTACGACTGGAATTAGAACAAAAATGTATTACAAAAGTGCACACACACTCGTTAAAAAACTCTCTCCTTATATACTACTAGGTTTAAACTAACTGCGATGATATATATACTGGGCTAAAACGTATATATACACGTATGATTTCTTTAATAAGCTCGGGCCAAAATGACGCCCTCGAACTTTTGCTGAAACCATTTCATCGCGTCGGTTTTCGTCAACTTGTGCGACTTGCCAACCTTCTTTTGGCACTTTCTGCGTCGGCTGACGCGGAAGCCGGGTCGTTCTAAAACGACGAAGAAGTCCATACCGTAAATCCCAGTGGACGGGTCGTATTTGATGCCTAAATCGATGTGCTCTTGGATGCCGAAACCAAAGTTACCCGTCGAGCTAAAGTTTTTCTTCAAGAGTTCAAACTCCTTCACCTTCAAACCAGACTCCAAGATTTGCAACGCTTTGTCTCTGTTGCCGACGGTCACGTGGCACGCAATCTTTTCGTTACGACGAATACCGAACGTACGGACGGTGTATCGCGCCTTGGAGAAGACCGGTTGCTGACCGGTGAGTTGCTCGAGCACCTTCGCCGCTTTGGTGAGACGATCGCCCGATTCCCCGACGGAGATGTTGAGGATGAGCTTGTGGATGCGGATATCTTTCATTGGGTTTGACTGTAATAATAAACGATAATAACGAGAAGAACGGTAAGGTCAGTTTGTTTCCGAGGAATCGACGTCGCGCGAGGCACATCCCGCGCGATTTCCGAGAAATGCGAAGAGAGAGGGCTTTTTTCCCCGCCCACAAAAATGAGAGAAAAAAAAAACAACGCGCGCGCGCTCGTCTTTGGCACGCGTCGCGAAAAACTACGCTCCACCGCGCGCACGTTTTCGCACGCGCGACGATTAATCCGTTCCATCGCGCGAATGCGCTTAAAAGGAAGTTGTTCGTAATCCAAGAAAACGTACCATGGTGACAAGATTTCTTTTTATTAGCTTCTCACGAGGACTTTTTTTGTGAAGAAGGGAAGGAAACCTCTCATCTCTCTCTCTTTTTCTTCTTTCCCTCTGTCTTACTTTTTTACGCGAAAAAAAGCAAAAAAAAAAATAGTCACACCCTAAATTTTTTGTTTTTCAAAAAAAAGAAGGAAACGCAAAAAGCGCACGAGCCACGTGGAATTCGCCACTTTAAACAAAAACAAAAAAGCTTTTCACGCTTTCAAAACTCACACACACTCACAAAAAAATGTCCCAATCCATGCAAGCTACTGGCAGAGTACGTTTTTATCGCGCATCTTTCTTCTTTTTTAAATTCGCGTCATCGTTTTACTGACTGGAATACGAGTTGCTCCAAATTCTCTTTCACGCTCTGATTCCCCTTTTTTTGTCCTTTTGCGGGCAAAAAAATGTATAATTGGCTGCGGCGGGGGATCGAAAATGCAATCGTTTTCAATTTTTGAAAACGCGTTTTGCGACCGATTCCTTCCCAAAAATATCGCTCGAAACCATTCGAAAAACATTCCCCGAGGTGTTTTTCGTTCGTTTCGCGCGGTTTTTGCGGGAACGTAATCTCGCAAACCGGTGGTTTCGATGGTGAACGCATCTTGAGCTTGGCGTGGAAAAAGAATCCTCGTCAGCAATTTTGTTCCTTTTTTTTCGGAAAGGGCAACACGGCAGCAAAAATTTTTTCGATTTTTCGATTTTTGGGGGGATGTAAAAAAAAAATATCTGACTCAGCTTTTCTTCTTCTTTCCAAACTACTCTCTTTTTTTAACGACAAACAGGTTGTCCTCAGAGGCAACGGCGCGATCGCCGAGGAGGAGTTGAACGTCAACGTCTCCCAAGACATCTGCAACGGTTCCGGTTCGGTTTCTTTGAACTTGACCCCGGGATGGATGCCGCGCGCGAACTTGGACAAGAACTTCACGCACAACGTCACCCCGGCGGATTTGGCGTCGCAAGCGTCCAACGTCGCGAGCGACTGGGAAGTTTCCGTCTCTAAGGACGTGACCATCTTGGATCAAGCGATGAAAGTTGTCGCGGACTTGCCGTTGAACAAGAAGGCGGCGAGAGTTGCGGTGACGACGAACGTCGACAAGCTCGGCGACGTCACCTTGAACTTGGTCCAAAGAGGCAACACCAACCACTTGAGAGACAAGCAAGCGGTCAACTCGAACGTCTGCTCGGTCGCCTTTGCGTTGCCGTTGAAGGAAGTCATCGATAACGACTCCATCTCCGCGGATGTTTCGTACGACATCTTGTCCAACGACGCCAAGGTGAGAGCGTACTACAACAACGGCGACGTCAACGTCAAGTTGCAAACGGTGTACAACACCAAGAGCAACTCTGCCAACTCCATGGCGGTGTTGACGTACACCACGGACGACATCAAGGCGTCCGTCTCTGCCGATCCGGACATGAACGGTGAGATTCGCGTGTCCAAGGACAGATATTCCGTCCGATGCCCGTACAACAAATCTGGCGTCAACACCGACGACATCCAACTCCGCGTCGACTGGTCGCAAGACTTGTAAATTTTTTGTGTACGAATAAAGAGATGAAAAGGAGAGAGAGAGTGTGAGAGAGTTAGTGCTCGTTCGCGTTCTAGAGGAAGTTTTTAGTCGAATGAAAACACGCCTCCCCGCGAAGAAGAGTCACACGCCTCGATAATATTCGTCGAGACAAATATTAACGTAAGTGTGAATTGTATATAGGAATATCAAACAGTAAAAAAAAAGTCTCATAATACTTACCACATAACGAAGACCCCGGTTTTCATCGCTCGTCGTTTTGTTATTTTGATCGGTTAACATCGCTTGGTCGTTGACTGACCTTGTAGTTGCTCTTTTTTTTCATTCGCGCGCGGCAATTTCCTCACACTTTTTCCTTAAGAAGCACTAATGTCCTCCTCTTCTCTCCGAGCGTTAACTCGAAACTGCGAGCCGAAACGACGACGACGACGGAACGAGAACGAGAACAACAACAACGCTAATATTAATAATAAACCTCTCTCGCCGCTCGCCTTGGCGTTATCCCGAACCAATTTTCTCCTCTACGGCGCGCCGCGGTGTCTCAAGTGTCGCGCCGCGAAAGCGCTCTGCCATCGTCTGTTTCACCAAACTTCGGTACATTGGACGGACCATTACGTCGACGTCTCCAAAGCGAAGAACTGTTTGCAATCGGTCGGTATTAAAACCGTGCCGACGTGGGAAATGTGCGGGAAAAGGTTCGGAGGCGCGTTCGACGCGAAGAGCGAGAGCGTGAGAGGTGGAGCGCACGTCGGGGAACTCGTCGGTTTCAGAGTGTTGGCGAGGAAGTTTGGGTCGGACGCGAAAGCGGAGAAGACCGTTATCGACGCGAGGAGGAGACGGTTTTGTAGTAAGAGCAGCAGCAGCAGCAGTAGTAGCAATAGTAACGATAGAAACGACGACGCGTCAGACGTGAATTTCAATTATTTAGCCGGGGCGAGTTTAGGCGACGTCGCGATGGCGGCGCGCGCGTTAGGCGGCGGGCGGCGAACGCGCAGGCGGACGCTTCGAAGGTCGGGCTGGTGTAAGCGCGTCGCCGTTCGATTAGCGATGCGAGGCGAGGGGAAGTTCTGGTGCGAATTCGGAGAATTGAGAAACGAAAAGAGCGAGAAGGTGGCGAGGGACGCGAGCGTGGCGTTAGAGCCGATGTGAGCCGATGTGTGAATTCGCGTTTGTTTATGTTTATGTGCAATAAAAATATGTGAATGAGCGACTCGACCTTCTTTTTACCTGCCTCGCATCAAATCCGCCATGTCCAACAAGTCCATCTCCTTATCTCCTTCCCACGGCACCACCCCTTTCACTTCCGGCACGTAATGCATCAGCATATTCTCAATTCCACTCTTCAAAGTAACCGTCGAGCTCGGACACCCGTCGCACGCGCCTCTCAACTCGACGTACACCAATCCGTCCGCCTCGTCGAACTTCTTAAACGCGATGTCGCCGCCGTCCTCCGCCACCGCCGGTTTAATCCTCGTTTCCAACAACTCTTTAATCATCGCCACGGTCTCCGAATCCGTATCTAAAATCTTATTCGGATCGTCCACGTCCTCTTCGTTGGATGATGAAGACGAAGAAGACCCATCGTCGACGTTCACCACCGGTTCGCCGCTCGCGTAAAAGTCCATGATCTTCGCGTACACCTCTGGCTTCAACACGTCCCAGTCGAACGTTTCCGATTTCGTCACCGTGACGAAGTCTTTTCCAAAAAACACCCCAGTCACGCCGTCGATTTGGAAGAGTTTCTTCGCCAACGGCGAACGCATCGACTCGCGCGCGTTGGAGAAGTTCATCGATGAAGATGACGTGGACGTTTCTCCTTCTTCGCCTCCGAGCACCGGTTTCCCGGGAAGAAACATCAGCGAGGATGGATTTGGCGTCGATTGGGTTTGGATGAATATCGCTCTTCTTTGCGTCTTCGCGGCGATCGACGTCGTCCGCAAAAGAGAAGAGAACGGCGACGCTCTTCTCCACGACGAGGAACCGTCCATCGATGTCGACAAAGCGCGAGCAAAGCTGTCGCGAAGCGCCTTTCTTCCTCCTCCTCCTTCCGAGGAGAAGAAGAGCGCCGAAGATGAAGAAGAAGAAGAAGACGCGGACAGCGAAGACAACCGCCTCAAAACGGAAGAAGAGTAGCGTTCGCACAGCGCCGCGGGTTCGCTCCTCTTCTTCCCGAGGAGGAGGAGAAGCGCTTCTTTGGCGGCGCGACGAGAGATGAACGACGACATCATGTGCGCGTGTTTTTTTCCCCACGCACGAGCAAAACA
>Ga0181561_10005399_pt1 | contig 10910 bp, 8 predicted proteins | sample 011ome_19_FD_133760 | JGI IMG/M metagenome (GOLD analysis project Ga0181561, IMG submission 133760) | Coastal salt marsh microbial communities from the Groves Creek Marsh, Skidaway Island, Georgia - 011510BT metaG (megahit assembly) | ecosystem: Environmental > Aquatic > Marine > Intertidal zone...
TGCCGGGTGTGAAGATCGCCGGGCCGGACGCCGCGGACGCACTCGCCATCGCCATCTGCCACGCGCATCATTGCCAATCCGCCAGCCATCTTGCCCGCGCCGTGCAAAGGGCTGCGTCATGATCGGCAAGATTTCCGGCCGCCTCGACTATCGAGCTTCTGATCACGTCCTGATCGACGTGCGCGGCGTGGGGTATCTCGTCTATGTCTCCGACCGGACTATGGCCGCTCTGCCCCCCGTGGGCGAGGCGGTTGCTCTTTATACCGATCTCCTCGTGCGTGAAGACTTGCTTCAGCTTTTCGGCTTTACCACCTTGGTCGAAAAGGAATGGCACCGGCTTCTGATGGGCGTGCAGGGCATTGGCGCCAAAGCTTCAACCGCGATCCTCGGCGCGCTTGGCGCCGATGGTGTGAGCCGCGCCATCGCGCTGGGCGACTGGAACGCCATCGCCAAGGCTAAGGGCGTCGGCCAGAAGACCGCGCAGCGGGTGGTGATTGAGCTGAAAGACAAAGCCCCCGCCGTCATGGCGATGGGGGGCACGCTGGCCAAGGCGGTCGAGAGCGAAGATGACGTGATCGAGCCCGCCCGCCCCAAGCGCGCCGCGCCAGCGCCGAAGGTGAGCCAGGCCCAGCCCGAGGCTCTGTCGGCCCTTGCCAACCTTGGCTATGCCCCCGGCGAGGCGGCCGGCGCCGTCGCCGAGGCATTGGGCCAAGACCCTCAGGCCGATACCTCGCGCCTCATCCGCGCCGCCTTGAAGCTCCTGGCACCGAAGGGGTAGGGGTAGGATATGACCGAACCCGATCCCACTCTGCGCCCAGATCGTCGCCCCGAGGATGCCGACCGCGCCCTTAGGCCCCAGAGCCTTGAAGAGTTTATCGGGCAGGCCGAGGCGCGGGCGAACCTGCGGGTGTTTATCGACAGCGCCCGGATGCGCGGCGAGGCGATGGATCACACGCTGTTCCACGGCCCCCCCGGCCTTGGCAAAACAACGCTGGCGCAGATCATGGCGCGCGAGCTTGGTGTAAATTTCCGCATGACCTCGGGGCCGGTTCTGGCCAAGGCGGGCGATCTGGCGGCGATCCTGACTAACCTCGAAGCGCGCGACGTTCTTTTTATCGACGAGATTCACCGGCTCAATCCGGCGGTGGAAGAGGTGCTTTATCCCGCGCTAGAGGATTTCGAGCTTGATCTTGTGATTGGCGAAGGTCCAGCGGCGCGGACCGTTCGGATCGAGCTTCAGCCCTTCACCCTCGTCGGCGCCACCACACGCCTTGGCCTTCTGACCACGCCGCTGCGCGACCGGTTCGGAATCCCGACGCGGCTTCAGTTCTATAACGTTGCCGAGTTGCACGAGATCGTCACCCGCGGCGCGCGCCTGATGGGCACGCCCGCCGAGGACGACGGCGCGCGCGAGATTGCCCGCCGCGCCCGCGGCACGCCGCGTATCGCTGGCCGGCTCTTGCGACGCGTGGTTGATTTCGCTCTGGTCGAGGGCGATGGCCGCGTGACGCGCGCGATTGCCGATATGGCGCTCACACGCCTTGGCGTCGATCATCTCGGCCTTGACGGGGCCGACCGGCGCTATCTGAGCCTCATCGCCGAAAGCTACGGCGGCGGGCCGGTCGGGATCGAGACCCTTTCCGCCGCGCTTTCCGAAAGCCGCGATGCGCTTGAAGAGGTGATCGAGCCTTATCTCCTGCAACAGGGCCTCATTCAGCGAACTCCGCGCGGCCGGATGCTCGCCGCAGCCGCTTGGCGGCATCTGGGGATCGAAGCCCCCCGGCGCGCGGATGACCTCTTCGATTGAGCCCCACGCCGAAAGGCGCTAGGACGCCGCCCCATGACGCCCGACGATATCACTCCGCTTTTCTCCCGCGCCGACGGCAGCTTTCTTTGCGCCCGTTGGGGGCGCCCCATCGTGCCGGTGACCTTTGGCGTCGAGACGCAGACGCTCGGGGTTCTCAAGGGGGCGATCGAGGCGGTGGTCGCGATGGCCGGTCACAAGATGGCCGAGACCGACCCCGAGCTGGGCGCCAACCTGATGATGTTCTTCTTCCGAGATTGGTCTGAGTTGAACGAACTGACCGACCTTGGCCGGATGGTGCCGGGGATCGACGGTCTGATCCCGCAGCTTGAGGCGAGTGACGCGCATCACTACCGCCATTTCCGCTTTGACGAGGCGGGCGCGATCAAGGCCTGTTTCGTCTTCGTGCGGATGAGCCCCGCGCTGGCAGAGCTTTCGGCCGAGACCGTCGCGCTTACGCAAGCCGTCCAGATGATCCTTAGCTGGTCAGACGCCGCTTTCGCCAGCGCCTCGCCCTTGGCGCTTCTGGATGGTGCGGCGGTGATCCGCCCCGAGATCGCCGCGGTGATCCGCGCGGCCTATGATCCGGTCCTCCCGGCCGCCTCGCGCGATCCATCGCACGGCTTGCGGCTTTTCGCGCGGCTGGCGCGCGGCTGATGCGCGCCTTCGTCGCCCTGACCCTTCCGGCGGGCGCGGCGGCGCTCTCGGAAAGCCTTGCGCGGCAGGTCGATTTCGGGCGGCCGACCAAGCCCGAGAACCTGCATATCACGCTTGCCTTCCTTGATCACCAGACCGAGGCCCGCCTTGCAGCGGTCGAACTGGGACTCTCGGCGATCCGGCTACCGGCTCCGCAAGTGCGGGTGAAGGGGATTGGTGCCTTCGGAGGCGACAGGCCGCGCATCCTTTATGCCGACATTGAACCCGAGCCCCGCCTTCTTGCGCTGCGCGATGCGGTCCGGCGGGCGGTGCGGGCGGCGGGGATCGAATTGCCACACGAGCGCTAACATCCTCATGTCACCATCGCCCGCATGACCCCGACTGATACCGCAGCCCATGCTCGTCTCGTTCGCTATCTGGAACGCTATGCCGCTTCGGCGACGGAGGCAGAACCGGCCTTGGCCCTCGGTCTTTTCGGCTCGCATCTGCACCCCGATGGCGTCCGCTACAAGCCGCTTGCCCTCTTTCCCTTCGCTGCCTAGGGTCGGCCGGAACGAGAAAGGCCCGACATGACCCACCGCTTCTCCTTGCGCGTCTATTACGAAGACACCGACCTTGCCGGCATCGTCTACTACGCCAACTATTTGCGCTTTATCGAGCGGGCGCGGACCGAGTGGGTACGGTCTTTGGGCGTTGATCAGGGGCGGCTCAAGGCCGAAGAGGGGATCGTTTTTGCGGTTCGCCGCGTCGAGGCTGACTACCTACAACCGGCCAAGTTCGATGACGAGTTGGTCGTTGAGACCACGCTCGAACAGATGGGCGGCGCGCGGATCGTTGTGAAGCAAGAGGTCAAGCGCGACGGCAAGGTTCTTTTCGCCGCGAATGTAACGCTTGTCGCCCTCTCGGCAAGCGGCGCACCGGCGCGGATTCCGGCAATCCTGCGCCGACCGCTTCACTAACTCCCGAAAAGGTTATCGGCGGCCTCACGCCTGCTTTTGCAGGCTCTATTGGCTTTGCAGCGTGAAATGCGGTAAATCGAACCAAACAGGCCGAAACGGCCGCATAAACGAGCAGGCAGATGGATATAGCAACCGACTACACGATGTGGGCGCTCTTCGCCCGCGCGACGCTCCTTGTGAAATTCGTGATGCTCATGCTGATCGGGGCCTCGGTCTGGTGCTGGGCCGTGGTGATCGACAAGCACCGGCAATACCGCAAAGCCCGCGCCGAGGCCGAGGTCTTCGATCGGGCCTTCTGGTCGGGCGAGCCGCTCGATACGCTTTTCGACACGATTGGCGCCTCGCCCAAAGGCCAGAGCGAAAAGATTTTCGCCGCCGGAATGCTTGAATGGCGGCGCAGCCATCGCGACGACGGCGATCTGATCGCTGGCGCACAGGGGCGGATTGACCGGTCGATGGATGTGGCCATCGCCAAGGAGGCGGGGAGCCTGCAAAAGGGCCTTCCGGTTCTGGCGACCGTCGGCTCGACCGCGCCCTTCGTCGGCCTTTTCGGTACGGTCTGGGGGATCATGAACTCCTTCATCGAGATCGCTGAGTCCCAGAACACCAACCTCGCGGTCGTCGCTCCCGGTATTTCCGAGGCGCTTCTGGCGACGGGCCTCGGCCTTCTCGCCGCGATCCCGGCGGTGGTGTTCTACAACAAGCTCAGCGCCGATGCCGACCGGATCGTTTCCGGCTACGAGGCCTTCGCCGACGAGTTCGCCACCATCCTCTCGCGCCAGTTGGACAGCTGACATGGGCGGGGGAGTGTTGAAACAGGCGGCGGAGACAGGTGGCAACCACCGCCGCCGCCGCCGCCGCGCCCAGCCGATGTCCGAGATCAACGTCACGCCCTTCGTAGATGTGATGCTGGTGCTTCTGATCATCTTCATGGTGGCCGCGCCCTTGATGACAGTTGGCGTTCCGGTGGAGTTGCCGAAGACGGCGGCCAATGCTCTGCCCACTGACGATGAAGAGCCGCTGACGGTGACGATCACCGCCGAGGGCCTCGTGATGATCCAGAACACCGAGGTTTCCGAGGAAGAGCTTGTCGCCAAGCTTCAGGCCATTGCGGCCGAGCGAACCAGTGACCGTGTCTATCTGCGCGCTGACGGGGCCAACGAGTGGAACCGCGTGGCCGAGATTATGGGCGCGCTCAATGCGGGTGGCTTTTCCAATATCGGCCTCGTGACAGATATCGGCGGCCCAGCCCTCGATGGCGCGGGCCAGTAGGGCAGGGAAGCGATGAGCCCGGGCGGCTATAACTCTGCCGTTGGACACGCGGCCCTGATCATCTGGCTTCTGGCCGGATGGGGGCTGAGCCATGACCCGCTGCCTTTTGAAGTGACCGAGGTTTCGGTGGTGTCGGGCGAGGAATACGAAGCTATCGTAGCGGCCCGCACGCCAAACCCCGTGGCTGACGCGCCGATCACCCCTGCGCTACCGGAACCGGATGCCACCCCCGAGACGCCAACTTCGACCGAAGAGGCCGCGCCCGACCAGCCTCAGCCGGAGGCGGCGCCTGCGCCTGAACCGGACAGTGCGCCGGAAGAAGTGCAACCCGCGCCTGAGCCGCCGGCCGCCGTGGCCGAGGTCGCTCCGGTTCAGCCAACGGCGCTCATTCCGCCCTCGGCGGCTGTCGATAACGCCAGCACAACCCCTCAACCGCGCCCCGCGACCCGCGTGGCCAATACCCCCTCGCTTCCCGCGCCTGACGCCGCCGTTGCGCCGGTCGAGCAGGCGGCGGTGACGCCAGACACATCGGCGCAGGCCGAAGTGGTCGCCGAGGCGCAAGACGCCGCCGCCCCCGAGGAGGCGACGACCGAGATTGTTACCGAAGCCGAGAAACCTTCGGGCGCGGTTGAAAGCTCGATCCGCCCAACTGCCCGCCCGCGCCCGCAGACCGCCGAGACCAAACCGGCGGAAACACCTGCCAAGCCGCAAACGTCGGCGGCCAGTGCCACAGAAGATGCAGTGGCGGCCGCAGTCGCTGCCGCGGCAGCGACTGCGGCCGCCACTGCATCTTCTGTGGCACTGGCCGCCGACGTTTGCGGCTTGGCAGGTGTTTCCGCCGGTTTGGTCTCGGCGGTCTGCGGGCGCGGGCGGGCAGTTGGGCGGATCGAGCTTTCAACCGCGCCCGAAGGTTTCTCGGCTTCGGTAACAATCTCGGTCGTCGCCTCCTCGGGGGCGGCGGCGTCTTGCGCCTCGGCGACCACTTCGGCCTGCGCCGATGTGTCTGGCGTCACCGCCGCCTGCTCGACCGGCGCAACGGCGGCGTCAGGCGCGGGAAGCGAGGGGGTATTGGCCACGCGGGTCGCGGGGCGCGGTTGAGGGGTTGTGCTGGCGTTATCGACAGCCGCCGAGGGCGGAATGAGCGCCGTTGGCTGAACCGGAGCGACCTCGGCCACGGCGGCCGGCGGCTCAGGCGCGGGTTGCACTTCTTCCGGCGCACTGTCCGGTTCAGGCGCAGGCGCCGCCTCCGGCTGAGGCTGGTCGGGCGCGGCCTCTTCGGTCGAAGTTGGCGTCTCGGGGGTGGCATCCGGTTCCGGTAGCGCAGGGGTGATCGGCGCGTCAGCCACGGGGTTTGGCGTGCGGGCCGCTACGATAGCTTCGTATTCCTCGCCCGACACCACCGAAACCTCGGTCACTTCAAAAGGCAGCGGGTCATGGCTCAGCCCCCATCCGGCCAGAAGCCAGATGATCAGGGCCGCGTGTCCAACGGCAGAGTTATAGCCGCCCGGGCTCATCGCTTCCCTGCCCTACTGGCCCGCGCCATCGAGGGCTGGGCCGCCGATATCTGTCACGAGGCCGATATTGGAAAAGCCACCCGCATTGAGCGCGCCCATAATCTCGGCCACGCGGTTCCACTCGTTGGCCCCGTCAGCGCGCAGATAGACACGGTCACTGGTTCGCTCGGCCGCAATGGCCTGAAGCTTGGCGACAAGCTCTTCCTCGGAAACCTCGGTGTTCTGGATCATCACGAGGCCCTCGGCGGTGATCGTCACCGTCAGCGGCTCTTCATCGTCAGTGGGCAGAGCATTGGCCGCCGTCTTCGGCAACTCCACCGGAACGCCAACTGTCATCAAGGGCGCGGCCACCATGAAGATGATCAGAAGCACCAGCATCACATCTACGAAGGGCGTGACGTTGATCTCGGACATCGGCTGGGCGCGGCGGCGGCGGCGGCGGTGGTTGCCACCTGTCTCCGCCGCCTGTTTCAACACTCCCCCGCCCATGTCAGCTGTCCAACTGGCGCGAGAGGATGGTGGCGAACTCGTCGGCGAAGGCCTCGTAGCCGGAAACGATCCGGTCGGCATCGGCGCTGAGCTTGTTGTAGAACACCACCGCCGGGATCGCGGCGAGAAGGCCGAGGCCCGTCGCCAGAAGCGCCTCGGAAATACCGGGAGCGACGACCGCGAGGTTGGTGTTCTGGGACTCAGCGATCTCGATGAAGGAGTTCATGATCCCCCAGACCGTACCGAAAAGGCCGACGAAGGGCGCGGTCGAGCCGACGGTCGCCAGAACCGGAAGGCCCTTTTGCAGGCTCCCCGCCTCCTTGGCGATGGCCACATCCATCGACCGGTCAATCCGCCCCTGTGCGCCAGCGATCAGATCGCCGTCGTCGCGATGGCTGCGCCGCCATTCAAGCATTCCGGCGGCGAAAATCTTTTCGCTCTGGCCTTTGGGCGAGGCGCCAATCGTGTCGAAAAGCGTATCGAGCGGCTCGCCCGACCAGAAGGCCCGATCGAAGACCTCGGCCTCGGCGCGGGCTTTGCGGTATTGCCGGTGCTTGTCGATCACCACGGCCCAGCACCAGACCGAGGCCCCGATCAGCATGAGCATCACGAATTTCACAAGGAGCGTCGCGCGGGCGAAGAGCGCCCACATCGTGTAGTCGGTTGCTATATCCATCTGCCTGCTCGTTTATGCGGCCGTTTCGGCCTGTTTGGTTCGATTTACCGCATTTCACGCTGCAAAGCCAATAGAGCCTGCAAAAGCAGGCGTGAGGCCGCCGATAACCTTTTCGGGAGTTAGTGAAGCGGTCGGCGCAGGATTGCCGGAATCCGCGCCGGTGCGCCGCTTGCCGAGAGGGCGACAAGCGTTACATTCGCGGCGAAAAGAACCTTGCCGTCGCGCTTGACCTCTTGCTTCACAACGATCCGCGCGCCGCCCATCTGTTCGAGCGTGGTCTCAACGACCAACTCGTCATCGAACTTGGCCGGTTGTAGGTAGTCAGCCTCGACGCGGCGAACCGCAAAAACGATCCCCTCTTCGGCCTTGAGCCGCCCCTGATCAACGCCCAAAGACCGTACCCACTCGGTCCGCGCCCGCTCGATAAAGCGCAAATAGTTGGCGTAGTAGACGATGCCGGCAAGGTCGGTGTCTTCGTAATAGACGCGCAAGGAGAAGCGGTGGGTCATGTCGGGCCTTTCTCGTTCCGGCCGACCCTAGGCAGCGAAGGGAAAGAGGGCAAGCGGCTTGTAGCGGACGCCATCGGGGTGCAGATGCGAGCCGAAAAGACCGAGGGCCAAGGCCGGTTCTGCCTCCGTCGCCGAAGCGGCATAGCGTTCCAGATAGCGAACGAGACGAGCATGGGCTGCGGTATCAGTCGGGGTCATGCGGGCGATGGTGACATGAGGATGTTAGCGCTCGTGTGGCAATTCGATCCCCGCCGCCCGCACCGCCCGCCGGACCGCATCGCGCAGCGCAAGAAGGCGGGGCTCGGGTTCAATGTCGGCATAAAGGATGCGCGGCCTGTCGCCTCCGAAGGCACCAATCCCCTTCACCCGCACTTGCGGAGCCGGTAGCCGGATCGCCGAGAGTCCCAGTTCGACCGCTGCAAGGCGGGCCTCGGTCTGGTGATCAAGGAAGGCAAGCGTGATATGCAGGTTCTCGGGCTTGGTCGGCCGCCCGAAATCGACCTGCCGCGCAAGGCTTTCCGAGAGCGCCGCCGCGCCCGCCGGAAGGGTCAGGGCGACGAAGGCGCGCATCAGCCGCGCGCCAGCCGCGCGAAAAGCCGCAAGCCGTGCGATGGATCGCGCGAGGCGGCCGGGAGGACCGGATCATAGGCCGCGCGGATCACCGCGGCGATCTCGGGGCGGATCACCGCCGCACCATCCAGAAGCGCCAAGGGCGAGGCGCTGGCGAAAGCGGCGTCTGACCAGCTAAGGATCATCTGGACGGCTTGCGTAAGCGCGACGGTCTCGGCCGAAAGCTCTGCCAGCGCGGGGCTCATCCGCACGAAGACGAAACAGGCCTTGATCGCGCCCGCCTCGTCAAAGCGGAAATGGCGGTAGTGATGCGCGTCACTCGCCTCAAGCTGCGGGATCAGACCGTCGATCCCCGGCACCATCCGGCCAAGGTCGGTCAGTTCGTTCAACTCAGACCAATCTCGGAAGAAGAACATCATCAGGTTGGCGCCCAGCTCGGGGTCGGTCTCGGCCATCTTGTGACCGGCCATCGCGACCACCGCCTCGATCGCCCCCTTGAGAACCCCGAGCGTCTGCGTCTCGACGCCAAAGGTCACCGGCACGATGGGGCGCCCCCAACGGGCGCAAAGAAAGCTGCCGTCGGCGCGGGAGAAAAGCGGAGTGATATCGTCGGGCGTCATGGGGCGGCGTCCTAGCGCCTTTCGGCGTGGGGCTCAATCGAAGAGGTCATCCGCGCGCCGGGGGGCTTCGATCCCCAGATGCCGCCAAGCGGCTGCGGCGAGCATCCGGCCGCGCGGAGTTCGCTGAATGAGGCCCTGTTGCAGGAGATAAGGCTCGATCACCTCTTCAAGCGCATCGCGGCTTTCGGAAAGCGCGGCGGAAAGGGTCTCGATCCCGACCGGCCCGCCGCCGTAGCTTTCGGCGATGAGGCTCAGATAGCGCCGGTCGGCCCCGTCAAGGCCGAGATGATCGACGCCAAGGCGTGTGAGCGCCATATCGGCAATCGCGCGCGTCACGCGGCCATCGCCCTCGACCAGAGCGAAATCAACCACGCGTCGCAAGAGCCGGCCAGCGATACGCGGCGTGCCGCGGGCGCGGCGGGCAATCTCGCGCGCGCCGTCGTCCTCGGCGGGCGTGCCCATCAGGCGCGCGCCGCGGGTGACGATCTCGTGCAACTCGGCAACGTTATAGAACTGAAGCCGCGTCGGGATTCCGAACCGGTCGCGCAGCGGCGTGGTCAGAAGGCCAAGGCGTGTGGTGGCGCCGACGAGGGTGAAGGGCTGAAGCTCGATCCGAACGGTCCGCGCCGCTGGACCTTCGCCAATCACAAGATCAAGCTCGAAATCCTCTAGCGCGGGATAAAGCACCTCTTCCACCGCCGGATTGAGCCGGTGAATCTCGTCGATAAAAAGAACGTCGCGCGCTTCGAGGTTAGTCAGGATCGCCGCCAGATCGCCCGCCTTGGCCAGAACCGGCCCCGAGGTCATGCGGAAATTTACACCAAGCTCGCGCGCCATGATCTGCGCCAGCGTTGTTTTGCCAAGGCCGGGGGGGCCGTGGAACAGCGTGTGATCCATCGCCTCGCCGCGCATCCGGGCGCTGTCGATAAACACCCGCAGGTTCGCCCGCGCCTCGGCCTGCCCGATAAACTCTTCAAGGCTCTGGGGCCTAAGGGCGCGGTCGGCATCCTCGGGGCGACGATCTGGGCGCAGAGTGGGATCGGGTTCGGTCATATCCTACCCCTACCCCTTCGGTGCCAGGAGCTTCAAGGCGGCGCGGATGAGGCGCGAGGTATCGGCCTGAGGGTCTTGGCCCAATGCCTCGGCGACGGCGCCGGCCGCCTCGCCGGGGGCATAGCCAAGGTTGGCAAGGGCCGACAGAGCCTCGGGCTGGGCCTGGCTCACCTTCGGCGCTGGCGCGGCGCGCTTGGGGCGGGCGGGCTCGATCACGTCATCTTCGCTCTCGACCGCCTTGGCCAGCGTGCCCCCCATCGCCATGACGGCGGGGGCTTTGTCTTTCAGCTCAATCACCACCCGCTGCGCGGTCTTCTGGCCGACGCCCTTAGCCTTGGCGATGGCGTTCCAGTCGCCCAGCGCGATGGCGCGGCTCACACCATCGGCGCCAAGCGCGCCGAGGATCGCGGTTGAAGCTTTGGCGCCAATGCCCTGCACGCCCATCAGAAGCCGGTGCCATTCCTTTTCGACCAAGGTGGTAAAGCCGAAAAGCTGAAGCAAGTCTTCACGCACGAGGAGATCGGTATAAAGAGCAACCGCCTCGCCCACGGGGGGCAGAGCGGCCATAGTCCGGTCGGAGACATAGACGAGATACCCCACGCCGCGCACGTCGATCAGGACGTGATCAGAAGCTCGATAGTCGAGGCGGCCGGAAATCTTGCCGATCATGACGCAGCCCTTTGCACGGCGCGGGCAAGATGGCTGGCGGATTGGCAATGATGCGCGTGGCAGATGGCGATGGCGAGTGCGTCCGCGGCGTCCGGCCCGGCGATCTTCACACCCGGCA
>Ga0181561_10005403_pt1 | contig 10907 bp, 9 predicted proteins | sample 011ome_19_FD_133760 | JGI IMG/M metagenome (GOLD analysis project Ga0181561, IMG submission 133760) | Coastal salt marsh microbial communities from the Groves Creek Marsh, Skidaway Island, Georgia - 011510BT metaG (megahit assembly) | ecosystem: Environmental > Aquatic > Marine > Intertidal zone...
CAATTGGCATTGGGCGTACCAATCCCATCAATAACTGGACTAACGAAGTGGGTTTTGGCTCGGTGAAAGCCATGGACCCGCAGACTGGCGAAGCAGTCTGGGAATATAACCAGTTCGACGTCAGTGACAGTGGTATGTTGACTACTGCCTCGGATCTGCTGATCACCGGAGGCCGTGAAGGTTATTTTCACGTGTTGGATGCTCGTGACGGCGAGTTGCTTTATTTCAAAAACCTGGGTGGACAGATCGTAATGGCGCCGGTCACTTTTATGGTGGACGGTATTCAGTATGTCTCAATCATTTCAGGTAACAGCCTGTTCACGTTCGCCCTGAAAGACTAGGCATGCTTCTTCGCTTATGAAACTTTCTGAACTCAAGCTCAATATGGTAGTGCAGGGCGTTACCATCGTCTCGGTTCTGGCCGGCGGCGCCTTTGTCGCCTGGGGATTAGAACAGAACTGAGAGTTGGTGCGCCTGGAGATGTTTAGCGAGGGCACTATCGCCAATCGTGCCACCGACCTGGGCCTGTCGGGGGAAAATCCGGCGGTAGTGCTGGCCAAAGCCTGTGAGGGCACGGCACCAATTAGCACGGAAGATCTTATGATTCTCAACTTTGTGTTTACCGAAACCCTCGATTCCATTCGGCGCATGCGCCTGCTGGAAAGCGGTTTATATCCGGAAGACGCCTTGTTGATGCTGGCATCACCATAGAGTAAGAGTTAAACCAGTGACGACATTGAGCTGGGATCGCAGTAATCCTTTCACCATCGATATCACCGCGACTGCCGCCAATGTCGATGGCTATGGTCATGTCTCGACGCACAATTACGTGCAGTGGATGATTGATTGTGCTTTCGCCCATTCCGCGGCCCTTGGACTGCCGGAGGAAACCTGCAAGCAGATGGGTAGAGGGATGGCGGCAATTCAGTTTGATGTACAGTTGCTGGGTTCAGCCTATGAAGGCGACGAGCTGCAGGTAGCAACCTGGATTGTGGAGCCCGATGGTAAGCTGCGACTGGGCCGGCAATTCCAAATTATCCACATAGCGTCCGGCCGCACCCTGGCCAAAGGCAAATTTAAGTTCGTATGTACTAATTTGAATAGCGGCAAGGCCGCGCGCATGCCGCAGATTTTCAAAGAAACCTATATTGTCGCGAGCGAGCCCATAGCCCCGGAATAAGACAAACTTTGTTACTTTTCAGCCAGTTAAAGTTCTGGGAATCCCCGGTAAAAGCTGGATAATTTGAAATCAGAATAGATTCCACGCGATGCGCTGGAATAATTCGCGATTGGCATGCAGTATTCTGCGTGCCGCCTTCGGCTATGAGAGGAGAAATCCATGCAAACTGTTGATTTAAGGAAGGTTTTTATAAGCTTCCTTATCGTGCTGAGCCCCGCGTGGGTCAATGCGCAGGACCCTGAGCAGTGGTTCACCCTGGGCAATGATTTTGCTCACACTCGCTATGCCCCTTCCGATGAGCTTAGCCCAGAGAATTTCGACCAGCTGGAAGTGGCCTGGGAATGGGATGGTGCCAGTTTTGGTGCTGTTAGCGGACGCGCCACGCCCTCCCTGGTTGATGGATTGCTCTACACAGTGGCTGGCTACAACCGTCACGTGGTCGCCATCGATCCCAAGACCGGTGAGACCGTTTGGTCCTACCGTGAGCCCAAGACGCCACGCGCTGAATATTCCATGCGTTCGGACTACGGTAAGGGCGTCGCCTTCGGCAACATCGATGGTCAGGGTGTGGTAGTGATCGTTTCTCCCGGTTTCTTCCTGACTGCGCTTGATGCCAAGACGGGTGTGCCTCTGGAAAATTGGGGTGAGCCTATACCCATTGAAGGATTTCCCCAGAGCGGTGTGGTTGATCTGCTCGGGGACCTGGGGCATCCATACGATCCTTATGAGGGCATCCCCCTGGAGACTGGCTACATTACTTCTTCCTCACCACCAATCGTTGTCAATGACACGATCGTAGTTGGTAACTCTGCAGAGCAGGGATATCACCAGGCTCGCATCGAAAACGTGCCAGGTGACATTCTTGCCTACGACCTGCGTACCGGTGATTTCAAGTGGAAGTTTAATGTAATTCCCAAGCCCGGCGAGTATGGCCATGAGACCTGGGAAAACGATGCCTGGGAATGGACTGGCGATGTCTCCTCCTGGGCGCCGCTGTCTGCAGACCCTGAGAACGATCTGGTTTATATTCCGACCAACAGTGCGACTATCGATTACTACGGCGGCTTTCGGCCAGGCGATAATCTATATGGCGCGAGTATCATCGCTCTCAATGCAAGTACCGGTGAACGGGCCTGGCATTTCCAGTTTGTGAAGCATGAAATCTGGAACTTCGATACGCCTACTGCCCCGGTGCTGATGGACCTGACTGTTGATGGTCGCGACATTCCGGCTGTGGTGCAGGCAACCAAGCAAGGCTGGCTATACACTTTTAATCGTCTCACTGGCGAGCCGGTATGGCCGATTGAGGATCGACCAGTGCCTCCATCAATTGTACCGGGTGAAGTACTTTCGCCCACTCAGCCTCACGTGACATGGCCCGAGCCATACTCGCTGCAGGGTATTAGCGAAGAAGATTTGCTGGACTTCACGCCGGAATTGAAGGAGCAGTCTCTTGCTGCAATGGAAGACTATGTGATGGGCGGTTTGTTTAATCCGCCGATTCACGCTGACAACCCAATGGGTAAATATGCGGCCATGAACTGCCCAGGCGGTGCCGGAGGTGTAAACATCACTTCACCTCCTGTTGCTGATCCGGTGAACAATGTGTTTTACCTATCTGAGCACACCGCATGTTTTGCGCTGCGCCTGATTCCGGGTGAAGAAGCTGATCTGTTGTTCCCTAACTCGACGGGTTCTACCACGGCGCAATACGCGAACGGCGTGCCAGGTGCGACCGCGCGTCCACCGCGTCACCCAAGTGGGCTGCCGATCTGGAAGCCACCATATAGCACCATCGTTGCCTATGACATGGATACAGGCGAGAAGAAGTTCACCATTCCAACCGGTGAAACACCGCAGCGTTACAAAGATGTTTTTGAGCGCGAAGGTGTATCTGAATCAGTTTACGGCAACACCGGTACTGGCGCTTTGGTACCCATGGTGGTTACGCCGACCATGCTGGTGTATTCAGACCAGGCTTCTGATGGCACACCTATGCTGTGGGCACTGGACAAGGATACCGGTGAAATCCTTGCCGAGATCGAAGCGCCTGCACGATCCAGCTACGGCATGAGCAGCTGGACCCACGATGGACACCAGTACATCATGCTGCAGACCAGCTCCAAGCTGACGGCTCTCGCATTGCCCGCGGCCCAAGACACTGGTGGCGGTGCTCATTGATTAGAGCAACAGGTTAAAAAAATGGCGACCCAGGGGTCGCCATTTTTTTTGCCAAATATTAATTCTTGGCAGACGGTCAGCGCAGTACCGGTGGATGAACCGACGGGAACGAAGCCGGGCGGCGCCGTTTATTGTCCTCTGCTTTAACCGCGATTCAGAGCTTCGGGCCTGCTGCCACCAGTGCCGCAGCGCGGGGGTCATCCGTAAACTTCTCGAAGTTCTTGATAAACAGTGCTGCCAGGTGTCTGGCTTTCTCGTCCCATTCTGCAGGGTCTGTATAAGTATCACGGGGATCCAGGATGCCGTCGTCCACGCCAGGCACTTTGCTGGGAATCGCCAGGTTGAAGTAAGGCAACTCGTGCATGTCGGCGTGATCTATGGTGCCGTTGAGAATAGCGTGAATAATGGCTCGAGTTGCCTTGATTGAAATGCGTTGTCCCGTGCCATTCCAGCCCGTATTCACCAGGTAGGCGCTGGAACCAGCTGCATCCATGCGCTTCACTAGCACTTCAGCGTAACGGCTGGGGTGCAGCGACAGGAATGCTGCGCCAAAACAACTGGAAAAAGTTGGTGTGGGCTCTGTCACGCCACGTTCGGTGCCGGCGAGCTTGGCAGTGAAGCCAGACAGAAAATGATACTGGGTCTGGTCGTGAGTTAGTCTGGACACAGGCGGCAGTACACCGAAGGCATCAGCCGTGAGGAAGATTACCTGTTTCGCGTGACCGCCACGGGATGCCGGCTTAACGATGTTATCAATGTGATAGATGGGGTAGGAAACCCGGGTGTTCTCAGTTCGAGAGTTATCCGAGTAATCAATCTTGCCAGTCTCGTCTACGCTAACATTTTCCAATAGAGCGTCACGACGAATGGCGTGATAGATGTCTGGCTCGTTCGCTTTGCTCAGGTTAATAGTCTTGGCATAGCAGCCACCTTCAAAATTGAAAACGCCGTTGTCGTCCCAGCCGTGTTCATCATCGCCAATGAGTGCTCGCTCAGGGTCCGTGGAGAGGGTGGTTTTGCCGGTTCCAGATAAACCGAAGAAAATGGCCGTTGAGCCATCTTTGCCAATGTTGGCCGAACAGTGCATGGAGGCAATATCCTGTAGCGGCAACAGGTAGTTCATCATGGAGAACATGCCTTTCTTCATCTCGCCGCCATACCAGGTGCCACCAATCAACTGGATTCTCTCGGTGAGATTGAAGGCAATAAAGTTTTCTGAGTTTAGTCCCTGTTTTTCCCAGTTTGGGTTAGTGCATTTGGCACCATTCATCACCACGAAATCTGGCTCAAAATTTTTCAGTTGTTCCAGCGTCGGGCGAATGAACATGTTTTTAACGAAATGCGCCTGCCAAGCCACTTCGGTAATGAAGCGCACGGACAGCCGAGTATCCTCATTGGCGCCGCAGTAAGCATCAACGACATAAAGTGTCTTGCCACTGAGTTGTTCCGTGACCAGATTTTTTAACTCCAGCCAGACCACCTCGCCGATGGGCTTGTTGTCGTTGGCGCCCTGATCAGACCACCAGACGGTGTCACGGGTGGAGTCGTCTTTGACCAGATATTTATCTTTTGGGGAGCGGCCGGTGAATTCACCGGTGTTTACGGATACTGCGTCAGATTCCGTCAGCACAGCGCGCTCATAACCTTCCAATGCCGGATCGGTTTCATGCTCGAACAGCAGTTCATAGCTCGGGTTGTAGTAAATTTTCGTGGCGTCGGAAATACCGTATTGCGAAAGATTCGGGTGATCGAAGGTTTCTTCAGTTTGTACAATAGCTTGCACTGACTTGCGCTCCATCAATAAAGAGAATAGGAAAGAGGATTACGTAGTATTACTACAGGAATTGTGTCTTCGGGAGTGTCGCGTAAAATGGGTCGCGATAATAAAGGTGCTTGGCCAGATAGGCCAGCAGATAAAGCAATTTTATTGCTGCAGTCGCCCTTCATTCACAGTGATAGCGACCGGTGTGTCGCCGACATTAGTTATTTGATAAGTGGAATCCTGTTCCCGCCATGCCCATTCGCCGGCGTGTGCCAATTCACGCGTTACCCCGTCTTCCCGCGAAACGTGGGCCAGGCCCTCCGACCCCAGAATTACAAAGCTGGGGTTACTATGTGACTGCAGGTCGGTGGATTCGCCCGGTGCCAGTTGATAGCGATAAGACCTGAACCATGGGTTTTCCAGTTCCGGGTCTACCCGCATACCGCTGGGTAGATCGTTTTCGCTTAACGGTTGGCCGGGTCCATCGTGCACCAGCGCCATGATATGAAACAGCCCGGGGCCTGCGTTGCTCACCTTGTGGGTAAAAGCCTCGGCGGCATAGTCAGTGTTCACGCCGACCCGGCCATTTTGCGGGCCGCCAGCAAGACTGATATAGGTCAGCAGTATGGCCTGATCATGAGTATGGGGGAAAGATTCATCACCGGGTTTGATGCGCACATCCAATAAATAGAGTTGCCCATGTTGCCGCACTGGTCGATGGCGGGGTTCGTCCAGCAGATGGACGACTTTCTCACCGGGGAATTCAGACTGCTGGGCGAAACTGCTGTGCCAGCCCGTGCATATGGCCAGCAAGCCGATCAGGCTGAGGTACTTCGAGAACAATCGGTTGCTCAATTGGTATCCCATGGGGTCTTGTGTGGTCCATAGCTACCGGTTAAGGCGCTATTCGACAAATAAACCTCTATTATGCAGATCGCAGTTGCAGTGTCACGCAGATTTTAACGCGCAGCGGCTTCAGCTGGCTGCTTCGATACATCTCGACTCTCTGTTGCTTCGGGAGAGTCAGCGTGGAACCGTCTGATCCCAATTCAGCGCCTGGTGTTTTTCGAGGATTCGAATCAGCTCGCTAAACGGCACCGCCTGCAGTTCGCCGCGGCTGCTGCTTACGCTGGTGGCTTTGAAGATTGCATTATATATTGCTTCCTCCGTGGCCTCAGCGGTGGCGGCGAATAGAGGCGACATGGAGGCGTTGACCAGTTCTTCAATCGCGACAGGGCTGTTGCTAGTGCGTGGTTTGCGGACTGCCGGATTGGTAGAAAATGTAATGACGTAGTCACCGGAGCCATTGCTGGCGTAAGAGCCGGTTCGGCCCAGGCCCATGATGGCCCGAGTGCCCATGCGGTCGAGGCTGCGGGCGCTGAGCGGTGCATTGGTGGCGACCACAATCATGATTGAACCATCGTCACGATCACCGTCATCGCTTGGCGCGACCAGATCACGATAGGGGTAGGTGCCTAATTCCCGGCCAACAGGTGCGCCATTGATAGTCATGTAACCACCGTAATTGGTTTGCACCAACACGCCGACGGTGTAACCCCCTAGTTCCTCAGGCAGCACTCTGGAACTGGTACCGATGCCGCCTTTCCAGCCGAAGGCCTGGGTGCCAGTCCCTGCACCCACGCTACCCTCAGCAACGGGCCCAGAACTGGCATTGGCGAGGGCGCTGAATACCTCTTCACGCTGGATCGGATCAGCCCACATATTATTGACACCGCCATCATTGGTTTCACCCACTACCGGGTTTACCGTGTGCTCTCCCATACCCGGCTGCATATAGACCCATTCCTTAAGCGCATTGGCCGCACTCCACACGCACAGCGTGCAGGTCAGCAGGATGGGCGTTTCCAGTTCTCCAAATTCGCGAATCTGGGTTTCACCAATCAGCTTGCCGTAGCCGTTACCTACCGTGACCCAGGCAGGAATAGGGTGGGTATAGAGATTGCCGGGAGCTGGGATAATGGCAGTGACGCCGGTGCGCAGGTCATTGCCTTCGATGACGGTTTCATGACCAACCAGGACGCCTTCCACATCGGTTATCGCGTTATTTACACCTGGTTCAAAAACCCCTACAACGAGACCTGCTTCCCGCGCGCGGAGTCGGTTTTCGGCAGCGCTTGCTGGCTGGCTGCCAAACATAAACACACAGGTGCTCAGCAGGATCAAAGTTCTATATATCATGCGTAGATAACTCTTGCTCAATCGATCAATTATTAGACTATTCATAGTGGCAACCTGGTATTAGTTCAAATTTCAGGGCGCAGCGTACTCCGATCATACTACTTTCGGCTTGCTGCAGCCTATCAGCGGCGCATTTATCGGGTAGTGCTGAAGTTGGGTCGGGCCGGAGAGGGTGAAAAAGGAAGCCTGCGCAGCGAATAACTCAAGTCAGCTTTACAGCTTTAGATGGATCACCTGCTTGGCCGGATCAGCTGTTTTGGGGGTCGCTTACCCTCACGCACAAAATTGTGTAGCATACGTTCACCTGTACGTCCTGCGGAATAAAAATGTCGTATAAAAATCAAGCACTTCGCAGCTATTTCCCCTCTCACTTTTCAGTTTCATTGAAGAGAATCCTGCGCTTTTATGGCGTACTTTTTGGCCTGGCTGCAGCCTGCGCCAATGCCCAGCAGCCCATTGAGGTCACTGAGGATGTGCTCAAGGCGGCCATGCGTGAGGCTGACTCGTTTTCATTAAAGGAAGGAAACCCACCGGTCTATCGTGGCTATAAAGGTGATGCGAGCAGCCCGAACGCGGAATTAGTAGGGTACCTGTTCGAAACACCTGACTATCCGCCGGAAGAGGTGGGATACAGTGCGCCAATCGATGTGCTGGTCGGTATTGAGTTGGACGGCACGCTCACCGGTATCGAGGTGCTGCACTACATCGAATCTTATAAGAGTATTCGAGGCGACTTCATTAACAGTGAATATTTTCCACAGCAGTTCTCTCGCAAGAACATCGTCGAGGATTTTCGAGTAGGCCGTGATATCGACGGAATCTCCCGCGCGACTATCACCAGTTGGGCTGTGGCCCGTGGCGTGCGTGACTCAGCACGCCGAGTCGCGCTTGCCTATTTGGCGGACTCTGAATATGTCGCGGCCACCAGCGGTGACGCCGTGGCTCTGAAGGTTTATGAAGAGCAAAGCTGGGACGACATGATTGACAGCGGCCTGGTGCAGGAAATGCTGGTAGTCCAGCCCGATGGCACGGAACTGGAGCTGTCCCTGGCCTTTATGGGTCATGATGGATTGGGAGAACTCCTTATTGGAGAGGATGACTATTCGACTGCCGATCGCGATGCCAGCAATCGTTCTCGGGAAGGACGTATGCTGCTGGTTGGCATCGATGGCAATTCCTCGCAGCCGTTTCGCCAGGAACGCCTGGCTATAAAGCAGGGAGAGGAAGTCTTCCCGGTGGAGCGGCCCCGCTTCGTCTATGCCGGTAGCGCGGACGACGGCAAGATTGCTGGCAAGACGCGTTTCGCCGGGGCGATTGTGCTGATGCCGGAACTGGATCTTACGCAGCCATTCTCAGTGCTGTATAGCACAGAAGGGGTGGTGGGTGAGTTCGGTGGCATTCACGAAATGGCTTACCAGGTGCCTCCACTGGCCCTGGCACTGTCCGAGGGAGGAACTATCCCTCCCGACCTGCTTCCAGAGCCAGATGAAGATTCGCCGCGGTTCCAGTATCCAGACGAGACCGTGTGGTCAGAATTATTGGACAGCGCACCGGTGTCTGAGGTGATTGCAGTCATACTTATCTGCGCACTGGTCATGACCGCGTTCATTCGCAAGAGCGCGGCCTTTCGCTGGGCTGCATTGACCGTCACCCTGTTTTATTTGGGCTGGATGGATGGTGGTTTCGTTTCGGTTTCCCATATCACTAACGGCATCAAGCTTGGCCCCTCGCTGTTCCTGAATGATCTGCCGCTGTTGATCATCATCGTGTTTACCGTGGTCACGGCCTTGCTGTGGGGCAGAATTTTCTGTTCGTCGCTGTGTCCCTTCGGTGCGTTACAAGACTTCATCACTCGCATCGTGCCCAAGCGCTTACAGTATCAGGTACCGCAGGCCATTCATGATGTCGCGATTTACCTGAAGTACGCCATTCTTGCGTTCCTCGTGGTGATGGCTATCGCCTATGCCGATCTTAGTTTATTCCAGTATTTCGAACCGTTTGGCACCGTGTTTTATATCTCGCGCTCCATGGTGCTGTGGGGGATTGCCGCAGTATTCCTGCTTGGCGCGCTGTTTATCCCCAGATTCTATTGTCGCTATGCCTGTCCGCTAGGTGCGGCTCTCGGCGTGGTATCGCTGGTGTCCCCGTGGCGCATCAAGCGTGTGCCTCAGTGCGATGTTTGCAAGGTGTGTGAGCAAGCCTGTCCCACCGGCGCAATTCGCGGCCCCAAGATCGATTTCAAGGAATGCGTGCGCTGCGAGATCTGAGATTACAAACTGATCGCAAAAGCGGGTGTATGCAAACATGATATTGAGACTGTAAAAGTCAGAGTAAAAAACTGGGATGCGGCCACCGCGTAACAAATCACCCTGAACGCTATACAAACTAAACTGCTGTTCAGTTTTCTCAGCGCAGTACTCCTTCATGCTTGACTAATCTCACACGGATTGGTTCTGCTGATTGCGGTCTGCCGATAAATTCGATAGCTTGTCTGCCGTTGTCGGCATCACAGAAAGAACCAGAATCAGGAATCATGACAAAAATTAAACCCGGTAAAAAATTTAAAAACAGTGATCAACCCTGCCAGGCAGAACTGGCAGACAAGTTTGTCTGTTATCAGCAGTCGGTGCAGGAGCCTGACCACGAAATTGAAGTGTTCGACCAAATCTATCGCGAAGCCTTCAAGTCTAAAGCGCTTGCTCTGCGTGAAGATTTCTGTGGCACCTTTGCGGTCTCCTGTGAATGGGTCAAATCTGATAAGGATCGCAAGGCACTTGGTATCGATATCTGTCCCGACACGCTGCAGTGGGGCGTGGAAAATAACCTCGGCAAGCTCAAGCCGAAAGTGGCTGAGCGGGTTGAAGTGCTGGAGCAGGATGTGCGGACCAAGACCACGCCTCAGGTCGATATATTGGCAGCACAGAATTTCTCGTTCTGGATTTTCAAGACCCGGGAAGAGGTGGTGAACTATTTCAGGATAGCTTATGAAAACCTGAACGATAAAGGCATCATGATCATGGACATGATGGGAGGCAAGGAATGTTATGCCTCTGATGTCACTGATAAGCGCACCATTGTGAAGGGCAAGAAAGGGTTCAAGTATCACTGGGAGCAGGCCTACTTTAATCCTGTTAACGCAGATTGCTCGTTCTACATTCATTTCAAGTTTGGCGATGGCAGCAAGATCGAAAAAGCCTTCGAGTATCACTGGCGCTTCTGGACTGTTGCTGAGGTCAGGGAAATGCTGGCGGAAGCGGGATTTTCAAAGAGCCTGGTGTACTGGGACGTTGCGGATGAAGATGAGGATGCCGACTGGCAATCGGTGGATGAAGCGCCAAATGATGACAGCTGGTTGAGCTACGTGGTCGGCATAAAGTAAACGCTGGCTTTAAAGCAGGCACCAGCAAACAAGACAAATCTTCGGACTCCGAACGCAATCGGAACCAATGGGGCTAATGAAAGGACTCATCCCCGCTAGCATCAGAGGCGTAGGCTTCACCGCCAATCAGCACTTCCAGGGTATTATCTGTTTGTTCTTCGGAGAGACCGATCATCTCGTCGTAGGGACTCTGGTGCCTCAGCACC
>Ga0181561_10005408_pt1 | contig 10902 bp, 4 predicted proteins | sample 011ome_19_FD_133760 | JGI IMG/M metagenome (GOLD analysis project Ga0181561, IMG submission 133760) | Coastal salt marsh microbial communities from the Groves Creek Marsh, Skidaway Island, Georgia - 011510BT metaG (megahit assembly) | ecosystem: Environmental > Aquatic > Marine > Intertidal zone...
ATGACCGCGAAGAACGTGTCGTGCCCGTGGACGACGCGGCGCTTCGCGAGATCGTTCGGCGGCTCGTCGAGTTCGGGGAGAAGGCGGGGTTTCTGCGCGTCTCGGAGGGGTCCGCGGATCGATCACTCGGCGACTTTTTGGCGAACGACGAGACGGAACGCGGGTTTAGGACGACGATCGTATAGCTCGCTATAGCTCTAGTAGAGACGGTCGTCATACGTATAGGACGTATAGGACGTACCAGAACGAACCGTCTCGAGATTTCGAGATCAATCCATCTCGTCCATCGCCTTGATTTCCGTCGCCGCGAAGCGCGCGGCGGCGAGTCGCGCGCGCTCGGCGCGGGGTGATTCGCGCTTTTCCGGGGTGATTCGCGCTTTTTCTTTTCGCGTCGACGGAAACCTCGCCGCGCGCGCGCGGAACTGGTCAGGGGGCAGCGCCGCGAGCGGACCGTCGTCGTTCGTCCCGGAAACGTCGTCGTCGTCGTTTCCGTTTATGTGCCACACGGACTGACCCGATACGTCGCGTGCGTGTTCGTCGTTCGCGCCGTTCGTCATTCGCGTCTCACGCGCGTCGTTTCCGTTCGCGACGAGCCAACTCTTTTCCAGATCCGTGAGCCCGTCGTCCCCGCCGGCGCCGACGGCGGCGCGGTCGGTGTCCTCCTCCGGCTCGTCCGGATCGGAGACACACTCCGGGTCGTTCTCGTCGTTCGTCGTAACCGTCGTAACCGTGGGGGTTCCGTACGCCTCCGCGAACGCCTTCGCGCGGTCTATCTTGGCCTTCGCGCTTTTCAGCGAAAGCGCGTCGGGGGCGGCGACGGACGTCGCGACCGTTCGCGTCGCGTCCGCGTTTTCTTCAAGCGAAACCCCCGCCTCCTCGGCGACGGACGGAAGAAGACGGCGCATCGTGTTCTTTTTCTTCGTCCCCGCCGCGCTTTTGACGACGGACTCCCCTCCGGTGGTCTCGCCCGCGGCGCCCAGCCCCACGACGCCGTCCCCGCCCTTCAGCGCGCGCACCTCGTCCCAGGTCAGGGTGGGCGTCTTGTAGGTCTCCAGAGCCTCCGCGCCGCGTTCGCGCAGAACCTGCAGGTACTCCTCGGTCTGCCCGCGGATCGCCTCGGGGTATTGCAGCAGCAGGTCCAGCTCGTCCGCGTCCGTGGCGAGCAGCTTGTCCATCACCGGCGGGGGCAACGCGGGGTAGTGCGCCTCGATCTTCTCGCGCATCATCTCGTAGAAGTAGTAGTACTTCGGCCGGGGGCGCACGTACTCGGGCGCGTGCGCCCACTTGTCCGCCTCGAGCCAGGCGACGGCGGCGGAGGCGCCGCCGGGGGACAACAGCGCGTCGCTCAGACCCGCGCCGAACCCGCGCGTGTGCTTCGCGCAGGCGGCGCGCAGGCGCTCGGCGTACGACGCGTCCGCGCGGTCGAGCTCGGTGGCGCGGCACCACTCCACTGCGGCGGCCACGCCGGCGTCCACCACCAGCGCGTCGCTTCGCCCCCCCTCGCCGGCGGGGCAAAGGACCACGCGCGCGGCGGCGAGCGCGTCCAGCGTTCCGCTCTCGGCGGAAACGGAAACGTCGCGACTGGTCGCGCATACGTCGTCGGCGTCGTTCTCGGCGGCGCGCAGAAAGTGCCTCGTCGCGCCTCCGCGATCCGGAGACGCGAACGACACTTCGCTCTTCCCCGCCGCGTCGCTCACCGCCTCGTACGCCTCGGCGAGAAGCGCGCGCGCCTCGGCGGCGAGGCGCGCGTTCGCGCTCGCGGCGGGTCCCGCGCCGGGTAAAGCGGGGGACTCCGATGCGGAAGCGGCCGGTTCGAGCGCCGGAAGCGTGAGCGCTTCTTTGAGGCGCTTCGCGCGCGCCTCGGGCGCGTACGCCGCGCTCGTCCGCGCGTCGCGCGCGAACTGCGCGACGTCGCCCTTGCCTCGGTACACCAGCGCGCGCGCGCGGTGCAGCGCGAACCGCGCGAACGCGCCCGCGCCGAACGGAAACGGGTCCGGGTCGCGCGCGTCGGCGCGGTTAGGCGCCGAGACCGCCGCGCTCGCGGCGCAGGCTCGGATCCACGCCTCGGCGGTGAACGCGCGCCACCGCGGCTCGTCGCCGGCGAGCGCGTCCCGCAGCCGCCGCGACGACTCCGCCGTCGTCGCGCGTCTCTCCCTCCCGACCGCCGCGGGGCGCATCAGGCGTCCCGTCTGTCTCGCGGACAGAGGCGACGGACCCCCGCCGCGATCAGCCGCGGACTCGATCGCGAAAGCCCAGTGGTCGCATAAAACGCCCATCGGGACCCGCTCGAGCGCGGCGCGCAGACGCGCGCGCGCCTCGCGCGCGAAAAGCGCCAACGCGCTCCGACGAGCGTGTGTCGCCTCCGCCTCCGCCTCCGCCTCCGCCGTCGTTCGTTCGGCGCCGGCGCGCGCGAGACGCCGCAGCGTTTCTCGCAAAACGCAGCAGGCTTCCCACGCGCGCCCGGGCAGGTTCACGAGCGCGTCCGCTTGTGCGCACGCGATTTTTATCGATAAGAGCTCGAACCGCACTGATTCTCCGAACGTCTCGCATCGCGAACGCGCGTTTGTCGCGTCGTCCAGCGCGTCGGCGAATCGAAACAGTCGGCGCGCCGTCATGGCGCGGTTGGAAAGCGTCGAGGCTTCCAGAAACGCTTTTTCCAGAAAGGCTTCGTCGTTCGTATACGAACGTCGCGTCGTTTTTTTTTCGTGAGTCCTTGTCGTGTGTGTCTCGCGTGTCTCGCGCTCCATCAGCAGGAGCGCTCGGGTGTACGAGGCGTTCGCGTCCGCGAAGCGACCCGCCTGCGGGTCAGCGGACGGGACGTCGAGAGAGACGTCGAGACGGAGCGCGGCGTCAGTCGTCGGCGCTCCTTTTTTTTGATAAAAAAAAACAAAAGACAAAAGGTGGGAGACGGACCGTCGCGAGAGACGAGCGGTGCGGTCGAGGCGGGGCGGTCGCGCGGGGGACGGGGACCGGTTCGCGTCGCGCGAAGGCGGACGCGCGCGCGATATCTCTCGAGACGTGGCTCAGCGCGCACCTTGACGTGCGCGTCTCCCTTCGCCTTGGCCGCGCGCGCGTCTTCCCAGGCGGGCGCATCTTCGTCCATCCTCTCGGAGGTGACGTTTTCTGGCGTTTTCGGAGGCGAACGCGCGCCGGCCTCGCCGTCGCCGTCGTCCCGCAGCAGGCGCGCGACGTCCACGTCGCGCATCGCGAGCTGGTAAAAAGAAGCGGATGGAGGGGCTCGCGAACGCGGTGCGATCGATGAGGAGGACGTCTCCGCGCGCGCGGAAGTGACGCGACGAGCAGATGACGATCCGCACACCCAGGGTGAAAAATCTCCAATACTTTCCTAAAAATTACAACACGTGCCCATAAAAAAAATGCTCTTGTACAAGTACCGCGCGACGCCGCGTCGCGCGGCGCGGCGTCGCGTCGCGTCTGGGCGTCGCGTCGCGCACGCGCGCGCTCTGTTCTTCGCCTCTTATTGTTTCGGGAACGCCTCCTCGTTTGCCACCTCCGCCTCGGCGAGCGCCTCCAGCCTCTCAGCCTCGGCTTTGGAGAGTCCCCGGCGCCAGCTCTGGAACGGAACCGCCCCGCGCGTCGTCGCCGCTTCGTACGCTTCTCTCAGCATGCGTTCCAAGACGCGGCGTTTCGTGAGCGCTTTCGGTGGGGTTCCGCTGGCCGGTTGATCGGATCGGTCGATCGGGTTGATCGGATCATCGCCAGATACGGACGTGATCCGCGCGCGTTTCCTTCCAGACCCTCCGACGCTCTCGAGCGTCCCTTGTCGCGCGCGCGGAGGAGACGTTTTTTTTCCGGAAACGCGGACCAGCGCCGATAGCGGCTGGTCATCCTCCGACGTGGGCTCGTTCGAACGAGCCTCGAAGCCTCCTCCAAGCGCGTCGCGCGCGGCGAAGCCCCCGCTCACGGTGGGGTCACCGCCGTGAGCGCCGTCGCTGCCGACCGTCGAGGTGGGGTGCGAGGACGTCGCGCCGGTGGCGCCGGTGGCTTTCGAGCCCCGCGCGCTTTTAGAAAAGCTCTTCTTTTCCGCCGCCGCCGCCACCGCCGCCGACGCGTCGCTCCGCCGGACCGCCACCAGCTCGTCCAGCGCGATTCCCTCCGCCGCGGCGCCCTCCCCCGCCGCGGCGCGCAGGACGAGGTACGCCACCGCGCCGGGAGGGGGCACGGGGGTGAGCTCCGCGAACACGCCGCACGCGTTCGCGTCGAGCGTCTCCGCCACCTCCGCAGACGACAGCGAGCGCGCCGACGACGGCGCCGCGTCTTTTTCTTTTTCGTTCGCGCCGAGTTGGGCGCCCTCGCCGCCATCCCCGCGAGCGGCGTGCGACTGCATCTTCCTCTCCCGCTTCTCCATCTTGCCCTGCTTTTCCTGCTTCTCCCGCAGCTGCTTCACCTGCTTCTCCGCCTTCGCCGCGCGCTTCTCCAGCCGCGCCAGCCTGGCCGCCTCCTCGCGCGCCTTGGTCTTGGCGTGCTTAGCGGTGTGCCGGTCGAGGTCGAGGCGCGTCATGTAGGTCATGCCGCACGAGGGCACGTCGCATTTGAACGGGCGGTCCAGCGTGTGCAGCGCGCGCTCGTGCACTTTGAGCGCGTTTCGGGACGACAGAGCCTTGCCGCACGTCCCGCAGACGTGCTCGCGCGCGCCCGAGTGCGTCTTCTCGTGCGATTTCAAATCCCCAGAGCTGTGGAACGCGCGATCGCACCCCGCGTGCGGACACGCGAAAGGTCTTTCGCCCGTGTGCGCCTTGCGCACGTGGATCGCTTTCTGCGTGGCGTGCTTGAACGAGCGCCCGCACCCGAACGGACACGGCAGTGGGCCCGTGCTGTACGGCGTGCTGATGCGCGTCACCACGTTGTTCACGATCTTGCGGCTGAGAAGCGCGTACGGAGAGCGAGCGACACCGAGAAGTTCGAGAGAAGTTCGGGTCAGACGTTGGGTTTTCGTGCGAACCGCCGTTTCGCGGTTTCTGAACTTGGCGCGCGAAAGGACTTGGCGCGCGAACTTCGGTGTTTTCGCGCGCCAGCGTCGGTCACGTGGAGGAAAAGTGTCGTTCCGAGGGGTTCCGAGGCGTGAGGCTCGCACGCACCCGCTGTAGTACGTGCTGGCGTCCGCGGGCGGGTCCGCACGCGGCGGCTGGTGGGGCGTGTGCGGGTTGGCCATGAGCGCCATGAGCCGCTCCTGGTCGGACAGCGGCGCGCCCGCACCCTGCACGTCCGCGAACGCGTCCGACAAGCTCAAGCCGTGTTGGCCCGGGTGCACCGCCTGGCCGAAGCCGGGCAGCAGCATCGGCGAGATACTGCGCGCGTGTCGGGGGATGGGATGGACGCGGGCGATTCGGGGACGGGGTCAGCTGACGCGCGTGCCGGTGGAGACGCGCCTCGGCTCGGGCTCGGAGTCCTTTCGCGTAGCCGACGTCCTCTCGCGTTCCCTCTCGGGGAAGGCTAGAAAAAGGGATCGTCGATGCCACGCTCAACAGGAACATTCGAGCATGTGTCGGTCCGCGCGGGTCCGTCTTTCACGCACCCCGAGTTCGCGGGGGGGAAGCCCATCCCCCCCTGTCCGCCGACCGGGTTCGTGTACCCGCCCGTCATCCGAAGACTCATCTGCCCGAACTGGTGAGGCATCGCGTCCGCGACGCCGCGCCCAGGACGACTGCCGCCGAGCGCGGCATCGCGAGCGTTCACGCGCGACAGACGACGTTTTGGAACCACCAAGAGTCGCGGGAGATGATTTTTCGAAGCTTCGAAAAGCGCAGAAGCTCGAAACCTTCGACGCGCCGGCGCCTTTTTTTCGAACCCGGCTTCGGCAAACTGCGGGGGTATTCAAGATCTGTGCCGCCGCAGATCGCGCGCGGCCACACGCCGGTGCGACGACGCACGGCACTCGCGGCCCCGGGTTCGGCGCGGCTGTCTCGCGACCGGTGGCGATCAGAGCCGAGGCGCGGAGACTCGCGGAGCGACGAGGCGGGTGTCTGCCTTCTTCGTCCGCGCGTAGATCTTCGTATATCGGCACCCGTCCGATCGCCCTTCGATCGGAGGACGAACCGCGTCCGGACGAACCGAATCCCGAATCGCGCGTGGGACGATGAGCGACGAGGCCTCGCAGCTCGCGCAGTTGGCGCAGTGTCTGAGCGCGTCGTTGTCCCCCGACGCGGCGACGCGCCAGAACGCCGAGCAGTTTCTCGCGAGCGGCGCGCAACAAGGTGGTTTTTCCATCTTGCTGCTGAAGCTCGTGGCGAGCGACGCGGCGGACGCGCCGGCGCGCGTGGCCGGCGCCGTGGCGTTCAAGAACCTCGTGAAGAAGCACTGGAACCCCGCGGAGGAGCCGGATGTCGTCGGCGCGCCCGCGCCGTACCGCGTGGGCGACGCCGAGAAGGACCAGGTCCGGACGTTGCTGGTTGGCCTCATGCTCGGCGCGCCCAAGCTCGCGCGCGCGCAGCTGGGCGAGGCGCTCTCCATCGTCTCCGCCGCCGACTTCCCCGACCGGTGGCCCGGCCTGCTTCCCGAGCTCATCACGAGGCTCGGCGCGCCGGGCGCGCAGAGGGACTGGGCGACGGTCGCCGGCGTGCTGACCACCGCGAACACCATCTTCAAGAAGTACCGCCAGGCGTACAAATCGGACGAGCTGTACAAAGAGCTGAAGTACGCGCTCGACGGCTTCGCGCGGCCCGTTTTAGCGCTGACGACGGAAGCCGCGACCGCGCTCGCGGCGGCGACGAGCGCCAACGACACCGCCGCGTGTGTCACTCTGCTCACCGTGCTGCGCTTGGCGTGCCGGATCTTCTTCTCGCTGAACTCGCAAGAGCTCCCGGAGGTGTTCGAGGACGACATGGACGCGTGGATGGGCGCGTTCCACGGGCTGCTGGCGTACGAAAACGCCTCTCTTGACGGACCGGAGGGCTCGCCCGCGGACGCGGTCAAAGCCGCCATCTGCGATAACGTCAACCTTTACATCGAGAAGAACGAGGAGGAGTTCCAGCGGTTCCTGCAGACGTTCGTGCAGGACGTCTGGACGCTCCTCACGAAAACCGGTTTAGAGAGCGGCAAGGATCGCCTCGTGACGTCGGGCGTGCGTTTTCTCACCGCCGTCGCCAACTCCGTGCACAGCTCCCTTTTCGGCGGCGGCGACGTCTTACGACAGGTGTGCGAGTCCATTGTCATCCCCAACCTGACGTTCACCGAGGACGACGAGGAGCTGTTCGAAAGCAACCACGTGGAGTACGTGCGCAGGGACATCGAGGGGAGCGACTCGGACACGCGGAGGCGCGGCGCGTGCGAGCTCGTGCGCGCTCTGACGCTGAAGTTCCCGGAGGTGATGACCTCGTCCGTCTCTGGGTACGTCGGCGCTCTGTTGGCGCAGCACGCCTCGGACCCGGCGGCGAACTGGAAAGCCAAGGACGCCGCGGTGACGCTGGTCGTGGCGCTGCTGGTGAAAGCCAAGACGAACGCTCGGGGCGCCACGGAACTCAACGAGCTGGGCTTGAGCGTCGTGGACTTCTTCAACACCCAGATCGCGCCCGAATTCACGCGCGCCGCGACGGACGGCGGGGCGAGCGGGAACGACGTCGGGACGGCGGTGACGCGCGCGGACGCGCTCAAGTTCGTCACCGTCTTCCGGGGCTTCCTGCCGAAGGCGATCGTCGCGCCGCACCTGCCCGCGATCGTCGCGTGCCTGCGCGCGCGGGAGAACGTCACGCACACGTACGCGGCGAACTGTCTGGACAAGCTTCTCGCCGTTCGCGAGTCGGAGCCGAACGCGAACGCGCCGTTCGTAAAAAAGACGCCGCGGTACGACGCGAGCGACCTGGCGCCCGTCTCCGACGCGCTTTTTTCCAACCTGTTCGGGGTGTTCGACATGCCGGACAGCAGAGAAAACGAACACGCGATGCGCGCGGTGGTTCGCGTGATCGACGTCCTGGGCGAGCGCGTTAAGCCTCTGGCGTCTGCGTGCGTCCAGAAATTCGCCGCGTTTTTAGCGGAGACGTGCGCCAACCCCAAGAACCCGACGTTCTCGCACTTCCTGTTCGAGGGCGTGTCGGGGTTGTTGCGACACGCGGTCACCGACGCGCAGTCGATGGCGGCGTTCGAGCAGGCGCTGTTCCCGCCGTTCCAGTTCGTGCTGCAGCAAGACGTCGTGGAGTTCGCGCCGTACGTGTTCCAGCTCCTGGCGCAGATGATCGAAGCGAGGAACTGCGACAACGGCGACGCGCTCCCGGCGGCGTACCTCGGCATCTTCCCGGCGCTGCTCGCGCCGTCGCTCTGGGACCGCCAAGCCAACGTCACGCCGCTGGTGCGCCTGCTCGAGGCGTACTTGCGCAAAGCCCCGCGCGAGATCGCCTCCGGAGCCGCTTCCGGACCCGGAGCCGCGAACCACCTCACCGGCGTTTTGGGCGTGTTCCAGAAACTCGCCGCCAGCCGCGCGCAGGACCACCAGGGTTTCTTCATCCTGAACGCGCTCGCTGAGTGTCTGCCCTTGGCGGCGTGGCGCGCGCACCTGCCCGCGGTGTGGGGCGTGCTGTTCCAGCGACTGCAGACTTCGAAAACGGCGAAGTTCACCAAGTGCCTGGTGGTGTTCACGTGCCTGCTCTGCGCGAAGCACGGCCCGGGGTGCGTCGAGGAGACCACCGCCGCGGTGCAGCCCGGGATCTTCGAGATGCTCGTGAAGAGCGTCGTCGCGCCCGCCGTGCCCTCCGTCGCGGGCGCCGTCGAGACGAAAGTCGTGGCGGTGGCGGTCGCGAACGTGCTCAGCGCGTCGGCGGGGATCAAGGGCGACCTCCCGGCGTGGTGCGCGCTCCTGAGCGCGGCGGTGGCGACGCTGGAGAAGCCGCAGGAGGCGAAGGACGCCGAGGCGGCCGCGCGGGGCGAGGGCGGCGACGCGAACGCGGAGGCGGAGGCGGCGGAGAGCGAGCGGGGGTACGCGGCGGCGTACAACCCGCTGCGCAACGCCGCGCGGCGCGAATCCGACCCGCGCGCGGACGTCGCCGATCCCAAAACGCACCTCGCGCAGAAACTCGCCGCCGTCTCCGCGGAAACGCCGGGCGTGTTCGGGGCGGCTATCGCGCAGCACTGCCCGCCGGAGGTGCAGCGCGCGCTCGCCGCGTACTGCGCCGCCGCGGGGGTCGCCGTGCGATGATGACGTCTAGATGAAACGTGAAAGCGCGATGATGTCCGAGTCGCGAATCGCGGTTGTCGCGGACGTCGCGCCGCGCCGCGAAGGAGGCGCGCGAGGCGGAGAAACGAGCCGAGCGTAGTATGGAGAAGGAGTCTGCGAGACTCGCGTCGGGCGCGCCCGGGGCCCGGGGGCGGGCGGGGGGGCACGCCGGGTCGGGTTCGGACGCTCCTCCGCGGATGGGGGGGGTCACGGGTACCTGCCGGTTCCGTCGCGGGGGTACCGCGCGTGCCCCGCCGGTCGGCGCGCCGTCGCGGGCGGACGCGGGGCGAATCGTCGCGAGGCGCGGCGCGGTTCGACCGGTCGAACCGTTCGGAACGCCAACGTCGGCGCGGGCGTGTCGATTTTGAAACCGGACGGATGACGTCTTTGAGACTGTTTTTGTTTTTGAAACTGTTTTTCGCGTCGATGCGATTTTTTTTTAGTGAAACGAGCTCCGGACTGCGAAACACGCGTCGGGGTGCCGTCCAAGGTTCATTCGCCGACGCGCCAGGCTGCCCTCGATGGGCTCCGAGACCGCCCCCGACGGGGGGCACGGCCACGCGCACAGCCACGGCAGCGACGCCCCCGGCGACGTTCCCGGCCACGGCCACTCGCACGGCGACGCGGACGCCACGCCTCTGGTGCGCGCGACCGGTGCGACCGAGGATGGCATCGTGTACTTCCAAGCCCCGGACGGGCGCGTCCTACACTCGCACGACGGGTTGAAACCGCACAGTCACGACCCGATTCCCAACGCGGGCAGCTTCGTTCATCGGCGCGCGCGTCTGGCGGATCGCGACTACCGCGACCGCGCGTTCACGATCGGCATCGGCGGGCCGGTGGGCACGGGGAAGACCGCGCTCATGTTGTCGTTGTGTCGCGCTCTGCGCGACGAGTACCGCGTCGCGGCGATCACGAACGACATCTTTACCCGCGAGGACGGCGAGTACCTCATCAAGCACCAGGCGTTGAGCGACCCGGACATGATCCGCGCCGTGGAGACGGGCGGGTGCCCGCACGCCGCCATCCGCGAGGACATCTCGTGCAACCTGACGGAAGCCGAGTCGCTCACCGCGGATCACGCGCCGGATTTCATCTTGCTCGAGTCGGGCGGCGACAACCTCGCCGCCAACTTCTCGCGCGAGCTCGCGGACTTCATCGTGTACGTCATCGACGTGTGCGGCGGGGACAAGATCCCGCGCAAGGGCGGGCCGGGCGTCACGCAGGCGGACCTGCTGGTGATCAACAAGGTAGAGCTGGCGGACGCGGTCGGCGCCGACTTGGCGGTGATGGCGCGCGACGCGAAAGCGCAGAGGGAATCGGGGCCGTTTGTCATGGCCAACGTCAAGCGCGGCGACGGCGTGCCCGAGATCGCCGAGCACGTTCTCGGCGCGTGGCGCGACGCCACCGGGGGGAAAACCAAGAAGGCGAAGACGTAATCGCGCGCATCGAGCGCGTTGAGATGGGAAAAGAACGAGGACGTCGTATGGGTTTAGGGTCACGCGAAGCGGAGCCGACGGCGACGACGCGCGGACGGACGCGTTTTTTTTTTCGACGAGCACGTTTTGATGAGTTCGTCTGCTTCGTTTCGTGTGCTCAGATCAGACCATACCAACCTATGTACGAGTTCGTTCCATATCGAGAAAATAATCTCGCGCCAAAAGGTCAACGGTTTTTCACACGTCGGTCGGTCATCGTTGTCGGTTATTTTTGTCGGTCGTTTTTTTCAGAGACTAAAT
>Ga0181561_10005414_pt1 | contig 10897 bp, 6 predicted proteins | sample 011ome_19_FD_133760 | JGI IMG/M metagenome (GOLD analysis project Ga0181561, IMG submission 133760) | Coastal salt marsh microbial communities from the Groves Creek Marsh, Skidaway Island, Georgia - 011510BT metaG (megahit assembly) | ecosystem: Environmental > Aquatic > Marine > Intertidal zone...
CGCCGGCGCCGCGCGCCGCGCCGCCCGCCTCGCCGCCGAGCGCGAAGCGCTTCGCGCGAAGACGGCGAGGCTAGACATCGAGGATGCGGCATCGAGAGCCTCCGAAACGAAGGGTACGGGACAAGACGGTCAAGACGGTCGACGGCCACCTTCTCGTGTCGAAACCGTAATCGGCGATGGCGGCGTTCCGGATGACGTCGACGCGCTCGACGCGTTTTCGCGCGTGCCTCCCGGGCACCCTCTTCTCCGGCAGTACTCGCGGGAGGGCGGCGTCGGCGCCGCGCCGCCCGGCGGGACGGCGCTCAGCAACGCGCTGGCGTACTTCGCTGACCGGAATGACCGGAAACGCCTGGAGCTGGAGGGCGGAGGGGACGTTCCGGCACGTTCCGGGGAGGACGCGGCGGCGGAACGTCCGTCTTCCGCGACGGGCGCGGAAGACGACGATTGGGAATCGAAGCGGCGCGTGCTTCGCCCGCCGCCGTCCTTCGGGGGCGACGTCGAGCTGCGCGGTCTCGCGAAGAGCCTTTCGCGCGACATATACACCGAGAACCCGAACGTGCGTTGGGGGGACGTCGCGGGCTTGGCGGAGGCGAAACGTCTGCTGCGCGAAGCCGTCGTGATGCCCGCGCGGTTCCCGCAATTCTTCCAAGGGCTTTTGTCGCCGTGGCGCGGCGTGCTGCTGTACGGCCCCCCGGGCACGGGCAAGACCATGCTCGCGAAGGCGGTGGCCACGGAGTGCGGCACGACGTTCTTCAACATCAGCGCGAGCTCGATCGTCTCGAAGTGGCGCGGGGACTCGGAGAAGCTGGTGCGCGTGCTCTTCGAGCTCGCCAGGCACCACGCGCCCAGCACGGTGTTCCTGGACGAGATCGACGCCGTCGCGGCGTCGCGCGACGGCGGCGACGGCGGCGGCGCCGGGAACGACCACGAGGCCAGCCGCCGGATGAAGACGGAGCTCCTCATTCAGCTCGACGGCTTGTCGAGATCGGAGGACGACGGCTTGGTGTTTCTGCTCGCGGCGACGAACCTGCCGTGGTCGCTGGACCCCGCGCTGCTGCGGCGCCTGGAGAAGCGCGTGGAGGTTGGCTTGCCGGAGCGCGCGTCGCGCGCCGCGATGGTCGAGCGGCTGCTCGCGACGCGCGACGTGGACGCGCCCAGGGCGGAGGTCATCGAGCCGCTCGCGACGAAAACGGAGGGGTACTCTGGGTCGGACATCGCGACGCTGTGCAAGGAGGTGGCGATGCGGCCGCTGCGCAGGCTAATGGCGAGGCTTGACGACGTCGACGGGCCGCCGGCGTCCGGCGACGCGGCGTCCGGCGACGCCGACGACGCCGCGGCGGCGGCGGCGGTCGGCCCGGTGACCGCGGAGGACGTCGCGGGCGCGCTGGCGCAGAGCCGGTCTACGCACACACGGACGCACGCGCGACGGTACGAGGAGTGGACGCGGTCGTTCGGGATGAACGCGGGGTGACGCACGGCGCGCTGGACGGCGCGTCTCGTCTTCATTTTAATACAGCGTCTTGCCCTCTTCGCGGATGCCCCGTTTCGCGGTGTTCTTCTTGAGCTTCCCCGCCTTGCGGTCGGCAACCGCGATTCCCTTGGCGATGAGCTTCTGCTTGCGCTTGGTGATGCCGCGAAGCACGGTGCCGTGCTTCCGGCGCACGCGCACGCCCCCCGCCGTCAGCGCCCCGCCCGCGGACGGAGGCTTCGCGCCAGCCGCCGCCGCCGAAACGTCCGCGCCGGACTTGTCGTCCTCGTTCATGGAGGCCACCTGGTCGCCGTACAGCCAACCCCCGCCGCCGCCGCCCGTCGCGGGTTTCGCGTCAGCCACGGACATCGCCGCGTCCACGCCGTTCTTCTTGAAAGCCTTGCGTTCCGAGCGCTTGCCCATCTCGCCACCCTGGTGCGCCTGATGGGGTTGGAGCGCTGGGAAAAATGCTCGAGAAGACGCGGTGTGAGACGACTGCGCCGCGCCATTCCGCTGAAATCACGAATTCGGCCAAAGTGTGTTGCCGTTGTGACTTTTTTGGTCGTCGGGGTTTTTGACAATGCGTCCACGACCGTCCGCGGACGGCAGACTGTCACGCACGATGGCGATCGACGAGGCGAAGCGCGCGCGCCTGCAGGCGCGCCTCGACAAGGAGACGTCGAAGTCGTCCCTGGCGGAGAAGGTGCGAAGGCGTGTCCGGTCTTCTCGAACTCGGTCGCGCGACCGACGACTTCCCGGCCCGTCCATCGATTGACCAACCAACGGGCTCCCGATTTGGCGCGTCCCCTCCCTCCCCAGGTCAAGGCGGCGAAGAAGACCCCCGCGAAGATGCGCACGCTCGTCACCGCGACGAACGATCGCAACATGTTCATCAGCGGGCACGTCCCCGCCTCGAAGCGGCCCGTGTCCAGCTCCGCCGCCGCGCGCGCGCGCCGGTCCGGCGGTCCCGAGACGGACGCCGCGAAGAAAACGAACAAGCACGTCGTCACGCGGGTCTCGACCAGTTTGGCGTACGTCGGCGGCGCCGAGGACAAAGACGCGCGCCCGTCTCCCCGCGCCAAGCCTCCTTCCCTAACACAGCTCGAGGCTTCTCGAAGAGACTGGGCGGTGATGTCCGCGTTCGAGCGCGCGGTGTACGCGCGCGAAAAAGCCGAGCGCGACGCGGAGCGCCGCGCGCGCGTCGCCGAGCAGAGAGCCGCGCTCGACGAGCAGCGCGCGCTCGTCGAGCGGAGACGCGTGGACGCGCGCGAGGAGAAGGCCAAGGTGGCGCGCGCGGTCGCCGCGGATGTCGCCAGACACAAACAAGAGGAGGAGGCCAAGGCGGAAGCGAAGCGTCGCGCGGCGGCGGCGACGCGCGACGCGCGCGAGGCGATGCTCTCCGAGTCGCGCGCGCGCCGCGAAGAGGAGGCGGCGCGGCGCCGCCTGGAGGAGTTCAAGGCGGTGGCCGAGGCTGAGCGCTTGATGGAGCTGGAAAAGGAGGCGAAGTTCGAGAAGCAGCGCGAGGCGAAGGAGGCGTACGCGCAGACCATGGCTCTGAACGAGCGTCTGAATCTGGAGAAGGCGGCGGCGCGCGAGGCGGAGGCGCGCGCCGACGCCGAAGTCGCCGACGCGTACAGGCGGAAGCTCGAGGCGGAGGAGCGCGCGCGCGAAACGGCGCTCCGCGAGTTCCACGAAAAAATCGCCGCGCGCGCGGGCAAAGCCGGCGAGACGGTGGTGGCGAACGCCGAGGCGGCCGCGAAGGCGGAGGTGGCGCGCGCGCGCAGGTTCGAGGAGCAGCGCGAGGCGGCGCTCGCGGAGAAGGAGCGCCGCGAGCGCGAGAGCCGCGCGGCGGCGACGGCGCGGCAACTAAAGACGCTGGACGCGCAGCTCACCGATCGGCGCCTCGAGCGGCGCCGCGCGCGGGAGGAGGACGCGCGGTACGCCGGAGAGGTTCAGGCGCGCGTCGAGGCGGCGAAGGTGGCAGAGCAGGAGAAGACCGCGGAGCGGCGGCGTGCGGCTGTGGCGACGCGGCTGCACCTGGAGGCGCAGATGGAGGAGAAGCGCCGGAAAAAGCGCGAGCAGCACGCGGACGTGATGGGCGAGCAGGAACGGCTGTTCAACGCCGCCATTCTGGACCAAGCCTCCGCGGTGGTGCTGCGGGGGGAGGCGTTCGATTAATTCGCACGTAGGTCATGAGCGCATCATCATCGGTGTGCTGTCGTACACGACGCGCGTGCATCACGCGTGGCGTGCGTAAACTGAGACGAAAGAAATACTTTACGTAAAACACATCGCCGTCGCCGCCGCTTCTCGCCGCTTCCCGACTCACGGCGACGTGGCGTTCCCCCCCGGGCTCGCCCTGCTCGACCCCGGGGACCCGCGCGCGCTGGGCTCGTACCCGATCAGGCGGTCCTCGTCCTCCAAGCGCAGCTGCGACAGGACGCTCTCTTCGGTGAGCGACCCGTTGGCGGCGAAGTCGCTCACCAGGTTGGAGAATCGCCGGAAGTCCTCGATGTACAGCCAGTGGTCCTCGTGCTCGAACACCACCGTGCGCGCGCCCGGGATGAGCCGCCCCACCTCCTTGACGCCCTCCAACGGGAAGATCTGCGACTTCCCGCCCGCCAACACCAGGCACGGCACGTCGATCCGTCTCAGCGCGGGGCGCCAGTCCAGCTGCGTGTGGTCCGCCATGAGCGTCGCGAGCCCGACCGGATCCGCCTTCATCGTCTCCGCCATCAACAGCCGCGCGTACCCGGGATCGACGGGATTGCTGAGACACCCGTCTACGTTCCCTTTGGTGAACGCCATGAAGTCGTACTTCAGCAGCGCCTGCAGGCGCGTCAGGGAGACCGCGTCGTAGCACCCCTTGCTGCCCAACGCCCAGTCCTCCGCGCGGTTCTGCAACGGCGCCTGGTCCACGAACACCGCGGTTTTCACCTTCCTCGACCCGAAAAGCTCGAAGTAGGACCAGATGATGGCGCACCCCAGCGACGCGCCGACCAGCGTGACGTTGTCCAGACCGAGATGGGCCAAGAGGTCGCGCAGGTCCGCGGCGTAGCGGGACACGTGGTGTCCCCACTTCGGCTGTTCGCTCTCGCCGTGGCCGCGCAGGTCGTACCGCACCAGCAAAGGCGGGTGGTTCGAGGTCTGCTGCAGCGACGCGAACGCGTCGTCGTAGTACCGGCGCGAGCCCGACCACCCGTGCACCAACACCACGGGCGAATCCGAGGACGACGCGCGGTTGCCTTTGCCGAGCTCGTACACTAAACGCACACCGTCGTTCGTGGTGAACTCGCCTCTGCGAGTGGACATGGTCGCTCACGGGAAAGTACCGAAGGGAAGAGCCGCCGTCGAGCCGCGCGCGCGCCGCTCGAAGTGTCTGTGCCGTCTCCGGCGACGCCTGCATTTGGGTTTAAAGTGCCTTTCGCGCGTGTTTCGCGCAGATCTCTCAGAGTGTGGGATGTCTGGTCGCGACTCCTGCCGAGAACACGTGGCAAACGCTTCGATGCCTCGCAGTCGTGGCAGCGCGCGCGGGATGCTGCGAGCCGCCGCTCGCCGGCTTTCCAGCGCGGCGGCGACGATCTCGCCCCGCGGGGCTGCCGATGCGCTGGGCGCCCCGCTCGCGCGGCGCGCGCGCGCGTTCGCGTCCGAGCCGCACAACGACGACTGGGAGGCCAACTTCGAGGATCTCATGGCGATGGAGGACAGCTACGGCAGCGGCGTGGAGGACCTGAGCTCGGCCGCGGCCGAGCTCGCGGGCGCGCGCATGGCCGAGCAGAAACGGCTACAGGAGGAGATGCGCCGCCTGCGAGGCATCCAGCCCGGCGACCGAGTCAAGGTGCGCGTGCGGCTCGGCGCTCCGTACCCGGAGGTGGTCCAGAGGTTCAACTACGCGTCGCCCTTCGGCGGCGCGGGGCTCGGGCACGCGCCGGGCGGCGGCGGCGGCGGCGACGCGGTGGACGCGTTGGATTCGAAAGAAACACCCGACGGGATGGGCGGCATTTCGCCCACCGCGAAAAGGCAGGCTTCGGCGTCGTCGCGAACGTCGAGCGCGAAGAGACGAGACGACGCGGATGTTCCCTCCGCCGAAAAAAAGAAACCAGGCGCTTCGCGTCGGTGGAAGATGGGCGTCGAGCTCGGGTACGTGGTGTGCGTTCGCGGCGACCGCGTCGGGGTGAAGCGGAACGGGCACCCCGAGGACACGGCTGCTTCGTATCCGACGTACCCGAAGGCGTGGGTGGAGGTCCTGGACGTGGGAGAGATGTGGGAGATGAAGACCGGCCCTCGGAACCTGGGCGCGTTCGCGTCAGACGAGGACTACGCGCAGGCGCAGGCGGCGTGGGCGGAGGCGACGGAAACCGTCAAAGCCGCGAACGCCGCCGGGAAGTAGTGAAACTCGTCTGAACGAATAAAAGCCGCCACGTATCCTACGACCGCACCCTAACGCACACGTCTCGGTGGCGTACTTCTACTTTTTCTTCCCACCCAGCCTTAAAAACGAAGCCACGCCGAACCCGGCGGGCTCGCGGAGCGGCGGCGGCGGTTTCGGCGCCGGCGCGTCGTCCGGTTTCGGATCCTTCGGTTTTTCGGCTAAGTCGCGCGGCTGTTTCGCGACCGCGACCTTCCCCTTATGCAGCGGCGACGTCAACGCGACGGGCGACGAGAGCGCCGAGGCGACCATGCGCAGAGGGGACATCGCGCTCGGCGAGGCGCGCGCGCTGCCGGGCTTGCCTTTGCCGCCGGGCGCGGGCGAGCCGGAGGGCGTCGTCGCGCCCGGCGTGTCGATTTTTTGCAGACTCGCCTCCAGTCGGCTCGCGAGCGCGTCGAGCGTCGTCGCCTCCAGCGCGTCGTCGATGAACGCCACGCCGAGCGCCGAGTTTGCCATAGAGTCTTCGTCGGCGAACGCCACGCGCGACTCGTTGAGTGGGCTCTTGCGGGTCCCTCGCGCGTCGCCGCCGGGAGACGGCGCCGGCGAAACCGACGCGCCCCAGCCCGGGAACGTCTTGAACGGCGAACGGAGCGCCTCGGCGTGCTTCGCCTCCTCGCCGTCCCAGTACGCCTCGTACGCGTCCCGGTCGAACGAGCCCTCCGAGTCGTACGAAGAGTACGAGGAGTACGAGGAGTACGAGCGCGCCGAGTCGGCGTCGGAGTCGGCGTCGGAGTCGGCCTCAGAGGAGGACGCGCCGCGACTCGAGTCGCCGCTCTCCTCCTCCTCCTTCTCCTCCGCCTCGAGCACGGGCGACGGCGGGCGTTTCGGCGGAATCAGCGACGGGGGCGCCGTCTCCAGCGCCTTGCGACGCAGACGCGTGATATCCGCCGTGCTCGGCCGCGCGAGGTCCGCGCTCGACGCCGCGCCGGCGCCCGCGCCACCGTCGTGCTGCAGATACACGTCGAACGCGATGCGGCCGTTTCGAAGACTGCCGAGCACCTCGGGCGTAATCGAGGGACACGCGTGCGTGCGTTCGTAGCGGAGCACGGCGGCGGCGCCGCCGACGGTGCCGCCGCCCGACCCCCCCCGGAACCCCCTGAACCTCGCGCTCCCTTTCGACTCGTGCACGGCCACCACCGGCACCGGCGGCGTCGCGTGCACCGCGCCCCAGCCCGGGCCCAGGTCGCCGTGATACCGCACGCGGAGCGTCGCGGTGACCTGGCCGGTCTGAGGCCGGTCCGCGGTGCTCTCGGACGACGCCCGTCCCGCGCCTCCCGCGCGCGCGTCCTCGTCCGCCGCCTCGTCGGGCCCGATGGCGGTCCTCGGCAAGCCGGTCGCGCGCTTCACTCTGACCAGAAAGTACAGAGGCTTCCCCAGAAGCGTCTCCGGGTCATCCGTCGCCGCCGACTCGCCCAGCGGCGCGCCGTCCCGCGAGCACGGCACCGCCGAAACCTCCAGCGTGCCCCGCCGCTCGCCGTCCGGGCCGACGATCGCGGGGTACGCCGTCTCCGTGTCCAGGCGGTACGCGAGCGGCTCCGTGGACAAGTGCGCGACGCCGAGCTTGCGCATCTCCGTGGACACCTCCTGCCTCGCGCCGGCGCGCATGGCGTCCGCGGCCTCCGATGTGAACAGCGCGCCTTCGCGCCAAGCGCGGTACACTTCGCGCCAGTCGTCCAGGCGCGACGCGAGCGACGCCACCGGCCAGACGCTCCTGCGCCCGGCTTCGTGCCAGTGCACGTCGATCGCAACCTCTAGCGCGTGCTCGAGCGACGCGTCCTCGCCGCCGCCGTCGCCGCGCGCGGCGCGTATGCGGAGCATCGTGCTCTGCGCGTCGACCAGCGTCGGCTTGAACGCGACGCCGACGTCGAAGTCCTCGGCCATCTCGGTCGCCTCCTCGGCGAGCGCGATGGCGCGCTCGAGAGCCTTCTCCAGCCCGGGGTCGATGGAAACGGCGTCGTTCGAAGCGTCCGTGTCGTCGCCGCGTTCGCCCCCCCCCCGCGCCTCACGCACCGCCTCCAGCGCCTGCGCGCGTATGCGCGCCTCGGAGGCGCCCGGGATCGCCGACTCGCGGTGCACCGTCGCCGTGCTCACGACGTTCCTCGCGCGGTCCGCGAACCGGAGCGTCGACAGCGTCTCGTCGTAGTTCACGGACGCGGGCGAGAGCGCCGCTATCATCACGCATCGCGCGTTCCCGCCCAGACAGTCCCGCAGCAAAGACGTCAACACGCTGTCTCGGTACGGCACGAGCTTCGAAGAGTCTTTCTCCTTTTTCTTCTTCGCGGACGATTTCTCGGCGAGCGCGGCGATGCAGTTCCCCAGCGCCGAGAGCGACTTGTTGATGGCGGCACCCTCCTTGAGCCGCGCGCCGGTCGCGCCCGTGCCGTCCACGCGCTCGCTCCCGGCGAGGTCCACGAGCGAGACGCGCGAGCGCGTCTCGACGTCTTCCGTCCCGCCCCGCTCGACGCGCGTGACGGTCAACTCCACCACGGTGTGCGCGCGCGACGACGTCTCGTTCATCCCCGTCGCGGCGACGGTTCGGTTCCGCTCGCCCGTCGCCATCAGCGCCGCGATCGCATCGTAGCTGGTCGCGGTCTTCGGTTCCAGCCCCTCGACGTACGGGCCTTTAATGGGGTGCTGCCGCACCTTCAACGCCGGGCGTCGCGGGGTGGGCTTACCGTTGAACTCCGGCTCGATCGCGTTCGCCGGCGGCGTCTCCGCGGAGACGAGCAGGTCGTACACTTTTTCGTCGTAAATCTCAATCATCGTGACGTCCACGGACCAGGAGGTGTTCCCCTCGCGCTCCGCCTTCTGCAGCCTGGAGAAGATCTCGCGGCACGCGCGAGGCACTATACCCTCGTCATCGGGGCTCGACGAGCCGTCGGGGGGGCCCACCATGCTGTAACTCTTTCCCGATCCGGTCTGACCGTACGCGAACAGGCACACGTTGTATCCCTTCCACGCGCTCTCTAGCACCTCCGCCCCGACCGCGTCGAACACGGAGCCCTGCGTTGCGAACGGAGGCGCGTCCGGGGACCGGTCGTGCGACCAGAACGAGTGGTCGAACGTGAATGTGGTCTCCGCCCCCGTGGACGGGTGCGTGATGGTCGTCTTGGCGTCGCTCATGCGCACGCACGAGGTGGACGCCAGCGCCTCTTCGCGCGGGTTGAACGGACGACATCGCACCGCGACGCGGACGCGGTTCCCGTCGGACGCATCCTCCTCGGTCTCCGCGGAGGCCATGGTCGGGGACGAATTAACCAGTCACCTCCCGTCACCCGACACGCGGACCCGCCGCAGCCGCGGCGGCAGGTCCGCTACGGGTGCTGCGCCGCGAAGAGTGTTGGATGATGATGAACCCGCGCTCGTTTTCTCCAAAGACGAAGTTCGGACGACGGAGGTTTCGAAACAGTTTTCGCTTTTTCTTCTCATCATCGCGCCGCGCGCGCGCGCCGATTCGCCGTCGTATACGTGTATTACAGTCACGTCCGCCTCGGTGTAGTGTCTATGCGGTCACCGCCTAATGCGCGCGAGACGCCGCCTTTCGACGTCCCACGCGTTTGATGTTTTGTCGCTTTTTTTCCCGGTCGGCGGTCCCCTCCGTCGCGCGTCCCGACGAGCCGCCATCCGTCCGTCGTCTCCGTTCGCGTCACGCGTCGCGCGCGCCGGCGACTTCGCCCGGCGTCACGTCGAAGCCCGAGATGGGCGCCGGCGACTTCGCCTGCCTCGGCGCCTCGCCCAGCTCCCTGGGCGTGCCGGGCGTCGTCTCGCGCTCCAGGAACCCGGTCGAGCGCAGCACCGCCGTGCGCGCCTTGAGCGCGTCGCGGCCTTTCAGCGTGTGTCCTTTGCCGCTCGTCATCGACCCGAAAACATCCGCGCTCGGTCGGTCAAACGGCGCCGGCACGCTCTGCCCGTTGTTGAAGCGCGCCTCCATGTACCCCGCGCCGGAAGTGGAGCTGTACGTGGAATGCGTCGTGGCGTACACGTGAGGAGGCACGAACCCTTCCCGGAAACTTCCCGTGCTCGGGTCGATGTACGTCGCCTCGTCGTCCTCCTCCGCGGCGCCGGCGGCGGCGTCGGCGGCGCCAAACAAAGCGCGGCCCGCCCCGGCGCGCGCGCGCGCCTCCGGTCGGCCCGGCGGCGCGCTCGCCGCGACCCGCGGCTTCTTCTCCGGCTCGAACCGGAACGCGTTCGCGGACCGGGTATCGCGCGTCGTTGTTGGATCGCGCCTCGCGACCGGCGCGTGCGCGATCGCGCGGGGCAAGGAGCTCGCCGCGGGCGACGCCGCGACGGCGTCTCCTTGTCGGCCCGACGCATCATCATCCTCCTCCGCGGTCGGTTCGTCGTCCACGTCGGAACGTTCGACGTCGTCCGAGTCACGTTCGGGAAACGGAGGAAGGACGTCATCTTCGTCTTCCTCGTCTCCATCGCCCGCGACGTCCCACACGTCGTCCTCGTTCAGGTCCTCGCCCTGCCCGTCGCGCGTGCGCGACTCGTCCAGCAGCCTCAGCCCGGGCACGGGGGACGTCATGACGTCTGCCGAAAAAAAGCGCGGTCGAACGACGAACGCGTCCTTCCAGATTCGAAAACGTCGGCGTCCCTCTCGGGTGACCGTCGCCTGCCTCGCCGCGAAAAGAAATGCCCTCGCGTGTACGCGCGGCGTACTCCGCGCACACCAGCGGTCGACCGAGCGCTCGGTACCCGCCTCGCTCGTCGGAGGTCTCCCTGCGCGCGCGCGGGAAACACTGGAGAGGCCGCCGGTCTCCCGCGGCTGACTCAGTCTGTCGGCAACCGTGATCCGAATCTCAAATTTTCGACCGAGGCGAAAACGAAAGGACGCGCGCGGTGAATATTATTGGAGACCGGTAAAGCGACGAGTCGAACGTGCGGGCGTTTGACCGTCCTCTCGTTCAAAAAATCGCGCCAAACAAGATGGAGGCGGGTGCAACATCGGCACGTCACACCGGGCGTCATGCACGTATGCGCCACCAAACGCGCTCGCA
>Ga0181561_10005417_pt1 | contig 10896 bp, 6 predicted proteins | sample 011ome_19_FD_133760 | JGI IMG/M metagenome (GOLD analysis project Ga0181561, IMG submission 133760) | Coastal salt marsh microbial communities from the Groves Creek Marsh, Skidaway Island, Georgia - 011510BT metaG (megahit assembly) | ecosystem: Environmental > Aquatic > Marine > Intertidal zone...
ACAGAGGCGGGAAGCGTTTCGGTCGAGTCGAGGGGTACATTACGCCTTTGAAGAAAACACCCAATCGCCAGTTTCTCGTTCCCGGGACGCGTGCGAAATCTCTCCAAAACGCGTGAGAGATCTTCTCGGATAAAAAAAAGCGTGTTATCTCGGGCAGACTCGTCTCTCTCCCACACGACGCCTCGCGCGTCTCCGCGCGCCCTCCGAGGGCTGAGAGAGCTCGAGAGGGCCAACATGCCCCTCTTGAGCGAGCTCGCGGGGATGGTGGAAGAGGTACGCCCCGTCCGCGATCCACGTCATCCCACCCCATCGCGCGATTTCCCGAACCGCCGAAAACACGCCTCGTCTTCCCTCGCCTCGTCTGACGCCGTCCGCCCCCCCCGACGCGCGTTAGCCCACCGTGGTGATCAAGGTGGGCACGAGCAGCCTGCTCCGCCAGGAGGCGGGCACGCTGCACCTCTCGCAGATCTGCGCGCTGTGCGAGACCGTCGCGCGGCTCCACAAGCAGGGCGTCCGCGTGGTGCTCGTGTCCTCGGGCGCGGTTGGCGCGGGCATGTTCCGCATGGGCCTGTCCGAGAAGCCCAAGGAGGTGGCGAAGAAGCAGGCGCTCGCCGCGGTGGGCCAGGTGCACTTGATGCGCTACTACGAGGACATCTTCAACACCATCGGCATAAAGTGCGCGCAGGTGCTGCTGACTCTGGAGAACCTGAGCAACCGCAAGCAGTACGTGCGCGCGCGCGGAACGTTCAGCGCGCTCTTCGAGATGGGCGTCGTGCCTGTGGTGAACGAAAACGACACCGTCGCTGTGGAGGAGCTCAAGTTCGGGGACAACGACACGCTTTCCGCGCAGGTGGCGGCGCTGGTGGACGCGCGCTGGCTGTTCCTGCTGACCGACGTCGACGGTCTGTACACCGCCAACCCGCACACCGACCCGAGCGCGACGCGCATCGAGGTTGTCGAGAACATCAACGAGCTGGACGTCGACCTGGGCGGCGCGGGCTCGAGCGTGGGCACCGGGGGGATGATCACCAAGCTCACCGCCGCGCGCATCGCGTGCGCGGCGGGGTGCAAGACCATCGTGTGCCTCAGCGCGAACCTCGAGCGCGACGTCGAGGCGGCGGTCATCGAGGGCAAGTCCGTGGGCACGGCGTTCCTGCCGGCGAAGAAAGCCGCCAAAGGGAAGAAAAAGTGGATCCTCGCCGTGCCCGTGCGCGGCGAGATCGCCGTGGACGACGCCGGCGAGAAAGCGGTGCTGCGCGGCTTGCCGCTGCTGCTCACGCACGTCGCGGGCGTCTCCGGGGAAGACTTCAGGGTGCAGGAGTGCGTCACCGTGCGCGACGCCGAGGGGAACGAGCTCGCGCGCGGGCTCTGCAACTACCCGGCGACGACGCTCCGCGACGCGGTGGCCAGCCGCGGCGACCCCGCGGAAGCGATCGAGCGCGAACAGGGCTGGGAGGACGACCTGGACGGACCCCCGGAGTGCGTGCACGCGAACAACATGTGCGTCACGCACGTGGAGACGCTGTCGCGCTCGTTCACGTTCTCGGACTTCCAAGGCGCGGGCTACGACTCGGGCGCGCGCGACTCCTCGGACGAGGAGCGCGAGGCGGCGTGAGACGCGCGCGGTAAAATAACGCATCGTCGGAACCGTAAAACACGCGCTCATCACTCTATTAATAATGATATGACACCGGTAACGCGTTACCGTTCATACGCGCGCCTTCCCCCGCGCGTGACGGACGCGACGGACGCGTCGTACTTCCTGCGCGAGGCGGCGTCGCTGAGCACCGCGTACGCCTGCGCGACGTGCTTGAAGAGCGCCTCGGCGGCGGCGCGCAGGGGCGGCGCCGCCGGCGCTTTGTCCGGGTGGTGCCGCAGCGCGAGTTTCCGGTACGCCTGCTTTATCTCCGCGGCGGTCGCCGAGCTCTGCACGCCGAGCACCGCGTAGTGGTCGATGCTGCTCCCCTTCTGCGCCTTGCGCCGCGCCTCGGCGAGCTTCGCCGCGCACTCGGGGCCCATGGACGGCGCCAGCGTCGCCAGGTCGCGCGCCGCGCCGGGCCAGTCGCCCATGCTCAGAAACGCGTCGGCGCGACGCTGCAGCGCGCGCGCGTACGTCTTGTCCAAAAAGTGCGACACGCAGCAGTCCATGACGGCGTCGCAGAACCGGCGCTGCGCCTGGTACGCCGCCGCGCGGTTGGCGTGCAGGATCGCGCGAAACGCGTCGTCTTCGATCTCCGTGTTCAAACCGGCGGTGTACTGCTCCAGCGCCGCCGCGTACCGCTTGGCGTGGAACTCGTTGTTCCCGCGAACCTTGTGGTGCTCAGCGCGGCGCCGGGGACTCGCGCCGGGGCCGGGTGAGCGAGCCCCGGACCCGGACGCGCGTGCGGTGCGCGTCGGCGAGGAGGGCGCCGACCGCGCGCCGCGAGGCGCGCCTCGCGCGCCGGCGCCCGGCGCCCGGGAGGACGGAAATGCGTTCGCCGCGCGCGCGGGGGACAGGGCGGTTCCTTTCGCGCGCCGCGTCGGCGACGACGGCTGGCTTCGGCTCCCGGTCCCCTTACCGGATTTGTACGGGTCCTTGAACGCGGCGTTGGGGGCCGCGCCGGATGTGTGAGGTCGCTCGGACCACACCGGAGGCGCGTCCGGTTTGGACGACGCGTCGGTGTTCGCGCCGCCGCTCTTCGCCGCCGCCGCCGCCGCCGCCGCAGCGCGCACGGAGGCAATCTCGCCGGCCCACCGTTTCCGCTCCGACTCCCAGCGCGCGCGCTCGGCGGCGAACTGCGCGCGTTCCACCTCGAGCTCCTTCCGCGCGACGCGCGCGGCGAGGCTCTCCTCGCGCGCCCTCGTGCCAGCAGCCTCCGCGTCGCCCTCGCCGCGCGCCTCGCGCCGCGCCGCCGCGGCGACGGCGTCGCGCAGTCGCTCGATTTCCAGTTTGGCCTCCGCCAGCTCGGCGCGCGTCTCGGCGTGCTCCGCCGCGTTTCTTTTCAGCTCCTCGCGGAGCGCCCGCGCCTGCTCGCGCGCCGCGCGGGTCGCGTCCTCCGCTCCGCTCGCCGTGGACGCTTTGGCGCGGCGCGCCTCATCCACCTCCCCCCGGAGCGTCCTCGCCTCCTCCTTCTTCGCGGAGAAGGCGCTGACCAGCCTGGCGTTCTGCGACGCCATCTCCGCCAACGCCGCGCGCGCGCTCCGGCGGCCGGCTTCGACCTCCGCGCACCGCTCCGCCGCCTTGCGCAGCTCGTCCTCGAACGTCTCCTCGCGCGCGAGCGCCTTCGCGAGCATACTCGCGGTCTCCTCGCGCGCCTTGCGATGCTGCGCGTGCGTCTCCTTCAACGCCGCGTACTTCCCGGCGACGATCCGCGCCGCGGCGCGCGCGTCCTCCGCCGAGCGCCGCGGCTCGCCCGCAGAGCTCGCGCTCGAAACGTCCGCGTCGGCGGCGAAGGCGGCCGGCGCGGCATCGCTCGCGTCCGACCCACCGGACGCCGAGCGCGTCTCGTCGCGCGTCGTCGGCGCGACGCTAGCCGTCGTCTCCGACGCGATCCGCGATTCCACATGCGCCGCCTTCGCCGCCGCCGCGAGCGTCGCCTCAGCCTCCGCGCCCGTCGCGCCGGACGCCGCGCGCGCGGCTTTCGCGCGCGCAACCACCGCGTCCATCCACTGCGAGACACCCCTGTTTCCGGGACTGTTTCGACTCTCGGTGACTGTTTCGACTGTCACACCGCTGATCGCCTCCTCCCCGCTCGGGGTTTTGATCCCGTGGCTCCGCACGCTCACGCTCTCGTTCGCGGAGGCGCCGCTCATCGAAGCCGCCGACGAGTCGGGGGACGACGCCGCCGCCTTCTCGGCGGCGGCGGCGAAGGGAGACCGCGCCTTCCCGGCGCGGCGGAGGCGGTGGGCGTCGGCGACGGGCGACGCGCCCGCGGAGCGCAAGCCGCCGGCCATGCCTCCCGCGACGGCGGCGGCGGCGGCGGCGGCGCGGCGCGCCGCGTCCGCCGCGGACCCCGCGGGGGACGACCCGAGCCCGGTCCGCGCCAGACTCGCCTCCACCTCGCGCAGCAACTTCTCCTCGTCGGAGACGGCCGGCGGCGTGCCCGTCGTCGGCCGCGCGTTCTCGTCTTGTTTGCGCTTCTCCGGCCGGAACGGAACCGAGGTCTTGGCTCCGCGCGGGTTGGCCGCGGCGGCGAGCCGCGACGAAAACGCCGCCCCCGCGGAGGGATTTCGGTTCGCGGCGGCGTCGCCTTTCAGCGGGGACGCGCTCGACGCGGTGAACGCCGCGGCGGCGGCTCGAATCTGCGGGTCGTGGGAGGGAAGTAAGGACGAGGGTGGTGAGCGTGAGGTCGGCACACCTCTTGCGTGTCTGAAACGGCGTCCCCGCGTCGCGTCGTCGCGCGTCCTCGCGGTGTCCGCGTCGCCATCGGTGGCGTGAACGGCTCTCCCGAGGAAACCAAGGCACGACCACCGCGCGAAACGACGAGGGAGGCGGCGGTCGCGGCGGTCAGAGTTGGACGCACCCTTCGGTGGTAGTCGCGATTTACGTCACCCATGCTCGCCTCGAGCGCGGCGATGGGCGATGCCGCGTTCTCCTTGTCCTGCGTCGTTCGAGAGACAAGGGTGGAGCACCGTCAGGATGGCGTCGGAGGTGCCGCCGTTTCGATAACGCCTCGGATGTCGTGGAAAGGACGAGCGCGCGCGCGCGCGTGCTTCGTGCGTACCTCTTGCGCCGGCATGGCGCACGCCTCTTCGCCGGAGACGTGCCACGCGCGACGTGGCGCGGAACCTGCGCCCGCCTCGAAGTCACGCGCGTCGGGCCCTTCGCCCGCGCGTTACGTTGTGCCGCGCGATGCTCTTTCCCCCGTCGACGTTTCGGGGACCGCACAGCTTTCGAGCGAGAGTTTTGCCATTCGCGAACGGCTCCACTCGCCACACTTGCGACCATGTGATGATTTTCGACCTTTTACCGAAACCACGACGCACGCGGTTGATTCGTCGCGCGCGCGGCGACGTGGAGGTGTCCGGAGCCGCGGGCGCGTCGCAGCGCGCTGCCGCGTTGCCTCCTTAAGCGCGGCGGCCGGTGACCGTCGTGGTTATCCCGCCGCGTGACCCCGTTCGTTACCGCCAGACGCCCGGCGATCTTTCGCGAACCTTCCATCGAAGATGGATGACGAGGACCTTTACGCGACGCTCGGCGTCGATCCTTCCGCGGACGCGGAATCCGTTCGCCGGGCGTACCGCAAGCTCGCCGTGCGGTGGCACCCCGATAAGAACCCGGGCGACTCGGCGACGGCGGAGGTGATGTTCAAGAAGGTGGCCGCGGCGTACGAGGTGCTGAGCGACGAGCGCAAGCGCGCGGCGTACGACGGCGAACGCGCGGAACGACGAGCGGGCACCGATCCTCGCGGCGGCGCGCGAGCTCGCGGCGCGCGAGCTCCTGGACGCGGCGCGTCTCGTTTCGGCGCCGAGTTCGGGTTCGGGGGCGGGTTCACGCCCCACCACGACCCGTTCGAGGTGTTCCGCGAGGCGTTCGGAGGCCGGGACCCGTTCGCGGATGACCCTTTCTTCGCCGCCGCGCGCAGCCGCTTCGGAGCCGCTCCGAATGCTCCGTCGCTCTTCCGCGACGCCGACCCGCTGGCGAGCGCCGCGCTCGGCGCGGGCTTCGGCGTGCCCTTCTTCGACGCGTTCGACGCGCTCGCGCGCGAGCCGTTCGGAGAGCCGTCGTTCGGAGGCGTGCGTGAAAGAGGCGCACACCGCAGCTTTCGCGGCGACGACGCCCGCGGCGGCGGAGTGGCCCGATCCACCTCGAGCCAGACGGTGGTGATCGACGGCCGAAGGCGCACGCGCACGACGACCACCATTCGGCACGCGGACGGCCGCGTGGAGACGTTCACGGACGAACACGTGGACGACGAGTTCCCCGCGGCGCGCGTCGGGGGGCGCGACCGGGACGCCGCGCTGCCGCGAGGCGCGGGGGGCGGGCATAGCCGCCTCGCGCGGAGGGGGTACTTCTAAACTTCTTTTCCGGCGTTTTTTTTGTTGTGCGCAAAGAGACGCGACAGTTTTTTTCTTCTCATCACACTGAAGCGCATACGGGAAAAATGTTCTTTTTCGGTTTTTGAAGACTCGTGTACATACGTTTGGTGATTCTTTCGACCGTTGGGCATTTTCGTTTTCGTTTTTCTCCATCGAAAAGTTGGCGGCGATTTGCGTTTCGCGAAGATGCCAACACGCGAAACATTTGAATCGGCTGAACCGAGCTGACAACTTCAAAATTTTGAAGTTGCACGCCGAACGCGCTGACGTTTTCCCGTGTTTTCGAATCGAAGTCGCGCGCACAACACACGACGCTCTCGCATCGTCGCGCACGTCGACGACCGCGTCGAACGTCACAGCTACCGCTACGCCGCGTTCCCCAGACGCAGCGTCGGTCACTCCCCTGAGCGCGCGGCCGCGACAGCGACGCACGCCCGGAATTCGGAACGATGAACGACAAGGCGCATTCATTGCCTCCCGTCACGGGGTGCGTATCCCGTGTTCGACCCGGGGATCGGGCTCCGTCCCCGAGCGAATCCCGCGCCGCGCGAGCGGAACCGAGTCGCGTGCGCGCGCGAGACTCGTGCCTTTGATGCGCGCGAGACAACCCGACTGACGCTCGCTCCTTTTCCCATCGACGCAGCCGCATTGGCGGCCCCACGAGGCGGTCGGCGAAGGGTGGCTGGACGCCCGCTGAGGTGAGTTTTTCGCTTGCGACCGCGCCTGTCCCCAACACCGGCTCTTCCCGCGCGAGCGCTAGTCCGTCATCGGGTCAGGCATCGGTGTGATGCGACACATCGAATGATACGCCGACGCGCCCTCGACGCGCGTTCAGTGGCGCGCGATGCCTGGACCGCCGCGTTTCCGACGACGGGATCTCGCGTTCGAAACACCGCGTTTTTGAAGCGGTGGTGGTGCAGGGCACTGCGCGCTGTCGAAATCCTCCTTCGTCGCGTCCGACGAGCGCTCCCGTTCCGAGACCGAACGCTGACCTCCCGGACCCGCCCCCTCACAACGCAGGATGACATCCTCCGCCGCGCCGTCGCTCAGTACAAGGGGAAGAACTGGAAGAAGATCGGTGCGTGCGCCCGCCACTCCCCGGCGAACCTCCCCTCTCGAAGGCGAGAGGTTGCCTTCGCGGACCGACTCGCCACGCGCGTCGTGGTCTTTAGCGCCCGCCGACCAAGCGCGCGCGTTCGGCGCGGTCACGACCCGCGCGGAGCCGCAGGCGCGGACGCGCGCGCCGCCACGCGCGTCGCCGCGACGCAGCCCACCTCCCGTCGCGCGTGCGGCCGCCGCGCTTCACTCGCCCGCCCCCGCCGACGCCCGCTGACCCCCCCGACTATTCAAAATTCGCCCACCCCGCGCAGCCGAGTACTTCGAGGAGCGCACGGACGTGCAGTGCCTGCACCGCTGGCAGAAGGTTCTGAACCCCGAGCTCGTGAAGGGCCCCTGGACGAAGGAGGAGGACGCGAAGATCATCGAGCTCGTTGGCCAGCTCGGCGCAAAGCAGTGGTCGAAGATCGCTCAGCAGCTCCCCGGGCGCATCGGCAAGCAGTGCCGCGAGCGCTGGTACAACCACCTGAACCCCGACATCAAGCGCGAGGAGTGGTCGCGCGAGGAGGACCGCGCGCTGATCATCGCGCACCGCGCGTTCGGGAACAAGTGGGCGGAGATCGCCAAGACCTTCGTCGGGCGCACGGACAACGCCATCAAGAACCACTGGAACAGCACGCTCAAGCGCAAGGTTGACGAGGCGCTGGCGCGCGGGCTCGACGCGCTCGCCGCCGCCGACGCCAGCGCCGACGACGCCTCCGCCAAGAAGAAGGGCAAGGAGAGCGCCAAGAAGGCGGCCAAGTCCGCCGAGGCCAAGGCGGCCAAGGCGCTCGCCAAGCAGGCTAGGCAGGTGGAGCTCAAGGGCAGCAAAAGCAAGAAGCGCAAGGGTGCCGCCATGCAGGGCTTCGAAGGCGCCGCCAAGCGCCCCGCGCACGGCGCCCCCGAGAATTCGGCGCGCGCCGCCGCCGCCGCCGCCATGTACGGCTCGGCGAACCCGCACATGGCGCAGGCGGCCGCGGCGGCGGCCGCGGCGGCGTTCGACGCGACGCTCATGCACGGCATGCTCGTGAGCCCCAGCCAGGGCGGCACCGCGGGCGGGCCCTCGCCCTTCGGCGCCGCCGGCGCCGTCGGCGGGCACCTCTTTGCGTCGCCGTACTCGCAGGCGAAGGCGAGCGGCGGCGGCTGGGGCTACGGCCAGCCCGCGTCGGCGGAGCGCGGCGGCGCGCCCATGCACGGCATGGGCGCCGAGCACGGCGGGCAGGGCGCGCCGCGCTCGCCCTTCCCCATGACCGAGCTCTTCGAGTCCATGGAGCCGGGCGGCTCGCCCAGCGCGCGCGGCGCCGAAACCGGCGCGTCGCCGCTCGGCGCGCTGTCCACGATGATGGCGGGCGGGAGCAGCCCGCTGCTCTCCAACTTCTCGGGCGGCTCGCCCATGAACCTGTACGCCTCGCTGCTCGCCTCGCCCGGCGGCGGCGGGAGCAGCGCGCGCAAGGGCGCGTCCAACACCGTGCTCCGCGCCGACGCCGCCGCCGCGCAAGCCGCGGGGCAGCGGGAGGCGCCCGCGGACGCCGCGGCGGCCATGGCGCCGCCGCCCGCCTCGGCGCTCAAGCGCCAGGGCGCCGACGGCGTCGCGGCTTCGCCCGGGCCGCAGACGTGGTTCGACACGCCCGGCGGCGGCGCCGGGCGCGCGACGCGCGCGGCGACCGCCGCGGCGGCCGCGGGCGTCAAGGCGGACGCCTCCGCCGGCGTGGCCGGCGTCGCGGCGGCGGCGGCGGCGGCTGTGCCCCGCATGGCGGGCGTCAAGATGGAGGGCGAGCTCGCGGGGTTGGCGTCGCCGCCGTACAAGGGCAACACCGTGCCCGGGCGCCTGTCGTCCCTCTTCCGCCGCGGCGGCGGCGGCGAGCTCGTCGACGGCTCGGCGCCCGCGAAGCTCGGCAAGGAGCCCGTCGCGAAGGACGACGTGCTCGAGGTGATGCGCCAGCTGGAGCAGCAGAACTCGCGGGACTACGCGCAGGCGGAGCAGTTCCTGGCGGCGGCGGCGGCGAAGGACGGGTCGAAACGGGGCGGCGCCGCGGGCGACTCGCCCAGCCTGTACTTGATGCGATGAAGCGTTTCGATTCGGTTTTGCGGCGAGACGCGGCGAGACCTCCGCGGGGGACTATTTAACGCGTCGCCTTCGGCGCGACGAGGAGGGAACACGTACGCGTAGACCGCGCGCGAAACCAGCTCGAACGGTCGGTTCGCGCGCCGTGACCCGGCTCGGCCTCGAGGGGAGGACGGGTCGGACTTTGTGAATAGGGTACAGACGAACTACGGACGTTTTCGTTACGACTACGAATCGGACGTTTCGACGATTCGACGAGACGAGCGTCGTCGTCGTCACAACGCCGCGCCCGAGAAGATCCCCCGGATCGCGCCGTCTGCCGCGCTCCCAGACGGGTGCACCTTAACCTTCCGGTCGCCGAGCACGCGCACGCCGCCTTCCCACACCTGGTACTCGAACCCGCGCAGAGCGCACCGCGGCGACTTCACGACTTTCACCACGCGGATCTGCGCGCCCGGGTTCTTTTTTTTAGTGGCATCCGCGCATTCCGCGAGTCCACCGCCGGCACCGCCGACGGCATCGCCGCCGCCGTCGCCTCCACCGCCCGTTCCCGTCACGGACGATTCCGCCGCGCCCTCCAGCACGAGCCGCGTGTTGACGCAGTGCGCCCACTTCACGCCCAGCGCCGCGGCGGTGGCGGCGGTGGCTGACGCGTCGCCGGCGCCGGCTTTGAAAAAATCGGCGCCCTCGTCGGCGGCGCGCGCGCGCGTGGTCACCTGGTTGGTCACGAGCGCCGCCATGTGCAGGCGCTCCGCCTGCCGCTTGAGCACACTGGCGATCTGCCCGAGCAGTTCCTGGCGTCGCGCGATCTGCCCGCGCCCCACGCCGAACTCCGCGCGCGCCAGCGCGGCGACCGAGTCGACGACGAGCAGCCGCACGGCGTGGTCGACGAGCGCCTCTTCCAAGCCGCTCAGCCGCTGGAGCGTCTCGGAGAGCGTGGACGGGGTGAGGACCAGGATCTTCTCGGTCAATGCGCGCAGCGCGGTGGCTTTCGCGTCGCGCTCGTGCGCTGCGTCGTCGCTCGATACGCCGTACGCGGAGGGAAACACGTTCGCGGCGATCTGCGCGACGCGCGCGCCGGAGAACTTCTGCTCGGTGTCTACGAACACGACGCCGGCGTCCAGGCCGCCCAAGCGCCTGGGCGCCGCGGCGGCCACGGCGAGCGTGAGGCAGAACTGCGTCTTGCCCGCGCCGGCGGGACCCACTAGCTCGGTGATCGACCCGGTGGGCACGCCGCCGCCCAGCGCCGAGTCGAGCGCGCGCAGGAACTCGCCGCCGCGCACGTACGCGGGACCGGCGGATGTCGAGACCGACGCCGCGCCGGGTTCGCTCGGGGCGTCCGTCGCCGCGCGCGGGGAGGCGGCGGGGCCGCCTCGAGCGCCCGCGGCGGCGTGCGCGCCGACGCGGCTCGCGAGGAGCGCCCGCGCGGTCGTGGGCTTGGGGCACACGTTCCGGGCGACGGACGCCACCACGCGCTCCGCCGCGGGCAGCGAGATGTCCAGGAGCTCCACGAGGTCCAGCGACGAGCGCGTCAGCACGTCCTCCGCGGTGCGGAAGTTGTGGCCCTCAAGCTTGGACAAGATCTCCACGTTCAGGCCGGCGACGCGCGCCAGCGAGCGATGCTTCGCGGCCATCGCGAAGAAGCGCGGCGCCCAGCCCGGACGCGCCGTGCGGGCCGCGACACCCGCGCCGCGCGTTTGAACTCACGAACGGCAGAT
>Ga0181561_10005418_pt1 | contig 10896 bp, 5 predicted proteins | sample 011ome_19_FD_133760 | JGI IMG/M metagenome (GOLD analysis project Ga0181561, IMG submission 133760) | Coastal salt marsh microbial communities from the Groves Creek Marsh, Skidaway Island, Georgia - 011510BT metaG (megahit assembly) | ecosystem: Environmental > Aquatic > Marine > Intertidal zone...
GTATATATGATATTATCTGCATTATCACATATATAGCATATCGTATTCATTTAAAAAAAACTTGGTCTTTTATTCTTTTTATCTTGGGAACTATTTATATGTATTTCTTTTATATGTGACATATCACTATTTATACTAATGTTATCATCTTCAATTATTTGTTCGGGTATTAAGGTTTTCATATCTATTATTTCATTTTTATCTAATGAAAAACTTTCCGCCAATGGAGTATCCACTCTAACTATTGGCTCTACATTATTTTCTTCTTCTGGTTGACTGATTTCTTCTGGTTGACTGATTTCTTCTGGTTCTCTTATCACTTCTGGTTGTCTTATTACTTCTGGTTGTCTTATCACTTCTGGTTCTCTTATCACTTCTGGTTGTCTTATCACTTCTGGTTGTCTTGTTACTTCTTCTTGCTCGCTTTCTTCTTCTTGCTCACTCTCTTCGTTCTTGCTTTCTTCGTCTTTGCCTTCTTCTTCTTGCTCACTTTCTTCGTCTTTGCCTTCTTCTTCATGTTCTCTTTCTTCTTCTTGCTCACTCTTTTCTTCTTGCTCACTTTCTTCTTCTTGCTCGCTCTCTTCTTGCTCGCTCTCTTCTTCCTGTTCGCTCTCTTCTTGCTCGCTCTCTTCTTCTTGATCGCTTTCTTCTTCGGCTTCCTGCTCGCTCTCTTCTTCTTGCTCGCTTTCTTCTTCTATTTCATGTTCTTTTTCTTGGATTTTGCTTGATTTTTTTGGGTCTTCTGTAAACTGATTTACAGTATCAGTTAAGCGTTCTTCTATTTGATTTAATATATCATCAAATGGTATAAAATCTCTAAACGTCTTCTTTATTATTATTCTAATATTTTCTTCAATTATATTTAAATTATTTTGATATTCCGCATCTCTTATATTCTTATTATTAAACAGATAAGCGTTTTTCCATGCAAAAGAAGCTATATTCATATAACATTTATGTATATAATCCTCGGCCGCAGGTATCTTTATTTTAATATTGTCAAACTGATCGCGATATTCGTATATCTTTATTTTTATACTGTTGATTATTATAATTTTTATTAAATTATATATATATTTACACTTTGTGTTTTTTACTATCTTTTTGTACTCATCATCTATAATATTATTATTCCATTTTTTAATTTGTGTTAATTCACTTTGAAACTTTTTAACATTATTTTCCGTTTCACTCCATATTTTATTTATGCGCTTTGATATTGCTATTCCGAGTATATCTTGTATATGCTCAATATACTCATTTCTCGTTTCTATTAAGGCTTCCATATATATAATATTTGTTAGTAATATTCTTTATATGCTTAGAAAAAATGAATAAATACCAAGTAATGATTGATTGTTCTTCCTCGTTAATAATAATTATATTATCTACCAATATTCGTATTACTTATTAATTTTTTTTATAATTTTTAATATAATTATTTATAAGTGCCTTGATTGTTCTATTATTATTCATTTTAATTTTATTTACTTTATGCAATTGTTTTAGTTCAGTAAGTGTCATTATATTTAATTGTTTTCTTGTTAATTTTCTTTTACCACCTCCGACTCTACCACCACTATCACCACTACCACTAATAACACTTGTTATTGGTGGTAGTGGTGATAGAATCCGTTGTGGTGCTACCTTCACGTCTGTCTGCTTCTCCCATGCCTTATTTTCGTTTGAGTATACCTGCCACCGAGTGTCTGCCTCCTCTGGCCCGAACTCCCCCATGCTCTCCACATACGCCCGCATCTTGTTGGTGCCTACATTTTTCATATGTCCAACACACCAGGTAGGCTCGCCTTTGACTTTAGTCCACCACATTGCGGTCTCCTGATCATTCATTTTCGTATAGACTGCACGCCCATTGCGCACTATCTCTGTCTTCTTATACATTCCATTGATGTCCCCTGATAGTTGTTTATTGTCTTTCTTAATTCCGCTGATTCTCACATGTTTGGGGCCGCGCGCTATTGCTAATGCTACTTCTGCTGCTTTTGCTGCCTGTGCTGCTGCGCGTTTTGCTACTGCTGCTGCTGTTGCTGCTGCTGATGCTTTTCCTGCTGCTGATGCTGCTGCTGCTGCTGCTTCTCTTTCTACTTTTGTTGCTGCTGCTTTTGTTGCTGCTTCTGATGCTGTTGCTGATGCTTTTTTTGCTTCTTCTGCTGCTGCTGATGCTGCTGCTGATGCTGCTTCTACTTTTGTTGCTGCTGCTGCTGCTGCTGTTGCTGCTGCTTCTACTCTTGTTGCTGCTGCTGATGCTGTTGCTGATGCTTTTTTTGCTTCTTCTGCTGCTGCTGATGCTGTTGCTGATGCTGTTGCTGATGCTTTTTTTGCTTCTTCTGCTGCTGCTGCTGCTGCTGCTGCTGCTGCTGAGTTTTCTGCGTATCTTGCTTCTGCTAATTTTTGTGCTTCATCCGCTGATTTTCTTGCATTATCCGCTGATTTTTGTGCTTCATCCGCTGATTTTTGTGCTTCATCCGCTGATTTTCTTGCATTATCCGCTGATTTTTGTGCTTTATACGCTGATATTCTTATTTCTGCTGATTTTGATATTTCAGATTTGATCACGAGCTTTTCATTAGTGAAATCTATTAAGTCTTTTAATTGTGATATTTCAATTTTTCCTTCTAAAAATTTTTCATCACTAAATAATGTATCTGGAAGAGAATTTTTTAATATATTATAATACTTACTATCAATGTTCTTCATATTAAAAATTATACATAATGCCTTTTTTTCTGTGCTATGAGCTAAAATAATTTGTATTTTTTCGGAACCTTTGTCTTTGAGATTAGCACATATTTTATGTAATGTTTCACCTATTACTTCAAAACTTTTATTATTATTTTTATGTTTGCCTTTTTTAATAAAGAAATTTTTATTTATCATTTTTTTTAAAAATCCACATAAAAAAAGATGTTCTATACTATTTATGTCATCACCAAGGTTAGGTAAATTAAAAGTTTTGTTTTCATACTTATTGAAAGACTCAATGTTATACAAGGTAAACCTTAAAGGCGTATTGTCTTTTCTTATCATATATGTTTCAACTTCTTTTTGTTTATAGTATAGTATATTTTTACCATCATTACAAAGGGATAAGTACTTGGGTACTGCTGGCTCTTTAATATTAACGAATTGCAACCCGCCTTTCATAAAATTATAATTCATATTCTATTAATATGTTGTACTATTATAATTAAATAAAAAATAGCAACATATATATAATAATTATATCTATATAAATTAATAATAATGAAAAATTATATATTAATTACAGATATTGGGCGCGATACTGATGATACACTTGCATTAATAATTTTATTATATTTACACAAAATTAAAAAAATAAAATTATTAACAATCGCCGTATCTGGGGCAAAATTAAAAAACAGAGCTAATTGTATTTTTTACTGGTTATCTAGGTATTCAATTATAGATATATCCGTGGTTATTTCTTTAAATGAAGAGTTTATATTTAGTCCAATTGATATTGATGAGAGAACTAATAAAATCGTCAAGGATATTGATAGTAATGTATGTATATTACCATATGATGATACGGATATAAATATAATGGAACTTAAAAAAAATATAAAGACTTATGATAATTTAACTAGTTTTTTCGATAATAATGTTGATAATAACGTTAATGTAATATCAATAGCGCCAGTAAGACCATTATATAATTGTTTGATAAATAATCCTAAAATAATAGATAAGGTAAGTAATATTTATTTTCAAGGAAATGTATATTATTCTAAAAACTCAATGATACCCGACATAAGAGGAGGCGGTAGAGGGGCATATAATTTTGGAAATGGATTTCCTAATTCGGAAGAAATACAAAAAGAAACGAAATATGTAATAGATGTATTTCATAAAAGGTATATGCGGAGCCTGGATAATAGATTATATTTTCTAGGTAAAAACACAGCATATCTAGTTGAGTTTAATCAAAAAGACCTTAATTCAATAGACAAAGATATTGCTGAGTTAAGTATAAAGAAAACCTTATTATTTGCCAAAAACTTGCCCGACATATTCAGTATGGTTTTCAAAGATAATATAGATAATAAAGCGAAGAAGGTGGTTATAAGAAAGAATATTGTACATATCAAAGATATTATTAGTGACGAAAAATCAACAATGAATCAATATATCAGCGATTTAAATGATAGGATAAATATAATAGATAGAAAGAATATAGCGAAGATTAACTATCTTGAAAAAGAAATAGGTACAATAAAGAAACATATAGATAGTATAAATAAAGGCGATGAGGATTATTACGACAGTTGTTATATATTATTCACACAATTTTTAATGGATAATGAAGATATCAGAAATAAATACACTATTGATTTTCTTAGAACAATTACAAAAATAAGTAATCCATACGACCTGGTATTAACGTATTTGGTAATATATGGTAATTTATTTAATTTAAATAAGAGTAAGTTTTTAACAAAGAATGATAATGAATATATTAAAAGTAAACATATTCAATTTAATGAGAAGGACAAGGGAATATTTAAAAACAAAGGTGTTAAAGGGCATATGAAAAGAATGTTAAAAAAGGCTTTGTCAAAAAAGAGTAAAACGAGTACATAATTGTTTTAAAAAGCTAAATTTATAAAAGTTTATAAAATTCTAGAAAAATAAAGATTATGTACTCAAAATATTGATTAAAGTATAAGATATTCGGATACGTTAAAGATATTGTGAATAATCCTAAAAAATATAAATTTTTTTTAATTAATATTTTACCTAATATATTATCTCATGTAGAATCAAATTTTATAATCAAATAATTCAAAGTCTTTCTTAAAATAATTATATATTAAATTTAATGATTCTTTATTCAATATTTCATTTACTTTTTTTGAATTATTTGTAATCTTAATATCTTTTATAACATCTTCACGTTCTATTTCTTTTAATACCTTTTTCAATTCTTTTTCATAATTTTCAAATCTATACACATCAGTTACTAATTGAGTTTTACAATCCAAATCATATACATATTTATATTGCAATGATAATGGACCCCAATCCGGATCTTTGTATTTATTTATATCCAAAAACATTTTCTTAATCCAATCATTTATATTATTATTTTCTGCTAATATTCTATGTTTATCTGGACCCATTTTACAATTGTTTTTTAAACTTTTATAACTCTCACTTTTATCATTTAATTCATTTGTTTCTAAATCTTTAAAATACAAATGCTTCAATAAATGATTATACCAAGATATTATTCTTGTTACAGGATGCCTTACAAACACAAATGAATATTTATTTAATATTTCAGCTTTACGTAAATAAATATGCTTATGCGTTTTTTTTATATCTAATAAAGCCGTTATAGTATCACCACCTGTTTTAGGATTATGAATAAATACATAATCATACGACATTTTTTACATTACTTATTATACTTAATTTTAAGTCATTACTTATTTTTACAATTATATTGTTATTGTGATGGTTAACCGTGTATTACACGTTTTTTCAAGAATTCTATATCATAATCTAGGTCATTCGGTTTTATGTTTTAATTTACGCGTAGTTAATTTTTAAAGTTTTTTATGATATAAATATTTATTTTTCTTAATATAGAGAATACACATATATATGGAATGCCAGTTACATTGAATAATACAAATATTACAATTAACGATGGCACGAATAATTTTGTATTAGAAACAGTAAAGACACATGTCCCAGAAGTTGATATAGATATTGATATTGTACCGGTGATAACTAATAGCGAAGGTGATCCTGCTTTTGAACTATTAACATATACTCATAGTGGAGGCAGTGAAAACCAAACAGAATTTAATTTAACAATAAATGAAGATACTACTTGCGATATCCTTATTGTTGGTGGTGGTGGTGGTGGTGGTAGATGGAGAGCAGGAGGTGGTGGTGGTGATGTTTTATACTTTGAAAATATAACATTAAATGGAACATATAATATTAATGTTGGTAAAGGTGGGGCTGTTCCAAGAGATACATCACATGTTCATTATTGGGGTGGATATAATGGTAATATTAGTTCTATAACGGGTGGGAATATTGGTAATACTTTAAATATAAATGCAAGTGGGGGTGCTGGTGCTGGTGGATGGAATTTAGCACCTTTAAATCCTGAAATAGTTTCTTATACAAACCCAAGTACAGGTGGAACAGAAACAAGTTCAGGTGGTGGTGCTGGAACGGCCAATTTAACATATACCCCTTCCACAGGAAATGATGTATCTGGTAATGGAGCACAAGGTGATTATGATGGTAATGATAATAGTGCTGATGATGGAGCGGGAGGAGGTGGTGGAGGGGGGGGAACAAATGGAAATGGGGGATTACCAGTAGGAGAAACAGGAGGTGTTGGTGGAAATGGAGAAAATATTGATATTACTGGAACAACAATAATGTATGGTCGTGGTGGTGATGGTTGGGGTACAAATAATGGAACACCTACAATAACACCAGAAAATATAGGACAAGGAGGCGCGGGAGCAGATCACCAAACAGGAATACATAGAGCAGGCGGTTCAGGTATTGTAATAATCAGAAAATATCTAGAACCAGTTGCATTATATGAAGAGCAAACAACAGTGACGCAAAACCCTTTATTACCAGCTGATAGTACTAATTTAGTTGTGTGGTATAAATTAGATGGTAATTATGACGATAGTAGTGGTAATGGTAATACTCTTATACCGCAAGGAAATAATCCAAATGGTCTAACATTTAATACATTAAGTGATAATAATTTTCCATATTCACAATGGGCTTATTCTACACAGACAGCAAACCAATCGTGGGCTAAAAGCCCTAATATAAACAAAAATGTTCCTATATCAATAGCTTTCTGGTTTAGAAAAACTGGAACAGCATCTCTTATGACAATTTTGGGTTATGGTGATTTTCCAACTGGCGCTATACAATTTGATTTGATTAGTAATAAATTAAGAATATATACAGCTTTATCCGGATATTGGACTACATATCCTGAATACACCGGTATAACTAATAATGTTTGGTATCATTGTGTTTATGTATTGACTAATGAAAATCCTGTAAAAACATATTTATATGTAAATGGAATCCAAAGAGCAACAGGAACTGGTTCTGTTAATGCTACATTATACAAAGCCGTAAATATTACAATCGCAAATAGTGGCGATGGAAGTAGAGGATTTGAAGGAGATATCGGAGATTTTAGATTTTATGATAAAGCATTATCGGCGTATGAAATAGATATTTTGGCCAATAATAAAATTGAAAACCCTGATTATAAGATTTTGACATTTACATATCAAGGACCTTCATATCCTGTAATAGATGCTGATGCTGCAAGTTTAGTTGCTCATTATAAGTTTGATTCAGGTGAAGAACTTACAGATAGTGTTGGAAATTATCCATTAACTAATGACGGTTCAGTATCTTTTCCATCAGATACTAAAATAGTAGGTAAATCATCATATTTTCCAAATATCAACAGTGATGGGTTTTTAAATATTACTGGTGGATTTAATCCATATACTATATGGAATGGTAATGGCATCAGTTTTAGCATTTGGTATAAAATAAATCTTAATGATTCTGATACAGCTGGTCGCATATTTGAATTCGGAAACACAAACATCCATTTAATTTGGATGGCAGTTCAATTAAATGGAACAGGTGATAATAATTTAAGTTTATATGCAAAAGGTGGTCATACTGGTGGTAATGGTCCAACCATATCAGTAGGAAATGGAACACTTGATGGCAATTGGCATTATATAGTATGGATAGTAGATACTAATAGTGACTGGCATTGTTATATTGATGGTGTAAATCAAAATATAACAGCAAATTGGGATATTCCTAATATTACAGGTGGATATACCACAAATCGTTTAGGTAAATCAATATACAAAAACGATACAACGCAAGATTTAAAAGGTTACCTAGACGATTTCCGTATATACGATAAAGCTTTATCAGCTACTGAAATATCAGATTTATACAATCAATATAATCAAACATCCTATACTGTTAATTTCCCAGAAGAAACCGAATGCGATATCCTTATTGTTGGTGGAGGTGGTGGTGGTGGAACTGGAATATATGGAGGAGGAGGAGGAGCTGGCGGATTAGTATTTCAACAAAATTTAGTTTTAAATGGAAGTAATACTGTAAAAGTTGGAAAAGGTGGTAATGAAACAAATGGTTTTGATAGTTCAATTAATGATATCATTGCTATTGGTGGTGGATTAGGTGGAAGTAGAGATTTAAACACTACTGGTAGTTCAGGTGGTAGTGGTGGTGGTGGTTCAGGAACATCAGGAACAGGTATATTAGCTGGTGGTAGTGGAACAGCAGGTCAAGGTAATGATGGAGGTGATGGATATCATTATTCCGGACAAGGTGCGGAAGGTGGTGGAGGTGGTGGTGCTGGTTTTGCGGGTAATAGTGCTGAAATAAGTAGCAATGCTGGTTATAAATCCGGAGAGAAAGGAGGTGATGGTTTAGCTGAAAAGAATGGTATTGATTTTAAAAATCATTTTACAATAACAGATACTAATATTGGAGAACATCATACTGACGGGAAAGTTTATTTTGCAGGTGGCGGCGGTGGTTCGGGTGCGCAGGCTGGAAGCACTGTCGGAGAACGAGGTGAAGGTGGTTTAGGTGGCGGTGGTTTTAAAACTAGCAACCCACCATCAGGTGCAAGGGGTGCTTTAAATAATAGTGGCGGAGGAGGAGGTCAAGCTGATTCTGGCGGTTCAGGTATTGTAATAATCCGTTATTATACAAAATACATAAGACAGCATCCTGCGTATGACGCTCAATGGACTTATCATTCGGCTAATCCCAATGTACATCATTACGGTAACGTGGGTATAGGAACGTTGGCGAGCGAAACTAATAAATTAACAGTAAAGGGGGATATTAATGTTATAGGTGATATCTATGAAAACAATAATAAGATAGCATATGGATGGGATGTATATGGCAATAGTGTTTATAATCAATATGGTAATGTCGGAATAGGTACAAATGACCCAAGATACGCTTTACATACAACGGGAGTTATTTATGCTGGTCAAGGAGGCATTACAGAAACCGGTTCTACCACATGGACTATAACTAGTGATAATAGAATAAAAGAAAATATTGAAAAAGCTTCTTATGATATATGTTCAGAAAACATAAAGAATATCAATTTATATAGATTCAACTATAATACTAAATATGTAAAAACAACGGATAAAAATCAACTAGGGTTTATTGCACAAGATGTTAGAAAGTACTTTCCAAAAGCTGTTAAAAACAAAACGACAAGATTTGATAATGACGTTGTTCCTAATTTATTATCCGTTGATGTGACACAATTGAACTATACTATGTATGGCGCTGTAAAACATATAGGACAAGATATAGATGCTATAAAAGAAAAATTAGGTATTACGGAAGTCCCGACAGAAATCAAGAATGAACCTTATGCGATAGAAGTTGTTCCATTCAATGACCCTGATGCCGAATTACCAATTGTAAATGAAGAACCAGCAACTAACTAAAATCATTGGATTATTTTTATATAAATATTTATACTAATTTATATATAGAGAATACTAAATAAGTCTATTGAAAAATGCCTGTTACACTTGAAAGTAATAGAATATTAATAGATACCGTTGAAGTTGAAACAGTGAAGACACATGTCCCAGAAGTTGATATAGATATTGATATTGTACCGGTGATAACATATCCCGATACTACTACACGAAATTTGCAATTAGCAGCAGAAACAGCAACCGGAGTTAATGGTTGGCGAATTGTTAGGTTTTTACCACCTAATTTGGGAAGATGGTATTCTGGAAATTACTTTACAACAACAAATATGGAAGTATCTGCTTCATTAGGCCCGGCTTACGATTATACTAATGAGTTTATGGTTCCATTTGGAACATATGATGAGATATTCTTTTCTACTCGTGATATGACATATTGGCTTTATACAAGAAAATCAGATATATTAGGAGCTTATGCACCCGGAAACCGAAATGTTATCAAATCGTCATCAAATCCGAACCCTCATACTGTTAGTTGGTATAATAGAAGCTCAGGAACCCCCGAAGACCCTTGGATATCTATAAATAATCATACATCAACTCCTAATTTAATGCTCTATGGTGAGAATGGAATTTCAACCATTCATACATCTTTATTAAGTACTAATGGTGGTATGTGTGTTTTTGTAAGATCTTCAACTGATACAGTTACAGTTAATCCAGAACCTGAATATAAAACCCTAACATTTGAATATCATAACGAGCATATACGCACGGAAGGAATGGCAGAAAACGCAACAGGCGTATATGGGTGGTCCCATGTAAAACATTTAAATAAAAATGCTACTCAGTGGTATCCGGATAATACAGAGGAAGGTAGGGATTTTTTTACAGTAGTAGATCAAGTATTTGATTCACACGGTTCATTTACAAAACCTTTCCCTGAACATTTTGACGAATTATTATTTACACGAAGTGATGGCAATGGTAATGTCGATAGGTTTGTTCATTGTTTAAAAACAGATTTAGAAACTATAATAGCTTATACAAATTGGTCTAATAATGTTACATCTATCCAAACACATTCAGGTCCTTTATCCCTTTTTAATGGATTTGGTAGACTTTCATCTTATGTAAATAGGGCCCCTATGATATTATCAACAAATAACCATAGCTTATCACATCTTGATTATGTTGTTTATGAAGAACATTATCAAACAACTTCGGCTAACGAAGGTGGTGCTTGGGGGGCACCTGCTGCAAATAAACAATATGACGTTTACGCAAGAATGTCTATCCCTGTACAAACCGAATA
>Ga0181561_10005419_pt1 | contig 10896 bp, 7 predicted proteins | sample 011ome_19_FD_133760 | JGI IMG/M metagenome (GOLD analysis project Ga0181561, IMG submission 133760) | Coastal salt marsh microbial communities from the Groves Creek Marsh, Skidaway Island, Georgia - 011510BT metaG (megahit assembly) | ecosystem: Environmental > Aquatic > Marine > Intertidal zone...
CGATGCAGAACGCGCACATGTTATCGCAGCCGCGCATGATGGACACGAACGCGGCGGGGTTTTTCGTCACGTCGTTTTTGCGCACGGGCGCGATGTCCGCGTACGTCTCGTCCACGGAGAGTTGCACGTTCATCACGGACGCGAAAGGAGCCGACGACGACAAACGCGCGTTTTGATTCTTCGAAGACTTCGAAGACTTCGAAGACTTCGAAGACTTCGCATCCTTGAACGTCGCGTCGGTTTCGGTTTTTTTTTCCCCAAAAAAAGCGTCGGCGCCGGTTTCGCCTTCGTCGCCGGCGCTCGGCGTTTCGAGCGCTCCGCCGAACGTGTCACCGTCGACCGCGCCTCTGGCGGCGTCGATCAGTCGAGGCAGGTCCCGGTACGCGTCCGGGCCCGCGACGAGGTCCGCGAGGCCGTCGCGCTCAAGGACCTTCTCCTTGAGGCGCTCGCCCATGCACCCGAGCACGCCCACCACCGGCACCGACTGGTACGTGTTCTCATCATCGAAGACGCCGGAGACGTCCTGCGCGGCTCGCTTCGCCGAACGCCTGTTCGCCCTCTCCTTGTTCGTCTTGATCGCGCGCAGCTGCCTGAGCCTGTGCCACACCTTGGCCTCGGCGCCGTCGCGGATGGCGCACGTGTTGACCAAGATGGCGTCGGCGTCTTCGGGCGCGTCCGTCATGACGTAGTCGTGCGAACGCAACACGGACGCGACGATCTCGGAGTCGCTCACGTTCATCTGGCACCCGTACGTCTCCACGTACGCCGTGCGTCGAGCGCCCGAGGCGGACGTCGTCACCGCCGCGTCATCCGCCCGCACCGCCGAGGAACCGGCCGCGCCGCACCGACCGCCGCCGCTCGGATCGGCCCGCAGGAAATCCGAGAGGCCCGGCCCGTCCCGAGCGCGCACCCCAGCGGAGGAGGACGCCTCGGGGAGGAACGACGCGTAGAGGCGCGCGCGAGGCGCGTCCCGGGAACGCGCGGCGGGCGATGTCCGGATTCCCGCCCGGAGACGCTCCGCGACGCGCGCCAAGCGCCGCATGGCGAGCGCGGCCATCTGTGCGGCCGGCGGAGCGTCGACTGATGAGCACAGCACACGAACGCGTTTTTTTTCGTCTTTTTACGTTTTTTAGAGGCGAAACTCGAACATCGAACACGACGCCGCGTCGTGTCCGCGCGCAGCGCTCGTCCGCCCTCGCGTCTTCGTCTCTCGTCGCGCGCACAGAAGCCGTGGAGGCAGCCAAACCGGCGAAGAAGCGCCCTTTCTCGTTTTTCTCAGTACTTCCTGAAGTTGAGCGCGTTGCGCTCGTCGCTCATGGCCTTGCCGTAGGCCTGGCAGAACTTGAGCTTGGCGTCTTCCGCGGACAAGCCCTTGGCGGCGTTCCACTTCTCCCAGCGCTCGCGGCCGTCGAAGTCGAGGCCGCCGTGCGACGCCCACATGGGCTTCTCGGCCTTGACGTTGCCCTCCTCGACTTGCTTCTGGAGCCCGTGCAGCGCGTACCAGTCGTCCGGCTTCACCACCGCGCCGCCGGGCTTGGGGAGCATGCGCCACTTCTTACCCTCCCACTCCGCGACGAGCGCGTCGTACTCGGAGACGTCGGGGACGGACCACGTGATCTTCTCTTCTTTCGGTTTGTCCTGCGAGGGTCGGTTTGAAGGAAGTTCGTTTCGTTTCGTTTCGCGAATTCGTTTCGTGAATTCGTGCCCGTGAGATGTTCGGGGAAAAAAAAGTGTTTCGGGAACGTCGTCAGCGTCTCCCGCGTGTGTCCGCTACGCCGCGCGTGAAGTGGACGCGCGGAAACGGACGTGGCGTTCGAGGCGCGCGCGGAGACGCCGCGTCGCGGAGCGCCTCGCGAACGAGAGAAGCGCACCTTCTCCATGATGAGGGGGGTCATGTCGGGGTAGGGGCAGGGGAGCTTCTCGGCGTGGAAGCGCTTCTTGAACCCCGAGACGCAGGTCACGCCCAGCGCCTTGAAAAACGCGGTGAGGTTGGCGCGTTGCGCGTTCGGCTTCGACGCGGGGACGCCGGGCTTGGTGAACCCGCACTCCACCGCGGCCTCCTGGATGTCCGCCAGGGAGATGTCCTCCGCGGCGGAGGGGCCCTGGCCGGAGAGCTCGAAGTCGATCGCCATGGAGCGTAGAGGGGGGGAGAGAGGTGAGGCGTGCGCGCGCGGCGAGGAGTGCCCGGGTCGCGCGCGCGCGAAACTCGGAGACGCGGCGCGGTGCCACCTCGGGGCGACGACCGGAGAAAATCGCCGGGCGCTTCGAGTCGGTCGATTCCGGGGAGGAGGAGCGGCAAGCGTGCCTCGACGCGTCGAACGAAAGGACGAGAGTAACGTGTTTTGGCTTTTCTTCCTTCTTTTTTTTCCTGTCACCCGTCGCGGCAAAACGAGCACGCCGTGAATAAGGTACCAGTCTCTAGCGAGCTACTAGCTCGCTGCTCGCTCGCTCGCTATATAGCTAGACTAGTATCTATCATAGACATACAAACCCCTTGATGACTCTCCTGTTTCATCACTTTCCGTTGCCCCCCCGGTGCGGCGAGCAGCAGCTCTTGTACTTGCGCCCGCTGCGGCACGGACACGGCCGCGTCGCCGGGAAGGCTCCGTCCATCGACCGCGCGTCTTCCCGCAGCTCTTCCTCGGTCGCCTCCGCCTGGCTCCGCTCGACGATCGCCGCGAACTGCTCCCAGCTCGTGGGCGCGGCCGCGCCGCGCGCCAGCGCCTTCTTCACGCGGCGCATCACCACCGCGAGCATGGCGGCGTGCTGAATCGCCGACGCGACGTCCGACGCCGCGACGCGATTCGTCGCATCCGTCGCCGCGTCGCGAGACTCCGACGCCGCCGTCATCAAAACGTTGGCGCGCTCCGCCACGCGCCTGTGCTCGGGGGGTCTCAAAATGCCCGGTCGGGCCCTCTCCTTCTCCGTCAACGCACGAACGATGGCATCGATCTGATCGGGGTTTAAGCCCAGGCTCGCGAGAGGGCCGGCGTCCGCTCCGGCGGCGTCGTTCGCCTCGCCGCGCGCCGCGCGCTCGTCGCGAACTTTGCGCGACAGCGACGCGAGGTCGTCCAGGGAGAAGGCGTCGGGGATGGCGAAGGACGCGCCCGCGCCGAACAGCGCGCTCTTGAACGCGTCGAACATCGACGAGGGCGCGAAGGTGGCGTGCGCGCGTCTCGCGGCGGCGCCGGGCGCCGCGAGCCACGGCGAACGGTGGGCCGGAAGGTGGGCGCGCGCGCACCCCGGGGGGGGGGCGCGAGAGGGCGGGATCGAGAGGCGCGTCGCCGACGAACCGTGAGGCTCGGCGCGCGCGGCGCCGCGCAGGAGTGCCCAGAGACGCGCGCGCATCGCGATCGACGCGATAAGGCGCGGGTCTGTCTCCGCCTCGAGTCGCAGCCGCGCGGCGGGAGCGGTCCGTGGCGCTCGCCTCACCTGCGCGGACCCTGAGTGCTATCGCCGTGGTCGCGAAAGCGCAAACGAAAAGCGCAAAAATTCGGCGAACACTCGGTCTCGGGCTCGGCTGTCAAACGTTTTCGCAAGACGCCTGACCGATCGCCACGTGCCTGCCACGACTTCGTCTATCTTCGTCGAATCGAAGCGACGTGCCGGCTACACACCGCCGCGCGGGCCACCGCCGGACGATGCAAGCTTGCACTCAGCGTCTCAACGCTTCCACCACGCGTTCCCTCGCAAACCCCGCGTGCGCCACCGCCACCGCCCGCGCCACCCACGCCGCGCCCGTCCGCGCGAGCGCCTCTCGGTCCGTGCCGTCTTCGCACGCGCGATCGGCCCACTCCCGAAACCGCAGCGCGCGCAACGCCTCGTCCAACGACAAGCTCAACGCGGGCATGCCCACCTCCATCGGCTCCCCCGTGGCTTCGAAGGCGGCCGCGGAGACGGAGGACTCCGTGCTGTGCCGCTCCGTGGAGGAGAAGCGCACGCCCCTGATCAACCTCGAGGGTGGGCGGCAAATCTCGTACGTCCGGTGCTCGTGCTCGAAGTGCCAGGGCCTCGTGATGTGCGGGGACAAGCAGCTGCTGCCCACCGCGGTCACGCCCTCGCACTACGACCTGCACCTCACGCCCAACCTGCAGACGTTCGCGTACGACGGCGAGATGACCGTCAAGCTGACCGTGCACGAGCCCACGGACGCCGTGACCTTCCACGCGCGCGATCTGAAGATCGCCTCGGGCGTCGTTTTGGATTCGGCGGGCGCGGAGCGCACCAACCCCGGCGGTCCCGACGTTCTGTACGGGGATGAGGGCCAGGAGACCGCGACGGTGGCGCTCGCGCGTCCTTTGACCGAGGCGGACGTCGGGTCCACGGTCACGCTCACGGTCAAGTTCACCGGCGAGCTGAACGACAAGCTCGCGGGTTTCTACCGATCCGCCTACCCGGCGCCCGAGAACCCGGAGGAGACGCGCTACCTCGCCGTGACGCAGTTCGAGCCCACGGACGCGCGCCGGTGCTTCCCGTGCTGGGACGAGCCCGCGCTGAAGGCGACGTTCGGCATGACGCTGACCGTGCCGGACGACCGCGTGGCGCTCTCGAACATGCCCGAGGCGACTGTGTCGAAGGACGCCGCGGCGAAGACGAAGACGGTGACCTTTCAGACCACGCCGGTGATGTCCACGTACCTCCTCGCGTTCTGCGTGGGCGAGTTCGACTTCATCGAGGCCGACACCCCCGAGGGCGTCACCGTGCGCTGCTGGACGCCGGTGGGCAAGAAGGAGCAGGGCACGTTCGCGCTGGACACCGCGGTGGGTTCGCTGAGCTTTTTCGGCGAGTACTTCGACTCGCCGTATCCGCTGCCGAAGATGGACATGGTCGCCGTGCCCGATTTCTCGGCGGGCGCCATGGAGAACTGGGGCCTCGTGGTGTACCGCGCGTCTCTGATGCTGTACGAAGAGGGCAAGACCCCGGTGAACGCGAAGCAGCGCATCGGGTACGTGGTGGGCCACGAGCTCGCGCACCAGTGGTTCGGCAACCTGGTGACGATGGAGTGGTGGTCGCAGCTGTGGCTCAACGAGGGGTTCGCCACGTGGGTCGGGTGGCGCGCGATGGACCACCTGTATCCCGAGTGGCGCGTGTGGTCGCAGTTCCTGGTGAACGAGCAGAGCATGGGCCTCGGTTTGGACTCGCTGCGGAGCTCGCACCCCGTGGAGGTTCCCATCGCCGCCGCCGCGCAGGTCACCGAGATCTTCGACGCCATCTCCTACAGCAAGGGCAGCTGCGTGATCCGCATGCTCGAGTCGCACTTGGGCGAGGCGACGTTCCGCGAGGGCATGCGTCTGTACGTGCGGAGGCACGCGTACGCCAACGCGGGCACGACGGACTTGTGGCAGGCGCTCTCCGAGGCTTCCGGCGAGGACGTCGCCGGGCTCATGTCCTGCTGGACCGCGCAGACGGGCTACCCCATCCTGACCGTCGCCTCGTCCCCGAACGGAGACGACGGCGAAACCGTCGTCTCCGTCTCGCAGCGGCGGTACCTCGCCTCCGGCCCCGATTCGCTGAACGACGCCGAAAACGCGGTGACGTGGAAAGTCCCGCTACGCGCGGGAGACGCGTTCGAGGCGTCCGTGCCCGATTTACTCGAGACCGACATGGCTGTTTTCGACGTGTCACAGTCTCAACGCGACGAATCCGCGATGGGCGCGCTTAAACTGAACCTCGGCCAAAGCGGTTTCTACCGCGTAGCGTACGACGCTTCCGAACGCGCGCGGCTGAAACGCGCCATCCCGAACATGGACGAGGTGGACCGCGTGGGCATCGTCTCCGACGCGTTCGCGTGCGGCGCCTCGGGGTACGCCAGCACCGTGGACGCGCTGGAGCTCCTGGACGCGTACCGCGCGGACGCCTCGTACGTGGTGTGGTCGGACGTCGCGAGCGGCCTCGGCGGTTTGACCGCCGCGTTTTTCGAGCAGCCCGACGACGTGACCGAGGCGCTCGGTCGTTTCGGCGCGAACCTGTTCGCGCCGCTCGTCGAGCGACTCGGGTGGGAAGGCGAGCGCGGACCGGACGAAGAAGACGAAGAAGACGCGTACCAGACGCAGCTCCTGCGTCAGCTCGCGGTGGCGCGCGCGCTCGCGTTCGAGGAGCCGAAAGCGGTGGCGGAGGCGAAGCGCCGCTTCGAAGCGTACGTCGCCGGCGACGCCGGCGCCGTTCCCGCCGACTTGCGAGGCGCGGTGTTCGCCGCCGCGCTGCGCGGCGGCGGCGCGGCGGAGTTCGAGCAGCTCAAGGCTCTGTACGAATCCGCGGACTCGAGCTTGGAAGAGTCGCTGGTGCTCGGCGCGATGGGCGCGTCCAAGGACGCGGACATCATCAGAGCCGCGCTGGATTTCAACGTGACGGACGCCGTGCGCAAGCAGGACGGCGCCGCCATCGTCGGGAGCGCCGCCGGCTCGCGCGCGGGGAAGCGCGTCGTGTGGGACTGGGTCCGCGAGAACTGGGACGCCGTCGAGGGTAAGTTCGGGGGCGGTGGCGTCAGCAGCGGGCTCACGCGCATCATCGGCGCCTCCTGCGCCGGGCTGGCGAGCGAGGCGGACGCCGAGGCCATCGAGGCGTTCTACCTTCCCAAGAAGATCGAGGGCGCCGACCGAACCGTGAGCCAAGCCGCCGAGGCGGTGCGCGCGCGCGCCGCGCGCGTCGAAAGGGACGCCGAGACGGTCGGGAAGTGGCTGCTCGCGCAGTGAGAGAGAAAATAACAAAGGCACGCGGCGAGGAGTGAGAACGACGACGCCGATACGCGTGTCGTGACGAGCGGAGGGTGAAGCGCGGGCGGACTCGGCGTTCGTCGATATAATCGCGTAAAAGGCCATGTAGAGTGCGTTCATTGATTTCCGCGCTTATTATTGCGCCCGCTTCGACGACGCGACGCATTCATCAGTGTCACGCGCGCCTGTGACCGCGCCAGCCACGATGTCGGTCGAGAACCCCGGCGATGCGGAGGTGGACGTGGACATGTCGACCCTGAAGGCGTCCCTCGCGTGTCCCCTGTGCGACGACATGTACCGATTCCCGGTCACGGTGGTACGCGCGCGCTTTCGCTTTCGCCTCGATCTCTGCTCGCGCGCGCGCTTTTTTTCGTCCCGCCTCGATGCCTCTCCGTTTACTGACGCGGTCCTCACTGACGCGCGCATCGCTTCCGTTTCCCCGCTTCGACCGACACCGCGCGCCGTGACGCCAGATGGAGTGCCTGCACACGTTTTGCCACGAGTGCATCGTGAAGGTGGTGCAGCCGGGCAAGCCCACGAACGCGTGCCCGAAATGCGAAATCGCGCTCGGGAACAACCCCTTCGTGGAGAAAAAAATCGTCCGCGACGGCACCAAGACGAGCATCGTGGACAAGATCAGGGAGGCGGGGTACTTCGGGGGGGTCATCGCGCCGCCGGAGGAGGCCAACAAAGCGGCGGCGCAGTAGAGGCTCTACCCCGATCGCGTCCCGGACGATGCGCGGTATTCGAAGGTACTAGTAGTACGTACTCTTTTGAAAGCTAAAAAAGCATTACGTACCGATGAACGAGTCATCCCTTTCGCGCCCCCTTCTTTCTTTTCCCGCGCTTGCCGGTAAGCCCCGTGGCGGTCTCGAAGTCGTCCTTCTTCTTCGCGGCCGCGCCGCCCGGCGCCGCCCCGAGATCTGGATCCCCCCCTTTCCGCACCACCACGCCGATCGCGGTGGGCGCCAGCGGGAGCGTCGCCCACAGGTCGTCGTACTGCGCCGGCTCGAACAGCGTCTCCGCCGCCGCCGACGTGGTGAGCGCGTCGAGCACGCCGCCCTTCTCGTTGAGCGTCCCGAGGTCCTCCACGAACACCAGCGGCGCGCCCGGTTTCAGCACGCGCGCGGCTTCTCTGAGCAGCGCCTCGGGGTCGCGCACCTTCCCTAACGACCCGGTGGAGACGACCGCGTCGATGCTCGCGTCCGCCTGCCCCGAGCCCGATTCGAGCGGCTGTTTTTTGGCGACGAAAGGGACGCCGGACGCGACGGAGACTTGAATCAGCAGATCCTCCTTCGCGTCCGGGTCGATGCCCACCACCATCCCCACGGACTTGGGGTAGTAGTACAGGTTCTTGCCCTGCCCGACGCCGTACTCCAGGACGCGCCGCGCGCCGGGAGGCACGTGCCTCCCGATCATGCTCGCGGTGATGAACTGCACGCGCCAGTACACCGCCGCCTTGTAGATGCCCAGCCCGCCCAGGATCGCGAGCAGAGGCAGCGCCGGGGAGAGGAACGAGCCCTCCGCGAGGTCGCCCACGGCCGGGGACGGCGGACGCGTCGCCGCGTCTCGCACGATCGCGGCGGCGGTCTCCGCGACCGCGAGCGCCTGCGCGGCGTCGGGGACGGCGCGGCGGGTCGTCGCGGGGCGAGCCGAGCGCGCCGGGGACGGCGCGAAGGACGGAGGCTTTCGCGCGCGGGTCCCGACCCCGGTCGCGCGCGAGATCCCTCGCGCGGGCGATCCCTCGCGAGCGGATCGCGGCCCGGCCGCGGTCGCGGCGGCCGCGACGCGCGGTGAGGCGGCAGAAAGCATCGCGAGGGGCGGCCGTGCGCGCCGACACTTCTGTCGTCGACGTCGATGCTGACTCGGCAGTCGAGACGCTCCCGAGGTTTGTGATGGTTCGGGACATCCCGAAACCCACTCCGCGATGGCGCGTCGGCGGTGACATCGAGCGTGTGTCATCGCGCACGCGCGCTCAGGAGGCGTACGTCCGTTGACTGCGCGCGCATGAACCGCACGCTCCCCTCGGTGGCGTTCTCCCACTCCGCCCTGCGCGGTCCAGGGGAGGTGACGGTCCGCCAGAACCTCGCATCTCCGAGCGCCGAGGAGGAAGGCACCGCGCGCTGGGTTTGGCCCGGCGCGACCGCGACCGCGCGGTGGCTGTGCGACCGCGACCGCGGCAGGTGGCTGGAGAAAAAACACGTCCTCGAGCTCGGGTCCGGCACGGGTCTGCTCGGCCTCGTCGCCGCGCGTCTCGGCGCGGCGTCGGTGACGCTCACGGACTTGCCCTCCGAGCTCCATCTGCTGCGCGCGAACGTCGCGCGCAACGAAAAGCGAAACGCGTTTTCGGCGCCTACGTTCGTGAAGCCGCTGGTCTGGGGCGACGAGGCTGGGATGCTCGAGCTCATCGACGCACGACCGGTTCGTAATAATAATGATCGTACTAAAGGGTTCGACGTCGTGCTGTGTTGCGACTTGGTATACCGCAACGGCGACGAAACGCAGAGGGCCCTGGCGCGGACGATGCGCGCCGCGCTTGGAACTTCGCCGAACGATGACGATCCCGCGGGTTCGCTCGCGGTTCTGAAGGCGAGACGCGCGGTGGTGGCGTACCAGTTCCGGGAGAACGTGCTGGCAGACGCGCCGTTCTTCGAGGAAGTCGACCACCTGTTCGCCGACCCGCACAAGCACGACGACGGCGACGACGAGGACCTGTGGCTCTTCGAGTACGAGCCTAAGTAGACGTGACTAGCTATAGCTACGTACGCAGAGCGAACGCGTTCATCACGAAACGCGCCGTGTGAATCACACGCGACCGTGTGCGATCGTGTACGAAACCGAACTGTTGGAATTTGCGTATTCGAGAGCGCGTCTCCGCGCCTCCGCTCACGCGCACGCCACGCCGCAGCTCCGCGGACACGCCGGCCCCTTGCTGTCCCTGGCGCCCTTCTTGCCGATCATGAACTCTGGGTTGCGCGCGCACCACCCCCGCGCCGCCCAGTCCGCGCACTCCGCCCACTCGTCCTGGCACCGCTCGCTCTCCACCCCCGAGTCCCGCCGGGAGACGCTCAGGCTCGGCATGGGCAGCTTCGCGTCCTCCGGGAAGCCCCCGTCGAACTTAGCGACGCGCATCCACTTGACGGCGGTCCACTTTTCACCCTTCAAAACCGGACACGCGCCGTGCAGCGACCCCGGATCGAGCTCGTACGCGTCGGTCAACGACCAGAAGAGCACCGCGTCGCCCTGTTCGCTCCGCACGGGAACCCCGCTCCGTTTCGCGCAGTCGGACCATTCGTTCGACGGACGCCGGACGCCGGTGGACGATTCATCGAACGACTCCGACTCGACCGCGTCGAAATCCGGCGGCTTGCGCGCTTTCGGGAACGTCGTCTCGCCGCCGCTTTCGGTGTCCGCCAGGTACACCAGCATGGTGGCCATCCTCTGCCCCCCCCTTCGCGGGCTCGCGTTCGTGGTGTCGTGGAAGTAGTCGTAGTGCGGGTCGTACTTCTGGCCCACATCGTAGCGCAGAATCTGCATGCCCTCGCCGTTCGCCTCGGGCAAGCCGGCGGCGAGAGCCATGCGCGCCTCGACGCGTCGCACGACGTCATCCTGTCTCTTCACGAGAAACGTCCCCGCGCTGGTGCGTATGCCGCTGCTCACCGGCCCGTTCGTGCCCACCACCGTGCTCGGCGCGAGCTGCTTCTTCGCGAGCGCCTTCAAGTGCTCGCACTCCTCCGCGGTCAGGAAGTTGCGGAACAAGTACGCCTTGGGGTGCTCGCTCGTCAGCACCACGGGCGGCGTCCGCGGGAACCCGGGAAAGTCGCGCATCGCGTCCAGCAAGCCGTACGTCGACTTGGGTAACGGCGCCGCCGACGCCAAAAACGCCGACTCTCTCTCGGTCGAAGAGACGAGACGACCCTTGTCGTCTCTTTCCGTAGTTTTTGTAGCAGCGCGTGGCGCGTGACCCCGCGTCTCGTGACCGACCCCGAGTCTCGCCTTCGCCGCCGCGACGGATCCCGCGACGGATCCCAAATCGCGCGTCGGCCGCGCCGCCGCGCGCCGGTCCGCTTCTTTAAGTTCTTTTCGCCGACTGACAAACGCGCCGGCTTTGCGCGGGACACCCCCGCTCGCCTCGGGGTCACTCGTGTCACTCGTGCCACTCGTGTCACTCGTGTCCTGCGTC
>Ga0181561_10005430_pt1 | contig 10882 bp, 9 predicted proteins | sample 011ome_19_FD_133760 | JGI IMG/M metagenome (GOLD analysis project Ga0181561, IMG submission 133760) | Coastal salt marsh microbial communities from the Groves Creek Marsh, Skidaway Island, Georgia - 011510BT metaG (megahit assembly) | ecosystem: Environmental > Aquatic > Marine > Intertidal zone...
AGAAGAAGAGGGACAAAAATTCTCACTCTCTCTCTTCTGCCGTCGTTGTTTGTGTCTCTCTGGCGCATCTCTTCTACGCGTTGTGGTTCTCCTCTTTTCTCTCTCTCTCGTCTTCTCTCTCTTCTCGGTGTTTGTTTGGTTGCGCGCGTAAAAAAACCTCCTCTCTTTATTAAGAGAGAGAGAGAGTTTGAGAGAAAAACAATTTAAGAAGAAAATGCCGAACCCGTTCGTGGTGTTAGCCACGGCTGGGTACGACCACACGATTCGATTTTGGGAAGCCACGCGCGGGGTGTGTTACCGGACGTTGCAACACCAAGACTCGCAGGTGAACAAGCTGGAGATTTCTCCAGATAAGCAGATATTAGCGGCGGCTGGGAACCCGACGATTAAGGTGTTCGAGGTGAACGCCTCGAATCCGTCGCCGATATTAACGCACGAAGGGCACCAAGGGAACGTGACTGCGATTGGATTCGAGAGGGACGGGAGGTGGATGTATTCCGGGTCGGACGACGGGACGGTGAAGTTGTGGGACGCGAGGCAAGGATCGAGGCACACGAGGGAGTACGAGTCGAGAGCGGCGGTGACGACGGTGGCGTTGCATCCGAACGGCGCGGAGTTGTTGTCCGGAGACGCGAACGGGAACATTCGCGTGTGGGATTTGGCGATGAACGCGTGTTCGTGCGAGTTAGTGCCGGAGGTTGGAGTGGCGGTACGAAGCGTCAGCGTGGCGTCGGATGGTAGTTTAGTCGTCGCGGGGAACTCGACTGGGACGTGTTACGTGTGGCGATTGCAAAAAGATGCAAAGACGACGGCACATTTTGAACCGTTGCACAAGTTGAGAGCGCATCCGGACGAGTACGTGTTGAAGTGTTTGATTTCGCCAGACGTGAGGAGTTTAGCGACGACTAGTAGCGATAAGACGGTGAAATTATGGAATTTAGACGGGTTAGGATTAGAAAGAACTTTAAATGGCCACTCGAGATGGGTGTGGGATTGCGTGTTTAGCGTCGATGCGGCGTATTTAGTCACCGCGAGTAGCGACGGAAGCGCTCGACTTTGGGATTGCAGCAGCGGCGAAGCTATTCGCGTGTACAACGGACACCACAAAGCCGTGGTGTGCTGCGCGCTGAACGACTCCGCCGTGGATGCCGCGACGGCTTGAAATGAAAATACGTTTTGTGTGTTTTGAAAGTCGAAAAGAGTGTAAATAAATGTTGTAAAATCAATAGCAGGTTAGCAAACGCGACGAGGTATACCTAAATACTACTTACTATATTTGAACAACGCTCTCGACACGAGACTTTTTCTCTCTTTCGACACCCACACGACACGCATTTTCTTCATTTAAAAAGTCATCACGCGCGGCGAGAAGAGAGCGAGAGACGATCACACGCCCACCTCTTCGAGAGCACCCGAGAGGAGACATTTTTAGCTCTGGAGCGCGCGCGCTCGCGCCTTTCTTTTTTCATTCGACACCCACGCGTGGGTACGTTTAGCGCGGCGCGCGAAGAGAACTTTTTAGAAAAGTGCATTTTCCCGAATCCTCCCGCTTTGATATTTAAAAATAAACAAGAAGGAACCCATCCATGGGGGTGAACAAATCTTTCGGATGCTCCAAGTGCCGATTCAGCAAAAACGGATGCGCCAAATGTCGAAACGAAGACTCGTACTACCAGCCGAAAGCGCTGACGAAGGAGCAAGAGGCGGAACGGATCGCGAATTTAACCGCGTACGAGTTAGAGAGAGAGGTGAGACTTTTGGATTTAAAAAAAAAAAAGAGTATGGACTGACACGACTTTTCTCTTCTTTCTCTCTTCGAAACGAACGAACTTGAACGAACAGGAAAACATCAAACGAAACAAATTACGATTGGCGGCTTTAGACTTACCGAAACCAGTCGAACCCGTTCCCAAGCGAGCGACGACGAGCACGCCGAAGAAGAGAAAATCAAAGGAACAGTTGGAACCGGTGCGACGGTCGACGCGCGAGAAGTCGCAAAACGTAAACTATAACTTTGACGCCTACGATAAGGTGTTAAACGCGGCGGAGAGAGCGTTTGAAGGGAAGAGCGCGTCGATGGGGTACATAGTACCGAATTTAGACGAAAATTTGATGACGTGCGAGGAATATTGCGAGGCTAAAGGATTTAAGAATGGGTTAAAGATTGAGAGAGATTTTGAAGGGTGGGTGGAAGAGAAGACGCGCAAGGAGTTAAACTTTGCGCCGACGCAAGAAGAGCACTGGGAGAGTATGGGAGTGAGTGGCCCGAGGGAAGCGGTAGGAAGAATTGGGAAATCATCAAACGCGAAAGAGCATTCGAAGAAGTGTTTGCACACGAATCCAAACATGTATTTTTATCGACACTGCAAGCCGGGAGAGGAGCCAAAGTGGGGACCTTGGGAAGAAGACGAGATCCAGTTGTTCTTGGAGACGGCAAAAAAATACGGTGCAGGGGATAATTGGGGGTTGTTCTCTTCGTTCATTCCAGGGAGAGTTGGGTACTCGTGCAATCAAGCCTATCGTAGCATCATGTTGCCGAGAGGATTAATTTTAGACGACCATTACTTGATGACCGAGAGCGGCAAGACGGTCATTAGGAAGAAAAGAACGGGATTAAAGAAATACTCGTGTTGAGAAAGTACCAATAGTACATACACGTATGCAGCAGATACAAACAATATCTTTCTTTTGTTAAAACTTATTCGGACAGCACCACTACTTCTTCTCTTTCACCTCCACGCGGGCGCACTGTTATTACGAACACGTGCACCTAGCCTGGGCGCTTCTTTCTCTTAGATGGGCCAAACTTAATAACTAAATGGTATTATAGCAACCTCTCGACAGAGTCAAGGGAGCTCTTGAATCAGCCTCTCGGCAGAACCGAGGGTTTTCTTGACGTTCGAGGGATATAAAGTTTGTTGAGTTAACGACAAACAAACACTCAAAACGTTTTTTTTGCGGTCGCGCGTTGATGCTCCGCTCTTCCAGCGATAGAGATATCAACGCGCTCGCAACTCTCACTTTCTCTCTCTCTCGTCTCTTTGAACTCTCTTCTCAATGACTACACTCTCAAAATCGAAACTCTTTCGTACGGTAAACTCGAATCAGATGGTATCGCTCGACGACGCCTCGTTCTTTTTTTTTGTTCAACTGGGTATTGTTACTAAACCCGGCTCGGATCAGACTTGGCTCGCTCCGCTGTTCTCGCGGAATAATAAAAAACGTATTCCCCGATACAAAGAGGTACTGCTTCTTTTTCATCAATACGCGTTGATGATTGTACAACAAAGAAACAGTATCAGCACAATTTCCTCCGCGTCTCACTCAATCTGCTCATTCTCGTTCACACTCCTATTTTCGCCCTTCCTAAGAATACAATCCTCTCCCTAATTAAAATTCTTTCTCTCTTTTCCTCCTCCTCCTTCTAAAACTTTTATACAAACAATTTTCTAAATACAACACTTTCTATAAACACCGATGATGATGATGAATGTTGAAAAATTGTTATCGGCAATACTTTGCCGGATCGATGTTTTGTGGGATTTGTTGAATCTCGGTCCCTAACTCTTGCTCAATTCTGAACAAGTTGAATCGATCTTCGTACGTCACCAAGTTCACGGCGATACCCAAGTGACCGAATCGCCCGGATCTACCAACTCTGTGCAAATACGTCTCGCCGGATTTCGGGAAATCAAAGTTGATGACGACGTTAACGGATTGAATATCGATACCTCGGGTAAATAAATCCGAGGAGACCAAGTTTCTGCACGACCCAGCTCTGAAATCGTGGAAGACTTTGTTACGGTCGCCTTGTTGCATCTTCGCGTGGATGTAAAAGCACGAATAGCCGAGCTCGGTAATTTTTCTCGCGAGCAGTTCAACTCTGTTCACAGAGTTGCAAAAAATCATGGACTGGTTGATTTGTAACTTTGAAAACAACGTGTTCAAGCAGTGCACTTTCTGTCTCTCTTCTACGAAGGCGTAGTATTGCGTGATACCTTTCAAGGTCAACTCTTCCATCAAGTTAATGACGTAAGGTTTTCTGAGATACTTGTCTTTGAACGACTTGACCGTGACTGGAAACGTCGCCGAGTACAACAAAATTTGTCGGTTCTTCGCGCAGAAATCGATCACTTGCGCGATGACTGGTTCAAACTCTGGCGCCAGCAACTTATCGGCTTCATCCATGGCTAACATTGTGACGTTGGACAACTTCGCGACGCCTTTCCCGGCCAAATCGACCAAACGACCCGGCGTCGCCACGACGACGTGCACCGTTTGGTGTAAACGCATAATGTCGTCCTTCAAAGAGGTACCACCCGTCGTTACCATGACTTGAGTACCCAAGTGCTTCCCGAGTTCTTTGCACACCTGCGCAGTTTGCAACGCCAATTCTCTCGTCGGCACCAAAATAACGGCTTGGATGATATTCTTCGTGGCATCCGTCTTTTCCAAAATCGGAATCGTAAATGCCGCGGTTTTACCCGTCCCGTTCTTCGCTCTCGCTAAAATATCTCTCCCAGTTAACGCGATCGGGATTGATTCTTCTTGAATTGGCGAAGGTCTTTCGAAACCTTTCTCGAAAATGCCCATCAAAAGTTCTCTCTTCAAGAAATAGTCTTCGAACTCGTTTCCTTTCGTCGCGGTGACATCTTCGGTTTGGTAACGCTCGTCGCGCGCTGGAGCTTTGATTTGGTCTTTCCAGTTGTCTGGCGCTTGCGTTGGGACCAAGTTTGGACTGCGTATTCGATGAGAAAGTTTGGGTAAGTCTTTGTTTGTTTCGCGAAGGAATGAAAGAAAAAATCACAGAGAGAAAGAGAGAGAGAGACGATTACGCGAAGAGAGAGCGAGAGAGAGAGAGAAGAGAATTAACGAAGCGCGCTAAAACTCCTCCCCTTTCGCAAACGCGCTCGCGAACGACAAATCGTCCCCGAAAACCGCGAAAACAAAAAAGAACATAAACACTCACTCGTACGCGTTGTGCGCCGGGTACGCGCCGCCTTGCTGCTGCTGCTGCGGGGGGTTTTGGCCTCCGAAATTCATCTTCTTTTATAGTTTTCCTTTACGCTGCGTTGTGTCGTCGCAGTAAAAAGCTAACGAGAATTATATTATTATTATTATTGACTGATGGATGCTTTTTGTATCGAGAGCGTCGACGATGTGCTCTTTTCTCTCCGTATGTATTTTCGACGAGAGAAAAACTTCCTTCGTGCGAATGCGATATGCGGTAGACGCGAGCGCGTTCGCGTCGTTTGCCTTTTTTTCTATATTTGAGCGGAAGCGCTATTGATTGCGCTATCGCGTGTGTCTAAATTCTTTTTGTGACGCGAAGATCGAATTTCTTTTCTCTCCTTTTGTTTTTTTTTTTCGATCGAGAGAGAGTTGAGTTCCCGCCAAAAAAAAATCCAATAACGAGAACTCTCTCTCTCTCTGCTTCTTCTTCTTCTCGCGACACGCACACGCAGAGAGAGAGAGAGAGAGATGTCGGAGGAAGAAGAAGAGAAGAACGCTTTTCGCTCTCGAGAACGCGAGGGGAAGAAACGCGCGAGAGAGGCGGAGGAGGAAGAGGACGAAGAAGAAGAGGGAGAAATTGGAAAAAGCGAAGCGGCGGATTTCGAGAAGAAGGAGAACAACAACAACAACAACAAGAGAAAGAAGAGCGACGATGATAACAGCATATACGGCCCCAACGCGTCGGCGACGTTCCATTTTTTAGACGAGCACCGACACCGCGTGCAATTGCAGAAACTTTCGGATATTCTCGCGTCGGTGGCGTGTCAATCGAGCGGGATAAATTGCGACTACGGGAGATTTACGAACAAACCGCTGGTGAAGAAAATAGCCGTCGTGCTCGCGCCGGGGATCGAACATAAGATGTACGTGGACACGTTCGGGGCGTTGCACTGCAAAAATATGAAGCGGATATTTAGGAATAGAGTTGACAAAGGAGGAGGAGGAGGAGGAGGGAAAGGAGGAGGGAGTCAGTGCGTGGCGACGAAGAGTATGAATCCTACGGCGAAAGGCCAGACGCACGCGAGGACGATTCTGTACAACGGCAGTTGGGCGTCTTCGGCGGAGACGAAGAAGAAGAGGGAGGCAAAGTATAAAAACGACGAGGCCGCGAAAGCGTACAGGCTGGCGAAAGAGCAAGCGAAAGCAGACAAAGAGGGAGAAACGGGCGATGATGGTGTTGTTATTGATGATGATGATGCTGAGAAGAAAGAGACGGGAAAAAATGGAGGAAAGAACAAAACGAGTACGCCGACGACGACGACGAATAACGAACGAGTAACGACGGAGACGAAGCTGTTGCAATTTTTACGCGACGCGCCGAGGAAGTTATCGGTAAAAACCGCGACGTTGACGGCAGAAGATATGGCGGATATGAGGTACCCTCTACCGATATTAGTAAAGAAGAAAGGAAAAGCAGTAGAAGAAGAAGAAGAAGAAGAAGAGTTGAAACTACCAGAGGGAGGATTCGTGTGCACGCAACCCGCCGGCATGGGCATCGCCAACGCCGAGTACCCGGAAATTGTCGCCATGGATTGCGAGATGGTCACTACTGAAACTGGTTTAGCTTTGGCGCGGTGCTCCGTCGTCGACGATTGCGGAAAAGTCATATACGACAAACTCGTCTTACCGCCGACGCCAATCGTGAATTATAACACGGAATTTTCCGGCATCACGAAAGAGCAAATGCGAAACGTGACGACGACGTTAGAAGACGTGCAGAAGGAGCTGTTAGAGCTCATTCCCAGCGAATGCGTGATTGCTGGACACTCGTTAGAAAATGATTTAATGATGCTGAAAATGTGTCACCCGAACGTGTTGGATACGGTGCAAATGTACCCGCACAAACGAGGCGCGCCGTTTCGCAACGCTCTTCGATTTCTCACCGAAAGATACCTGAGACGAAAGATCCAGCACGAAGGCACGCACGATTCCGTCACGGATGCTCGGGCGACGTTGGAGCTAGTTTACTTGAAACTCATTCGAGGCGAAACGTTCGGCAACGACATCAGCGAGAATTTCGAAGACAGCGAATCTTTATTCGATCACATCGCCAAGGAAAATAAAACTCGAGGTTTGGAGAACGAATGCGAGGTGCACGTGTTTGAAACGATTACGAATAGCAATAAAAACGCCGAAACGATTGGAGTTTCGGGAGCCACAGAAACGCACAGGTGTGTTTCTGATGACGACGTGACGATGCGAATGCAAATGTTCATGCGCGAAGCGCCCGAGGACATGTCTTTACTCTGTTTCGGCTATTTGAGAGAGTTGGAAGACGTGTTGGAGAAGCACGCTTTGAAAGAGAAGAAAAAGAAAAAGAAAGCCAACCGAAAGAACACCGACGGAAAAGAAGGAAAAGGAGCAAAGGACGACGGCGATTCCACCGCGAGAAAAGAGCACCTGCGCGAACGCATCGAAGCTACGCAAAATCTCGACTCGCGCGTCGCTAAAATTTGGGACGAACTTCCGCCAAACTCTTTACTTCTCGTCTCGACGGCCGTCGGTGACTCTGCCACGTTGCGGTACAAACAGGAAGAAAAATGGGCGAGAAACCGTAAATTTTCCGAACTCGAAGAAGCGGAGAGGAAAAAGCAAGGTTTACAAAACTGGACGGACGAGGAACAGCAGGCGTTGAATAAGAGATGGGACGCCACGCAGTTCGGCGTCGCGTTGTGCTCCGTGAAACCGGTACCGCCGGAAGGAGAAGAGAAACGAACACACCTCGTCGCCGCGGCTTGGACGAAAGCGTAACGCAAGAGAAATGCGATGTGAGTACATAGCAATGAGACACCACTAGTAGAAACAACGCTCTAATAAATGCTACGGAATAATGGCTATTAAAATGTTTTAATGTACAAAAACGCGCGCGCGCAAACGAACAACTCGCAAAACTCAAATCTAAACGTAACCCACACCTACGCATCTCAAACACTTACTCATCTTCGTCCCAGAACACGTCGGACACAAGCACACCCTCTCCATCTCCGCCCCTCGTATCGGTTGCCACTCCAAAGCGCCTCTCCCTTTGCACGTCCCGCACGATATGAACCGCAACCCGTCGCACAAGTCGCACTTTTTCCCGCGTTGTTTCTTGTTCGTTTTCACGAGTTGTTTCCCGACGATGTTAAATGCGGCCGAACTGCCGACCAAGACGAGAGACGCGGTCGCGATCGTCCCAAAAAACGACGTCAGGACTTGCCTGGCGGCTTTTTGGGAGACGTCCGCGTAGTTGGTGTTGGACGCCCCCCCGGAGGTCATGACGACTCTCGAGCTTTTGTGTTTATCGCAGTTTTAAAAGAAAAAGTAAAGTCAAATTGGAAAAATCTCTAGATAAGAAAAGCGCTACGACTATCCCACTAATAATAAACACTCGTCGTAATTAATGTCCCGACAACAACAAAACTGCTGCTCGCACGACCACGACTGCGACGAATCGTCCTGCGCCACCAGCTCGCTGCATAACTTCGTCGACGTGGACAAAATCACCTCCCAAAACGTCCAAAACGAGTCCGACTGTAAAAACGTTTTCCGCGAGTGGCAAAAACGGTTAGACGTAAACCCGCGCGGCATCAAAAGCGACGAGAACGATTGCGAACTTTTACTCCGGGTGCCGTTCACGGAGGACGTGAAATTAACGGGCGTGGTTTTCGTCGGCGGTCAAGGCGGAACGCACCCGGCGACGGTGAAACTGTTCGCCAACGACAACTTGAACAAAATCGATTTAGAAAACGCGCACAGGAAGAAAGCGACGCAGACGTTTGACGTCCAGGAAGATTTCCAAGGGGTGCTGGAATACGAGACGGACAGGACAAAGTTTAGCTCGATTTCGTCGGTGACGATATTCGTGTCGAAGAACGTGGCGAGTTTAAGAGGAGAGGATGACGTGCACACGGAGATTTCGTACATCGGGTTGCGCGGCGAAGCGAGCGGGAATAGACGCGATATGGTCGTCACCGCGGTGTACGAATCGAAGCCGATGCCGGAGGATCATAAAGTCGAAGACGAGCTGCAAAAGCCGAGGATGGCGATGTAGATAAAACGCATAGCTGCTTATATAATATATACACACGGTCAATAAATAGTCTAGATATCGCCACATCCAGCGGTCGTTTTGTTCGCCACCCCTACCCCGCATAACGATACGCCTTTAAACAAAGCGTCCACGCCGGCGTTCGACACCCGCAAAACTTCCACCGTGTAGAATAACTCAGACTCCGCCGGGACCACCACTCTCAGCGGAGAAACAATCTCGCTCGATCCAAAACCATCCTCCGGTTTCACCGCAATTTCTCTCTTTTCGCCTCGCTTGGCGCCGAGTAAGCCGCGCTTCAATCCTTTCACTTGACCCGGTTGAATTGCATTTGCATTTAAACTAATCACGACCGGTTGCGTCTCGCTCTCGCGCACGGAAACGGACGCACCGGACGTGGATCGAATCAAACCGCCGTAGGTTGAATCAAAAACTGTCCCGTCTTTCAGACGTCCCTCGTAGTTTACCAGTAATAATCCGTTTTCCCGGACTTCTTCTTCTTTGTCTTCTTCTTTGTCTTTTACTTCTTCTAAAGCGTTGGCGCTTTCTTCCCGTGGGGGAAGAAAAAGAAACGCACACGCGGCTTGCGAAGCGGAGAGAAACTGGCGCCGATTTTGTCGCGCGGCGGCGGCGGCGGCGACGACGCTCTTCTTCGATTTTGTTCCGTTTGTATTTCTTTCTCGTCGCTGCGAGGGATGATCATTCGCCGCTCGGCAGAAGATCAGGTGGTGTTGTTGCGCGCGCATGATTTTTAACGAAATCTCTCTCGCGCTTTTACTCGTAGATATTTGTGCGATATTTAATTTCGTATTGATCTAAAAATTCGTATCAACGCGGCCGTCTCGCTCTGATGTCGTCGAAATTCTTCTCGCGATCTTCTTCGCTCAAGAACGAGGCAGAGGTGAGGTCTGGCGGTGGTCGTCGGCGTTGTTTTTTGTTCGTCGCGGTGGTTGGTGGTGGTGGAGGTAACTCCGCTTCGTCGTCTTCGTCTTCGTCTTCGTCTTCGTCTTCGTCTTCGTTTCCTTTCGCGGTTGCGAGCGCAATCGACTCTTCTTCCGCGTTTTCGTTTTCGTCTTCGTCTTCGAAGGGTTCTTCGAAATCTTCGTTCTCTTCTAGTGCTTCTAATTCTAATGCTTCGTCTTCTTCTTCTTCTTCTTCTTCTTTTCGTTTCCAGAGCACGCCGTTGCCGTTACTGGCAGAGCTCGTATTCTTCGTAGAAGCGACGCCTCGTCGTCTATTTTTCAAAATCTTCTGCGCGTTACTCTTGGCGGCGGTCATCGTCCGCGGCGGTTGAATCGCTTGACTTTCGAATAAAAGTCGTTTAGCTTCTTCCATGGGAAGCAACGGAGATGCGACGTCACCAGAATCGCCGTCGTTTCTATCGTTCATTATCGCTGAAGAAGTAGATGGAGGAAGAGGAGGGGACGCGCGAGCATCGTCATCGTTATCATTCCTTCGCGCGTCGTCCATCATCGTCTCGTTCCCGGCGTCATCCCCGCCAATAAATTTCGTCAACACCAACGCCAACGCGGCAAATCCGGTACCAAACGCGAGCGGTGGTATCAATTTCGCTTTCGCCACCGTCGTCAGCGAAGCTACGGCGCTCCTCAAATCCCAAACGATGTCCTCGTCCTCGAAAGGAGAGTTATCCTCGCCTCTGTTCTCCGTTTCCTCGTTGTTTTCAAAATCCTTTTCCAATCTACTACTTCTAAAATCGTTTTTATCGTCATCTTCTTTCCCTTCACTTTGCATTCGCACTCTCTCCGTCTCCTCTTCCAACCGTCTCAAAATCTCCGCCGCTTTCTCCCTTTGCTCCGGACTCGCGTTCGGCATCTCCCT
>Ga0181561_10005432_pt1 | contig 10880 bp, 9 predicted proteins | sample 011ome_19_FD_133760 | JGI IMG/M metagenome (GOLD analysis project Ga0181561, IMG submission 133760) | Coastal salt marsh microbial communities from the Groves Creek Marsh, Skidaway Island, Georgia - 011510BT metaG (megahit assembly) | ecosystem: Environmental > Aquatic > Marine > Intertidal zone...
CGCTTTCATCGGCGTTCCACTCGGGATCTGGGTGCTGGCCGGTATCGGCGTCGATACGGCGCGGGCCGTGATCTCGTGCTTCATCCTGATCATGTGCGCAATCCTCTGGGCCGGCTGGCACATGAAAAGGTCCGCCACGGGCGCGGGACATTTCGGCATCGGTATCATCTCGGGCCTGACCAACGGCGCGGCGGTCGGCGGCCTCTCGGTCGCGGCCTTCTTTGCCGCCCAGCCGATCCGCGCCGCCGCCTTCCGCGCCACGTTAATTGCCTATTTCACGCTTCTTGACCTCTGGACGGTGCCGCTCATGGGCACGGCCGGAATGGTCACAGCCGATACGCTGAAGGCTGTCGCCCTAAGTATGCCGGTTCTACTTATCGGCCTCTGGCTCGGCTCGCGCCATTTCTTCAATGCCGCACCCGAGAATTTCCGCCGCTTCGCGATCCTCCTTCTGGCGGTCCTGTCGATTCTTGGTCTGTGGAAGGCACTGGTATGATCCTCGTTTTCAACGCCGGCTCCTCGTCTCTCAAAGTGGGTGTCTTCGACGAGCGCCTAGAGGCAAAGCTGCGCGGCCAGATCAGCGGGATCGGTGGGGCAGGCAGGCTCTCGCTTGGTGAAATATCTGCTGACATCACGACGGCCGACCATGCCCACGCGATCGACCTTCTTCTCGTGGAACTCGAACGTCAGGGCTATCCTTTGAGCGGCTTCAACGCCGCGGCCCACCGTGTTGTTCATGGAGGCGAGGTTCTGACCCGCGCGTGCCGGATCGACGAATATACCTTGCGTGCGATAAGTGCCTGTTCAACGCTTGCCCCCTTGCACATTCCCCCCGCATTGGCGGGGATCGAAGCCCTAGCCCGCCGCGCGCCCGACCTCTGGCAAAGCGCCAGCTTCGACACGGCCTTTCACGCGGATCAGTCCGATCTTGCGACAACCTATGCCCTCCCCGCCGCAATCCGCGCCCGCGGCATCCGCCGGTTCGGCTTTCACGGGCTCAGCTATACCGGCCTTGTCGAGAGCCTTGGCGCGGAGCTGCCCAAGCGCCTTCTGGCGATCCACCTCGGCGCCGGCGCCAGCCTCTGCGCGATCGGCGAGGGCAAGTCCGTCGCGACCAGCATGGGCTATTCGCCCCTCTCCGGCCCGCCGATGGGAACCCGCGCGGGCGATGTCGATCCCGCCGCAGTCCTTCGCCTCGCTGCGGAAGACGGGATCGCCGCCACCGAGACCATGCTCAACCGGCACAGCGGCCTCCTCGGGCTTTCGGGCATCTCGGCCGATATGAAGACGCTACTGGCCGACCCATCCCCCGCCGCCGCCTTCGCTGTCGATCACTTCTGCTACTGGATCGCGCGGCAGGCGGGCTCGATGATCGCCGCGATGGAGGGGATCGACGCCATCGCCTTCACCGGCGGTATCGGCGAGAACTCGGGCGAAATCCGAGACCGGATCACCGCCCGCCTGAAATGGGCGGGCGACCTTCCCGTGCATATCGTCAAGGCCGATGAAGAGCGTGTCATCGCCAAAGAAGCCTTGGCGCTTCTGGCCGAACGCTAGACCATCGCCGCGACCACATGGGCGGCGGCGATGATATCTCCGACAGTCGCCCCTCGGCTCAGATCACAGACCGGCTTGCGAAAGCCCTGAAGGAACGGCCCGATCGCCTGCGCACCCGCAAGCTCCTGCATCAGCTTGTAGGCGATATTGCCTGCGTCGAGATTGGGGAAGATCAGGACATTCGCATCGCCCCCCTCAAAGCCCTTTTTCTCCGCGATAGAAGGATTGAGCGCGGCATCCGCCTGAACCGGACCGGCAAAGCCCGAAATCTCCGCTGCGCGGCGCACAAGGTCCACAGTTTCGCCCGCGCCGCTCGATCCGGTCGAGAAGGACAGAAGCGCCACTTTCGGCGCGCCGACGAGCGCGGCAAATGAGCGCGCCGAGGCGGTAGCGATCGCTGCCAGCCCCTCGGCATCGGGGGCGACATTTACCGCGCAGTCGGCAAACAGAAGCACACGACCATCCGGCATCGCCATCAGGAAGAAGGAGGAGGGAAGGCTCACACCCTCAGCAAGACCAATCGCCATGCCCGCCGCCTCGATCACTCGGCGCGTGGGGCTTCCGGCCCCTGCAATCATTGCGTCTGCGTCGCCTGCGGCGACCATCGCCGCGGCCTGATAGAGTGGTTTGACGAGGAGCCGGCGCGCCATCTTTTCGCTCAGGCCCCGCGCCTCCATCAGCGCCACGACATGGGAATCGGTCGGCCCCGAAAGCCGCATCGGCACCACAGCATCGCCTTTGGCAAGCTCTTCCATGGCCGCTGATATCCGCAAATCAACATATTCGGGGAAAACGATGCGATTTCCTTTGCCACGCGCCTTTTCGGCCATATGGTCTTGGAAAGTCATGCCAGCTCCGGCTCTGCCAATCTGGTTCGACGATGACGCCGCGACCAGTGCAAGGTCAATGCGAATGACAGGGAAATACCGGACCAGCCTGCACAGGGTCCGGGCGACGGATGGGTACGCTGAATGAGCCTCGACGAACCGAATATCGACCTTTCTCCGAAGGTCTCCGACGAAATCCGCAAGACCACCTGCTATATGTGCGCCTGCCGCTGCGGCATCAATGTGCATATGAAGGATGGCAAGGTCGCCTATATCGAGGGCAACCGCGATCACCCGGTGAACCGCGGGGTTCTTTGCGCCAAGGGCTCGGCCGGCATCATGCAGGTCAATGCGCCCTCGCGCCTGCGTGCTCCGATGAAGCGGGTCGGGCCGCGCGGCTCGGGCGAGTTTGAGGAAATCAGCTGGGACGAGGCGCTGCAAATCGCGACCGACTGGCTTGCCCGCCTGCGCGAAACCGCGCCCGAGAAGCTCGCTTTCTTCACCGGCCGCGATCAGTCGCAGAGCTTTACCTCGCTTTGGGCACAATCCTTTGGCACGCCCAACTATGCCGCGCATGGCGGCTTTTGCTCGGTCAACATGGCGGCGGGCGGTATCTATACCATGGGCGGCGCCTTCTGGGAGTTTGGCCAGCCCGACTGGGATCACACCAAGATGTTCGTTCTCTTCGGCGTGGCCGAGGATCACGACTCGAACCCGATCAAGATCGGCATCGGTCAGGTCAAGAAGCGCGGCGCCAAGGTTGTCGGCGTCAACCCGATCCGCACCGGCTATAATGCCGTGGCCGACGACTGGTATGGCATCACCCCCGGCACCGATGGCCTGTTGATCCTTTCGCTGATCCATTGCCTGATGAAGGCTGGCAAGGTCGATCTCGACTATCTGGCGCAGTTCACCAACGCCGCCTGCCTTGTGAATGAAGACCCCGACTCGCCCGAGAACGGCCTTCTTTTGAAGGACAAGGACGGCAAGCCGCAGGTGATCGACCGACGCACCGGCAAGCGCGCGGCTTGGGATGGGGCGGGCGTCGAGCCTGACCTGTCGGCCAGCTATCGCTACAAGGGCCTGACCTACCGCCCCGTCTTCCACTTGATGGCTGACAAGTATCTCGATGAGGCCTACGCCCCCGAAGCCGTGGCCGAGCGCACCGGCATTTCTGCGGGCCGCATTCGCCAGCTTGCTGCCGAAATCGCCAAGACCGCTTTTGAAGAGCCTGTGATCCTCGATCGCGAATGGACCGATTTCCGCGGCAAGACCCACAAGACCATGGTCGGCCGCCCCGTCTCGTTCCACGCGATGCGCGGCATCTCGGCCCATTCCAACGGCTTCCAGACCGCCCGTGCCCTGCACACGCTGCAAATCCTCATCGGCGCTGTCGAGACCCCCGGCGGGATGCGGTTCAAGCCACCCTATCCCAAGCCTGCAACGGCCCATCCCAAGCCGCATTGCAAGGTTACACCGGGCAAACCTCTCGACGGCCCGCACCTTGGCTATCCGCAGGGGCCCGCCGATCTGTGCCTGAACGACGACGGCAAACCTGTGCGGATCGACAAGGCCTTTAGCTGGGAAAACCCGCTTTCGGCCCACGGCCTGATGCATATGGTGATCGCCAACGCCCATGCGGGCGATCCCTACAAGGTCGATACCCTGTTCCTTTACATGGCGAACATGGCGTGGAACTCGTCGATGAATACGACGGGCACCATGAATATGCTGACCGACAAGGACGAGAGCGGCGAATATGTGATCCCGCGGATCATCTATTCGGATGCCTATAGCTCGGAGATGGTCGCCTATGCCGACCTGATCCTGCCCGACACCACTTATCTCGAGCGGCACGATTGCATCAGCCTTCTGGATCGCCCGATCTGCGAGGCGGACGCCGCCGCAGACGCGATCCGCTGGCCGGTGATCGAACCCGACCGCGATGTGCGCGGCTTCCAGTCGGTCCTGTGCGAGCTTGGCGCCAAGCTGGGCCTGCCCGCCTTTGTCAACGACGATGGCAGCCAGAAATACGCCGATTACGCCGACTACATCACCAATCACATCCGCCGCCCCGGCATCGGCCCGCTCTCGGGTTGGCGCATGGGCGACAATGGATTGCAGGATGGTCGCGGCGCGCCGAACGAGGCGCAACTTGATACCTATATCAAGAACGGCGGCTTCTGGTTGGCCCACGTTCCCGACGAGGCCGCCTACTACAAGCCGTTCAACACCGCCTATCAGGATTGGGCTGTAAAGCTTGGCTTCTATGACGCGCCGCAGCCCTATATCTTCCAGCTTTATTCCGAGCCGATGCGCCGGTTCCAGCTGGCAGCGATGGGCCACGGCGACCGCCAACCGCCCGAACACCTGAGGGAGCGAATCCTCAAAGCGATGGACCCGCTGCCGATCTGGTATGCGCCTTTCGAAGAGGGGCTCGTCGATACCGAGGCCTATCCCTTCCACGCCCTCACCCAGCGGCCGATGGCCATGTATCACAGCTGGGGCAGCCAGAACGCTTGGCTGCGGCAGCTGCACGGCATGAACCCGCTCTATATCCCGACCGAGATCTGGAAGAAGCGCGGCTTCAAGCCGGGCGACTGGGCCAAGGTCACCTCGGCGCATGGCGAGATCATCGTTCCGGCGATGGAAATGCAGGCGCTCAACGGCAAAACGGCCTGGACATGGAACGCCATCGGCAAACGGCAGGGCGCCTGGGCGCTCGAAGGCGAGACACCGGAATCCTCCAAAGGCTTCCTCCTCAATCACCTGATCAGCGAGCTTCTGCCGCCGCGGGGCGACGGGATGCGCTGGGCCAATTCCGATCCGGTGACCGGTCAGGCCGCCTGGTTCGATCTGCGCGTCGATATCAACCGCGCCGATGCACCCAAGGCCAGCCAGCCGTATCACCCGCCGATCAAATCGCCGGTGCCGCACGCGCCCAAGAACCTTGCCTGGAAGACCAAGTCATGACTCAACTTCCCCAATCGACCGACCGCAAGCTCGGGCTGGTGATCGACCTTGATACCTGTGTCGGCTGCCATGCCTGCGTGATTTCCTGCAAAGGCTGGAACACCGAGAACTATGGCGCCGCCCTTTCGGATACGGATGCCTATGGCCCCAATGTCTCGGGCACGTTCCTCAACCGCGTGCATAGCTATGAGGTCAAGCCCGAGACCGGCCCCGCCCAGCTTATCCACTTCCCGAAATCTTGCCTCCATTGCGAGGATGCGCCTTGTGTGACGGTCTGCCCGACCGGCGCGAGCTATAAGCGGACGGCGGACGGCATTGTTCTGGTCAATGAAGATGCCTGCATCGGCTGCGGCCTTTGCGCTTGGGCCTGCCCCTATGGCGCGCGCGAGCTTGATGCCGTGGCGGGGGTTATGAAGAAATGCACCCTTTGCATCGACCGGATCTATAACGAGAACCTGCCTGAAGAAGATCAGATCCCGGCCTGCGTACGCACCTGCCCTGCCGGCGCGCGGCATTTCGGAGATTTCGCGGATCCCAATTCGAACGTCAGCAAGCTCACCGCCGAACGCGGCGGGATGGACCTGATGCCCGAGCAAGGCACGCGCCCGACCAACAAATACCTGCCCCCGCGCCCCAAGGACTGCAGCGGCGAGATCAACACCCTCGCGCCGCTTCTCGAGCCGGTTGCCACCGATGGCAAAGGCTTTGTCGGCTGGCTCGACAAAATGCTGTCGGCCCTTCCCGGAGGTAACGCCTGATGCATCCCGCAAAGTCTGTCATCATCTTCACCACGCTTTCGGGCATCGGCTTTGGCATGCTGTTCTTCATCGGCCTCGGCATGATCGTGCCGGAAGGGCTCATGCCCTTCATCTGGTTCGCCATCGCCTATCTTTTCGCCGTGGGTGGCCTCATTGCCTCGACCTTTCACCTCAAGCACCCCGAGCGCGCGCTTGGCGCTTTCACCCAGTGGAAAACCAGCTGGCTGAGCCGCGAGGGCGTTCTTGCCGTCATTACTCTTCTTGTGATGGCCGCCTATGGTGCGGGGCTCGTGTTCCTCGGAACGCGGTTCACCTATCTCGGCTATGCAGGCGCGGCCTTGTCGGTCCTGACCGTCTTTGCGACCTCGATGATCTATGCCCAACTCAAGACCGTCCCCCGCTGGCGCGATTTCTCGACGCCCCTGATGTTCCTCGGCTATGCGGGCGCTGGCGGCAGCCTGATGACCGGACAGGTCGACTATGCTCCGGCCCTCTTGGCCTTGGCGGGCCTTTTGCAGCTTCTCAACTGGATGCGCGGCGATGGCGCATTGGGCAAGTCGGGGTCCGACATCGGCACCGCCACCGGCCTCGGTAGCGCCGCACAGGTCCGCGCTTTCGAGCCACCGCATACCGGCACCAACTATCTCCTCAAAGAGATGGTCTATGTCGTCGGTCGCAAGCACGCGGGGCGCCTGCGGATCCTGTCGCTCCTGATGGGGATCGGTCTGCCGATCCTGCTGCTGGCGCCCTTCGGCCATATGCTTGCGGCCCTCGCCATCGTCTCGCATATCGTAGGGGTCTTCGCCTCGCGCTGGCTCTTCTTCGCGCAGGCCGAGCACGTTGTCGGCCTCTACTACGGCAAGCGCTGAAGCAAATGCAGCCTTTCGGCCAAACGGCCAGCGGCAAAGACGTTCACCGCGTTGAGATTGCCGCTGGCGATTTGACGGTTGGCCTCCTCACCTTGGGTGCCAACCTGCATTCCGTGCGCCTTGCCGGCGTGCCCTATGATCTGACGCTCGGCAGCGATCACCTGCCCTACTACGCCAAAGAAATGCGCTATCACGGCGGGATCATCGGCCCTGTTGCCAACCGGATTGGCGGCGGGCGGGTCCGGATCGGCGGGATGATGCACGAGCTTGAACGCAATCAGGATCGCAAGCATTCGCTGCATTCGGGCCGCAACAGCACAAATTATCAGATTTGGCGCTTGGCGGAACATGAGCCCTCGAAGGCCACCTTTGAGATCGACCTGGCAGACGGAGTTTGCGAACTTCCGGGCAATCGCCGGATCATCGCCAGGTTTGAGGTCAGCGCGCCCGCGACCTTGCGGCTCACGCTTACGGCGACGACCGACGACGCGACGCTTATGAACCTTGCCAATCACAGCTACTGGAACCTTGACAGGTCAGAAACGTGGGAAGGGCACAGCTTCAAGATCGCCGCGGATCACATCCTGCCGATCACCGACGAGGGTCTGCCCACTGGCGAGATCGCGGAGGTCGAAGGGACAGAGTTTGATTTCCGAACCGCCCGCACGCCAAAGCCAAGCGCGCCGCCGCTCGATAACAATTTCTGCACCGGCGAAGCGCGCGGGCCGCTGCGCGATGTTCTCTGGCTCACCGGCAAAAGCGGCGTGACCATGACCATGGCGACAACCGAGCCGGGGCTTCATGTGTTCGACGGGCGCGATGCGGGGCGGCCGGGCCATTCAAACTATGAGGGCCTCGCCTTCGAGGCCCAGCTTTGGCCCGATGCACCGAACCATGCCGATTTTCCGTCGATCCTTCTGCGCCCCGGCGCGACCTACGAGCAGATCACCGAATGGCGCTTTGACCGCTAGGCCCTAGCCCTGCGCAGCCTTGAACCACGCGACGATCTGCGCGCGCTCGGCATCATCCATGAACGAGACATTGGCGGGCGGCATCGCGTGGGAGGCGCCGGCTTGAAGGTAGATTTCCCGCGCCTGCGCTGCGATCTGCTCCGGCGTTTCCAGCAAGACGCCCTTCGGCGCCCACATCAGATTGCCATAAACCGGTTCGGCGGTGTGGCACATAGAACAGCGGCCCAGGATAATATCCTGGACCTCTTCAAACCCCTCAGCGCTGGCGTATTGCTCGACCAGCCTCGCCGCCATCACGTCTTGTTGCCGGTGATAGCTTGGCTCGGACGAGAGCCACGCAATGATCAGCATAAGGACTACGGTCACGGCCCATGTCCAGTGCGGCTGGCCTTTGCGGGCGTGCATCGAGTTGAAGAAATGCCGGATCGAGACACCCATCAGGAAAATGAGCGAGGCGATGAGCCAGTTCCACTCGGTTGCAAAGGCCAAGGGATAGTGGTTGGACAGCATCAGGAAGATAACCGGTAGCGTCAGATAGTTGTTATGGGTCGAGCGCTGCTTGGCGATCTTGCCGTATTTCGGATCGGGTTTGCGGCCAGCGATCAGGTCGGTCACTACCACCTTCTGGTTGGGGATGATGATGAAGAACACATTGGCCGACATGATCGTCGCGGTGAATGCGCCAAGGTGCAACAGCGCGGCACGGCCCGAGAAGACGTTGGTGTAAAAGAGCGCCATGCCGACAAGCACAACGAAAAGGGCGACCATCAGGGCGGTCTGGTTGGCGTTCACGAAGGTCTTGCAAAGCTGGTTGTAAACAATCCAGCCGAAGGCCAGCGACGCCACCGAAATCAGCGCACCCTGCCAGACGGGGATGTCCAGAACCTCAGGGTCGATGAGGAACAGCTCGCCGCCGAGATAGTAGACGAGGAACAGAAGGGCAAAGCCCGAGAGCCACGTCATATAGCTCTCCCATTTGAACCAGACGAGGCCGCTGGGCATATTCGACGGGGCCACCAGATATTTCTGGATGTGGTAGAAACCGCCGCCGTGGACCTGCCACTCCTCGCCATCCGCCCCCGATTCTAGGTTGCGGTCGCGGTGCAGGCCGAGATCAAGAGCGATGAAATAGAACGACGAGCCGATCCAGGCGATCGCGGTGATGACATGGAGCCACCGGACCGAAAATTCGACCCACTCCATCAAAAGAACGGCATCATACATTCCACATCCCTCCGATTGTTTGGCGAAAGGCTATACCGGCGGCGATTTATTTGTTAATCCGTCAAATGCCTCAACACTTTCAAGGTCTGCCGAATAATGGCCTATGTTGCCAACATCAGGATGTTCGTCCGCGTCTACGAGCTTGGCAGCATGAGCGCTGCCGCGCGCGACCAAAGGACATCGCCCGCCGTCGCCTCGGCCCGCATTGGCGAGCTTGAGAAGCACCTCGGCCTGCGCCTTTTCAACAGAACCACCCGCAGCCTTCAACCGACCGAGAATGGGCGCATCTTTTATGAAGGGGCCCGCAAGATCCTCGAGGCAATTGACGAAGCGGAATCTGCCGTCGCACAGACAGCACAGAACCCGCGCGGGACAGTTTATCTCGCCGCGCCTCTTGGCGTTGGTCGCCGTTTCATCGCGCCGCACGTTCCGGCCTTCAAAGACGCCTATCCGCAAATTGACGTGCGCCTGCGCCTTTCGGACCGCAAGATCGACGTGGTGGCCGAGGGTCTCGACCTCGCGTTTCACCTTGGGCGACTTGAGGACTCGACTCTCAAGGTCCGGCAGGTCGCCGAATGCGCACGTATCCTCTGCGCAGCCCCAGCCTATGTCGAACGACGCGGCAACCCTGTCGACGGCGAGGCGCTCATCCGTGACCGGCACGAATGTCTCAATCTGCGGTTTCCCGGAGCGACCGAATTTCGTTGGGCGCTGCAAACCCCGACCGGAACCGAGAGCTTTGATATCTCTGGCCCCTTCGAATCCGATGACGGCGATGTTCTCACCGGCTGGGCACTTGACGGGCGCGGGATCGTGATGAAACCGATCTTCGAGGTCGCCGATCACCTGCACGATGGCAGGCTTGTTCCTGTGGCCACCGCAACACCCCCACTGCCGACCCAGCTTTCCTGCCTCACGCAGCATCGCCGCTTGCGAGATCCCAAAATTCGCCTGTTCACGGACTTCATCATTGCCCGAATGCGCACGGATATGGCGGCGCAGACGGAAGGGCTTCAGCTGCCTCTGTAGGTCGACATCCCAAAGGGCGAGAGCAGAAGCGGGACGTGATAGTGCGATTCCGGGTCGGAGATGCCGAACCGGATCGGCACCTCGTCAAGGAACAACGGCTCGGCCCCGGCCTGACCAGAGGCGCGTAGATAGTCGCCGGCCTTGAACACCAACTCATAGACTCCGGTCTCGAACTTCCCTTTCGGAAGGATCGGGCTTTCGGTCCGGCCATCCTCGTTCGTGACCGCTTCGGCAATCTTCTTGTGGCTGTTACCACTCACCTTATAGAGCGCAATCGCCAGCCCCGCCGCCGGAATACCCCGCGCGGTATCGAGAACATGGGTGGTAAGAAATCCCTCAGACATAGGCTCCTCGGCTCCTCCGGTTTGGACGGCGCCATACTGCGCGATGTTGCGCCATTTGGCGACTAGTGCAAAGCAAGACAGGTCTTTACGGGATTATTTGATAATCATCGGGGGATTTTGCGATATTAACGATGCAATAAGGTTTCCGGAGCTTCAGATGCAGCGCTATCCCCGCAATATGATCGGCTATGGCGCCAATCCGCCCGATGCCGCTTGGCCAAATGGCGCCAAGATCGCGGTGAGCCTTGTTCTGAACTACGAAGAAGGCGGCGAGAACAACATCCTGCATGGCGATGCGGCGTCCGAGGCGTTCCTTTCAGACATTCCA
>Ga0181561_10005433_pt1 | contig 10879 bp, 11 predicted proteins | sample 011ome_19_FD_133760 | JGI IMG/M metagenome (GOLD analysis project Ga0181561, IMG submission 133760) | Coastal salt marsh microbial communities from the Groves Creek Marsh, Skidaway Island, Georgia - 011510BT metaG (megahit assembly) | ecosystem: Environmental > Aquatic > Marine > Intertidal...
AGACAATTTCGGTCGAGCAGGGTATTTTTATGCGCGGCCTGGTGTCGGTTCCGCTGTTGGCCTTTATCGCTTATCTGCGCAAAAGCCTGTTTATACGGATTGACCGGCGTAACTGGCGGGTTGTTATAACCCGCGCTTTTGCCGAGCTTGCGGCGACGATGGCTTTTTTGACGGCATTATCAAAGATGCCGCTTGCAAACATTACCGCTATATTACAGGCGCTGCCACTGACGGTTACAATGTTTGCGGCGATTTTTTTTGGTGAGCAGGTTGGCTGGCGACGATGGAGTGCCATTCTTGCCGGATTCATTGGAGTCTTGATCATTATCAGGCCGGGCGGTGAAGGATTTAATGAATATGCAGTACTGGCGATCATTGCTGTCGCTTGTGTGACCGTGCGGGATGCAATTACGCGCCGCCTTGACCGCTCGGTTCCGTCCTTATTTGTAGCCTTTGCATCTGCGATCCCGATTTTCCTCTTAGGCGGAATTACCACCGCCACAACCGGTTGGACGGCTGTTTCCGGTGCGATGATTGGGGTCGTTGTGATTGCTGCAATTGCGATAACCTGCGGCTATCTGTTTGCGGTCATGGCAATGCGCAACGGCGAGATTAGCTTTGTCGCACCTTTCCGGTATACCGGTATGATCTGGGCAATTCTTTTTGGGTTCTTGTTATTTGGCGATTTGCCTGATGCGGCAACACTCCTTGGCACATTAATCGTGATCGTCATGGGGGTTTATGCATTCCACCGGGAACGGGTGAGGCAAAGGGCCGACGCGTCATCCGCCTGACGGAACGTTGGTCCCTCTATCCTGAGTTGATTTCATGCGGTGAATTAGACAACGGGACAACTGCCGCCATCTACATTGATTGCGGTGCCGTTTATGTATGAGCCGGCGTCCGACGCCAGGAATGTTGCCATATTGGCAAACTCTTCAGCCGTACCAAACCGTCCTATATTCAGCCCTGCAGCAGCGTCGGCGTACCATTCCTCAAGGCTCAGGCCGCGTGGATCAGCGGCGTGCCTTTTTTCCCATTGATCACTGCGAATTCGGCCAACAAGTAATGCATTGACCAAAATATTATGGCTAGCATTTTCGTTTGCTAGAACCTTGGTTAATGCCATACCGGCGGCACGGCTTACAGCTGTTGGTGCGCCGAGTGCGTTAGGTGCTTTTGCCCCAATATTTAATACATTGATAATGCGCCCCCATTTGCGCTCGCGCATACCTGGGATCACAAGACGGCTAAGCCGGATCGCCGAGAATAGTTTGAGGTCAAGGTCGTCTTGCCACAATGCGTCACTGACCTTTAGAAAATCGCCGCGCTGTGATGTGCCGGCATTATTCACCAGAACGTCAACATGGCCAAAGGCTGATAAAACTTCGTTAATAACATTTTGGCAATTATTGTCATGCCTGATATCGGCAGACAGGGCAATTACACGCCCAGTCGCCTCAGCCTTTTGACCCTCGGCCTCAATCTCCATTTTGGCCGCATCAAGCACGTCCTCACGTCGTGCAACAATTGCAACATTTGCTCCAGATGTAAGGAAATTCTTGGCAATGGCTTTGCCAATACCGGCACTGCCACCGGTGATGATGGCATTGCGCCCGTCCAGTCTCGCTTGCATTTACTCACCTATACCTATCTTTAAAATTGGCAGAACTGCCGAATGATGTCGTTCATACAATACAGGCTTTGGCAGATTTGCCAAGCGATCCAAATCAATAGATGCTGTATTTTGGTTTTGGATCAGGCCGCTTTTTTATCCAAAGACGGGGTAATCTATAGACGAGACAGAGTATCTAATGCTAGGGTTTTTGGATGCCACACGATCATCATGATGAGGCTCATGCCCACGCGCTATTACCCTCTGAACCTGCGTTGCGGGTTAAGGCGCTGGAGACGATTCTCACCCGGAAAGGCCTAATTGATCCGGCCGCGGTTGATGCAATCATTGACCTATACGAACATAAGATTGGTCCCCGAATTGGGGCGGGACTGGTGGCGCGGGCTTGGGTTGATCCGGCGTTTAAGGCCCAGCTGGTAAATAATACCGATGGTATTCTATCTGATCTTGGCTTTGGTGGCCGGCAAGGCGAACATATTGTTGTTGTTGAAAATACCCATGACTGCCATAATTTGGTCGTTTGCACCTTATGTAGCTGCTACCCGTGGCCTGTTCTTGGAGTGCCGCCTGCATGGTATAAATCTGATGCTTACCGTAGTCGTGCAGTGCGTGAACCGCGCATGGTGCTGGCTGAATTTGGCGCGATAATTCCGCCTGAACAAAGCATTCGGGTGTGGGACTCAACCGCTGAAATCAGGTATCTGGTTCTGCCTATGCAGCCTGCCGAGAGTTATGGCCTTGATGAGGCTGCGCTTGCCGGCTGGGTTCATCGCAATTGCATGATCGGCACCGGCTTACCATCTGCTCCCAGGACAGCAGCATCAGGTCATGAGTGATAAGGAGTGGCGATGAAACCACATCATGACATGGGTGGCGATCCATCCGGACCGGTCAAGCCTGATCAGCCGGACGATCTGGTTTTTGAACAGCTTTGGCACAAACGCGTCCTTGGTCTGACCGTGGCGGCTGGGGCGATGGGCGCGTGGAATATTGACACATCGCGGTTCTGGCGTGAAACCCTGCCAAGGCAAGACTACCAATCTTTCAGCTACTATGAAAAATGGCTGGCGGCACTGACCAATCTTTTTGTCGCCAAAGGATTCGTGACGCGTGATGAAATTGCCGCTGGTTATTATGCCGGTCCCCAGCAAAATCTGCGTGATGGAGTGCTTCGCGCTGCGGCGGTTCCGCTTATGCTTGCAGCAGGCGCCAAGGCGTCACGCCCGGCCACAGCTGAACCACTGTTTCAACGGGGGCAAAAGGTTCATACCCGATTACCTGATGATACCAAGAAACAGATGCCTGGCCATACGCGGTTGCCACATTACGCCGCTGATAAAGTTGGCACGATATTGTTTTCCCATGGTTACCACGTTTTACCCAACAGCAATGCCCATTTTCTTGGTGAATGCCCCGAGCCACTCTATTCGGTAGAGTTTTCCAGTGCAGATCTCTGGGCTGATGGTAATGGCGGTGATAAGGTCGTGGTTGATTGTTGGCAAAGTTACTTGGTGCTGGCCGAATGAAACCTGAAAAGCCCATCATTGAACAAATCAGCAAGCCTAAAAACGCAGCCGATAATGGTGATGAAGGGGCGCTGGCAGCAGACAGTGCGCCGCTGGTGCCTGATCAGCCCTTTGATGAGCCATGGCACGCCGAAGTCTTTGCCCTTGCCGTGCATTTGAGCGAGGCCGGCCATTTTGGCTGGCAAGACTGGGCCAGCCGGTTTGGCAAAAATCTTGCGGCGGCTTCATCTATCAAGGCTGGTGGGCTTAATGGCGGTAATGATTACTATCAGATAATGCTTGAAACCCTCATTGGCCTGATGAAGGAAAAAGACATTGTTGATCCTGAATTATTGAGCGCGCTGGAATTGCAGTGGCGTGAAGCCTATATCACCACGCCGCATGGGGAACCGGTAAATCTCAGAGCATAACAGTGCCAAGATCATGCGACACTCCTGTTTATCACTGATTTGCGACATGATCGCAGTTCAGAGCCGCAGAATGATCCCATAGTAACCTGGCGATTGTCGCCAGTTGATTGCAGATCGGCGGTGGCTTTATTGAGCAAAGTCTTTATAAGGCTAGTTTCACAAATAAAAAAGCGAGTTCGTTTTGCGCCCCAGTTTCTTTTCCCGGTTACCCAATTTCTTGTTGGGCGCCACGCCTTATAATGGTTTCCCCCAGACCCTAAGCCTCCGTCAAATAAATCTCGATGTTCTCTCAGGTTTAACCGTATCACTGGCATTAGTGCCTGAGGCAATTGCGTTTGCCTTTGTTGCCGGTGTCGCGCCAATTGTTGGGCTTTATGCGGCCTTTATTGTGGGCTTAATCACCGCAATTTTTGGTGGTCGTCCGGGTATGATTTCGGGGGCAACTGGTGCTTTGGCCGTGGTTATGGTGGCGCTTGTTGCCCAGCATGGTGTCGAATACTTATTTGCGACGGTGATCCTGATGGGTGTTCTGCAGTTATTTTTCGGCGCAATGCGATGGGGTAAATTCATCCGTATGGTGCCACATCCGGTAATGCTGGGCTTTGTAAATGGGCTGGCAATTGTCATTGGCCTTGCACAGATTGATCAGTTCAAAATTACTGGTCCCTCAGGCCAGCGTGACTGGCTGACCGGTGAGGCCCTGTTAGTGACCGGTGGGCTAGTTGCGGCGACGATGATTTTGATCTGGGTGACGCCCCGGCTGACTCGGCTTGTGCCGGCACCGCTGCTGGCAATCGGGGCTGTAACCGCGGTTGTGCTGGGCTTCGATCTTGACGTGCAGCGGGTCGGTGATCTTGCCAGCGTATCAGGCGGTTTGCCCAGTTTTGCTGTACCTATAGTGCCAATGACTTTGGAAACGCTGATGATTATTTTTCCGTATGCGTTGATATTAGCGGCTATCGGATTGATTGAAAGCCTGTTGACGTTAAACCTCGTTGGCGAATTGACCGACCGGCGCGGTGGTGCGTCGCAGGAATGTCTGGCACAAGGCGCGGCTAATTTATGTACTGGTTTTTTTGGTGGCATGGGTGGTTGCGCGATGATTGGCCAGTCAATGATTAATGTGAAATCAGGTGGACGAAGCCGCATTTCTGGTATTGTTGCGGCTATGTCTCTATTATGTTTTATTCTTTTCACTGGACCGGCCATTGAATTGATCCCAATTGCAGCGCTGACTGGCGTAATGTTTATGGTAGTGATCGGTACATTTGCCTGGAATTCGCTGAAAAGCTTGCTAGTGGTACCACGGGCTGACGCGCTAGTGACGATCGTTGTTACATGCGTTACAGTTCTTGAAGATTTGGCCGTCGCGGTAGTGGTTGGCGTGATCATGTCGGCATTGGTCTATGCGTGGAATGCAGCAAAACGCATTAATGCTTCAACCAGACCTTCCGTACGAGAGGCAGGCGCGTTGGTTTATGATATCCAAGGACCTTTATTTTTTGGCTCGGTTACGAGTTTTCATGAATTATTCGATGTAAAGAATGATCCGGATAAAATCATCATTGATTTTGCTGCATCACGTGTTGTCGACCATTCTGCCCTCCAGGCGATTGAGGATATTGCAGCGAGATATGATGCTTTAGGAAAGACTGTTTTTTTAAGGCATTTGTCTCGTGACTGTTATCGATTGTTAACGAAAACGGGTCAACTAATCATCGATAGCCATGATGATCCTAAATATGGGGTTGCGGTCGATTATGGTGTTAAACTAGGCACTTTGGATGCAAAGCACTAATTTGCATCGGGTTAGGGATTGCCTTGGCAAGATTTGCGTAATTGGAGAGCCAAACAAACATGCATGGGTGCGTCCAATGCATTGCCTTTCTGGCTTTTTTGTTCTGGCAAAAAGAACAGTGTATGATCGTATTTTTACCACATTTCGTACAAATTGATGACAAATCTATCAGTGATAGATATCTGATTAGTTAAGAGGCATCACATGAACAAAATTATATTCGCAGCCATAGTTTTCTTACTTGGTGGATGTAATGCTGCATATATTGAAGCAGTCAACAAGCAAGTATCAGATGGCTTCAGGTGGGTTGAGATACCCTGCCGCCCTGTTAAGCCAGATATACCTGCAATTACTCTGAATACCCCTAACGGGAAGCAGTTAGTTTGCAACGTTTTGCAAAAGCAGGGGCTTTGACGCTAGCAATAATAACAAACTCAAAATATCAACGACCATTTAGTTTTTCTTAACGCTGTTTAATGTAATAGTAGAAGCGAGAGAACAACCCGTAAGTCTCACTGAGTTCTATCTACAAGTCCTGACGATGGATATGAACGCTTGTATCAAAGAGACTACAGTTATTGAGGGTGACTTAATCAGTCTTGGGCTCAATTATTGAAGTTTGGCTGCTGTGGCGCTGGCTTGCGTTTTGGCTTGGCTCATGCTCACACTTATTCAAATGTAATTGTTGTTTAAAAAAGATGAATAATATTCCTTCTGGACATGCTCTTTAAAGCACTGACTATATGTGATTATCAAATTTGAAGACGAAAGGGATAGGCGCCTTGAGGCACAATGATACGGTATCAATCTGGGGTTTAGTCTCACAAGAAACCGAAAATTATTACAATGACTTGGTGGAGGGAGAGGTTGATCTTGCAATTATTGGGGGTGGATATACTGGCCTTTCGACAGCACTTCACTGCGCTGAAAAAGGCCTTTCCTGTCATGTTTTTGAAGCTAAAGATATTGGCTTTGGGGGGTCTGGGCGAAATGTTGGTCTAGTGAATGCTGGAGTTTGGCTGCCTCCGCAGGAAGTATACAAAATTCTTGGTGAAATCCAAGGAAAACATTTTCTGACACAATTCAGTCGCGCGCCTGAATATGTGTTTTCGTTGATAGAAAAATATCAAATTCAATGTGAGGTTGCTCGGACAGGAACTATACACGCAGCCCACTCACTAAAAGGATATTCTAATTTAAAGCTCAGAAAAGAAGAATGGGACAGGCTTGGAGAGCCAGTTGATCTTTTGTCGCGTGAGGAAATGGCGGCATATAGCGGCAGCCCAGCCTTTTGTGGCGGTTTGTTGGACCATCGTGCAGGGACAATCAATCCAATGGCCTATTGCCGTGGACTTGCTCGTGCAGCGCGCGCTGCTGGTGCTTCGATAAGTTGTCAAACCCCTGTGTCTAAATTGGAGCGTAATGCTAGTAGGTGGCGTGTTATAACGCCTAATGGTGAAATTATGGCACGCAACGTTGTAATTGGTACCAATGCTCACACTGATGAATTATGGCCTGGACTAAGGCGCAGTATTGCAACGTTACCATACTTTCAGATTGCCACACTCCCCCTTGGCAATCGGATCAAAACGATATTGCCGAAGCGGCAAGGTCTTTGGGATACAGGTAAAATTATGTTTAGCTTGAGGCGTGATATCAGTGACAGGTTGATAATCGGTTCCATGGGAGATTTGCTGGGAAGCAGCAGAAGTGGCGTCTCATGTCAGTGGGCGAAAAAACAATTATGTCGATTATTTCCAGGGTTGGGGCCGGTCGAATTTGAACAGGCGTGGCAGGGCCAGATTGCAATGACATCGGATCACTTGCCACATGTCCACAAACTTTCTGAAAATCTTTATTCAGCTATCGGATACAATGGTCGCGGTATCACTTCGGGCACCATTTTTGGAAAAGCACTGGCTGGATTGTTGACAGGTGAAGGTGCTGAGACGTTACCTATTCCAACGTCCCAACTTAACAACTTCAAAGGCTTTCGCATTAAGGCCGCTTTTTATAAAATAGCGTTTGCAGGCAATCAATTATTCAAATCAATTTAGTTTAGTAATAAAATTGAACCACAATAATGTTAGGGTTTTTAAGTTGGTGCCTGTTTCAAAGTGAATTTACAAAAAAGAAACTGGTTCGCAGTAAACAGACAGTTTATATCTAATTAAACCTTAAAAATATAGTGGAGTAGACTATCTTAAAGATACGTTACTTAAAGTTTGTCGGATATTCCCCGGAAGAGACACATTGTTGGCATCAAACGTGACACCATTATAATTTCTGCCTGGGCCTGTTTACGGTCTTTTTAGCCATGAAATAACTTTGGTGTAATCAAACTTATTAACTTACCATGCGGTGGATTTTCTGGGTTGGTTCTGCGCAAAAACATTCCGTCAAAAGCAAGCTTTGTTCAAGAAAAAAGTGGAGGGTATTTGCATTCTCCCGCTGCAGAAAGAAATTTAACCCAAATACTTGATATCGTTCGCAGTTACTCTCCCAAGAGCGGTAAAGCTTTAGAAATAGCCAGCGGTACGGGCCAACACATAATGGAGCTTGCTGTGGCATTTCCTGGCTTGGATTGGCAGCCATCTGACATCGATGAAACCCGCTTGAATAGTATCTCGTCAAGAAGTTTCCAAAAGCCGTTACCTAATCTTTTGCCACCCGTCAGGTTGGACGCAACAGACAAGCACTGGTCAGTTTTGTTTCCAAACCAGGACTTTATACTATTGGTAAACCTTTTGCACCTTGTTAGCGAGAGCGAGGTTAAAGCAATCGTTGACGGGATTTCTCAATCTCTAGTCCATGGGGGCCGGTGTGTCATTTATGGTCCTTTTATGCGAAATGGTGTTCTAGTTAGCACTGGTGACACAGCTTTTCATCAAAGCTTGAAGGCGGCTGACCCAGATATTGGCTACAAAGATGATGTTTGGATGATTGATCTGTTTTGTCAGCAAAAGCTTGATGCCGTCAAAATTTTAGAAATGCCAGCCAACAACTTGGCTTTTGTTTTGGAGAGGCGGGACGGCGAATAACTTTTCCGGAAAAAGGTGTGGGGAAAACGGTATCAAGCGGGTTATGCGTTAGTTTGGGACTCAAATAACAACATAATTTTAGTTAATATTTTGCTCTATAATTACATTTTAACCAATTGTTTTATTGTTTGAAAGGCTTCACTAAAAACAAGGCAATCAAGCCAGCTCCCAGAGCAGCAATGGTCAACAATAAAGGTGTGTGCCAGTTTTCTGGAGTAGTAATAAAGAATGCAAAAAACAGCCCAACAAACACCAGCAAAAAATTATAAATTGGGCTGTCTTTAAATTTGTGGTCGGGGTTTTTCAAATTAACACCCTGATCCTTTTTGGTAACTTCCACGGTCAAAGCAAAATTATTTATTTTTTTGGTGGTCGTTTTTCGAAGACTGGAAGGCCATCTGGCAGGTGATGAAATGGTTGGATATCACAAGTGAAAATAGCTGCTTGTGCTGAGAATGCTGACGGGTCATCAAGTGTCCCAACTTTTACAATCATTGAGTTTGGACGAGCGGGGCTCTCGGTTCCCATCGCCGTTCCGCAGTTTTCGCAAAAATGTCTAGTGACAGGCGTCTCAAGATCGGCTCTTGCAAACTTTTTTGGATTCCCATCTACGTAGCGAAATGCATTTTTAGGAAACACCATAACAATGTTTGGGTTACCGCCAGTGATATACTGGCATTCTCGGCAGTGACACTGGAATGCAGCCTCGGCTTGCCCATCAATTTCATACTTAAGGCTACCACAATAGCATCGTCCTGTGGTTTTCATCGTTGGATCCTCTTCTTAGCACAATAGATTTTGACATATAACTGCGTTAAAGCAAAAGTGAAATGTTGAATTTAAAAAGTGAGGGCGTTGGGAGTTTGATCTTATTGCTTGTCGTGACTTTTTGGTCGGCAACGCAAAAGGGGTGCCGGGGATTCCTTGATAATTCATTGGAGGCCTATCAATGGCTCAGGATAAAAAAACATGTATTATTGTTGGTGCTGGTAGCGGCTTAAGTGCCTCTCTAGCAAGGATGTTTGCTGCAGAAGGTATGTCTATTGTCTTAGCAGCACGCAATATCCAAAAATTAGATGGGCTCAGGGAAGAATTAAATTGTGAGTTGGTAAAATGTGATGCGACTCAAATTGATCAAGTAGCAAATTTATTTGCCTCCACTGATCAAATTTCAAAACAGCCTTCAATTGTGATTTACAATCCGTCAGCAAGAATTCGTGGCGACATTACAAGTCTCGACCCAGTTCAAACAAAATTAGCGATTGAGACAACTTGTTTTGGAGCTTTTTTAGTTGCTCAACAAGCTGCTATTCGAATGACAAAAAATGGTTTTGGAAGCATTTTCTTCACTGGTGCTTCTGCTGGAGTGAAGGGCTTTCCGAAATCTTCTGTATTTGCAATGGGAAAATTTGCCCTTCGTGGCCTAGCACAATCTCTTGCTAGGGAGCTGCAACCAAAAAATATTCACGTTGCGCACTTTGTTATTGATGGCGGCATATCCTCTGACTTTAGACCTGACCCTGGGGAGCAAACCCTTTTGAATCCGGACGAGATTGCGAAGACTTACCTTCATTTTTACCGACAAGATCGCAGTGCTTGGTCTTGGGAAATTGAACTGAGGCCGTGGGTTGAGAAATTCTAGGGCTTTAGAGATTGTAAAGCATGGCAACTTACTAACTATGAATTGTCCAAGAACGGTCCCACTATAAGTATGTCAGATTATTTTGCCGATAAATAACATTCATAAAGAAAATTTTATTGGCCGCCTTTTGATGGTGGTGGCGATGGCAACATTTGCCGTCGAAGATAGTGTGATAAAATTTGTCTCATCAGTACTCCCAGTCGGGCAAATTCTTTTTCTTTTAGGACTCGGAGGAGCCTCAACATTTGCTGGGTTGGCTCTGATCCGAAGAAAAGAGGTATTTTCAAGAGATATTTTCAGTAAGCCGATGCATTTTCGCTTACTATCTGAAGTATCCGGGCGTGTTTTTTACTCATTTGCCCTCGCTTTGACACCTTTAACCTCAACCACAATGATCCTACAGGCAACTCCAATTGTTGTCGTAGTTGGTGCTGCTGTGTTGTTCAATGAACGAGTTAGTACCCTGAGGTGGGCTGCCGTTTTACTCGGATTCTTCGGCGTTTTGATCATAGTTGATCCCGCTAGTGATAGCTTCTCATTCTTATCAATTTTGGCGGTACTGGGAATGCTAGGTTTTGCGGGGCGAGACCTTGCCAGCAGGGCAGTTCCAAAATCACTAAATATTTTGACCCTTGGAGTTCACGGCTTTATCTCGATTGCCCTTGCAGGCGCAGTCTTGAGCTTACTCCTTACTGAGCCATTTATCTGGCCAGATTTCAGCTCTTGGCTCTACTTGCTTGCCGGTGTTTTGCTTGGAACAATTGGATATAGTGCAATTGTCTCAGCAATGCGTATTGGCGAGGTGTCTGCAATTACACCTTTCAGA
>Ga0181561_10005438_pt1 | contig 10875 bp, 7 predicted proteins | sample 011ome_19_FD_133760 | JGI IMG/M metagenome (GOLD analysis project Ga0181561, IMG submission 133760) | Coastal salt marsh microbial communities from the Groves Creek Marsh, Skidaway Island, Georgia - 011510BT metaG (megahit assembly) | ecosystem: Environmental > Aquatic > Marine > Intertidal zone...
AGTAACTCGGGCAGCTGTTCCGTGAACTGCGTCGTGTCGCACACAGCCGCGGGTGTGTGAGGGGTAACTATGTCTATCCCTGGCGCTGTGGGGGGCGAGTCGTACGCGTCGACATACGCTTCTTCGCCGCCGTCGTGATGCGGATGCGGCGTCGAATGATGCGGCGCTGGCGCCGTGCCGCTCGCGTGCGCGTGCGACGGGTGCGTTCCACTCCACGCGTACGGGTAAGTGTGCTCCGCGCAACCCGCGCGCGCGTGCAGCGCCGCGAGAGAGAGGTCCACCCCGAGGGCGAGACGAGGGGAGGACAGCGCGCTCAGCGCGAGCGCGAGAAGGAGAAGGTGCGCGATGCGCGCCATGACAGATGATGCGCGACGTGCGTAGGCTGTGCACGGAACCGACCGCGCGCGAGCGGTGAGACGCGGAGGTGCTGGACCAGCTTCTGCGTTTATGTATTTCGACGTCCGTTCGAAGCCGTTCGAAGGGTCGAGGCGGCAGACGAGACGGCACGCGCGGTGGCCGCGTCCGCACGCACGCAGCGCTCGGCCATCATGGACCCGAGCATGATCACCCCCGAGATGATGGCGTTCGCGCAGAAGCAGATGGAGAACATGTCCCCGGAGCAGATGGTGCGCGTCCCTCCTCGCCGCCCGCGCGCGCGCGGGAAGGAAGGAAGGGATCTCGCGCGCGTTCCCGCGCTCGCCGTGAGCCGCAAGATCCGCGTCGCCGTCCGAGGGAGACGACCGGTCGCGCGCGCCGCGCCGCGCCCCGCCCACCGTCCCGTCCCCACCCCACCCCCTTCCCCGCCCGCGATCTCACGCCTTCATCTATCTCCTTCTCCCGCGCCGTCGATCACAGGCGCAGATGCAGCGGATGGCGGCGAGCATGGGCGGCCCCGGCGCGATGCCCCCCGGCGCGGCGGATCAGTTTAAGAACATGAGCGCGGACGACCTCAAGCGCGCGAGCGAAGAGCTCAAAGACATGGACCCGGAGACGCTCAAGTCGACGATGAACGCCGCGCAGTCGCAGATGCAAGGGCAGCAGGACTACGTCATGCGCGGCGCGGAGCAGCTCAAGAGGGACGGGAATAAGCTCGTGGGCGAGGAGAAGTTCACGGACGCGATCGAAAAATACATGCGCGTGAAGAACAACCTGCAGGATATTCAAACGCCCGCGGCGAGGGCGTTACGAACCTCGTGCATGCTCAACATGTCGCTGTGCTTCAACAAGACGAAGCGGTACAACTCCGCGGTGAGCGAGTGCACGGAGGTGTTGCTAGGCGACGGGCGCTCCCTGAAGGCGTACTACCGCAGAGGGCAGGCGCACTACGCGAAAGGAGAGCTCGCGCGCGCGGTGAAGGATCTGCGCCGCGCGGTCAAGCTCGCGCCCGGGGACGAGACCGTCGCCGCGGAGTGCGCGAAAGCGGAGAGCGACATGAAGGAGAAGGGCGTGGTGGACGAGGACGACGGCGCGTGCCCGGCGTTTGAAGGACCCGATCCGTCGTCGGCGCCGCCGGCGACGGCGAACCCGGGGGGTTCTGGTTCTTTCCCCGGGATGCCCCCCGGGACGTCGCAAGCGCAGATGGATCAGGCGATGAAGATGATGAAGGACCCGGCCGCGATGAGCAAAGCAGCGGAGATGATGGAGAACATGTCCGAGGAGCAGCTCGAGGAGATGCAAAAGATGGCGGGCGCGTCGATGCCGGGCGCGCCGAAGCTGGACCCCGGGATGGCGAAACAGGCCGCGGCGATGATGAAAAACATGGACCCGGAGGCGATGAGCGGGATGATGGAGATGGCGGCGAAGATGCGCGAGGGCGGGGGCATGCCCGGCGGGGGGCCGTCGTTGGGCCCGGACGGTCAGCCCACCCCGGAGATGATGGCGGCTATGACGGAACAGATGAAGGACCCGAAGATGCAAGAGGCGATGAGCTCGATGATGAAGAACATCACCCCGGATCAGCTCAAGGAGATGACGAAAGCGAGCGGGATCAACATGACGGACGAGCAAGCGGAGCAGACCGCGAAGATGATGCAGAGCATCTCGCCGGAGACGATGGCTCGCATGATGAAAGTCGGGAGTTTCTTCCAAGGGACGTTCGCGCGCTTCAGGAGGACGTATCAGGCGCGTTCTATACACTGGTCCTCATACGACCGCGTTCGCGTTGTGAACGCCGATCCTTAAGGACTTTTCCCGGCGTTTCTCTCCTCCCACCCCCCGCTTTCAATCCCCGGCCTCGACGCCTTTCAACTTCAACTGACGCCTTTCAACTCCACCCCGACATCGCTTTGTATGGAATGGCCCTCAGTGGGCGGCGAGGAACAAAGTCACCGCGAGCGCGCTCGCGGTCGCGCTCTTCGCGGTGTTCGTGTCTTACGTGATGCGATGGGGGTGGTTCCGCAGGGCGGCGGCCCCGGACGCGACGGCGGAGAAGCCGGCCGCGGCGGCGGAGGAGGAGGAGGACGAGAACGTTTTAGGATTTTAACGACGCACAGCACACGACGACGACGTGTTCGCGTGCACTCGCATCACTTCGCGGCGCACGCCGCACGAACGCTCGCGAGATGTCGTCCTCGCGGAAGGTGGCGACGAAATCGAGCGGCGGGCGGTTCGGCTGGGTCGTCGCCGCCGCGCTCGCGATCGGGCACGTCCTCCGCTCGCTCCGCGGAGCGAGCGGAGGAGGAAGAGAAGGTCGCGGTGGAAGCGCCGTTCGCGAGAGGAACGACGCGAACGCGTTCGTCCTGAGCGTCGAGCTCGAGTTCAAGACGCAGGCCGCGGCGGACGCGCTCGTGAAGGCTTGGGGCGACGCCGCGGACTGGTGCCGCGTCAACGAACCGACGCTGCTGCACTACGAGATCGCTCGGTCGAACAAGGACGAGTCGCCGCTGCGGTATTCGATATTCGAGCGGTACCGATCCCTGGACGACTACCTCGGCCTGCACAAGAACACGGTCGCGTTCAAGACGTTTCGGCCGAAGATGCAGGCGATGCAAGACGCGGGGGAGGTCGTCGTCGCGGGGCAGTCGTATTACGAGCTCGGCAAAGGGTTCGTGTCCGGGTGAGGGCAGGAGGCGGATGGCGAGGGAGGGATAGGCTTTGAAGAGAAAGATTATTTCACGTCTGCGTCTCGTGTCGTCTTCGTCCTCCGCTCGTCCCACTCGTCGCTCGCGCCCGCCGCACGCCCGGAGGACGTCATGTCGTCGCTCGCCGCGCCGGCTCTCCCGGCGCTTCGCGTCGCGCCGTCCGCGCGCCGACGTCGCGATCGAGGCGTCCGCGTCGCCGTCGCGTCGTCGTCGCCGTCGTCGTCGCCGGCGCCGGCGCCGGCGCGTCATCTTCATCAACCTCCGCCTCCCGACGACGCCTCGCGCCTCCTCCCTCCGACGCCGCAGCGCGTCGCGGACGTCTCGCGGACGCTCTCGATCCCGCTCCCGAACCTCCGCCCGCTGAAGGACACGCCGTCGTCGTTCCTCCTCGCCGCGAAGATCGGCAGCGCGGTGATACTGACGACGTGCGTCGGCGGTCTCGTCGCGCACAACGTCGCGCTCGCGGCGAGGCGCGCGATGGGTAACGACGAAGACGGCGACGGCGCGCCGTCGAGGGACATGTCCGACCTGGACTGGGAGCTGGGGTACTCGCACAACTACGGGAAAGGGTACGGATACGCGTACGGATACGCGTACGGGCACGCGTTCGGGGACGACGAGCTCACGACGCGTCGGCCGAGGCTGAAGCGCCTCCCGACGCGAGCGAAGGCGTCCGACGCGTCCGACGCCGCGGCGAAGAAGGAGCCGTGGAGCGAGAGCGCGAACCCGGCGAAGCGGACGCTGGGCAAGATCGGGAGCGCGCTCTGGGGGCTGTGGGACGCGATTCCCGCGTGATGACGAGGACGATATCATAGCTCTAGCGTAGCCGCCGCCGTCGCGTGGGCGGGGTTCTCGAAACCATTTATCATTCGAACTTTTCGTCGTCGCGCGCACACGCACATCGCGTCGACGCTGATCATCGCTTCCCTCGCGTCGTCACTGCTCGCCGCGCCGACCCCCATGTGGGTCGAAGCGTACGCGGTCGTCTGGACGATCTTGGTCTCGATCTTGATGGTGTCGCTGTACAAAGAGGCCGTGGACCTGCGACGCGCCGCGCGGTTGAAGGCGCGTCGCCGTCCGTCGTCGCCCTCGCGCGTCCCTCCGTCCACCCGTCCTCCGACAGATGGCGTTCGATCCGAGAATCCCGATCTGATCGCCTCCCGTTCTGTTCTCTCTCTTCGCGCAGGACATCCCGTCGCTCTCGGGCATCGTCAGCGGCGCAGACGACGGCGGGATCGACGTCGATGGCTACGGCGAGAGCTCCGCGGTCGCGGCGGGGGGGAACAAACCGCGACGAAGACGCGCGTGAAGGATCGGGTTCTGTTTATTAGCGTAGACTTACTTTTCATTCCCTTCTCTCGAGCGAACCTCTCCAGAGATCCTCGACTCGATCATCACTTCGGCCCCGGCGCCGCCCCTCCGCCCGCCCCCGGCTGCTGCCCCCCCTCGCCCTGCGCCGCCATCGCCGCCGCCCTCGCCTTGTTCCCCATGGGGTCGTCCTTGATGTCGCCGTACGCGTTCCACCGTTCCTTCATCTTCATCGCCTCCGACGCCTCCTTCGTCATCGCCACGAGCACCTTCTTCACGCTCGGCCGGTCTCTCGCTTCCTCCGCGAACGGCAGCCGCACTTTAAATTTCTCCCCGCGTCGCATCACGAGAAGGTTCAACCCCAGCGCGTCCACGGACTCGATCCTGCACTTGTCCACGGTGAGCTTGACGAAGTGCCCGACGAGGTCGAGGAGATCCTTCTCGTGGTCGACGTTCATGTGGGTCGCGATGGGCGTGGAGTACTGCGCCACCGGGTCTTGCGTCGCGCTCGCGTACGCGTCGCCGTCGACGCCGCCCGCGCGCGCGAAGCCGCCGATGAGCCGCGCGCCCTTGGTCGCGGTCATCCTGTGCCACGAGAAATCCCCGAAGTCGACCCAAAACGCGTCCGGGTGCTTGGCGAGATACGTCTCTCGCGCCGCCGCGACGCCGTCGTCGTCCTCGATCGCCTCCATATCCCCCACGAGCGTCACGCGCGCGTCCGCCGCGGACTGAAACCCCTCGGTCGACCCCTGGAACCCCTTCTGCGTCACCGTCAGCGAGCACCGCCCGCACGCCTTCAGGTCTCTCGTGTGCCCGCTCATCGACGACAGCGCGAAGATCGGACAGCCGGCGTCATCCGACGCGAAGCCCACCACCGCGCCCGTCGGGTACTCGCCGCCGAGCTTCGCGTCGAACGTGGACAAGACGCCGTACCGCCCTTGGTCGATCAGCGTGCGGCACTCGTCCGCGTGCGCGAGCTTGACCGCGGTCTTCTGGTGCTCGTGGAAGCGCTCCATCTCCGGGTCGGGTTGATTCGCTTCCCACGCCGCGCGCGCGGCGTCCTGCGCGGCTTTCGCCTCTTCCCTCGCCTTGGCGTCCGCCTCCATCGCGGCGGCGTGCTCCGCGGCGGCCTCCTCCGGGGTCTGCTTCGCCTTCGCCTCCGCGGCCTTCGCGTCCGCGGCCTCTTTCTCCGCTCTCTCCGCCGCCTTCTTCGCGTCGATCGCCTTCTGCTTCGGGTTCGCGAACGAGCTCTTGCGCGGCGGGCGCTTCGGAACGCGATCGAACTGGTCGAAGGAGTCCACCTTCACCGCCGCCTTGGGCGCGCGGTCCTCCTCGTTGACGACCGCCTTCGCGGGGTCCGCCTTCGGCTGCGGCGGCGCAGCCTTCAGCGTCTCCTTCTTCTTGGCTTTGTCTTTGCCCTTCGCCTTCTCGTCGCCGCCGGACGCGCGCGTCGCGAACGCCGCGCGACGCGGGATCGAAGAACGCCCGCCGGGGGGAACGCGCGTCGAGACGGAGGACGACGCGAGACCGCCGCCGCGTCGCAGGATGAACCCGGGGGCGATGCGCGCGAGCATCGAGAGCGCGTGCGGCGCGCGAAGCGGGAAGCGCGCGTCTGATGAGGCGCGGGGTGCGTGCGGGCGTGCGTGCGTGCGCGCGCGCGAGCGGCGGGTGTGGCAGCGCCGAGGGGGCGGTGTTGAGGGTTTAGGGCTGCCGACGTCGCGACGTCGACGCGACGCCGCGCCGGCCGACCGCGACCGCGACGGCGTGCATTTCAAATCAGCCCGTCAGCGACAGACGTTCGAGCGCGCGCCTCTCGCGATGACGACGCCGGCGATGAAGAGATAAAGACCTCGGGCTGACGCGGAACGTCGCGGCGCGCGATGACGACGTCGTACGTCGGGAAGGACACGCACGCGTGCGAGCTCGCGCTCGTGGACGGGGGATGGCGCGTCGTGTCGTCGAGATCCGTGGACGAGACGACGACGACGGACGCGGACGACGCGCCGACGCGCGGGTTCTTCTCCGCGCGCGCGTCGCTCTCGCGCGTCGTCGGCGAGGGCGCGAGCGACGCGAGAGCGCGCGCGTTCATTCGCACGCTGCCGAAGGCGGACGGCGAGGACGAGGAGGAGGAGGACGACGACGGCGCGACGCATGAGGAGGAGGAGGAGGAGGAGGTGGATCTCGCGCGCGTCCGCAGCGGCGCGAACGCGACGACGCGCGCGCCGCTCCTCGAGACCGAGGCGCAACCGCAGCTCGGCGCGCGGTCGCAGTGCGTCGTCCCGGAGACGGAGTTCCCGCCGTGCTGCACGGAGGAGCTGGACGACGACCGGACCCCGCGAGCGGCGCCGCCGCCGCCGACGCGCGCGGCGCTGCCGTCGCTCGGGGAATCTCCGATGGGATTCGAGGAGGACGACGCGCAGCTGGCGAAAGGCGGCGGCGTCGGCGACGAGAGCATCAACACGCGCGCGGACGATGACTCCGCCCCGGGCGGCGCGGACGCGAAGACGTCGACGCTGCTCGTCCCGGAGACGGTCGAGAGGGACGCGTCGGTGGGGTACGACTCGCAAGTTTGCGGCGGCGCCGCCGCCGGCGGCGAATGGAAAACGCCGGCGCCCGCGGCGGCGGCGGCGGCGGTCGCCGCGCCCGCGTCGTCGCTCTCGCCGCGCGCGCGCCACGCGCAGACGCCGTCCGGATGGTTGCCTCTCACGCAGGACGGGTGTTTCAGCCCGGTCGGGGATTTGTACGGCGACGTCTTGCACGGAGGGAAGGAGCCGTCGCCGTTCGCGACGGTGCCGCCGCCGCGCGATTTCGCGATGCCGGATTCGCAACAGACGCCCGGTCTGATGAACGCGAAGTGGGGAGGCGCGGGCGGCGCCGGGTTCGCCGGGTTCGGCGGGAACCGCGCGGGAGCGCGCGGAGGGTTCAAGTACCCCTCCCCCGCGGCGACGACGACGGCGAAGAAACCGCGCGCGGCGCCGACGCCGACGCCGACGCCGACGCCGAGGCGCTCGACGCGAGCGTCCGCGAAGAAGTGCATTCCGTCGCTCTCGCCGATCGGGTCGGTCGAGGTTCAGACCGACGCCGCTCGCGCGAGAACCCCGCCCGGCGCGACGCCGACGACGACGCCGAAGACGAACGACGCCGCGTGGGCGAACCGCGGCGGCGCGCGCATGAAGAACATCGACGCGGCCGCGGAAGGCACGCCCGCGCGCGGGGTCACGATGACGACCGCGGGAGGGAAGGCGTTCGAGGCGAGCGTGCTCGGGCGGTCGCCGTTGCCGCTGCCCTCCGCGATGGACGGCGACGACGACGACACCGCGTACGGTGGGTTCGGGGGGTTCGCGTGCGGCGGCGATGCCGCGTCCCCCGCGGCGTGGGGGGGAGAGGAGACGGCGGCGGCGAAATCGAAATCGAAATCGAAATCGACATCCTTCGCCGGCGCCGCCGCCGGCGCCGCGGAGGAGCGGACGCCGTCCGGGTTTACGACCGCGAGCGCGCGCGCGATCGACGTCTCCGTGGCCGCGCTTCGAAACGGCGCGCGCATGTTCGGAGATGACACCGCGGAGAAACCCGCGCGCGGGCCGAACGCGACGGTCGCGATCGCGTCGCTCACGCCGCCGATGCCGCGCCGCGACGTCGTCGAGAAGACGCCGGCGCCGACGTTCTCGGGTTTCTCAACCGGTAACGGAAAGATGGTGCCCGTTTCAGAAGAGAGCATGGCACGTGCGGCGCGTTTTCTAGGCGGCGACACCGCGATGAAGGACGTCGTCGCGACGACGACGGTCACCCCGGAGCCGCCGCCGGCGAGAGAGAAGGAGAACGACGCGCCGACGACGAAAACGCCGGCGTTTGCCGGATTTAGCACCGGCTCCGGTAAAGGCGTGCCCATCTCCGAGGAAGCGATGAAGCGCGCGGCGAACTTCTTAGGCGACGACGGCGGCGTCGGTGGAGGCGCGAACGTCGTGCCCGCGTCCGCGCCGCCGAAGACGCTGACGACGGCGCCGCGGCCGTTCGTCACGCCGCAGTCGCGCGTCGCCGCGGCGGCGATCGCGGCGCCGTTTCCCGGACGGGGACGGTTCCAACACCCGCCGCCGGAACGCCGGGAGGGAGCGTCGTCGTCGCCGCGAGCGCGAGCGCGGCGTTTTCCGCGCCGCCGCCGCACGCGACGGCGCGTTCGAAGCTCGCGTTCAACTCGCCGATGCTGGGGAACGGTGCGAGACCGGCGGTGGCGCGAGGAAAGACGCCGTCCGCGCTCGGGATCGGGACGAAACGCGTCGTCGCGGACGGGGGAACGAACGCCACCGCGGAGCCCCCCGCCGCGAAGCGAAGTAACCTCGGTAACCTCGGCGCGCCGTCCGTGCACGACCTCTTCGCGTCGCGCCGCGACCGCGCGCCGCTGTCGACGTACTTCCACGGCTTGCAACCGATGCAACGCCCGTCGCGTTCGCTCGACGCCGCCGCGAGGGCGATGACCGCGGACACCGCCATCGGGTACCGCGTCTCCTCCGACGACGGCGCGACGCTGACGACCGCGGACTTCCGTCGCGAGATGCTCGACGCCGGGTGCAAGGCGCACCTCCTGAGCAAGGAGTACGTCTCGAACGCGTGCAGGTGGGTCGTGTGGCAGCAGGCGTGCGTCGCGCGCGCGTTCCCGGAGCATCTCGGAGCACGCGGCGCGCTCTCGAAACGCGCGGTGACGCAGCGGCTGCTGTATCGCTACGAGCGCGAGCTCATCCGGGCGCGGCGGCCGTGGATTCGACGCGTGATGGAACGCGACACGCCCGCGGGCACGCCCGCGGTGCTCGTGATCGCCGCCGTGCGACGACTCGGCGGCGCGGGCGGCGGCGGCGGCGGCGGCGGCGGCGGCGCGGAAATCGAGGTCACCGACGGATGGTACGGCCTCGCCGCGCGCTTAGACCCGGCGCTGAGCGACCTCCTGCGCCGCGGGAAGCTTCACGTCGGGCAGAAGATTCTCGTCCAGGGCGCGGAGCTCCGAGGCAGCGCCGAGCCGGCGTCGCCGTTGACGGACGCCGCGGACGAGTTATGGCTCGCGTTGCATCGCAACGGCGCGCGGCCGGCGCCGTGGGACGCCACGCTCGGCGCGCGGCGCGCCGCCGCGACGTTCCCGCTGCGAACCATCGTCCCGAACGGCGGGAACGTCCTCCGAACGCTCGTGCACGTCGAGCGCGCGTATCCGCCCGCGTGGGTCGAGAGCGGGAGAGTGGACGGGCGGACGATTCACCGAGGCGACGCCGCGGAGGCGCGGGCTGCGAGGGCGTTCGAGGCGGCGCGCGCCGAGGTGATCGAGCGCGCGGCGAACGATGTTGTTCTCGGCAACGGTTCGAGATATCGCGACGACCTCTGCGATCTCACCGACGCGGACGCGCGCCGCGAGGATCACGAAGATGCGGTGAACAAAACGCTTGAATCGAAGGGGTTACTCGAACGCAGAGTCCGGCGCTGCGTCAAGCTGAGAGTCTCCGGCGTGAGGAACGTCGAGCACCGCGAGGCTCGTCTCGTCGGCTCCGCGCTGCTCACGACGTACGACGTCGACGAGTCATTCCTATCGCACGTCGTCGAGGGCGCGTGCTACGAGCTCACCGGGGATTTGCGACCGAGCGCGTTCGAGAAGGCGGGCTTGGAGCTCGCGGCGGGCAGAAAGACGCGGTGGCGACGCGTCTCCGAGGACGCGCTCGCGCGCGCGGGTCTCGCGCCGTCGCCGACGCCGCGGAAGCTCGGCGGCGTGAACGACATCGCGGCGGGCGCCGTGCGCCGCGGCGACGAGTTCGACGCCGTCGCGGTGCTTCTACACGCGTCGAATCCGATGCCGCCGGACGCGCCGCGGTCGCAGTGGGCGTTCGCGTTGGATCACACGTCCGCGGACGGCGCGAGATTGCTCGCGATCGAGATCGAGTCGCGGACGACGGAGGCGTTCGCGTCCGCGTTCGAGTGGGGCGCGGGCGGCGGAGGGGATAAAAACGTCCATCACGCGACCGTTTTGAAGTTCGAGAACTTGACGTACGCGCGCCGGGACGACGAGAACGCGCTCGAGGTTGCGAGAGCGACCGAGCACACGCGCGTCACCGTGTTGCTTCCTTCGGGGAGCGCGAGCGCGAGCGCGCCGTCGTCGTCGTCGGCGGCGGCGGCGGCGGCGGCGGCGGCGCGAGACGTCCTCGCGAAGCGCCTCTCCGACGGCGTCCTCGACGTCCGCGCGCTCTCGAGGCGCGTCCGCGCGCTCACGAACGCGCCGTCTCCCGCGGGAAAGACAGACCCGCCCCCGCCCCCCCCGCCGTCGTCGTCGTCGCGGTCGCCGGCGGCGGCGACGGGGCGGTACTCCATCGCTTCCGAGATGGAGTGGTCGCAGGGGTTCATGAACGCCGTCGAAGCCGCGGAGGCCAAGGCGGCGGAGGAGCTCGAGCGGCGGCGAACGATGAAAGAGGCGGAGGACGCCGCGGATGCGGAGGCGGAGGCGGAGGCGGAGGCTGCG
>Ga0181561_10005446_pt1 | contig 10869 bp, 3 predicted proteins | sample 011ome_19_FD_133760 | JGI IMG/M metagenome (GOLD analysis project Ga0181561, IMG submission 133760) | Coastal salt marsh microbial communities from the Groves Creek Marsh, Skidaway Island, Georgia - 011510BT metaG (megahit assembly) | ecosystem: Environmental > Aquatic > Marine > Intertidal zone...
GTCTTCAGGGTCTTCTCCCTCGTCGTCGACTCAGCGCGCGCGGCGCTCAGAGACGGCGTTCGACGCCGACCTCATCGACCTCGTGGACGAAGTCGACGAGCTCCGGCTGTTCGCACCCGTCGACGACGACGCGTCCGGTGACGCGTACGGCGCGCGGCGGCGTTTCGGCCGAGACGGAAAGAAGACTGATTGTCCATACACGCGCCCGCCGAACCCGCGCGCCGCCGCCGCCGCCGCCGCGCGCCGCGTCGCCGGGCGCGCGTATGGACAATCAGTCTTGCCCGAGAAGGCGCGGCGGCGGCGGCTGGCGGACGAGGTGACGCGGCGGGAGACGCAGCGGAGGCGGGAACACTCGGGAACACTCGCGGAGAAGGCGGAGTGGCGCGTCAACTACCGGAGCTTCTCCGAGGGGAAGAGAGGCGAGCCGTTGCTGTAGTAGCGCGCGGTCGTAGACCACACTGATGAAACGTAGACCACACTGAAACGTAGACCACACTGAAACGTAGACCACTGAAACGAGCGAGCTCCATGAAAGAAGTACCTCCGCAGCTACTACGTAGCTAAAGTATGAGTTCCCGTAGTATACGTTCGTATCACAATGCACATTTGTCACGCGCGTTTCCCGTTTAACGCGCGTCTTCCCTCTCCCGTCAAAACCTCCTCCTGTTAGGAGCGTTTTTTCACTACATCCCATTTGAAGAAAATCAGAAAATCAGCGCCGCACGCCGAACCGGTCGCGGTCCAGCGTCGACTTGGGCGGCGCGTTTTCCAACCCCCCCGGGCGCGCCGTTTTGGCGCCGCCCGCGCCCGCCGCCATGCTCGCGCGCCGCGCGAGCGCGCCCGGGGGCAGAGGCATCACCGACTGCCTCCTGCTCTTGTTCGGGTCGCCCGGGCGACCGGCAGCCGACATCTGGGCGCCGGCGCCGGGGTCGGTCATGGCGACGTTGCGCTTGGCCCGCGTCTTCCCCCCCCCCAGCTCCACCGCGTTCACCTTGGCGGCAAACTGCAGCGAGTGCATGCTCTCCTCGGCGGACTCCGGCTCGGGCGCGACGTTCACGAGCATGAGCGTCTTGCCGTCACCGCCCAGGCACGGCGCGAGCAGGTGCGTGAGCTTGCTGTTGCGGTACGGCACGTGCTTGGCGCCCTCGCCGATCGCCTTGAACACATCCCCCAGCGTGCTGAGCGACTTGTTGATGGCGCACGCCTCCTTCATGCGCTGGCCCTCGGCGCCCGAGCGCCCGGTCCTCTCCGAGCCCGCGAGGTCCACCAGGTTCAGGCAGCCGCTCAGGGTCTGGCCGGACGCGGCGTGCGTGCCGGTGATGTACAGCAGGAACAGCGTGTGCGACCGCGAGCTCTGCGCGTTCATCTGCGTGGACTCCACGGCGCGCGCGGCGGCGGCGCGGCGCACTAAGTCGGCGGCGGCATCCGCCGACGTCACCGGTTCGCGCTCCACCCCCGTCACCGTCGGGCACCCCCCCGCGGGCGCGACGGCGATGGAGAGCTTCTCGTCGTGGTCCGCGCCCGGTCGCAGCAGGTCGCGGATCTGCTCGTTGTAGATCTCCACGTACGAAGCCTCCATCGTGTACGCGTAGCCCTTCGCTCGCAGCGCCGCGGCTTGGTCCAGAACCTTGCGCACCGCGCGGGGGATGATGCCCGCCTCCGGGCCGGCTCCCGCGCCGAGCATGGTGTGCGTCTTGCCCGAGCCGGTTTGGCCGTACGAGAACAGGCACACCTTGTACCCGTCCAGCGCGCTCTGCACGAGTTGGGACACTTCTTCGAAGATCTCTTCTTGTTTTGAGGTAGGGCCGAACACCTTGTCGAAGGTGAACACGGCGGCGTCGCCGAGTCGATCCGTCACCGAGATGGCGTCGCGGTCCACGGCGGCGATCGCCAAAGGCCCTCCATTAACGGCGGGGCCGGCGGCGCGCGCGCCGAGCGCCGGCCTGGCGCGCGCGAAGACACGCACGTTGCCGCGCAGTTCCTGGATCTGGTTGTGCATGGCACGGCGCACCTCGTCCGCCTCGATGAGCGCCCGCTCCAGGTCCGCGCACCTGGAGTTAAGACCAGCCGTCGCCGCCGCCTCGGCTTCGACGCGGCGCTTCTCCTCGGCGAGCGCGGCGCGCGTCTCCTCCATCTCGCGCCGCGCCTCGACAACCTGCGCCGTGCGCGCCTCCTCGGAGGCGCCGTTCGCCTCGTTCACGGCATCCACCTCCGCCTGCATCTGCTTCACCGCCGTCTCCGCGGCGCGCGCCTTGAGCTCGGCGGCGTCCGCGCGCGCCTGCGCGGCGGCGGCGGCGGCGGCGGCGCGCGCCTCGGCAGCCGCCGTCGCCGCCGCCGAAGCCGTCTTGACGCGGGCGCACTCCGCTTTTTCGGATTCGAGCTGCGCGACGACGCCGTCCAGTCTCGACTTGTGGTGCGCCGCGCGCTGCTCGGCATCCGCGACGGCGGCGTCGTTCGCAGCCAGCGCCTCGCGGCGCGCCTCGTCCGCGCGCGCGTCCGCGGCGGCGGCGGCCGTCTGTTTCATGGTTAACAGCTCGCTCTCCGCCGCGCGCCGCGCCTCGGCGACTTTGTACAAAGTCTCCGCCTCGAGCTCAACCGCCAGCGCCGCCAGCGCCGTCTCGCGGTCCTCCGCCGCGGACGCGGAGAGCTCCGCGCGAAGGGACGTGAGCGCAGCCTCCGTGTTTTTGTCGGCGGCGGCACGTTCGGAAGCCATCTGAGCCTCGAGAGACGACCGGAGCGCCGCCAGGTCGGCGGCAGCCTTGCTCTCCGCCTCGGCGGCGGCGCGAGTTTCGGCGGCCCGAGTCGTCGCCGCGGACGTCTCCAGGGTGGCGCGGAGGGTCCGGAGCGCCTCCGCCTTGTCCTCGGAGGCGCCGCGCGCCGCCTCCGCCAGCGCCGCCGCCTTCTCGGCCGCGGCGGCGGTCTCGAGCGCCGCCTTCTGCGTGTCGAGACGCACGTCGAACGCGGACTGCATCTCCGCGGTGAGCGCCGCCTTCTGCGCCGCCAGAGCAGCCTCCCGCGCGGCATCCGCCTCGGCGCGCGTCGCGGCGGCGACGGCGCGCTCGGCGTCGTTCTTGTCCTCCATCGCAGCCTCCGCCTGCGCGTCCAGCGCGGCATCGCGCTCGCGCGCGAAGCGCGCGTTGAGCGCCGACTCGAGCTGCTGCAGCGCGTCCGCCTTCTCCTGCCGCGCCGCCGCGAGCGACGCCGAGCGGGACGCCTCCGCCTCCGCCGAAGCCGCCGCCAAAGCCGCCGCCGTCTCGGCGCGCGCCGCCGCCGCCGCCGCCGCCTTGTCCGCCTCAGCCGCCGCCGCCGCCCGCTCGAGCGCGGCGTCGCGCTCCGCCGCAGCCTCGGAGAGCGCGAACGCCTTGTCCTCCTCCGCCGCCGCCGCCACCGACGCGCGCGTCTCCGCCACAGCCGCGGCGACGGCAGACGCGTGCTCCCGCGCCAGGGTCTCTCGGAGCCGCGAGGCGTCGGCCGACGCCTCGTCGGCGGCGCGCGCGAGCTCGGCGCGCGTGGTCTCCGCCGCAGCCGCCCGCGCCGCCGCCAGCGCGGCGGCGCGCTCACCCTCCTTCTCCGCGGCGGTCGCCGCCACGGCGGCGGCGAGATCGTCCGACGCCGCCGACGCGAGCCGCGCCTCGAGCGCGGCGGTGGCGCGCGCTGCTTCCTCGCGCGCCGCCTCGAGCGCGGCGGTTTTGTCCCGCACGAACGCCGCAGCTTGCGCCTCGAGCGCGAGCGCCTGCTCGGCGCGGTGCTTCTCCTCGGCGGCGTCCATCGCCGCCGCCAGGTCGGCATCCGCCGCCGAGCGCAGGTCCCGCTCGAGCGCCGCGCGCGCGGCGCCGTCTTCGCCGGCGGCGGCGGCGAGCGCGGCGTCGAGCGCCTCGGCGTGCCGCGCGTCCAGGGCGGCGCGCAGCGACTCCAACTCGCTCGCCTTCTCGGCCGCGGCGGCAGCCGCCCCCGCCTCGAGCGCGGCGGCTTTCGCGACTTCAAACTCACGCGTCATGGCCCGCGCCTGCTCGGCGGCGGCGGCGGCGGCGGTCTCGGCAGCCTTCTCCAGGTCCGCCGCGCGCGCCCGCTCCGCCTCCGCGAGCGCCGCCGCGCGCGCCTCCTCGAAGCGCGCGGCGAGGGTCGCCTCCAGCTTCTCCAGCCCGCTCGCCTTCTCCCGGTTGAAGTCAAGCACGAGCTGCGACTTGTCGTTGGCGGCGCCCACCAGCGCGTCCGACTTCTCCGCCGCCGCCGCCGCGCGCGTCTCCGCGAGCTCCTCGGCGAAGCGCTTGCGCAGGTTCAGCTCCTGCAGCTCGAGCTTGTCGCGCAGGTTGCGCTCGGCGGCATCCTTGAACTCCTGCGCCTGCTTCTCCAGCGCGGCGAGCTTGCTCGCCTTGGCCTTCGCGGCGGCGTCGGCCGCCGCGGCGGCCGCCGCCGCGGAAGCCGCCGCCGCGTGCTCCTCCTTCTCCGCCAGGAGCTCCTCGCGAACGGAGAAGATGGCGTGCTCGCTCTGCGTCTCGGCGGCGGCGAGCGCCGCGCGCTTCGCCTCGCCGCACTCGGCGCGCACGCGCGCCTCCAGCTCGGCGAGCTGCCTCTGGGTCTCCGCGGAGGCGTTCTCGAGCGACGCGGTGGCGAGAGACGTGAGCTCTTCCCTGAGCCTGCGCTCCTGTTCGGCGAGCGCCGACGCCTTCGACTCCGTCGCCGCCGCGGAAGCCTCGGCGAGCGCCGAGCGCGTCGTCTCCGCCGCCGAAGCCGTCGCCGCCGCAACCGCCGCCTCGCCGCGCTCCGCCGCCTCGCCAACCCGCGCCGCCAGCTCGCGCCGCGCGTCCTCCGCCTGCGCGGCGAGCGCGCTCGCCTTCTCCGCGTCAGCCTCGGCCAGAGCAGCCTCGAGCGCCTGCATGTGCGCCGTCTCCGCCTGCGCCAGGGCGTTCGCCGTGTCCGCCTCAAACGCGGCGCGAGCCGACGAAAGCGCCGCCTCCGTCTCCGCCGCCGCCGAGGCTTCGCACGACGCGCGAATCTCGTTCTCGCGGTCCAGCAGAGCCTCAGCCGCGCGCCGCTCGGCCAAGGCGAGGGCCTCCTGAAGCTCAGCCGCCGCAGCCTCCCGAGCCTCCGCCAGCTTCGCAGACAAGGCAGCCTCGGCTTTGTCCGCCGCCGCCGCGAGCGCCTCCGCGCCGGCGCGGTCAAACGCCGCCGAGGCGGCGTCGAGCGCCTCCTGTTTGTCCCGGGCGGCGGACTCGGCGAGCGCGGCGGCTTGCGCGTCGAGCGCGGCGTGCTTCTCCGCCTCCGCCGACTCAGCCTGCGCGTCGAGCGCGGCAGCCTTGGCCGCCTCCAGCTCGGCGCGGAGCGCGGACGCCGTTTGGGACGTCGCGTCTGAGGCTTGCGCGTCGAGCGTCCGCGCCTGCGCCTCGAGCGCCGCGCGCTTCTCCTCGCCGAGCTCAGCGCGCAGCGACGCCTCGAGGTCCTTCATCACCTCGCCAGCCTCGCGCTCAGCCTCAGCCAGCGCGGCGTCGCGCGTCGCGGCAGCCTTCAGGCTGGTGTCGTCGACGGCCGCCGCGACAGCCGCCCGCGACGCCGCCTCAAGCTCCGCGCGGAGCGCCTCGAGCGCGGCGGCGCGCTCCGCCGCCGCGTCGGCGCGCGTCGCCTCGACGGCGGCGGCGTGCTCGCGCGCCATCTTGTCGGCGGCGGCGGCGGCGGCGGTTTCGGCGGCGGCCATCTCCGCCTTGGCCTCGTACGCGGCGCGCTCGAGCTCCTTGATGGTCGCCGCCGCCTCGCTCTGCAGCTGCTGCTCGCGCGCGACCGAGCGCTCTTTGGCCGACGCGAGCGTCGCCGCCGCCTCCGCCGCCGCCGCCGCGGCGCGCTCGCGCGTCTCCTTGAGTTCGTCCGTGAGCCGCGCTTCGCGCGCCTCCGCTTCGCCCTTGAGCTTCAGGCTCTGCTCCTCGACGGAGGACGCGGCGAACGATTTCCAGTTGAGCTCGTTCTCCTCATCCTTCCTCGCCATCTCCTCCTCGAAGTTGTCCTCCAGCATCTTGAGCGCCTCGTCCTTGTCCGCGAGCATCTCCTGGCGCAGAGACTCCATCTGGTCCCGCGCCGCCGCCGCCGCCTCCGCCGCCGCCGCCTCGACCCGCGACGCCTTGGCGTCGGCGTCGGCGACGCTCTGCTCGAGCGTCGCGACAATCGCCTTGAGCTCGTCGTTGGAGGTTCGCGAAGTGGTGAACTCGGCGTCGCGCGCCGCCATCGCCGACGCGAGCGCCTCGCGCTTCTCCGCCTCCTCCTCGAGGTTCCGCTCCGCCGCGGTGAGCTTCTCGCGGAGCGCATCCGCCGCCGCAGTCAGGCGGCTCGCCTCCTCGGCGGCGGCGACCGCCACCGCCTCGGCGTCGGCGGCGCCGCGCTTGGAGGTGGCCAGCGCATCTTGCGCGCGCGCGGCAGCCGCCTCCGCCTTCTCCGCCTGCGAGATGCGCGCCTCCAGGTCGCCCTCGCGCTTGGAGAGCGCGCTCCTGAGCTTGGCGTGCTCCTCGTCTCGGATGCGCGAGCGCTCCTCCTCGAGGTTGTCGATGCCAACCTGCAGCGCCTTCTCCTGCTCCTCGATGCGCTGCAGGTTGTTCTGCAGCGTCTCGTTCTGGCGGTGCAGGCGCTCCTTCTCATCCTGCACGCGCTGCAGCTCCGCCTCGGTGGCCATCTGCGTGCCCGCCGCGAGCGACGCCTCCGTGGACAGCGACGCCGCCGCGGCGTTCGCCGCCGCCGCCGCGTTCGCCTCGGCGCTCCGGGCCATCGCGAGCGCGTCGGCCACCATCTCCTCCTCCAGGGTCTTGCAGGCATCCACGAGCTGGTCCTTCTTGTTGAGCATCATCTTGAGCGTGTCCTTGCTGGCCTTGATCTGCGCCACGAGCTCCTTGACGAACGCGTCGCCGTCGCTCTTCTTCAGCTTCGGGCGGAACAGAACCATCCGCTCGACGCTGGCGACGAAGTCGCCCTCGTCGAACACCGAAGCGGCGAGCTCCACGACGCGCGTCGCCTCCGCCGTCGGCACCGCCAGCGAGAACACGTCCGTCCGGTTTGGGGCCACACTGCGACGCCGCAAACCTTGCAACCTGTCACACCGTGTATTTTTTTAAAAGGACGTGAGGGTTGGTGTCGCGTCAGTCGTCGCGCGCGTTTCATCGAGACGGTCGTCGAGCGCCATCATCGTCGTCGCCATCGTCGGAGCGCGCGAGAACGAGAACTCGCGAGAACGAGAGAAAAAAACGTTTCGCGACGAAAACGAAAGGTGACTGAAAACCGCCGACCGAAAAAAAAGCTTTCTTCAACCCCGAATCCCGGACCGAGAAACGCGGGGGGTACGTCTCGCGCGTCGCAAAGGCTCGGGGGTCCGCCAACGACGGGCGTGGGACACGTACCTCCCCTTGAAGCTGGCGAGCTTCGCCGCGCTGCTGGGCGCGTTGAGGTCATTGACACTGGTCTCCATCAGCGCGTGCCTGGTGGGCGTGCGCGCGAACCCCAGCGAGGCGTTGGCGTGCTCGTCCCCTCCCATCGCGCGACTCGCTTTCGGTGCGCGTCCGGTGATGGAAAAGCCCGCTCGCGAGGGTGCGTTTTCCCCCTAGGCGATGGACGCGTCGAAGGCGACGCGCGTCCTCGTTCCACAACGCTTCGAGCGAAGGCGATGCGCTTCACGTGGTGCTCCGCGGCCGATACGCGCGTGCGCGTGGCGGTGGCGGTCGTCGGCGTGGCGCGCGACGTGCAATGCGAAAGTGGACGCGCGCGTTCCCCTCTCGTTTCGTGTCGAGAGCTGTCGTCGCGCGTTCCGAGACGAATTTTTTCGGGCCATTTCTCAAACGGCCATTTTTTATAAAGAGCCTCTTCGTATGGGCAATCACCCTGACGACGCGAGCCGAACCTCGCGAAAACAAACGCCGGTTCGCGACTCGAGCTTTCGCGTTCCCGAAATCGCCCGGCGCTTCTTTCCGGGTGCCCGTCTTCGCGTTTTCTGCCACGTCCGCGTCGAGATCTCCCATCGCGAGTCGCGCACGTGACGCGTCGGAGTGGAGCGCGCGCACACGCGGCGTCCGCCCCAAGCACCGCACCCCCGGCAGGGAGGGGTCGCGCCGAGCCCGGGAGAGACGAGAGAGCTGGGTCGCGAGCAGGCGCGCGCGCGGGAACGTCGTTCGGGTGGGTCATCCTTCCTCTTCGGGGGCTCCCGACGTCGGGCGCGGGGGCGGTCGAGCCGTGACGCGTCGCACGGACGTCGTCGAGGAACGCACTTCCGCGACGCCCTCGCTCTCGATGTCCTCCTCCGCGCTGAGGCAGGCGGCGAAGGCGGCGGGCACGGCTTCCAAGTCGGCTCGCGTCCGGAAGCAGGCTTTGGAGCTCACGGAGACCGCGGCCGTGCGGTTGCGCGACTTGCTGCGCAGACGAAACAAACCCTACTTGAAGATTGGCGTGCGCACGCGCGGGTGCAACGGCATGACGTACACGATGAATTACGCGGACGACGGCGAGAAGGGGAAGTTCGACGAAGTCGTGGAACACAAGGTGAGAGATTCCGACGGCGGAGACAGCGTGGTGAAGGTGATCATCGACCCGGCGGCGCTTATGCACGTCATCGGCACGAAGATGGATTTCGTGAGCGACAAGTTACGAAGCGAGTTTGTGTTTGAGAACCCAAACGCCAAGGGCGAGTGCGGGTGCGGCGAGAGCTTCAACGTCTGAGGATGTGTTAGACGTTTGCGTCAATTCTTTTTAGCTACCGTACAGTATGTACGTAGTAGGGTTTCGTGGATGGTGATGTGTAGTAAGTACGTAGTCTACCTTCCGTAGCGCGATCGCCGTCCCGCGATACATAAATAGTCTCGATTCCTCTCTTCGTAGCTACGTAGGGCGCGCGTACAATCACCTGGTCAAGGAGAGCTCGGCGGTTCGCGCCGCGATCACCTCGTCGATCTGGTTCTCCAGCGAGTAGTCGTGGTCCACCGCCCACTGCATGTCGGACTTGGTGAGGCACGTCGCGGTCACTCGCGAGGTGGCCACCACCGACGCCGTGCGCGGCTTCGCCTTCGCCGCGGAATCCTCGCGCACCGAAACCGCCATCTCGCCGATGAAGTCGCCCTTCCCCCGCTCCGCGACTTTCACCGAGCCGCCGTCCGGTTTCTTGACGATCACGTCGCACGTGCCCTCGCGGATCAGGAACACCTCCTTGCCGAGCTCGCCCTGCACCACCAAGGGCTGCCCCACCTCGAACGTCCGCAGCTGCAGCTTCATCTGGTCCGCTAAACCGTGCAAACGCGACCGCGACTGCCGAAGCTCGAGGCTCGAGCAATCTTGTTCGTTGGTGAACCAGGTGTGGTTCAGCGCGTCCGCGGCGGTGAGGCGTTTCTTCGGGTCCACGTCCAGCAGACCCTTCAGCAAGTCCTTCACGTCATCCGAGATCTGCGCCCACTCGGGTTGCTGGTCGTCCACCTTCCCGCTGCAGATTAAGCGGAACAGCGACTGCTGGTCGTCGTGCGCGAACGGGAAAGAACCGATGAGCAGCGTGTACAGGATGACGCCCATGGACCAGACGTCCACGGCGGGCGAGTAGGGCTTCCCGAGCAGAATCTCGGGCGCGACGTACGATGGCGTGCCGCACTGCGTGCTGAACACCTGGCGCGCGTTCTTGCTCTTCCTGGCTAACCCGAAATCGGCAATCACGACGGAGCTTATGTCGTTCGGACGCGCGAGAAGCAGATTCTCGAGCTTCAAGTCCCGGTGCGTGACGTTGTTAAGGTGCATGTACGCGAGCGCGTCGAGGAGCTGCTTGGAGATGCACTTGGCGTCCTCCTCGGTGTAGTTTCCGAGGTCCAGAAGCGCGTCGAGCAGCTCGCCGCCTTTCAAGCAGGACATGACGATGTAGAACTTGCCGGACTGCACGAAGTACTCCTTGACGTAGATCACGTTCGGGTGCTCGAGCTTCTTCATCACCTCGATCTCGTTCCGGATCTCATCCACAGTCACCTCGTCGTCCTTGGGGGTGGACGAGGCGGTGGCTTTCATCACCTTGATGGCGAACTCCTCCTTGGTGGCCTTGTGGGTCGCGGACCACACCACCGCGTACCCGCCCGTGCCCAGAACGGACTTCATATCGTAGATGTCCTGCACCTTGCGCACGTTCTTCAACGTGGGCTGGCTCATGGCACGTTTTTTCGCCGCGCGCGCCAGCGCGGCGGCGTCCTCCGAGCCGGGGGGGGGGACGCGCGCCGCCGCGGCCGCCGCGGACTTCGCCGACTTTGACTTGCTCGTGCTGCTCGTCGTACCCATGGTGCGTGACAGCCGCGAGCGGGGGCGGGGGCGCGGTCGGGAATCGCGTGAGGCGCTTTGTCGAACCCCGAAGTTTCTGCCGGTAATCTTACGCCGAAAGCCTGACTTCGCACACCGCGCGGTCCGGTGCGACGCTGTGCCGCCGACCGGTCGTGTTTCGGAACGACCGCTTCCGCCGATCGCGAGTTTTTCGCGCGCGAAACTGGATGGCTGGATTTTGACCGAAAGATCTCCAAAAAACATGAAGTGGGCCGTGCGCCCGCGCGAGAAAAACGGACGTCGCGTCCGACAAAAGATCCGAGACGCCACACGTGCTCCCGCGCGGCGCGGTGACACGCCACGGAGACGCGTTCGGGGACACAGCCAGCGTCGAGGCGTTTCCACGGACGAAGGCGAACGCATCGGCTCGCGGACCGCGGAGAAGCTCCGCGACGCGTCGCGTCGGAAGAGCCTCGCACCGCGTCGACGCGACATCCGTGTTTCGGGAACGCGGCACCGAGGGGAACGACTCTGCGGAAAAGCGGATGAGGACGTTCGCGCTGGCTCCGCGCCCGCCCCCCCGGGACGCCTCCCCGGAGTGTTCCTCGTCGTCCTCCGACGCGA
>Ga0181561_10005458_pt1 | contig 10852 bp, 10 predicted proteins | sample 011ome_19_FD_133760 | JGI IMG/M metagenome (GOLD analysis project Ga0181561, IMG submission 133760) | Coastal salt marsh microbial communities from the Groves Creek Marsh, Skidaway Island, Georgia - 011510BT metaG (megahit assembly) | ecosystem: Environmental > Aquatic > Marine > Intertidal...
ATACACACGCATCACGATCTCCAAGGTGTCTTGGTATTTGTGACGCAAATCGATGAGCCTTCTTGCGTAATCCAAGGCGGCACTGGGGTCATGGATCGAGCATGGTCCCATGACAACCAGCAGCCTATCGTCTTTACCAGCGAGCTGCTGACGAATCGATTTGCGTGTGGATGAAATCAAGCTTTCGATGGCTGTTCCCTTGATGGGGAAAAACCGAATCAGGTGTTCAGGGGGCGGTAGCACGGTGATGTCCTTGATGCGTTGATCGTCTGTATCGCTTGTTTTTTCTGTACCTGAATACCAAGACTCAACGGTTGCTTTTGAACTCATGGGGTGCTCCTGAAAGTGAAAGTACAAAAAAAAACCGCCGATCCCGGCGGTTTTTTGAGTGAGGTTTTGTCTGTTAAAGCTTCTTCCTCTCAACCGCCGTGTTTGCGTGAGATCCAAAAATAGCCAAAGAAAAAGCGGTGTGTAGACATGGCAGCGAATATAGCACAGTCGGCACGGGGTGCTTGGGCCACTAAAAATGGCTTCAGGCGGTACCCCCGACAGTCAGGCCATCGATGCGCAACGTCGGTTGACCCACGCCAACGGGCACGCTCTGGCCCTCTTTGCCGCAGGTCCCGACGCCGCTGTCTAGTGCCATGTCGTCGCCGATCATTGAAACCTTGGTGAGCGCGTCGGGCCCGTTACCAATCAGGGTTGCGCCTTTCACGGGGTATTGAACGCGCCCGTTCTCTACCCACCAAGCTTGACTGGCTGAAAACACAAACTTTCCCGAGGTGATGTCCACTTGGCCACCCCCGAAATTGGTGGCGTACAGGCCTTTGTCCATGCTGGCGATGATTTCCTCAGGGGGGAGGTTGCCACCCAGCATGTAGGTGTTGGTCATGCGCGGCATGGGGGTGTGTGCGTAGCTTTCACGCCGCCCATTGCCGGTAACCGAAGTGCCCATGAGGCGGGCGTTGAGTCGGTCTTGAATGTAGCCCACCAACACCCCGTCTTCGATCAAAACATTGCGCTGGGTCGCGTTGCCCTCATCGTCAATATTGAGCGAGCCCCTGCGGTCTGGCAGGGTTCCATCGTCTAGCACCGTGACGCCTTTGGCCGCAACTTGCTGCCCAATGCGCCCGGAAAACGCACTGCTGCCTTTGCGGTTGAAATCCCCCTCGAGGCCATGGCCAATGGCCTCATGCAACAGCACACCCGGCCAGCCCGGGCCTAACACCACCGACATCTCGCCAGCAGGCGCTGCGCGGCTGTCTAAGTTGATCAAGGCGGACTGCACGGCTTCGTTCACATATTGCTCGACCAGTGCATCGTCAAACATGTCCAACCCAAGTCGTCCGCCACCGCCGCTAGAGCCGACTTCACGCCGGCCCTTTTGCTCAGCGATGACCGTCACCGATAGCCGGGAGAGTGGGCGCACATCAGCCGCTAGCAAACCATCCGCGCGCGCCACCAGGACCACGTCGTATTCACAAGCCAAGCTGGCCATAACTTGGATCACGCGTGGATCTTTTGCCTTCGCCAAGCGCTCGACGCGCCCCAGCAACGCAACCTTTTCGGCATTGGTGAGGCTCTCGATAGGATCAAGCGGCGCATAGAGCGCACGGGGTTGTGCCCGCGGCTTGCGTTGTTTCAGAGACAAACGGCTCTCTTGCCCTTGGCCGGCGATGGTGCGGACTGTCTTGGCAGCGTCTTCAAGCGCCGCCCATGACAAATCGTCCGAGTAAGCGAAAGCCGTTTTCTCGCCGTGGATGGCCCGCACGCCCACGCCCTGTTCGATGGAGAAGCTACCGCTTTTGACGATGCCTTCTTCAAGCCCCCAGCCTTGCGAGCGCGTGTACTGAAAGTACAAGTCGCCGTCATCTACTCCCTTTTTTTGCATCAACTTCAAAGCCCGTGTCAAATCAGCAAATTGCAAGCCGTGGGGCTCAAGCAGCAAGCGTTGGGCTGTGTCGAGTGCGACGATAGATGGGTCAGAGGGTTTCATGGCGCTTATTGTAGGGATCGTCTAGCGGGTCTGACAACGAGCTGCTGCAATGGGCCGCCCATGTCAGGGTTTTAAAGGTGGGGGCCTTCTGGCTCGTCGTATCTCTGACGCAGCCAGTCCAGCATCGCGCTGTCATCGAGATTGGCCCAGCCTGCGTCCAAGGCCTGTGCAAAAGTGTGGGCCGCAAGGTCACCCAGCAGAGGCTTTAGACCAACGGACTGTGCCGCCTGCATGGCCAAGCGCGTGTCTTTGCTCAGCAGGCTCATGTGGGCCTGAACGTCCTTGGCTTGATTCAGCGCACGGCTCATGCGGTTGCTGCCAATCCAGCTTTGAGCGCTGGACTGCGCGATAACGGCCAAGGTGGTTTGTAGATTCAGCCCCATGCGCTCTGCCAAGACCAAGACCTCTGCGTTACCCACCAATTGAATGCCCGCCAAAAGGTTGTTCACAAGCTTGGTGCGAGCGCCATCGCCCACCCGTTCGCTGACATGAAAAACGGGGTCTGCCAAGGCGTGCAACACAGCCTCATGCGCGGTCAAAACAGACATGGGCGTCGCCACCATCAGACTCATTTGCCCTGAAGCCGCTCGCACAGGTCCGCCAGACATTGGGGCATCGATGCAGTTCACCCCTAGCTTCAACAACTGCTCGCCAACATCTTGGCAGTCTTCGGGCGAGATGGTCGGGCACAGCATCACCGTGTGCCCGGGCTGCAAGTGGGACACCGCACCGTGCGTACCCCATAAGACATCGCGAACCTGTTCAGCCGTGACCACGGTCACGATCAACAGCCCGCCTTTGCCAAGCGCCTCGACAACTGAGGCCGGTGTGGCATGCACTTGCGCACCCAGAGATCGCCCTTGTTCTTGTCGTTGCGCATCGGTGTCGCAAATGTGAGCAATGCCGCCTTGACCAAGCCAGCGTTGGACCATGCCCATGCCCATGTTGCCCGTACCAATGAAACCCAAGGGGTGGTTGTGAAAGCTCATGCGCGCCTAGCTCTTCATCAAGCGATCAGAGCGACTGATCGATAGCAAAATACCCAGCCCCAGCCCGAGTGTGGCCATCGCTGTGCCGCCATAGCTCACAAAGGGCAAAGGCACCCCTACAACCGGCAATATGCCGCTGACCATGCCCATATTGACAAACGCGTAAACGAAAAAGTTCATAGCCATCGCACCTGCCAAAACCCGCGAGAACAGGGTCGGTGCTCGTGCAGCGATCAACAGCCCGCGCCCTACGAGAAACAAGAAAATCAGCAGCAAAACCAAAACGCCGACGAGACCAAACTCTTCTGAATAAGCGGCAAAAATAAAATCAGTTGTCCGCTCAGGTATGAACTCAAGGTGTGTTTGCGTGCCTTGCATAAAGCCCTTGCCCCACACGCCGCCCGAGCCAATTGCGATCATGCCTTGGATGATGTGAAAGCCACGCCCCAGAGGGTCTTGAAAGGGGTCCAGCAAGGTGCACACTCGCTGCTTTTGATACTCGCGCAGCAGCACCCAATCCACACCATCTTGGCACCAGTCATCTCCCATGACAACCAAGACAACCACCCCGACACAGCCAATCAGCAACGGCGGTAAAACCCAGCGCCAACGCAAACCTGAAAAATAAATTACAAACAAACCCGAGGCCAACACCAGCAACGCGGTCCCTAGGTCTGGCTGGCTCAAAATAAGGGCCAACGGCACAGCGAGCAGGGCCAGCGCCACGCCAAAATCAAGCGCTCGCATTTGCCCCTCGCGCCGTTGAAACCACCATGCCAGCATCAAGGGCACCGCGATTTTGAGCAATTCACTGGGTTGAATGGTCACGCCCAAATAGAGCCAGCGTTGTGAGCCATTGCGAGACACTCCGAACAACGCCACAGCGACCAACAAGCACACGCCTACGGTGTACAAAGGAACGGCGAATATTTGAAGGCGCTGTGGTGAAATTTGCGAAAAAGCCAACATCACCACGAACGCCACGGCCAAGTTTCTGCCGTGATCCGCGATGCGGTTGCCGTAGTCATAGCCAACCGAATACATGGTCAGCATGCCTAGACCAGCCAGTGAAAACGTGGCCAACAACAGCCACAAATCAAAGCCCGCAATCCACGGAGCGATGCGCTGCATGAGGGGGGGCTTGGTGATAACGACTGGCATCCCGCTATTATGCGGCGATGTCAGTTGATCATTTGCTCTATCTGCATGGTTTTCGCTCGTCACCCGCGTCCGCCAAGGCGCGCCAAACCCGCATGTACATCGACGAGCACCACCCAACCTGGACTTGGTGTTGCCCGCAGTTGAACGTCTCGCCACGCGCTGCGATGGCGCAAGTTCAGGCACTGTGCGCGGACTGGCCCAAGGAGCGCACAGCCGTGATGGGCTCATCGTTGGGCGGCTTTTACGCCACGCACTTGGGCTTGCTGTGGGGGTGTCGAACGGTTTTGATCAACCCCGCAGTGCATCCACAGACGCATGGTGAGACCTTGGTGGGCGAGTTTCCCCTGTGGCACGACCCCGGCCAATTGATGCGCTTTGAGCCACACCACTTGAGTGAGCTGGCCGAGCTAGACCGCGCCGAGTTGCCACCCTGGCCGGACTGTATGACTTGGGTGGGCACGCATGACGAGGTGCTGGACCCGCAAACCATGTACGGTTACTACCAAGAGACTCGATTTCATTGGGTCGCGGGTGCGGACCATGCGATGGCCAACTACCCCGACTTGTTGCCGCAGATTGATGCGTTTCTTTGCGCGCCTTAGGTCATGCGCTAGGGACCGTGGGACAATGGATCCATGAACCTATTATTTGATGATTCAGGGAAGTTTTTGGCCGGTCGCTTGTTGTCTGAAACCGATGCGTCTGTGCAGGTTGAGTTGCCATCTGGCAAGCGACAAAAAGTCAAATTAGCCAACGTTTTGTTGCGCTTCGAGAAGCCAGATGCTCCCCAGTTGCTTGAGCTGGCCAAGCCCATCGGGCTCGAGATGGATTTGGACTTGATGTGGGAGTGCGCGCCCGAAGACGAATTCGGTTTCGTTGACGTCGCCCAAGACTATTTCGGCGCCAGCGCCAATGTGCTCGAGCAAACGGCAAGCTTACTCACGCTGTTTGAAGCACCCCACTACTTTCGTCGGGCGGGCAAGGGGCGCTTTAAAAAGGCACCGCTAGAGCAAGTGCAGCAGGCATTGGCCGCCATTGAGAAAAAAGCCGCCGTGCAAGCCCAAATCGACGACTGGACTCGCCAACTGCTCGATGGGCATTGCCCAGAGCCGGTGCGTGAGCAGCTGTACAAAATACTGTTTAAGCCAGATAAAAACGCACCCGAATACAAGTCAGTGGTGCAAGCCAGCAAAGAGGCCCAAGTGGGGCCATTGGCCTTGTTGCAACGTGTGGGCGCCATTCAAAGCGCCTACCAATTTCATTGGCAGCGTTTCTTGTTTGAGCACTTCCCCAAAGGCACTGGCTTTGGTGGACCTTTTGCGGTGGCTGCAGACGGGGCGAATTTGCCAGAGGCTGCGGTTCATGCCTACTCGATCGATGACGCCGCGACCACAGAGATTGATGATGCGCTCTCTGTGACTGGTCTGGGCAGTGGGCAGGTCACTTTGGGCATTCACATCGCCGTGCCAGCCCTGGGTATTCAACCCGACGAGGCCTTAGATCAAGTGGCGCGCAACCGCATGTCAACGGTTTACATGCCCGGTCACAAAATCACCATGCTGCCCGACGATGTGGTCGAGCGCTTCACCTTGCAGGCAGGCCGCCATTGCCCGGCCTTGTCAATCTACCTGGACATTGACGAATCCAGCTTTGAAATTCAAGGCCATCGCACGGTGCTCGAGCGCGTCTGGATAGCGCAAAACTTGCGCCACGATCACATCCAAGACGAGTTAGATCAGGCCTTTTTTGATCGAGACGATGTCCCACAGACCGAGCTCGAATGGGTCCATGAGATGCGCTGGTTGTATCAATTGGCAGTGCAGCGCAAAGCCCACCGCGAATCGGTTCGTGGCAAGCCCGAACTCTTCAATCGTCCAGACTACAACTTCGCTTTGAATGGGATGCAAGGCGAAGAGCCCACCGGCGACGAGGTGGTGCAAATCAGCGTGCGGCGTCGAGGCTCACCTTTGGATTTGATCGTTGCCGAAAGCATGATTTTGGCGAATCAGCATTGGGGACAATGGCTCGCCAATGCAGGCGTTCCAGGCATATACCGCAGCCAGGCTAGCATGGCGCCAGGCGTCAAAGTGCGCATGAGCACCAAGGCCCTACCGCACGCCGGCATGGGCGTGCCGTGCTATGCCTGGTGCACATCGCCCCTGCGTCGGTACGCCGACCTGGTTAATCAGTGGCAGCTGCTGGCCTGTGTCCAACATGGGGCAACGGCGGCACTGGTTGCGCCGTTCAAGGCCAAGGATGCCCAGCTGTTTGCGGTCATCAGCGGCTTTGAAGCAACATATGCCGCTTACAACGAATTTCAGCGCGGCATGGAGCGCTATTGGACATTGCGGTTGATTCAGCAACAAGAGATTCGTGAGTGCACCGCACAGGTGCTGAATGAGCGCATGGTGCGCGCCGAAGACTTCCCCTTGGTGGCCAACGTTGTGGGTGCGAGTGGCTTGGCCAAAGGGACACGGGTGAGGGTGTCTTTGGGTGATATCGATTTGATCGCTCTAGAAGTCACTGCCCAGGTCATTGAGACGCTGGGCAATGATGACGCCAGCGCAGATGAGGGCGACTGGGAAGATGAGTCGGTCAACACGGGTGTGCGCATCGCCATGACCCTAGACGGCGAGGATGAGCCAAGTCAGGCCACAGGGGCCAAGTCTGCGGATTGAATCGATGGGACTCGCCTTCGCCTCCGCCCCAGCAACGCCAAGAGTTGAGTTGGCGTGGGCGGTGGCCATTTCGATGCTGCTCCACCTGAGTTTGCTGGTCTGGGACTGGCGCGGAGTCGACTCCGAGCCTCGGTTGATAGCGCCCAACGAAATGGAGGTGGTGCTGGTCAACGCGCGAACCGACGACGCGCCATTGCAAGCCCAAGTTTTGGCGCAAAACAACGTGAACGGGGGTGGTTTGGCTGAACAGCAATTGGCTGCAACACCTTTGGCGCCTTCACCTGTGGCGCGCTCGGGCGATGCATTGCAAGAGGCCCAAGAGCAGCTGGCGGCACTGCAAAGCAGGCAAACACTGCTGTTGAGCGAACTCAAGCGCCAATTGAAGGTACTGGACGCGCAGGCCTTAGAGCACACCAAGGACAGTGAGCTGCGATCGGCCCAACTGGCCAAGCGTCAGGCGCAGGCCCAATTGATCGCGCAGATCGAGCACCGCATTGAGATGCAAAGCGCGCGCCCCAAGCGGGTATTCGCCCAGGTTGCTGCACAACAGTCGGCAGCCGCGCTTTACTTTGATCACATGCGCCAGGTCCTAGAGGCGCAGGGCACCCGAAATTTTCCCAGCTCTGGCGGCCTGCGCCTTTATGGTGAATTGGTGATGCGCATCACCGTTGATCGCGCGGGCAGGGTGCTTGAGACGCTCATCCAGCAGGGCTCGGGCGTGGCAGATTTGGATGCGCACGCTTTGCAACTCACGCAGGCCCAAAACTTTGGCTCCTTTGATGCCGAGTTGCGCAAACAAGCAGACCAACTGGTTGTGATTTCGACCTTTCGGTTTTTGAAGGATGACCGGCTGGTGATGGAGTCGAAAAGGGCGCAACCATGAGCCTCGCCAAGCACCTGAAGTCATGGCTGGTCTGGGTCCTGGTCACGACCGCCTTGCTGCAGGTCTTTTGGTTCTTGCGTGTCGGCAGCATGGCGTGGCTCACCCCCAGTAGCACTGCGGTGCAACGCACCGAGTGGTTGCGCATATGGCGCAGCTCAAGCAACGCGCAGCCAAATTGGTCGCACACGGTGCTAGATCGCGGCCTTTTGCCTGACCCCTTGAGGCGCGCGGTGATTGCCTCCGAAGACAGCCGATTTTTAGAGCACTCAGGTATGGACTGGCAGGCCCTTAGACGCGCTGTCGAAGTCAACTTTTCTGGCCAACGCAGCGGCGTTTTAGGGGGGTCAACCATCACCCAGCAGCTGGCAAAAAATATGTTTTTGAGCGGCGAGCGTCAGCTCTTGCGCAAGGCGCAAGAAATGGTCATCGCTGTCGGATTAGAGTTTTGGTTGAGCAAGGCACAGATTTTGGACATTTACCTCAACCACGTGGAGTGGGGTGAGGGCGTGTTTGGTGCTGAGGCCGCCGCGCAACGCTATTTTGGTCAGTCAGCGTGGACGTTGAACGCGCAGCAGTCAGCGCGATTGGCCGTTATGTTGCCCAGCCCCAAGCGGTTCGAGTCTGAGATTGGGTCGCGGTACCTGCGCGAGCGATCGTCTGTGATTCGCCGCCGAATGCGGCTGGTGGATGTTCCTGCAAAGGTGGACCCATGAAGATTCTTGGCATCGACCCTGGTTTGCAAACCACAGGGTTTGGCGTGATTGAAGTGCAGGGGTCGCATCTGGCCTATGTGGCTAGCGGCACCATCAAAACAGGTGGGCCAACCAAACTGTTGCCGCAAAGGCTGAAGGTTTTGTGGGAAGGCGTGGGCGAGGTGGTTCAACGCTATCAACCCCAAGAGGCGGCGGTCGAAATCGTTTTTGTCAACGTCAACCCGCAGTCAACTCTGCTGTTGGGGCAGGCCAGAGGTGCTTGTGTCACCGCTCTGGTTGCCCATGACTTAGAGGTGGCCGAGTACACCGCGTTGCAGCTGAAAAAAGCGGTGGTCGGCTATGGGCGCGCCAGCAAGGCGCAGATGCAAGAAATGGTCAAGCGGCTGTTGAACTTGCCGGGCCATCCCAGTCCCGATGCCGCAGACGCGTTGGGGCTGGCCATCACCCACGCGCAAGTCGCGCGCTCGACCGCTGCGCTGAAAGGTGCGGGTGGCCTGCAAGCCAGAACCCACGCAGTCTACAAAGGCAGTCGCTATTACTGAGTTCGGAGTGCTGTCTCTACAGCAGTTTGGTGATGATCAGGGTGCCAAAAAACACCAACGCGGCAACCAAGGTCCAACGCAGCAAACGCAAGCCCCAAGTTCTGAGCCGTGGGTTACCCGTGAAGATATAGCCCACGAAACAAAGGATGGCCAAAGCCATCAAGACAAGTACAAGGGCGCGAGCGATCAGCATGGGCGTGTCTTACCAAGCAGGTACCAAGGCGTCGAAACCGCTCGGCGCAAGTCTGCTGTCTTGGAAAGTGACGATTTCATATGCGTCGGGTGCGTCCAACAAGGCGCGCAGCAATTGGTTGTTCATGGCGTGGCCGCTGCGAAACGCACTGTAGGCTGCCAGCAAGGGCTTGCCCAACAGGTTCAGGTCACCCATGGCATCTAAGATTTTGTGTTTGACAAACTCATCTTGGTAACGCAACCCGTCGGCGTTCAAGACCTTGACGTCATCTAGCACGATGGCGTTGTCCATGCCGCCGCCCAATGCGAGACCATGGCTTCGCATGGTCTCCACATCGCGAGTAAAGCCAAAGGTTCGGGCTCTGGCGATGTCTCTGGCGTAGCGGCCACTGCCCAGCTCGAACTCTACAACTTGCCCAGTGGCGTTCACTGCAGGGTGGTCGAATTCGATTTCGAAGCGCAACTTGTAACCGTGGTAAGGCTCTAGTTGGGCCCACTTGTACGCAGGCGTGCCTCGGCCTTCCTCAACTTTCACCGTGCGCGTGATTCGAACAAATTGTTTGGCCGCTGGCTGGGTAACGATGCCGGCGCTTTGAAGCAGGTAAACAAAAGATGCCGCAGACCCATCCAGGATGGGGACTTCTTCGGCGGTGATATCGATGTATAGGTTGTCTACGCCCAAGCCTGCGCATGCAGACATGAGGTGTTCGACGGTGTTGACCTTGGCACCATCTTGGCCCAGCGTCGATGCCAAGCGCGTGTCGCACACCGCTTGGGCTGCGACAGATATCTCAACGGGTTCACTCAAATCAACCCGACGAAACACAATGCCAGCATCCACAGGTGCTGGGCGCAGCGTCAACTCAACCCGCGCACCACTGTGCAGACCCACACCTGTGGCGCGGGTGGTCGTCTTGATGGTCTGTTGTGACAGCATGGTAGGCATTCTAGGATGACTGGCAGGTAGACAGCGGTTGGCATCGCCATCCAATCACGGGCATTGTGGTCAATGCCGTGATTGAACCCTGAAGTGGCAGCCTCAGCTGACCCCGCACAGTCACCCTATTGCGCATGACCGACTTGTCAGTCCGCTTGCTTGCGCAAGAAAGCGGGGATTTCGAAGTCTTCCATCCCGCCTGATGACATGGCGTTCACGCGCTCGGCTGCTTGTGTGCGGTTGTTGAACCAGACCCGAGGCGCGTTTTCTGGCAAGTTGCCATAACCCGTGACATCTTTGGCTGTGCTCGGCTCGCTGGGCGCTGGGGCCGCGTTTTGCGCAGCACCGTTGGCTTGGATCGGCGCATTGTCGGTACCTGTGCGAAGGACTTCAAGCTTGGGCGCTTGATGGCGGGCTTGCGCGCGATCAAGCCCCGTGGCCACCACGGTCACGCGGATGTTGTCGCCCAGGCTGTCATCGTAGGCCGTGCCATAAATGACATGTGCGTCGGGTGAGGCGTAGGCACGGATGGTTTGCATGGCCATGCTCGACTCTCTGAGTTTGAGCGAGCCCTTGGCAGCGGTGATCAACACCAAGACACCACGCGCACCAGACAAATCGATGCCCTCAAGCAGGGGGCAAGCCACTGCAGACTCGGCTGCGATGCGTGCGCGCTCTTCACCCGAGGCGATCGCGGTGCCCATCATGGCTTTGCCGGGCTCACCCATCACCGTGCGCACGTCTTCAAAGTCGACGTTCAC
>Ga0181561_10005464_pt1 | contig 10849 bp, 9 predicted proteins | sample 011ome_19_FD_133760 | JGI IMG/M metagenome (GOLD analysis project Ga0181561, IMG submission 133760) | Coastal salt marsh microbial communities from the Groves Creek Marsh, Skidaway Island, Georgia - 011510BT metaG (megahit assembly) | ecosystem: Environmental > Aquatic > Marine > Intertidal zone...
GTGACGCCACCGGCGCACATGCCATATTTAAGCTTGACGTTTGCGTGGTTAGTCATTGGTTCCACGCAGGGCGCGTCGCCGGCGGCTCAAAGTTCATTCGTCGACGGATCGACATCGTACGTGCCTTCACCTAGTAGTAGTGCGGGCGTGCGAAGACCTGGTGATTGGACGTGTGTGAGTTGTTATGCGCACAATTTTGCGTCGCGCGATGCGTGCTTCAGGTGTCGCGTCGGTCGAGCGGACGCCGGCGCGCGCGGCGACACGTCGAGCGACGCGTCGGGCTATTCACAAGGCGGCGCTAAAGCTGGCTCGGAACAAGGCGGACCGAGTGCTGGGAGCTTCCGACCTGGTGATTGGATATGTGATGGGTGCCGTGCGCATAACTTTGCGAGCAGGTCTGCGTGTTTCCGGTGTCGGGCGCCCTCGGCGGGTGGGGACGCGGCGGCGGGTGGCGGCTCGCCCGGGTCCAATCCGGACAATTTCAGAAGTGGGGATTGGATTTGCAAGGACTGCAAAGCGCACAATTTCGCGTCCCGTTCGTCATGCTTCAAGTGTACAAGAGGTTCGGGTGCATAAGTAGCGCGTGTGTGAATACGCACGCAAAGCTGTGGGAATAGCAAACAGATTTGATTTTTCAATATAATGATGACAGTCTTCGTCTACCTGATGTTCTACGTTCTGTTGTGTATGTTTCTAACAAGTCGCGCGTCGCCGTTTGAACGCGCGTCCTAGCGGTAAAACTCAAAGTCGTTCTCGGGCTTGCGGACGTTCGTCTTGTACGCGATTTCGAAATCCTTTGGTAAGACGACGTATCTATTTTTACGCACGGCTTGCAAACCGGCTTCTTGACAAATTGAACGAATATCCGCGGCGGAAATCTTGTCCGGTCGACTGACATAGTCTTCCAAGTCTACTTCGTCACTCAAACTCATCTTGCCCACGCACACTTGGAACACCAAACGTTTTTGCCGACGGTCGGGGTGCGGACACTCAATCTTACGGTCGAGACGACCTGGACGCAACAACGCCGGATCAAGAGTATCCGCCCGATTTGTCGCCATGATCACCTTGACATTCACCGTTTGATCGAAACCATCCATTTGGTTTAATAATTCCATCAAAATACGCTGCACCTCGCGATCTGCCCCGGTGTGCGCGTCGAAACGCGCAGTGGCGATGGAATCAACCTCATCAATGAAAATGATCGCTGGCGCGTTTTCTTTAGCTAAACGGAAAACATCACGAACCATTCTTGGACCTTCACCGAGATACTTTTGCACAAACTCACTCCCGACTACGCGAATAAACGCGGCCGTCGTGTGGTGCGCGACAGCCTTTGCCAACATGGTTTTCCCCGTCCCTGGTGGGCCGTAAAGCAACACCCCTCTCGGCGGGTCGATGCCAATTTGGCGATACAAATCAAAGTGCGTCAACGGAAGTTCGACCGCTTCTCGAATTTCTTGCTTTTGAACATCCGCACCGCCAATGTCGCTATACTTGACATCCGGACGCTCCGCGTCGCTCAACAATGAAATAGAAGAATCCGCCTCCGGTGGCAAAATCTCCACCAACGCGTTCGAATGTCTGTGTAACGCCACCGATGACGACGGCTTCAACAACTCTCGGTTCAACGTGGACAAAATACGAACGTAATAGTTCGAGCCCGTCGTGCTCGAAATGATCCCCGTGTTCTCGTCAACCATCTCCAAAAATTGCCCAATCACCAAAGGCACCGATTGAATCCGCTTCACCTCCTCCTGCGCGCGCAACAGCTCAATCTTTAAATTCTTCTGTTCATCCTTGATGTACTCCTCTTGGATCTCCACCAATTCGAGTTCGCGTTGAAGCGACTTCAACTTGGCGTACAAGTCTCCATCCGCAGCTGATCCCGACGGCGACGCCACCGACAACGCATCACTCTGTGCCTGCGCGAAAGAAACATACGACAACCACACATCCGTCAGCACGTGCGCAGTTCTGCGCGTATCGCGCGCGCGCGAGCGCCTCAGAGGCGCGCGCGAACGCGAGATCGATCGAGGCAAAGGGGCACGTTCGAGACTCGATCGCACGCGCGACGTCGCGACGATCGCGCGCGGCGACGATCGCGCGCATCGAAACGCGCGCATCGAAACGCGTTGCGCTCGCGCGCGTCACGCACCACGGTCGGCATGGACGCCACGGCGGCGGTCATGATGTGTTTACGCGTCAGCGAATGCGGTCAAACGGTCGCGCCACACCCATACTGAGCGACGCGCGCCCGACGTCGTCTAGAGACGACGAGACGCCACCGGCGCGTGCGCACGACACGCGCGGCGATAGTATGTCGCACGCACCGACGATGAACACGCTCACGGCGACGCTGGCGCGCGCGACGCTGCGCGGGAGCGCGTTCCCAGCCAAGCTCAAGTGTGTCGATTACCCACTCGTACCGACGTTTTACGTCGACGCCGCGCCCTCGGACGATGATTTACGGGCGTTTATACGTACGTTGGAGGAGTTTCCACAGTTTCGCTCGCGCGCGGTGCCGGCGAACGGGCGGAGTGCGAAGACGTTGAAGTCGTTGCGTTGGGCGCTGGACGACGCGGACGACGCAATGTCGCGGGTGACACGCGTGGAGGTTGCGAGCGCACGCGAGATGCGCGAGGTGATGGATCGGGAGACGTTACGCCCGTTTGATGTGAATGCACCGTTGTGGGATTGCGTGGTGGTGACGATGAAGGCTGGGGCGACTTGGGACGAGGACGCCGCGCGGTTTCCGGCGCCTCCGGCGGTGATGTTGCGCGTGAGTCACGCCATTGGCGACGGCATATCCTTGGTTGAAGTTTTGAAGAAGGTGACGACGTCATTAAACGGTGGCGAACTGAAAATGTTGGATTTTCAGCGCCGCGCACCGGCGGCACACGCATCCGTGCTCGCTGCGATTTGGAGCGTATTGACGTTTTTGTTCTTGTGCGTGTACGGGACGTTAAAGGCGCTGCTTACTGCGGCTGGTCCGTACGACACGTATTCAACATTTAAGGGCGTGAAAGCACCGTATGCGTTCACGGGTAAGCGACAAATTGTGGTGTGTCCGCCGGTGAGCATGGAGGATTTGAAGGCCGTGAAATCGGCGAGCGGGTGCACGGTGAACGACGTCGTCATCTCAGCGCTCGCTGGCGCGATTCAAAAATATCACATTAAAATGGGTGATAAGCAGGGAGATAGAAAGCCATTCATACGTGCGGCATGCCCGTATGCATTTCCAGGTCGCGCGCAGGCAGTTCTCACAAACTCTTGGACGTTTGTTTCGCTTACGCTGCCGATGGGCGTCATGAGCGTCGCGGACCGTCTGAAAAAGGCGCACAAGGTGTGCAACACCATGAAGCGATCGCCCGAGCCATATGTGACGCGGGCGCTGAATGAAATTGTCAACATTGCGGGCCCGAATGTGCAACGTCAAATCGTGTGCGATTACATGACGCGACACTCGATGGTGTTTACAAACGTCCCTGGTCCGACAGAGCCTATTCTTTTGTTTGGCAAGCGCGTGCGTGACATTGTATTTGCGTGTGCCAATATCGTCAACCAAGTGTCCGTGCTCTCCTATGCCGGTCACTTGCGCTTGACGCTCGTCGTCGACTCAGACGTGACGCCCGACGCCGAATACATTGGACAAATGTTCAGCGAAGAAATCGCTGCGCTCAAGGCGGTCTATTCGTAGTCGTTGCAGTTGTACATGCGTTATCACCGTCTACGTACGTAGGTAGTCGGGAATGTTAGACAAAAGTCTTGTCTACGGCGTCGAAGTTCTTTGGCTTTGCGTCGAATTGTACATTGATTTAGAAATCGTTATTAAATACAGCTGCTGATCGCTATTGTACTGCTTACGCTCGCGCGTTTTTTTATTTCATCTACATACACAAAGCCTTGACGTGCGCTTGCACGCACCGTGCAAAGTTTTCGCGCCCCAAGTTGAGTTCGGCATCCTTGAGAACGCCGTACCCGCCTTCCAAAACCGAAACGACACGACCATCACACGCGTTGGCGACATCGACAATTTGTTTCGTCATTGACTCGAAATCTTCTGGTCGCAGGTTGATACCTTGTAAACGCACACCGCGCTTCGCGTCAACGCCGATGTTGCCAATATCTCCGCTCGCCGCGTCGAATCCAGCCGAGACGATGATGAGTTCGGGACCAAACGCCCGAAGCGAAGGAATTAAGCGCTCACGAAATGCTTTCATCCACTCCAACCTCCCACCTTTGGAATTTGTGTCAGGTGCATCAGTCTGGTTCTTTACCGCCGCTGCTGCGGGCGCAGGCTCATTATCTTCGCCGAACCGCTTCGCCTTTTTCCTTACGCGTTCACCCATGTCCTCATTCGCCGTCGCGCTCGCGCCTTTACTAATCCACATAGGCGGGACCACAACGTTGACGATGTTATTCATCATGTCATCTTGCACGCCAGTACCAGGGTAGAAGTTGATGCCGCTCGATGTTCCGTCGTCTGCCAAGTGAATCGATGTAAAGAACAAGTCGGGCGACGTGTGGCGGTGGAAATCATCCTTGGTGCGTTTTTGTTGAAGCCAATGCCGCGCGATTTCTTCTGTGCCATTTCCGTGGTGCACGTCGAAATCCACAACAGCCACGCGATGAACGTTCTTTTGCTCAATGGCGTGTAGAGCACCTGTGCGTGATGACGTAGGAAAAAATGTAAACGCACGCGTTAGTACGACGCTCGTCGCGATGAATGAAATGTACCATCCGTATCTGTCACCAGAGACGTGCTCAGTTCTCCGCGTCATAGAAGATGGGCGTTTATATGGGACGCGTATCATCGCGGCATTCATATCATGCTAATGAATGCCGCTATGCGAACGTGTCCGAATTCGATGGGTCAAAAGGTTGAGCGTGAGGGTCGGGACGGCGCTGCAAAATACGTACCAATCATCGCGTTGTTCAAGATTGAAAATCCACTCGATGGCGCTCCTTCTGTCGCCCCTGACACGCCCGCGTGATGACCTGGCGGACGGGCACACACAAATGCGCTTCTGTTACGTTGATCCAGCACTCGATCGACGGCGTGAAGGACTCCGCCTGCCGCGCGTAGAGCCGCTTGCAACGTCCCCGGTGAAAAAAACGTGTCGCTGTTCTCCACTGGCTTGCGCAGTTTTTCAGGCACGCCCTTCTGGTTCTGACAATACGGCGTAAATGCAATTGGCGTGTGCCCCACTTGCTCGCTCAAGTTAGCCAACACGCGAACGTACTCTTCCGAGTGCGCAAACAGGATTTCGTGCGGCTCAGCGCACGCAAAAGCTTCTGAGCGCTCGAGTTCGTCCAACATCAATTCGCCGCGTTCTGCGACTCGTTTCAGTTCGTCAAAGATCGCCGTCATGCGCTCGGGACTTTCTTGATGCGGTTTAAACGACACGTGCTCTTCGCACTCGGGATGACTCAAGAATACTACGCGCATTTCCGGAATGAGCTCAAATATTTTTGCCCGCATCGCCGCCTTGGCCGTTTGCGTCGTCTTCTTACCCATCTTCGTTCCGAGCACGCCGAGTACATTTTTCCCTTGACCATCCACGGCAAACGCGTTAGATTTGTGCCATTTCTCATGTGTGACGAGCCATTCAATAACATCGATGTTTCCGTACGCCGCCGCTACCAGGAGCGGGGTAGACCCATCGAGCGCTCGGCCTTCGATGATTGCCCGAGGATTTGGACATCTCTTTGCGAGCGTTTTGAGCGTCTCAAGATTCCCCGCGCTCGCCGCCCAGTGCGCGGCGGCGTACCCCGACGAATGCGCGAATGGGTTCGCACCAGCGTCTAGTAGAATCCCCAACATCTCGGCTGCTGAGGAATCGCTTTCGAGCGCCGCGGCAACCGCCAACGCCGTATCGCCATGTTCGTTCCGCGCCTCCACTGCGCTGAGTTTCTCCTCGGCGTGGAACTCTTTCAACATCGTCGTGCTCGAAATACGATTCAGTGGTTCTTTAGGTGGCGGCCACGTCGAACCACCGCCGGAACGCGCATCGTCGCCGCGTTCGCCGGCTTCTCCGCGTCTGAGCAACACCTTGGTCGCTTCAACGTCCGCGCGCGCCACCGCTGCGTGAAGCGGCATCGCACTCGCATTTGTCGCCGGCGTGAGACACACGTGTCTCTGCTCTAATTCGTTATCCAACGCGACTGAGAACGCGCTCGTGGAACTCCGCGTGCTTTTCCGTCGGTCCGTCCCGTCGTCGGCCCCGTCGTCGGTTGCGCCGCTCAAATTCGAAATGCGCACCTTCAAGTGCGACCCTAACGCATCAGCCGTGGGCGTGCGCACGTCTGCCACGCGCTTTGCAGGCGTGGGTTCCACCGACGCATCGCACGAGCGCGCGTCTCGCGTGCCGTCGGCGTCTGTGTCGTCAATCCAGTCCAAGGCGCACAACTCGCTGTGCTGACGCGAGAGCTTTTGCGCGGTGCTCATCGCGCGTGCAACGGCGATAACGTGGACTCCGGGATGGAACGTTCGAACGCGTTCGTGTGGCGCGAATGCGCGCGCGAGCGGGCGCGCGACGTGACGCGCGTCGCACGCGCGGGTGTGAAGTTGTTTGTACAGTTTGGTTTCAAACGCGCCTCACGGCGCGGCGGTACGTCGCTATCTATCGCCTGCGTTGACGTCTAAAGTGATGAAAGGTTCTCGCACGCGTTTTCGCAATTTTTGCGGTGGAGGTTTTTCGGGCGTTGGGTCGAAAGGCGAGGACACGGCGCCGGGTGTTGATTGCGCGCTCGCGTTCCTCGACGCTCGAGCGAGCTTGGTCGGCGTGGACGCCACGTCGTCTAATTCTTCAGCGTCGCCTAGTGCGAGTCTGATGCGGGCGTTCATTGTCGACCGTGGCGGCGTCCTAGTCATCGCACGTTGGCGAGATGGTGGTGTTTTGTATGGATTGACGCTCCAGATGCGCGTGGCGCCGTCGTCTGAACAACTCGCGAGCGCGTCGGCTCTGCTCGACCAGTGCACGACGTTCACGCCGAGTGCGTGGCCGGAAAGTTGCACGGACTTTTCTCTCGGTCTAGCCACATTCCATATGTGCACGTTGTGATCGAGCGACCCACACGCGACGTGCGCGCCATCGGGTGAAAAGCATGGCTTGATGTAATATGAGCTCGATAAATGCCCGACGAAATGACGCGTCGGTCCGGCGCCTGGCGCGTTGGCGTCAAACATAGCCATGTGATTGTCCACGTAAGACACCGCAACGCGCGATGAGGTCGGGTCCACTGCAATGCCTGAAATTCCACGAGGCTTCTTTGACACCGATGCCGATGCCGGCGCTCGCGCGCCACCAAATCGACGTCCCAAACCGTGGTCGTAAAATGACCCTGGGACGTACGAGTCATCTTGCGCATCCTCGAGCACGCCCACCGTACCCTTCATGTAACGCACGTCCCACAACTTGACTACACCATCGGAGCCTCCTGAACTTAACACCACGTCGCCGCTATTGTCAAATGCCACCGACGTCACGCTGTGCAAGCACGAACGAGCTCTACGGCCGGCGCGTACGCCCGGAAGCCTGTGCGCGTAGTTCACAACCTTGCTCGGCGATGCGTGCGGGGCATCTTCACCCTCGCGAACCACGCCTGGCGTGCGCGTGTCGAATACGATCAACCGTCCATCGCGTCCGCCGCTCGCAAAGACATATTTGGACGTCGGCTGCGCCGCGAGCGCCTTGACGCACGACGCGTGCCCGTCAAACGCCATCATCTGCACGCTCGTCTCCACGTCAAATAAATGAATCCCGTGATCGGCCGATGCCGTGAGAATTTGTTTATCGTCGCGCATCCACGCCACGTCGAATATGGCGTTATCATGCGCCGAAATGCTCGAATACGGCGCGTAGCCGGCGCCGGTTTCATCCTCTCTCGGCAACGCGCGCAACGCGTCCAATATCGTCACGTAACCATCCTCATCGCCGATCGCCACCCACGTGCCATCGGTGGAATTAAACTTTACGACGTACGGCAACCCAAACGCGTCCTGACGCGACGTCGTATACGCGCCGCCGACCCGCGCGCGTTCCGGCTCGTCTCGGCCGCCGACGCCGCTCGAGTCAAACCTCCCGACATCCACGCGCACATCGTCGCGCGTCGTCGCCAACGCGTGCGTCCGCGCGCGGCACGCGTATCCACACTCGCGTTCGCGCGCGTAACGCATCACCGAGAGCGACCGCACCGAGCGCGCCGCATCCTCACCGGCGTCACGTTCAAAGTTTGAATTCAAACGCGCCACCATCCGTTCGCGCACCGCGTCGCCCGCATCGCCCGCGCCGCGCACCGCCGCGCCCGACATGCGCTCACGCACGCCTCTGCGATGATTCGCCGTGCGCGTCGTCGCCCGGCGTCGACGCGCGTCGCGGAATGCCGCGTGAGCTCAAATGTCACATTCAAATTCGTTTCAGCTGTCACAGCGCGCCTCGACGATGGATGCGCTTCGCGCGACGTTCGCCCTGCCGCCGGGGACGAGCTCGGCGGCGCTCACGCGCGTGTTGGCGTCGTTGCGCGCCGGTGACGCGCTCGACGGCGACGCGCTCGACGGCGACGGCGCGCCGGCGGCGGGTACAGATGATGACACCGTCGATGCCGCTGATGTCGTCGCTCGCCGTCGCGCGTCGACGTCGACGTCGACGTCGAGCGCGAGCGCGGGCGAGCGTCGGCGCGTGCCTTTGGCGCCCGTGTCGCCGCCGATGCGTGCGAACGCGGCGGACGCGCGGGAGAACGAGGACGTCGGGGAGCGGTTGGCGAGGCGTCGGGCGTCGACGTTGAAGCTGGAAGCGCGCGCGAAGGAGGCGCTCGTGGGCGAGCTCCGCGCGCGCGTGCGCGCGTTGGAAAAGGAAAATAGAGCGCTCACGCACGCGCGCGTGCGGGCGACGGTGGAGGCGGGCGGGGTGACGTCGAGTGGACGAGGGGAGGAGGAGGCGCCTCCTGGAGACGCTCCGGCGGCGCTCGCGCGCGCGTGGGGCTCGCTCGCGCGCGTCGCGCGGTGCGGAAACGCCGAAGTTGGGTTGTTATTGAAACAGTATAAAAGCACGCGGCGGGAGAAGATGCGCGCGTACGATAGGATTAGCCAACTTGAAGATGAGCTCACGAAGGCGCGACAAGAGGTGAGCGTCATCGACGCCTTTGTCAAGGAAAACATAAAGGCGCGCGCGGCGGCTGAGGCTATCGTTGAAGACGACGCGGAAGAAAAGCTCACGCTTAGGGCGAAGTTGAAAGAGGCGCACGCGGAGAGCGGGGCGTTGCGAGCTCGATTGGCGACGCAAGCCGCGGCGCTCGAGTCGTCCAGAGCGAATGAGCGCGCGTTACGGGACGCCACCGTGACGCTCGAAAAGCAGCTCGTGCGGCATTCAATGACCAGGGACAAGTATCGCGACGCGTGCCATAGATTAGAAGAAGCAGAGTCCGATCGCGCAGGGTTGAAACTTACTTTGGCGCACGTCGAGGCAGAATGTGACATGCTCGCGCAGCTGGTTCGTGACATGCGCGCTTCGAGTGGCTTTGACGCTCAAATGTTCGAGCGCGCCGCCGAGGCTGCGTTGCTCGCACCTCGCGATGTACGCGACGCTACTGGCGACACCGTCGCTCAATCTGCTGGGCGTGATGCGCACATCGCGCACGTAGACATGCAGCATCGCGACGCGTCGTCGTCCGAAGCCGAAGACGACATCGACGTCCCGACCTCGCCCGCGACGCCGCGCGCGAGCAGCATCGACCCGGACGCCGAAGAATTTATTTCACCGCGAATCCAGCGTGACCGAAATCAAACAGCGGTATCCACGCCAGACTCTGCGAGCTCGTCGACGACGTTTCACTTTTAATTGTAATACTGGAGGATGCGGGCAGATCTCGGAATGGCAGGCAGAACTCGGAAGGGACGTGCGATTTCGGACGCGCGTCCCTCCGCACACCATCGGCGATTGGAGCAGCCACCTGGAGTGTTTGAAATACGCCCACGAGAACGCGTGCCCATGTGATGCGTCTGTATAAAGCAGTGGCCGGACGTGGACAGCGCTTACGAACTTTTAAGCTCGTACGTACGGAGGCGTTCACGCGAGACGACGTCGAGTGGTGCCCGCTTTTCGAGCACAATCGATGATCGTATGGGCAAACAGTCAGAGACGCTCCACGGCCTCCATGTCGTCGCGCGAGGCGGACGCGGGCGCGCACATCGCGTCGCTCGACGACCAAGAGCGCGAGCGCGAGGTGGAGCATTGAAACCTACACGCCGAGTGAAATGTCTAATTCGCGTATAACAGCGGCTGAAGGTGGCCGAGAGAGCCGAGAGAACGCCGACGACGACATCATCTTGGGCGCGGGTGAGCGAGAGATCGACCGTCTCGTGGACGCATTCTCCGCGCTCGCCGTGCCGACGACGGAGGCGGACGAGGGGGCGAAAGCGCTGGACGCGTTGGATGACACGCAAAAGCGATGCGTGGAGGCGGCGCTTGCGGGGGAGAACGTGTTCGTGTCGGGGGTCGGGGGAACGGGGAAGACGCGGGTGCTGCGCGCGATTCGAACGGCGTTGACGCGCGCGGGGAGGGTGCCGGCGACGACGGCGTCGACGGGAATCGCCGCGGAAGCGATCGGAGGAACGACCATACACGCGTTTTGTGGATTGGGGGTGAGTAAGACGATTCATCAGGGGTTCGGGTACGCGTCGGCGGCGGTGAAGCGGCGCGTGCGCGAGTGCGACGTCTTGCTCGTGGACGAGGTTTCGATGTTGAGCGGAGAGTTTTTCGATCGTTTGAGTTATCATCTGAAGCGCGCGCGGGGGGATCCGAGACCGTGTGGGGGGATTCAGATTATTTTGTTCGGTGATTTCTTA
>Ga0181561_10005465_pt1 | contig 10846 bp, 8 predicted proteins | sample 011ome_19_FD_133760 | JGI IMG/M metagenome (GOLD analysis project Ga0181561, IMG submission 133760) | Coastal salt marsh microbial communities from the Groves Creek Marsh, Skidaway Island, Georgia - 011510BT metaG (megahit assembly) | ecosystem: Environmental > Aquatic > Marine > Intertidal zone...
AAGGCGGCAACCACATGGGTCGGCGGGGTGTAGCGCCACTGGCCGGTCTTTTCCATATTCGCCCACTGGGCATGAACATCGAGCGCGAGCGAGTGGCTGTTACCCTTGGAGGATTCAAGAAGCGATTTTTTCGCGATCACAAAGCCGAAGCCGGGCACGCCCTCGATGCATTTGTTGGCTGACGAGACAAAGGCTTCGAACTTGATCTTCGACGGCTCGAGCGGCACCGCGCCGAAGGCCGACATGCTGTCGATCAAAAGTTTGCGTCCGGCGGCGTAGGTTGCTTCTGAAATCTCTTCGATCGGGTTGAGAATGCCCGAGCTTGTCTCGCAATGGATGGCGAGGACATGGGTGATCGTGGGATCGTCAGCCAGGATACGGGCCACCTCGTCGCCACGCGGCGGCAGGTAGTCGCCCTTGTCGAGGAGCACCTTGGCGCGGCCGAGATAGTCCATCGTCGTCGCGGCGCGAAGGCCGTAGGCGCCATTGGCGAGAACCAGAACCTTGCCGTCACGGGGCACGAATGTGCCGAGCATGGCTTCGACGCAGAACGAGCCCGAGCCTTGCATCGGCACGCAGTCATATTGATCCGAACCTTCGCCCAGCAGCGCCAGAAGGCGGCGGCGCATATCGCGGGTCATTGCGCGGAAATCATCGTCCCAGCTTCCCCAGTCTTTCAGCATCGCCTGCTTGACCTCGTAGGCGGTGGTCAGCGGGCCGGGGGTGAGGAGATAGGGCTCGCCCATCTTCGGCGGGGGAAAGGCATTTGCGGCGGTCATTGGGTGCTCCGTTCCCGAGAGGATTCGAGGTGGAAATTGACCTATGCCAAGCTATATGTAAAATCTTGAAATAGTATCTTTCGATACATGGAATCTATAGATGCGCTACAGCCAGATCCGCGCCTTTCATCAGGTGGCTCTGCACGGTGGCTTTTCTCGCGCCGCCGAAATGCTCAACCAGACCCAGCCCGCGCTGTCGGATCAGGTGCGGCGGCTCGAAGAGGAGCATGACGTCCTTCTTTTTCACCGCGAGGGGCGGCGTATCCGTCTGACCGAGGCGGGCGAGGCGCTTTTCCTGCTGACGCGGCGGTTTTTTGAGGCGGAGGACGCTATCGCCGAGCATCTGGAGCACGCGCGCAGTGCGCTGGCCGGGCGGCTGCGGATCATGGCCGACTCGGCGCTGCACATAACCGCCGCGCTGGGCCGGTTCCGCGCGCGGCACCCTGAGGTATTCGTCGAGATCAGCACCGGCAATTCCGAGGAGGTGCTTGCAGCCCTGCGTGCCTATGAGGTCGAGATCGGCATCGTTGGTAGCGTCGCGCCCGCGCCAGACCTTGAGATGCTGGACCTCGGCGAGACCCCCATCGTCGCCATTGCCGCGCGGGGGTTGCTGCCGGCGGGAAGGGTCAGCCTCCGCCTTGAAGACCTGCGCCGCTATCCGCTCGTCTTTCGCGAGAAAGGGTCGCGCACGCGACAGGGGCTTGAGCAAGAGGCCCGCCGGCAGGGCGTCCGCCTGACGCCCGCGATCGAGGTCGAGGGGCGCGAGGCGATGCGCGAGGTGGTGGCGTCTGGGGCAGGGGTCGGGTTCGTCTCCGAGGCCGAGCAGGGCTATGATCCGCGGATCGAAAAGGTCCTCTTGTCGGGCGTGGGCCTGAGCATGACCGAAACCGCGATCCACCTGACAATGCGCCGCGAATTACCCGTGATCCGCGCCTTCATGGCCGAGATTGTGAGGGGGTAGGTTCAGGGGGCTTACTTGCCACCTGACGCGTCAGACTTCTGGGTGCTATAGCCGCCAATCATCCGTCTGTGGATTTGGGCGGCCGGAACTTGACAGCTTGCGGCAAGTGCCACCGGTTCCTAGAAGTTTCCGGCTCGCTCCCTCCTCTTGTTCCCAAGAACCTGAGATGGATCCGAGAAAATTGGCGCATTCAGGGCGTCGGCAAAATCGTCTTTTATCAAGCCGATGTCACGCAGCTGCCGTTCCGATAGGCGGGCGGCTGTAGCTTTCAGACTTTGGCGGTCGCGGAGGTTGCGCAGCGTTTTGAACACCTCGGCAAGATGTGCCGCCATGGCTGATTGAATGAAGCCTTTTGATTTCGGGGCGCTTTTTTCAATGAAGGACATTTCGTGGCCTCTGATCGGTTTTCCATAGAGCCAGCATGCGCCGCGACTACAGAGTTTACCCAGTGCTGGATATGGACCGATGCCGGTACAGAATCTGAACTAGATATCCGAGAGCGCAGACGAGTAGGGTTATTTCGGGAGGCATTGAGCCATGACCAGAAAGCCTTATGGACGATTGTGCCCTATTTCGCGTTCCTGTGAGATACTGCAGCCGCGCTGGACAATACAGGTGCTCACGGAACTTTGGAACGGGTCGTCCAAGTTCAATGACATCAAGCGCGGGGTAGGCAATATCTCCCCCAGCCTCCTTTCGAAGCGCCTTGCGGAACTGGAGGCCGCCGGCCTGGTTGAGCGGATCGAAGACAAAGCTAATGGTACTGTTGATTACATCCGTACTCCTATGGCAATCGAATTGGAGCCGGCTCTTCACGCGTTGGCAAAATGGGCGCAAAGAAATATCCAAGCAGAATCAGCCCTTTGCGATCCCGATGTTTCAACGATGATGTGGAACGTCCGCCGATTTACAAATCGCGAGGAGCTACCGCAACGACGTGTCGTCGTGCGATTTCACTTCGAAGACGCTGAATTGAAGAAAAACACCTACTGGATGGTGTGCCAACCGCAAGCACTGCCGGAAATGTGTACTTACGAGCCGCCATTCGAAGTCGATCTTTTCGTCGAGACCAATATTACTTCGTTTGCAGCGATCATATAAGCCCGTTCGACTGTCGCACGAGAAATTGACGAGGGAGCACTGTTCCTAGCGGGCGACCAGTTATTGGCAAGAACCATGGATCGCTGGATGCCGCGGACCTACTACGCCGACGTCGAAGGCGTTCCACAACTTCGCAGCGACGACAGATAGTCATCCATTCTTCGGTCAATTAACACGGGCGCGACTTCTTTCCGCCAGCCGCTCCTAACCCGTCAAAACCCCGATCAACTCCGCGTGGAGCTCGGGCGTTGCCGCCGCCGCGACGCGGACGTCTGATCCCATGCCGAGGGGATTGCCCTCCCAATCGGTGATCTTGCCACCGGCCTCTTCGACGAGGAGGGAAACGGGCAGGTAATCGTAGGGTTCAAGGTCACAATCGACGACCGCATCGATGTGCCCGGATGCAAGAAGCGCATAGGGCGCGCAATCATAGCTGTAACGGCGCTCGCGGCCCGAGGCCATCAAGCGGTCATGGATCTCGGGCCAGCCGCGCCAGATCTTTTCGCCCTCATTGATATAGAGCATCGCCTCGCGAAGGGTCTGGCGGCCCGAGGTTGATATCCGTTTGGTGCCGAAGAACGCGCCGTCGCCGCGCGCCGCCGAGTAGATTTCGGAAGCAGCCGGAAGGCAGACGACCGACGCTTGCATCCGCTCCTCGATCATCCGCCCGATCAGCATCCCAAATAGCGGGTGCCCCGAGATGAAGCTCCGCGTGCCGTCGATCGGGTCGATGATCCAAAGCCCGCCACCCGTGCCTTCTGCATGGCCGAATTCCTCACCGAAGATGCCGTCGTCAGGAAAGCCGGCGCCGATCAAGCTGCGCAGCTTTTCTTCGACAGCGCGGTCGGCCCGCGTCACCGGGCTGTCGTCGGCTTTCGTTTCGATACTGAGGGCTTTGCGGAAATAGGACATCGCCACAGGCGTTGCGGCTTTCGCCATGGCAATTGCTGCCGCCCGAACCTGAGCCGGGGTTTGGCGTTTTGCGCGGGAAGCGGGGTTATCCATGTCGGACCGTTTGGGTTAAATCGGAACGTTTTTGGGTGAATTCTGCAAGTGCATTACCATTTGCGCACAGAATCACACAAAATTCCACATACTTCTTGATCCGACTCACTTGAGCGTATTTGTTCGGCCCAAGATCAGGGGGACCGGGTGACCAAACGCCGAAACGTTCTTTTTGTGGTTATGGACCAGATGCGCGGAGATCTGCTGCACGGTGCATTTGAAAACCACGTCGATCTTCCGAACCTGCGGGCCTTGATGGGCGAGGCCGTCTCCTTCCGGCGGCACTATTCGGTGACCAATCCTTGCGGCCCGTCGCGCGCCTCGCTTCTCAGCGGCAAATACGCGATGAACCATCGCTCGGTCCGCAATGGAACGCCTTTGCCGCATGATACGCCAAACCTTGCGACCGAGGTTCGCAAGGCGGGTTATCTGCCGCAGCTGTGGGGCTATACCGATATCGCGGTCGACCCCCGCACCGTCTCCGCTGGCGACCCGACGCTGACGTCTTACGAGCAAGTCATTCCGGGTTTTGTCGAAGCGCTTGAGATGCGCCTTGAGGAAAGCTGGCCGTGGCGGTCGCATTTGGCAGCCAAAGGCTATGAGTTTGGCGAGGGCTACGAGATTTTCCGGCCCAAAGGCGACACCGTCGATAGTCCGGCGCTCTATGCCGCCGAGGACAGCGACACCGCCTTCCTGACCGACCGGTTTTTGGCCGACATTCGGGCGCGGCCCTCGGGCTGGTTCGCCCATCTGACCTATATCCGGCCGCACCCGCCCTTGGTTGCGCCCGAGCCGTTCAACAAGATGTACGATCCGGCGAGCCTCCCATCGCCTCGGATCGTGCGGGACCGCGCCTCCCAAGCCGCGTCCCACCCCTACGACGGACCTCTCCTCGAGCAAAAACGACCGGCCGAGAATGTGATCGGGTTCCCCGATCTCGAAGATAACCCCGAAAACGTTGCCGCCTTGCGGGCGATCTACCTTGCTCTCGCAACGGAGGTGGATCAGCACTTCGGCCGCATCATTCGGTTTCTGAAAGACTCCGGTCAGTATGACGATACGCTTCTTGTTGTTGTGGCCGATCACGGCGAAATGCTTGGGGATCACCACGCCTGGGGCAAGATGCACTACTATGATGCGGCCTATCACACGCCGCTGATCATCCGTGATCCGGCCCTGAAAGAAGGGTTTGGCCGCGAAGTGGACGCACCAACCGAGTCCGTGGATGTTACGCCGACGATCCTCGATCTTTTGGGCCTTGATATTCCCGACACGATGGATGGCCGCAGCCTCGCGCCCTTCTTGCGCGGCAAAGCTCCGGACGACTGGCGGGACTATAGCTATTCCGAGCTCGACTATGGCGATCCGGTTGAGCCGACGCTTTGGCAAACTCGGCTGGGCCTTGATTCTGATCTGACGAACTTTGCGATTCTGCGGGGGCGCAAGCACACGCTGATTCACTTCAACGGCGGTCTGCCACCGATCCTCTTCGACCATGAAGACGAGGGAGAGGCCCGTAATGTCGCGAATGATCCGGCGGCGTCGTCCATTCTTCTTGAAATGACTCAGCGTCTGCTGAACCATAGGCTAACACATAGTGAGGGGCGTTTCGCCAGAACCATGATTACCGCCAAAGGTGCGCAGCGCGCGTCCTAGGCGACAAGAAATACCGGCCGCTGCTTTTTATGGCCGTGAAATCAAGAGGGCGCGGCCCGGGCGCAACCTTGCTGTTACATTTGCCGGGCAGACTTCCACGCGAAGGCTTTTGCCTTTGCGGGGCTGACTGAGAGGGGGATACACGCGCCTATTTGAGCTTTCCAAGCTGGTCAAACCGGCCGGACGCCATCGGCGTCGAGGACCAAATGGACAATCCCTAGCGGCAGCGCCGCCAGACGGATCTGATCCAAAATCAATAAGACCCGCACTTTCAACTCGTCACACGACAGGAGAGACTATGAAACGATATCTATTGTCCGGCGTGGCAATGCTGGTGCTTCCAGCCGCTGCCTATGCCAACTGCCCGGCGGTCACCATGGGGGATTCCATGGGTGTCGCAGCCGGCGCTTTCCCGCAACAATATGAGCTTTCCGAGTTTGAAGCGGCCGCTGGCTGCTCCATGGAATTCTCGGAAAACCCAGCGATCGGCGATCTGAACGCCCGCATCGCAGGAAACCCGGCGCTGCCGCCGCTGACCGAGCGTCTTCCGGCCGAGCCTTTGGTTATCGTGCCCTACGACAGCGTTGGCCACTACGGCGGCACCTTCGACGCTCTGTCGAACGCGACCGAAGCCGGCACTTCCGACTTCCTCTCGATCCGCCACGTCAACCTTGTGCGCTATTCGGACGACCTTCAGACCATCGTGCCGAACGTCGCCAAGTCGTGGGAATGGAACGACGACTACACCCAGCTGACCTTCCACCTGCGCGCGGGTCACAAGTGGTCGGACGGCCAGCCCTTCACCTCGGCTGACGTGAAGTTCTGGTACGACAACCTGATGATGGACACCAACGTCATCGAAAAGGCCAAGGACTATGTCCTCGTCGGCGGCGAGCCGATGACGGTCGATACTCCGGATGAAACCACCGTGGTATTCAACCTGCCGGCGCCGAAGCCGGGCCTTCTGGCTCACTTCGCCACCTCCTACGCGCAGGGCTTCCAGCCGATGCACTTCCTCGGCCAGTTCCACCCGGCGATCAACGCAGATGCCGATGCTCTGGCTCAGTCGATGGGCTTTGAGAACGGCTATGATGCGATCAAGGCCTACTATGGCAACTCGGACTGGACGGATACGCCCTCGCCGATGCTCAACTCGCCCGACAAGCTCGCAGCCCTGCCGGGCCACGCGGTGCCGACGCTCGAGAGCCATTTCGTCGTGAACGAGACCACCGAAGGGCGCCATTTCGTGGCCAACCCCTACTTCCACATGGTCGACACCACCGGTCAGCAGCTCCCGTACATCAACGAGATGGACGAGATCTACGCCAACGACCACGAAGTGCGTCTCTTGAAGCTGATCAACGGCGAAGTGGACTACAAGGCCCAGTCGCTCGGTCTGCCGGACGCGCCGATCCTGCTCGAAAATCAGGGCAGCGGCGACTATACGCTGCAAATCGCGCCGCGTATCTCTATGCCGACCGTGTCGTTCAACGTCACACACGAAGACGAAGCCAAGCGCGCCGTCTTTGGCGACGTGAACTTCCGCAAGGCCATGTCGATCGCAATCGACCGCAACGAGATCAACGAGACCGCCTACTTCGGTCAGGGTATTGCGCGGCAGTATATCGGCTTCTCGCCGGTGCCGAGCTTTGTTGATCCCAAGTGGGCGACCTATGCCGCCGAATACGATCCCGAAGGCGCCAAGGCGCTTCTGGATAGTGTCGGCGTCGTTGATGCGGATGGCGACGGAATGCGCGATCTGCCAGGTGGTGCGAAGCTGATCATCAATATGCAGTTCGCCCAGCAGGGTCTGCCGGGTCAGGTTGTCGAACTCATCGCCCAGCAGTGGGCCGAGGTCGGTGTCCAGACCACGGTCAAGGAAGTCACGCCCGACGAATATCGTTCGGCGCAGTCGTCCAACCAGCTTGACGTTGGTCTGTGGGAGAAGAGCCAACCGCTTGCCATCGTTCTTGGCAACAACGAGCTCTGGGTCCCGCCGTTCGAGAACTACTTTGCCCACCGCAGCGGTATGCTCTGGGCCGAGTGGGTTGACAGCAACGGCGCGAGCGGTGTCGAGCCCCCCGATTACGTCAAGGGCCTGATCGCCGACATCAACGCCTTCCAGTCGACCCCGGTCGGCACGGCGGAATCGGATGCCATCGGCGCCCGTATGGTCGAAGCGATGACCTCGAACCTTCTGTTCATCGGAACGGTTCTCTCGTCTGGCCCGATCTATCACGCCAACGCGCTCAAGAACTTCCCCGAGTTCAAGACCGAGTCCTATGAATACTACCGGACTTACCCGTATCTGGGTGCCCAGTGGTATCTGGACGAGTGATCTGACGGGATAGAAACCCGTGGCCGGGGCGGCGCAAACCGCCCCGGTCAGACTTCCTAGAGACGATAGACGGGACTACGCCAGACATGGGGCAATTCATACAATTCGTGATCACCCGCGCCACGATGGCATTGATCACCCTACTGACGGTTTCTCTCATCGTCTTTACGTTGATGGAACTGGTTCCGGGCACCTGCGCCGAGCGCTACCTTGCGTTCAAGAACACGCAAGGCTCGCAGATCACCATTGCCGATATCGAAGCCGAAGAGCGCCGTCTGGGGCTCGACAGACCTTTCCCCGAACGCTGGGGCAAGTGGGTCTATAGCGTCTTCGTGCATGGCGAATTTGGCGATAGCTGCATTCTGCGCCTGAATATCAACCAGCTTCTGGCCGACAAATTCTGGATCTCGCTCGGCATCTGCATGGCCGCACTTTTCCTCAGCTATGCGATCGCGGTGCCCATAGGGATCATATCGGCAAGCTCGAAAAGCCCCGTTACCAACAACTCACTGCGCTTTGTCAGCTATCTTGGCCTTGCCCTGCCCAATTTCCTTCTGGCGCTGATCATCATGCTGATCGCAACGGTCTATTTCGGCGAGAGTTTGACGGGGCTCTATTCCAAAGAGCTGCGGGACGCGCCCTGGAATTTGGCCAAGTTCAAAGATTTTCTGAGCCACGCATGGCTCCCTGTTTTCATCCTTGGCTGGTCGGCCACGGCCTTCGCGCTTCAGACGGTCCGGGCCCTCATGCTCGACGAAATAGGCAAGCTTTATGTCACGGCGGCTTCGGCGCGCGGTGTCTCTGGCGCCAAGCTCTTGTGGCGCTATCCGGCCAAGCATTCCTTGGGGCCGGTGGTGAATTCGCTTGGCTTTGACCTCAATCGTATCTTCAACGAACTCCCGATCGTCGCCTTGATCCTGACGCTGACCGAAGCAGGGGCGCTTCTCTTTGAATCGCTCGCCCGCTCAAACGATCAGCAGCTCGCCGGCGCGATCATCTTCCTTTTGACTGCCAGCATCGTCGCGCTGAATTTTGCGACCGACATCCTTCTGGCGCTGATTGATCCGCGCGTGCGCCGCGGGATGATGGGGTAGGCCGATGCTGTTGAGAAAGAAAGCAACCGCCGGTGTGGATCAGGCTGCGAAAGAGGCCTATTTCACCGCGTCGCAAGGTCAGCTCATCTGGTCGCGCTTCAGCTCCAACCGGACGGCGATGATCGCCGGCTGGGCGCTTGTCCTGATGATCGTTATGGGGCTCTTTGCGCCGTTCCTTTCACCCTATGACCCGACCATCGCCGGCCGCGACGAGCAGTATGAAAACGGTCCGCCACAAATCCCAAAATTCTGGGATGAGAACGGCTTTTCTTGGCGGCCCTTTATCTATGCCACCGAGCGCGAACGATCCATGGCGACCAATTTTCGCTGGGTGATCACCGAAAATCGCGACGAGCGCCTCTATATGACTTTCTTCACGCGCGACTGGGATTATAAGCTGTTCCATCTCGATTATGATCTGCCGGGCGATGCCTTTGACATCGACGTGGCGCTGATCAAATCCAATATCCATCTCTTTGGCGTTGAAGGCGGGCAGATACACCTTTTCGGCACTGACGCGAGCGGCAAGGATATCTTCAGCCGGACGCTCCACGCGATCTGGACTTCGCTTGCCGTTGGCACGCTCGGCGTCTTCATCTCCTTCGTTCTTGCGCTCATCATAGGAGGGGTGGCCGGCTATTTCGGCGGCTGGATCGACAGTGTCTTGCAGATGATCACCGATGCAATCCGAACGGTGCCATCCATTCCACTTTTCATGGCGCTCGCGGCCTTCATGCCTGACACGTGGAGTTCTGAGACAAGGTTCTTCTTCATCTCGATCATCCTTGGCCTCATCGGCTGGCCCACGCTGGCGCGGCGGATCAGAACCCACCTTCTGACCGAGCGAACGCAGGAATATGTGCTCGCGGCGGAACTTTGTGGGGCAAAGCCGGGGCATATCATCCGGCGGCACCTTCTGCCGTCATTCACAAGCTATATCATCGTCGATCTGATGATTTCCTTTCCCTACATGGTCCGGTCGGAAACGGCGCTGTCGTTTATCGGCCTTGGCCTGAAGGATCCGGTCAATTCGCTCGGGGCGCTCATGCAGAACGTCTCCAAGGCCGACGTCCTTTTGAACTATCAGTGGTATTTCATTCCGGTGATCTTCTTCATCGCCCTCGTTCTGGCCTTCGTCTTTGTCGGCGACGGTCTGCGCGATGCTGCTGACCCCTACTCGGATACGAAGAAATGACCACACTGATCGACGTAGAAAACCTCACGCTCAGCTTTCGCACCGACGAAGGTCTGGTGACGGCTGTCGAGGATGTGTCGTTCTCGCTCAAGAAGGGCGAGGTTATGGGATTGGTCGGCGAAAGCGGATCGGGCAAGTCGGTCACGGCCAAAGCGCTGATGCAGCTCAATCCCGGCAACGCGGTCTATGATCCCAAGAGCAAGATCACCCTTCACGCCGAAGGGCGCGAGGTGGATGTGCTGTCGCTCAAGAAAGCGGCGGATTTGAAGATCGTGCGTGGCGGGGCGATCTCGATGATCTTTCAAGAGCCGATGGCCTCGTTCGCGCCCGCGATCACCATCGGCAACCAGATGGTCGAACAACTCCAGATTCATGCCGATATGTCGAAGGCAAGGGCCAAGGAAATCTCGATCGAGATGTTGGATCGGGTCGGAATCTCGGATCCGTCCAAACGGTTCGATCAATATGTGTTCGAGCTGTCGGGCGGGATGCGGCAAAGGGCGATGATCGCCATGGCGCTTTCGACCAATCCCAAGCTTTTGATCGCCGACGAGCCGACCACAGCGCTTGATGTGACCATTCAGGCGCAGGTGATCGACCTGATGAAAGACCTCGTGAACGAGTTTCACATGGGGATCATCTTCATCACCCACGATCTGGGCGTGATTGCCCAGACAGCTGACAAGGTTTGCGTGATGTATCTGGGCCGGATCGTCG
>Ga0181561_10005469_pt1 | contig 10844 bp, 11 predicted proteins | sample 011ome_19_FD_133760 | JGI IMG/M metagenome (GOLD analysis project Ga0181561, IMG submission 133760) | Coastal salt marsh microbial communities from the Groves Creek Marsh, Skidaway Island, Georgia - 011510BT metaG (megahit assembly) | ecosystem: Environmental > Aquatic > Marine > Intertidal...
ACACTGCACGAGAGAGTCGCTTCATGGTCGAAACGTAGGCACCCGCTCCTTCGCCGGCACTCAACGTAGAACAGTCGTCACCGATCGAGAGACACATGTCTTGCGGAGGCCGCTACCCTCAGCCCATGGCTACCTACACCTGCCCCAGCTGCGACATGTCCGTCAACACCACCTGCGGCCACTGCGGCGCTGACCTCGTCAATGACGTCCTGGTCAAGGACGACGGCACCAACGTCGGTATCTCGCAGTGCCCCAATGGCCACGGCAAGATCAAGTCACCGATGTGCTGCGGCACGGATATGGCCTGCGCCGTCTAAGGATTCTTCCGGCGGGGGAGTCGAGCGGCCTGGCTCCCCTGAGTTGCGTCGTTCCTCAGGGGCCGCGCACTGTCAGTGGCGCAATGCAGACTCACAAGCATGGATGCAGTAGGCGAAGACGGGCGCGCATGCACTGAGTGCGGTCAGCGCTACCCCAGTGAGCAATTTGTTCGAAGAAGTTCTCGCTGCCGCCCCTGCAGGTCTGCCTACAGCCAGGATCATTACAGGCGGAACATCGAGTACTACAAGGCCAAGGCCAGGCGCAGGCAAAAGCTCGTCGTCGAACTGAACAAGCAGTGGCTTCTGCAGTACCTGCTGGATCATCCGTGCGTGGATTGCGGCGAGGCGGATCCCGTCGTCCTCGAGTTCGACCACCGGGATCCATCGACAAAGGTGGCAGCCGTATCGACACTTGCTCGAGGGGGCTACAGTCTGAGCGCCGTGCAGCAGGAAGTGGCGAACTGCGACGTCAGGTGCGCCAACTGCCACCGGAGACGAACCCACGAACAACGCGGGTGGTGGGGGCGCGCCCGGCACGATTCGAACGTGCAACCTTTTGATCCGTAGTCAAATGCTCTATCCGTTGAGCTACGGGCGCCTTGCGGTGCAGGAGTCTAGCCGCCCCCGGGCGGCCCCGACATCGCAGGGCTACCAGCGGTTGCGGACCTCCTCCGCCCAGCCCGTGATCCCGTCGACCGGCACCCTCTCGCCGGCGTCGTCCGCCATCCAGCCCGACCAGGTGCCGAAGGCCTGGTGGGTGTCGTTGGCCAGCACGCCCAGCTGGGTCCGGTCCACCCGCACGTGCCTCGGCGTCAGCGTGAGCTCGGCCCGGCCCCCGATCGGGTCGGTGATCCGCCACGGGCGCATCCAGTCCGCCCGGTCGTAGTCCCAGCGCAGATCGTCGGGGAGGTAGTGCAGGCGTCCGTCGACGCAGAGGGCGTTCTCGGTGCTACCGGTGCCGTCGGTCCAGGCACCCCCGACCTGGATGCCGATGACGCGATCGCCGACGCGACCAGATCCGGCGCCCCAGTTCCATGTCACGGCGTACGGCCACTTGCCCCGCCCATGATCGAGGGTGGCGTACGCATCGTCGAAGACGATCCGGTCGCCGCCGACAACGACCTCACCGGTGGCGGGGAGGGTGTTCTCCTTCACCGTGTACTGGAAGCGCGTCGGTCCCCACGGCACGACGACGCCCAGCGCCTCGTGCCCCGCGGGACGCGCGATGCGGAAGTCCGCGCGCAGGTCACCGGCCACGGCGCGCAACTCCAGTCCATCGACACCGGGGACGAGGTCGACGCTGAGCGCCTTGGTGCGCACCCGCACCGGCGCCACCCCGCTGCGATCCGGCAGGCCGACGCGGCTCAGGGGGACGAGCGCGGACTTAGCGATCTCCTGGCCGCCCGGTCCGAGGAGATAGATGGCGTGGAGGGCGGCATAGTCGAGGTCGCTCACGGTCACGGCAAAGACAAGATCGCCCTGGGTCACGGCCCAGTACTCCCAGCGTTTCGCCCGGCCCCGGCCGCGCAGGTTGGCGCGGTGCAGGGCCTGGCGCGTCCAGCCGACGGCACCGGGGTTGAGTCGCCCCCGTGCGTCGCAGAGGTCGACCGGCTCGGTCAATTCGGGCAGTGCCACACGGGCATCCTGCCCGACGTGCGACGGTCCCGGGCAACCAGCACACTCGATCCATGACCGACGAGCAGATGACCGACACCACCGGACTCACCCGCCGCCAGGCACTGGCCGCTGCTGCGGCACTGTGCGGCTTCGGCGCCGCGGCAGTCGCCGGCACGGGTGCAGCGCAGGCGTCCGGCACCCTGCGCGTCCAGTTGTCCAAGTACCCCGCGCTCAAGAAGGTCGGCGGAGCTGCCGCCGTGGGTTCGCTCAACGGTGTGTCGGTGGCCGTCGTGCGCACGGGCAGGTCGTCGTACGTCGCACTCGATCGTCGCTGCCCGCATGCAGGCGGGATCGTCGCGCCGAGCGGGGGCGGGTGGGTGTGTCCCCTCCACGGCTCCCGCTTCGACCTCGACGGCGACAAAGTGAGCGGTGTCACACCCACAGGACTGCGCAAGCTCAAGAGCACGCTCAGCAAGGGCGTCCTCACCATCACGGGCTGACCACCGGGCTGCCCGACAGAGGCGGCTCCGCCGACTCGCCGGGCCACAGTGATCACTGACCGGGCAGACTGTCCCGATGCGCCTGCGCTGGATCGCCCCTGCCCTTGCCCTGGGGTTGATCTTTTCCCTCGGGGGGCCCGTGGGCGCGGCGCTCGCCCCCACACCTGCGCCCTCCGCCATGGCCGCTGCGGTGACCTCACGCGACAAGGCCGAGGCCCCTAACGTCCTGCTCATCCTCACCGACGACCAGCGCGCCAACACCCTCGTGGGCATGCCGCGGGTCATGGAGGAGCTCGTGGGCAAGGGGACGACCTACCCCAACGCCTTCGTGCCGACTTCGTGGTGCTGCCCGAGCCGCGCGAGCCTGCTGTCCGGCAAGTTCGCGCACAACTCCGGTGTCTGGGAGAACGCCCAGGCCTCGGCGTGGGGTGCCTGGTCGGCTTTCGCGAACGGCGGCGAGGAGTCCGACACCCTCGCCACGCGTCTCGACGACGCCGGCTACCGGACGGGACTCTTCGGCAAGTACCTCAATGACACGGTGGCCCAGGGCGAGGACTACCTGCCGCCGGGCTGGGACGCCTTCGACGCCTTCCTTGGCGGCAACTACACGCGCTATCGGCTCTCCTCCGATGAGAAGCCCGTCCGCAAGGACCGCCGCTACCTCACGGACCTCCTCGCCGATCGGACCCTCGACTTCATCGAGTCCACGCCTGAGGACACCCCCTTCTTTGCCTACTTCTCGCCCTTCGCGCCCCACTACCCCTACGACGCCGGCCCCTACGCAGGGTCCACGCGCGCCGCCGGGCTCCTCGACGACATCGAGGCGGCCACGAGCTTCCCCTCGCCCTCCACCAACCAGGAGGACATGAGCGGCTACCCGCGCTGGATGCAGAAGATCGAGCCGTCCGACACCTGGGACAACGAGGGTCGCAAGAACAGCGAGACCATGACCCTCGAGGACGTCATCGAGCGCCAGGCCGACACGCTCATGGGCGTCGACGCGGCGGTCGGGCGCATGATCGACGCGCTGCGCGAGTCGGGTCGCCTCGACAACACCCTGATCGTCTTCATGTCCGACAACGGCTACGCCTGGGGCGAGCACCGCCTCCAGGGCAAGAACACGCCGTACGACGTGTCCGTGCGCGTCCCGCTCGTGATGCGCCTCGACGGCACCCTCCCGGCCGGCGTCGAGGACCCCCGCGTGGTCGCCGCCAATGTCGACGCCCACGCCACCATCCTCGATATCGCGGGCGTGAAGCCGGGCCGCATCGACGGGCAGAGCACACTCCGCTCCGACCGCGACGGCGTGGTCATGGAGGCCATGCGCTGGGTCGGGGCGCGTGGTCGACCCGCCTACTGCGGCATCCGCACGGAGGACCGCCTCTACGTCCGCTACTCGACCGGCGAGGAGGAGCTCTACGACTACACGCGTGATCCCTATGAGCTCACCAACCTCGCGGGCGATCCGGCGTACGCCGACGACAAGGCGGCACTCAAGAAGCGGACACGCGAGGACTGCTCACCGATGCCGCCTGGCTTCGCCTGGGACAAGCGCGAACCGCGCCTGCGGCCACCCACCAATGTCCAGGTCACCTGGGAGAGCGAGGGCGTCGCACTCGTGACCTGGCGAGCACCGTCGGACGTCGGCCTGGAGATGCCGGCGTACCGCGTCTATCTCGGCGCGACCACCCGGGGCAAGCCCGTGTGCGAGGTCGAGTCCGTGCGCCTGTCCAAGGGGCTGCGCTGCCGCATTGAGGTCCCCGTCAAGCGCGAGGACCCCCAGGTGACGGTGGCCGCCGTACGACGCACCCAGGTGGCCGCGGCCGATCCCGTGGCGCTCGGCGCACGTCCCTGACGCTCACCGCGAGACCCCCGAACGACAGCGGACCGCCCACGAGGGGCGGTCCGTGTCGATGCGCGGAGGCGGAGGGATTTGAACCCTCGATGGGGTTTTAGCCCCAAACCCGCTTAGCAGGCGGGCGCCATAGACCGGACTAGGCGACGCCTCCAAGAACTAGCCGGGTCAGGTTACCGGGTCGGGGTGGGACACGGCACACTGATGTCGCGTGAGCGCAGAAGACCCCATGGTCTCCACCCTGGTCATCGACTGCGGGGGCGGCGGGATCAAGGCAACCGTCCTCGATGACGCCGGCACGATGCGCGCCCAGCCGGTGCGCGTGCCTACGCCGTACCCCCTCACGACCAAGCTCTTCATCAAGACCCTGGTCGACCTCTCCAAGAAGATGCCTCCCGCCACGCACGCCACCGTGGGGCTCCCCGGCATGATCCGGCACGGCGTCGTCGTGGCCACCCCGCACTACGTCACCGTGCGGGGCCCGCGCACACGCATCGACCCCGATCTCGTCAAGCAGTGGCACGGCTTCGACGCCCGCACAGCCCTGCGCGAGGCACTCGGCATCCCCGTGATCGTGCTCAACGACGCCGAGGTGCACGGTGCGGGCGTCATCGCGGGCAAGGGTCTCGAGCTCGTCCTCACGCTCGGCACCGGTCTCGGCTGCGCCCTCTTCGACGGCGGGCACCTGGCACCGCATCTCGAGCTCTCGCAGGCACCCGTGCGCTGGGGGCTCTCCTACGACACCTACATCGGCGAGCACGAGCGTCGCCGCCTCGGCGACAGCCTGTGGTCGCGCCGGATCGTGCGCTGCATCGACGGCCTGCGCCCGATGTTCATGTGGGACCGGCTCTACATCGGCGGCGGCAACTCCCGCCACATCACGCCGAGCCAGGTGGTCAAGCTGGGCGACGACACCGTCATCGTGCCCAATGCCGCGGCGCTCGTGGGAGGAGCACGCGCCTGGCAGCTCCACGTGGAGTTCTAGGCGCGCCAGATCGGGCGTGTCAGGCAGGTGGGGCCGCCCTCGCCCTTGCTGATCTCGCTCGCCGCGTAGACGTGCACTTCGCAGCCGCGAGCCGCGAGCGCCTCGGCGGTCGCGTCATTGCCCGAGGCGATGACAACCACGCCGGGGGCCACCGCGAGGACATTGCAGCCGAGCGTGAGCCAGTCCTCCTCCGGGATCGGCAGGAGCTCCATGCCGCGACGGCGTAGCTCCTCGAGCATCGCCACGGGAGCGAGCCGCTCATAGACGACGGCGAGATCCGCGCGCACCGGCGAGATGACCGACATCAGATGCAGGCACCACTCCGGGCCCTGGTCGTGGGGTACGTCGTACACCTCGACGCGCACCCCCCGCGGACGCAGCATCTCCGTGAGCTGCGCGACCGCGACCGCATTGGTCCTGTAGGAGCGGCCCACAGCGAGGGTGGTGTCGTCCATCCAGAACATGTCGCCACCGTCGGCGGTCGCCGAGCCGGTCAGCGCACCGATCGTCGGCACGTCCGCAGCGGCAAGGTCGGCGGCAAGGCGCTCGCCCTCTCCCACGCGCACCTCCTTGGCCGCGCGGAAGGTGATCACGCCATCGCCGACGGTGAACGCCGGGTCGTAGGTGAAGCAGGAGTCCGGGAGCCCCTCGAGCGGAGGGAGCTCGAGCACATCGCAGCCGAGGCGCTGGAGGATGCCGACGAAGGCCGCGTGCTGGTCGATGAGCAGGTCCACATCGAGGGGCTGTGCCCAGTGGGCGCGCGCGAAGTCGGAGGCCGGAGCGGGCGCGCGGACCGCCACGCGCCGGAGCGGTGCGGTCATCGACGTCACGCCGTAGTCCATGGGTCCTCCTCGCCGGTGCCTGCGTCGACCGCAGACACTAGCCGCCCAACCGGGCCAGGATCGAAGTAAGCCGCAACTGGTTGTACCTCAGCACGAGGAAGAAGACCATGTTGCCGAGGAAGACGATGCAGAACCACAGCACGATGAGCTGCCAGGGATTGAAGGGTACGATGACGAGGAAGGTGAAAGCAGAGAGGAAGTGCACCCACTCCCCTCGACGCACCTCGACGAGGTAGGCGCGCAGGCTCGCAGCATCCATGCCGAAGAGCCGGGACTTGCTCTCCCCTCCGAGCCATGAGCCGCCCTCGGGGAGCCACCCCGCGAACCACGGGATCCCGAGGCGTCGATAGGCCCGCACCCGGTCCCATCGCGTGAGACGCAGCGGGCCCACGTCTCGAGCGAACCAGCGATCCGGGCATCGCGGTGCGAGGAATCCGATGAGAAGCGCGCACGCGACGAGGATGACCAGGTCGACCAGGGCGAGGCGCAGCATCGCGCCGACGTCCATGTCGCCTCCCACTGTCCGCAAACGGCTCCCGGACACGCTACTCGCACCTAACATGCACTCGTGGCTCTCTCCCGACGACGATTCCTCGCGGCCGCATCCGCACTCGCCGCCACCTGGGGCGTCTCGCTCGACACCATGGGACGGGCACTCGCCGCGCCGCTCCGCGCGGCCGACGCACCGACGACCCTCCTGCAGACCATCAAGATGTCGGCCCAGCCGGTGCGCGGCGACTACCGCGTCCTGCTGGCCGGGGCCGGCGAGGACTTCATCCCCCGATTCGACCTCCTCGGGCGCGTCGCCGACGACTCCCGGGTGACCTCACGGCGTTCGCTCTACTACTTCGCCCACCTGTCGGACATCCACGTCATCGACGCGCAGACACCGGCGCGGATGGACGCGACGCAGAGCCTCGTCCCCACCCTCTTCACCGACGCGTGCCGCCCCCAGGACACCCTCACGGTCCACGTGCTCGCCTCGATGGTCGACAGCGTCGTGGCATCGCAGACCAGCTCCGTCACGGGAGCGCCGCTGGCCAGCGCGCTGAGCACCGGTGACAGCGCCGACAACCTGTCGCAGCTCGAGACGCGCTGGTACATCGACACCCTCGACGGCGGCGAGGTCCTTGCCAACAGCGGCGCGGCCGGCGTCTACGAGGGGCCGCAGGTCTGGTCGGAGGCGACGTACGCCTATCACCCCGAGGATCCCTCGGGGGATGTCTACGGCGCGCGCGGCTATCCCACCGTGCCCGGCATGCTGGCCGCCGCCATCAGCAATCCCGTGCAGTCCCAAGGGCTGCCTGTGCCGTGGTACGCCGTCTACGGCAATCATGACGCGACGTACATGGGCACCTTCCGACCTGACCCCACGCTCTTCGCCTGGGCCGTCGGGGACCGCAAGGCCGCAACGGGAGAGGCACTCGCGGTCAACTGGCTGCAGGGCTACGCGAGCGATATCAGCGCTGCGCAGATGGCCGCCAACGCGATTCGCCAGCAGCTCGGCCTGCTCCCGGGCCTCAAGGCCATCACGCCCGATCCCGAACGAAGGCTGCTCGAGCGCACCGACTTCATGCAGGCGCACCTTGATTCGCCCGCGGTCCCCGGCCCGGTGGGGCACGGCTGGACGCAGGCCAATGTCGACAGCGGCCAGACATGGTGGAGCGCGGACCTCACGCCCTACCTGCGCGTCTTCGGGCTCGACACCTGCAACCTCACCTCGGGTGCGGATGGCGCGGTGCCCGAGGAGCAGTTCACGTGGCTGGAGGCCCAGCTCGCCCAGTGCGAGGCCGAGGGGCGCATGGCGATGGTGTGCAGCCACCACAATTCCTTCACCCTGGAGAACGACGCCACGCCCATGTGGGGCGGACAGCGCCTGGTCCACGCGGAGGAGTTCGTCGCGATGCTGCTGCGCTATCCCGTGTGCATCGCGTGGCTCAACGGGCACACGCACGTCAACACGATCACCGCGCATCTGCGCGAGACGGGGACGGGCGGCTTCTGGGAGATCACTACGGCCTCCTGCGTCGACTTCCCCCAGCAGCAGCAGCTCATCGACATCGTGGACAACCGCGACGGCACGATGTCGTTCTTCGTCACGGCGCTCGATCACGCCGCACCGCCCACGTGGACCCCGGGCGATCTCACCCAGACCGGGCTTGCGTCCCTCAGCCGCGAGCTGGCGGCGAACTCGTGGCTTTCGGATCCGCCACGCCTCGCCGGCTCTCCACTCGATCGCAACGTCGAGTTGCTGCTCCCGGCACCCTTTGACCTGTCGGTGATCACCGACGCGGCCGTCGAGGCCGAGCAGATGCGGGCCAAGGCCCAGCTCCTGGCCCACGGCGGTGCAGCATGAAGCGCCTCGTCATGGGTACGGCGGTCTCCCTGGCGGCTGTCGCCCTCACCGCGTGCTCCCAGGTGGCCTCGCTCACGCCGGTGGGAGGCAGCAGCCTCACGAGCGTGCGCAACGCGGCAAACGACGTACTCGTCCAGCAGCAGGTGCCCATCCTCGTGGCGCCCCAGTGCACGGCGGTGGACACGGGCTTCACCTGCGTGGGCTCCACGGTCGACGGAGCGGAGATCCTCGTGACGGCCGAGGGCACCACGCCCTTCGCCCTGTCGATCTCCGTCGGTGGCTCGGTGATCTTTGAGGGCAACGCGACGGACGTGCTCGAGTCGGCCGTGCAGGAGGCATCGTGACCACCGACACCGAGGCCGCACCGCTCTATCGCGTGAGCGTCCTGGCAACCGGCTTCACTCGGATGTGGCGCGCCTGGCGCGTGCTCATTCCGGTCGTCATCGTCAACGCCCTTCTCCAGGGACTGCTCCTGCTCCCAGGGGCGCTCCCCTACCTGTCCGTGGCGTTCGTGCTCGTCGCGCTTCTGTCGTTCGTCGTCCTCGTCGCTTCATTCGGAATAGTCGCCGCAGCGATGCTGCAGGCGGTCGAGGGGCCCGTATCGGTGGTGGCGACAGCGGATACCCTGCGCGCCCGGGCACTGCCCCTGCTGGCGTGGTCGCTCGGCCTGGCACTCATCGTGACGGTGGGCTTCGCGCTCTACCTGATCCCCGGCCTCGCGCTCTTGGCACTCACGCCCTACCTGCTTCTCGCGGTCGAGGACGGTCAGCGCAATCCCCTGGCGGTGAACTTCCGCACGATCGGAGCACGCTGGGGGCGCTGGCTTGTCACCGTCGCCATCATGGGGGCCATCTGCTTCGCCATGTGGTTCCTGTCCGCCCTTGACGGATTCTTCGTCACCGGGGCCCCCGGGGCGATCATCGCCTGGCTCGTCCTGGGCCTCGTGGCCAGTTGGTTCACCTGCGCCTGGGCGCTCGTCTACCGCTCCGTGAACCTGCGCTAGGCACGATGCACGAGGGCCCCGGCCACCCTTACGGGCAACCGGGGCTCTCGTGCGTTTTCTTTCGATTAGGTGAGCTGGGACGAACAGCTCGGTTCGCTCGAGCAGACCGGGAATCGACGCGGCGCCTGACGGCCGGCCTTCTCCGCGAGCTTGTTGAGGTCGAGGTGGTAGGCGATGTCCATGGAGCCATCCGGCAGGAAGGCCCCCGAGACCTGGCCAACACTGCTGAAGCCGGTGTACGAGTCAGCCCACGGCAGCTTGGTCATGACGACCGGGCCCTTGCCGATCCAGCCGTCGCCGCCCTTGGCATTCTTGGCGCACTTGTCCATGTGCTCGCTGCACAGGCGCCACTGCTCCACGCCCTTGACGATGCCGTTCTTCACGCTCGTCACGTTGATCCGGTACTGCATCTTGATCCCGGACTTCAGGGTCGCTCCCTTGAGCACCAGGACTCGCTCACCGGTCGTGGCATTGCCCTCGGCTGCCTGAGCGGGCAGGGCCGGGGCGATGACGGCGAGGCCCATAAGAGCGCTGGCACCGATGACGGCCCACTTCTTCTTACCTGAGATCACGATTCTCCCTTCGGCTGATGTCCTGCGGACATGTCGCAGACCGTAGGGAATCCTGCGGCTTCATTCCTGCCGGGAATACCGTGCTAGTACTCGTCTTTGCGGCCTATCTGGTGAGCCGGATGCGCACCATGACGCCCTTGCCCACGCCCGATCCGACACCCGGTCACGGGTAACTCCCCGTCAGTGGTGCTGTGGTTTCCACTTCACGCGAGCGCGCCCGTCGCGGCAATCCATAGCGTTGCGCCTCGGCGACTAGAGTGAGCGCGATGGTCAGAACCCCTCAACCACGGCGCCGGCAGGCGCGATCCCTGGCGAATGACGCCCGGATCCTCGATGCCGTGGTGTCACTGCTCGACTCCAAGGGCTGGGAAGAAACCTCCATCACGGGCATCGCCGCTCAGGCTGGACTCACACACCCCGCGGTCCTCGACCGCTACTCCAATCGAGCGGCTGCCGTCGTCGCCGCATGGGACGAGCGCATTGCCGCCGACTTCCGTCGCGCACTCTCGGCCCTCATTTCGGTAGTAGACACGCAGCCGGTTGATGCCGACTCCCTGCTCGACGTACTCGACTACTTCGTGTATCCGACGCCGGCGACGCGCGCAGCCGCCGAGGTGTTGCTCGTCGCGCGATACGACACGACGCTCGCCGAGGCAGTCGACCGGTCCGTCGGATCGGATCTGCAGGAGTGGCTCACTCCCACGCGTGGTCGGCTCACGCGAGCTCAGGCAGCGCGTCGGGGATTCGTGATCGGATTGGCCATCGGCACACTCATCGAGTCGGGCCTGCGCATTCCC